>Ga0299915_10000258_pt1 | contig 41638 bp, 43 predicted proteins | sample RVTome_13_FD_200263 | JGI IMG/M metagenome (GOLD analysis project Ga0299915, IMG submission 200263) | Soil microbial communities from uranium-contaminated site in the Upper Colorado River Basin, Wyoming, United States - RVT92D227 (version 2) ...
GGTTGTGTCTCCCTAAGAAAAGTTATTTTTTTCCTATCCCAGACAAGCCGTGACAAAAGGCTCTTAGCAAGCCCTGTTCCAGCACCAGCAGATTTAGCAAAGCGTTGTTATTTAATAATCTTTTAATAAGCAAGGTTGCTGCCGCCCTGGCTTTGTAAAGCGGTGAAGTGCACCACCATGGTGTGGTCAGCACCATTTGGGAGCGTTTGTGCCGCCAAACTCCATCCATGAGCCGGCGCCGCGTACAGTGGCTTGCGGTGGCCGAGGCGCAGTTCGATGAATGACATGGCCTTAGGGTGAGCAAGACAAAGCTGGCTCCCTTTCCAGTCAACATGGGAGGCCATGCCGTCAAGCTTGCCAACACCGTCGCCATGAAACGCTACGACGGCTTGAAGCACAGCGACGGCATGACCGATGCCGTCCATTTGGCGCATTTGTTGCGGCCCCTATGCCCGTTGCGTGTACGGCGCGAACGACTCCAACGGCAAGCAGAAAGGCAGAGTAGGCAGGGTGACGCGCAAGTGCCCGTCGGGTAGCGCCACCTCAGACAGCTACGGCCAGCTTTTCTGTTTCCTTTTCGCCGGCCAGCAGCCGGACAAATTCATCAAGCGGCATGTCGATGCGCGTGATGTTCTGCTCCTCCAGGAAGCGCGCTTCGTTGCGGCTCAGTTCGCCCGGCAGCACCGCCCAGTGAGTGTCGGAAGAGCGCTTCATGATCTGGCGTGCGAAGGTGCGCTCCAGCTGGGTGCGGAAGCGGCAGCCGAGAAAGAGGAAATGGCGGCCGCTGCGCAGCTGCTGCACGATGTCGGGGATCGGGGTCTGGATGTCGATCTCGGTGAGCACTTCGACGAAATCGGTGTCGGATACCAGGAAGTTCTTGGCCGGGGCGATCGAGCCCATGGGTTTGTAGAGCAGGGTGTCCCAGGTGTCCGCCTCGAACGGGTCGGCCTGCATGCCGTTGGGCCGGAAGTAATGCACCCAGGTGCCGAAATGCTCGGACTGGCTCACCCCTTGCAACTGCCCCCACAGGTTGCGCGACTGCAGGGCGGTGGCCATGGCGTTGTCGTACCAGGCGTCGACGATCAGCAAGGGCTTGCGCACGATGCGGGTCAGGTACTCATGCAGGACGGTGGGCGGCACCTCGGCGGCAAAGGCGTCCGCCATATGCCCCACCAGGGTTTTGCGATGCTTGAAGTTCTCGATGTATTGCGCGGCGGCGGTGAGGTTGCCGCGTATCTTGAACGGCACGCTCGATTTCGCCACCAGCTGTTTCACCAGCGCCTCGGGTGAATTGGGAACCGGGCTGCCGCCCGGAACCAGATCGAGCACCCCCGGCCCCAGATAGGGGACGACACCGCCCTCTTCCAGATGCGAAGTGATCTCGCTCAGCAGTGCGTCGATCTTGTCCATGGTCATGTCTCCTTTAAGCAGCTGATGATTTCAGCTGGTCGACCTGCTGGCGCGGCAGGCGAAACAGCGCGCGCCCGCCGGACAGGGTTTCGTAGTTGTCGGTGGTGGAGCTGGTGAGCAGGTTGAACCAGTCCTGAGCGCTCAGCGCCGTGGGGCGCTCGCCGATTTCGGTGACCGTGCCGTTGGGGGCAAAGCGCACGTGGATCATGACTTGATCGTTTTCCATGGTGTTTCTCCCAAAAATCAAAAGAGGCCTTCAAATGCTGTCATCGCGAGGCGCGCAGCGACGTGGCGATCCAGAAAACCAGGCAATTCAAAATACTGGATTGCTTCGCTTCGCTCGCAATGACAGCGGGGATGGATTTCAGGCCGGGACCGAATTACAGCAATTCCACTGTCACGTTCTCGGTGCCGATTTTCGCCTGGCAGGCCAGGCGCGAATTCGAGCTGACGCCGACGATGGCATCGAGTCTTTCATTCTCGGCGCGCTGGGTTTTGGACAGGGTCTTGCGCCCTTCAACGACGAAGATGTGGCAGGAACCGCATTCGGCCTTGGCTTCGCATTTATGCGCGATGGGCTCGCCGGCGGCGAGCAGGGCTTCGAGGATGCTCATGCCTTCGGCGGCTTGAACGGTTTTGCCCGAAGGCTGGATGGTCAACATTGGCATTGCATTGCTCCTTGGGTGCTTGGTGAGTCGTAAGTAAGTCATGGCTAGGGCGTGAAAATGAGTGCCGACATGCCCTAGAGGTAAATCGCCGAGCCGGCGCCGATGTTGATCGACGCGTCCTTGGCGGTCTGCACGATGAAGCCGATCTGGTCTTCGCTCAGGTGCGCGTGGAAAGGCAGCGCGATGATGCGGTCGGCCACTTTTTCGGTGACTTTGAAATCGCCCTTGCGATAGCCCAGATTGGTGTAGAACGCCTGCAGGTGCTGCGGCTGGCAGTAGGCCGCGGCCTCGATCTTCTCGGTGGCGAGGTCGTTGACGATGGCGTCGCGGCTGCTCTTGGTGAAGCGCGTGCCCAGGTGCACCAGGTAGAGGAACCAGTGCACTTCGGTGACGTCCGGCGCGATGTAGGGATCCTTCAGGCCTTCGAAGGATTTCACGTAGTCGTAGTAGCGCTGCTCAATGCCCTTGCGCCGGTCGAGGATCTGGTCGATGCGCTGCAGCTGGGTGAGGCCGAGCGCCGCGGTCATCTCGTTCATGCCCGCCTGGTACGGCAGCATGCCGCCGATCACGATGGAGAAGCGGTCGTCCAGCTTGCGGCTGCGCAGGTAGCGCAGCGTGCTTGCCAGGTCGGCATCGTCGGTTACTACCATGCCGCCCTCGCCGCAGGTCAGCGGGCCCGGCTGGGAAAAATCGAATATCGCGACATCGCCGAAGCCGCCCACCCGGCGCCCCTGGTAGGTGGAGCCGATGGCCTCGGTGGAGTCCTCGATCAGGCGCAGGCCATGGCGCGTGGCGATCTCGCGCAGCGCCGACCACGGCGCGGGATGGCCGTTGGTGTTGCCGGCGAGGATGGCGCGGGTGTGGGGGGTGATTTTGGCTTCGACCTTGTCCGGCGCCAGCGTGCCCGACCAGTAGTCGATGTCGGCGAACACGGGCGTTGCGCCGGCCAGCGCGATGGCATGCGCGATCTGGTGCCAGCTGTAGGGCGAGGCGATGACCTCGTCGCCGGGGCCGATGCCCATCGCCTTCAGCGCCAGCAGCAGCCCCAGGGTGCCGCTGGCCGCCGCCACGCCGTGCTTGCGGTCGGTGTAGGCGGCAAAGCCGGATTCGAAGGCTGCCACCGCCGGGCCCTGGCTCAGGCGCGGCGATTGCAGCACGTCGGCGACCGCCTCCAGCTCCAGCAGGCTCATGTCGGGGTCGGAGAGGGGAATCCAGCCTTCGCTCATGATGTTTCCTCAGTTGCGCGCAGCGACTCTACAAGAGACGTCATCGCGAGGCGCATCGCGCCGTGGCGATCCAGTCTGGATTGCTTCCCACCACGGCCTTCGGCCTCGTGGCTAAAGGCAACAGCGCTCGCAATGACGGCGGAAAGCTTTTCGCAGACCTTCTTTAAGTACCGTTGCATTTTCATCCCCGCGCCGCGACGACGATGCCGGTGGCGGCAGCGGGGTCGTCGGTGATGTGCCAGCAGTGATCGCGGCCGTCCACCAGGTACAGCTTGAACTGCGGGTATTCGCGGAACACCTGTTCGCTGCTCATGTCCCCGGCGTCGCAGCGGGTCAGCGACAGGCCCGGGAAATTGGTGCGGAATTCCGCGAGCGGATTGCCCGCCGGCGGCGCCACCAGCAGATCGTCGATGCGGGCGAGGTCGTCCGGGCTGATCATGCCGCCTCCCCCAGCCGGCGCGCGTCCACCGTGATCGGCAGGGTCGTTTCCGCCGCCATTTCCGGCAGTTCCAGGCGCCAGCCGTTGGCCAGCGTGACGATGCCGCCCCACATGCCGGCCTGCTCCATGGAGACGATGGGCTCCTCCAGGTCCTTTTTCGGCACGTAGGCGGACAGGCTTCCCTTGGCATCTTTTCTGATCATGATCTTCATGGTGTTTCCCTTTGGTTGAGAATGGGCCTGTTAACGTTTATTTCGCGCCTGCGACGAAGCCGATTCGGGATGCAGCCCGCGAAGCGGGACGCGCCGCAGTGTCGTTCACTGCAAGCGGCACGCGACAAAGGGATGCGCCCGAATCGGCCCGTCCCTTCGGGTTGCTGCGAGAAAGCGCGTCTGCAGCGTTGCGGCGTTTGGCAAGGGATGGCCCTTGCCGGCGCACCGCGCCTTGCATCCATCGCTTTCTCGCAGCAACGCAGGCGCGAAATAAACGTTAACAGGCCCATATCACGCGGCCTCGGCGGTCATGCGTTTATGAATGGAAGCCAGCACGTCGAGGACGTGGTCGATTTCCGCTTCGGTCGTGTAGCGGCTCAATGAAAAGCGGATCGTCGCCAGCGCTTGCGCGTCGCTCAGCCCCATGGCGACCAGCACATGCGAGGGCGCGCTGCCGCCGGCGGTGCAGGCCGCGCCGGACGAGGCGCAGATGCCGGCTTTATCGAGCTTGTCGAGGATGGCCTCGGCTTCCAGCTCGCCGAAGCGCACGCTGCTGGTGTTGGCCACCCGCGGCGCCGTGCCGCCGTTGACGGTGGCGCCGGGGATGCGCATCAGCACGCCGGATTCGAGCCGGTCGCGCAGCGCGGCCATGGCCGCGGCCTTGCTTTCCAGTTCGCCGGCCGCGAGTTCGCAGGCCAGGCCCATGCCGGCGATGGCCGGGACGTTTTCGGTGCCGCCGCGCCGCCTGCGTTCCTGGTGGCCGAACAGCATGGGCTGCAGCGTCAGGCCTTTGCGCACGAACAGGGCGCCGACGCCCTTGGGCGCGTGGAACTTGTGGCCGGACAGCGACAGCAGGTCGGCCGGCACCTGCGCCAGGTCGAGCGGAACCTTGCCTGCGGCCTGCACCGCATCGGTGTGGAACAGCGCGCCTTTCGATTGGGCGATGCGCGCCGCGTCCGCAATCGGAAACAGCACGCCGGTTTCGTTGTTGGCCCACATCAGCGAGACCAGCGCGGTGTCCGGCGTGATCGCGCGTTCGAGGGCCGCGAGGTCGAGCCTGCCTTCCCGGTCGACTGGCACCTTCGTGACGCGCACGCCTTCGGCCTGCAGATGGGCCAGCAAGCTCAGGGTGGACGGATGCTCCACCGCGCTGACCACCACATGGGACTTGCCGGGGCGTGCCGCCAGCGCGCCCCGGACCGCCAGGTGGTTGGCTTCGGTGCCGCTGGCGGTGAACACGATCTCGGCCGGCGCCGCATTCAGCAGCCGGGCCACCGAGGCGCGCGCCTGTTCCAGCTGCCCCTTGGCGCGGGTGCCGGCGGCATGCTTGCTGGACGGATTGCCGTAGACGTCGCGCAGGCAGGCCATCACCGGCTCCACGCACGCGGGCGCCAGCGCCGTGGTGGCGTTGTTGTCCAGATAGATGCTGTCGTGGTCCGTCATTGCCAAAAAATCCGATCCGGGTCCTGATTCAAAAATTGCAGCAGTTCGCCCAAGGCGCCGAACGCTCCGTAAAACTGCCAGGCGCGCCGCGCATGGTCCTTGCGGAACAAATGCCACGCCTGCAACCCGGCCACATACTCCAGCCGCGCGATATCGATCACCCCGCCGGACTGGTCCACATTGCGCGAGCAGCAGGGGCTCTGTATCCGGTAGCCGCCCTCTTCCGCCCGCACTTCCGGGCTGACGTAGCGGTAGCGTGCACGCGCGTCCAGCGCACGCTCGATGCGCTTGCGATCCACATCGTTCGGATGCATGCAGCCAGGTCTGCCCATGTTCCGCTCCGCATTCGCTAAGGAAGTCCTGTCCATATCCTTGTCATTGCGAGCGAAGCGCGGCAATCCAGTGCATTGATTAATCGCACAGTTCTGGATTGCCGCGTCGCTGCGCTCCTCGCAATGACAACTTGTCCAGGCTTTCCCTAATGCCGGCCATTCAGGCCGGCGTGATTTCTTCCTCAAGGCAACCCACCACGCCGCCCTCCTGGAATTCAACCAGGTAGACAGGCAGGTTGAGCTCCTCGTGATATCCCACATTGACGATTTCCCCCGGCGTGCCGTTGCTCACCAGCAGGGACTCCGGCTCGCGGTCCGGATAGCTGCCGTCGTTGAACAGGTCGACCATCGCCACGATGCGCTGGCCCCATTGGTATTTCGCTTCGCGCGGCTCGATCATGCTGCCTCCCCTGCTTCGGCGGGCAGCGTGGCGGCCGCGTCCGCGACGGCTTCCAGCTCCTTGCCGCGCATGCCGACGCGATGGCCGGTGTCGACGAAATCGACGGCGTAGATGTAGAACTGCTGCAGAAAGGTGCCGATGCTGGTGACGTAGCCGATGTCGCCTTTTTTCACCAGGACTTCGCCGATGTCCTTGCCGGCATAGGTGCCGTCGTTGCGCACCGTCTTGATGGATTTCACCTTCGCCCCGAAGTCGAATATCGGGTCGGCGGTGATCTCCACGATGTCACTGTCACGACTGATCTTGGCCATTTTTCGCCTCCTGAAACGTGATTGCTAAAACGCCTGAAGCGCCGGCTTCGGCGTCACCAGCTTGAGGATATCCCCGGCGCTCTTGCCCAGGCGCAGCCGGGCGACGCCCCGCACGAGTTCGTCCTCGTCGTCGGCCAGCCGGCCCAGATGGCTGCGCTCGGCCCGGCTGGCCACCTCGTAGCGCACGCGCCAGTCCGGATCGTCCAGCAGCAAAACCAATTGCCACGCCTTCATGCGCTTGGCCGCTTCGCGGCGAACGGCGGCATCCCCGTCTTTTGCCATCGCCGGCAGCCAGGTATCCCCGATCCGGCTTGCGACCGTGCAGCGCACAACGGGATCCTCGTCCTGCATCATCAGGGTCAGCAGGTTTTCCGGGATGCGCCGCGCCACCACCTGCCGCACGTAGTAATCCGGGTCGTGGATCATGGCGTCCAGTTCATGGGGATCGAGGCGTGCCGCCACCCGTATCCGCACTTCGCGGTGCGGATCGTTCACCAGCGTCAGAAGATGCTTGGGGGGCAGCCTGACCGCCGCGCTCCAGCGCACGGTCTCGTCCGGATCCAGGATCAGCTGCGGCAGGTGGAACACGTCCACGTATTTGGCCGCCACCGCGCGCACTTCGAAATAGGGATGGGTCAGGTAATCCTTGGCCCGTTCCGGATTCCAGGAGAAGAAGCGGTCGATGCGCTTGGCGTAGCGGTCGTTCACGCACGCATGGCCGACGCGGCAGCGTTGCTGTTCGAGCAGGTCGCTGCAGGCGCAGCCGGCGCAATCCACCTCGCCGCCTTGCCAGTCGACGGGCGGTCCAAGATCGCTCATCCCCGGCTCACTCATCGTCGTCCTCCTGCCCGTGGCGGGCCAGCACCTTCAGCAGCACCGTGGCGTTCAGCTTGTCGCTCGGGTCGAGCTCCAGCATCTTCGTCAGCGCGGCATGGCTTTCCTCCAGCCGTCCCAGGCGCATCTGCAGGTAACCCCAGGCCTTCAGGGTGAACAGGTAGAAGCGCGGCAGGATGGCGTCGTAGCTGCCGAATTCCGCATCGCCCTGCCGCACGCGGCGCCAGTCCCCGTTCAGGCGGTTGTCGCGCGCTGCCTTGGCCAGGCAGCGCTCGGCCACCTCGAGCGCATCGGCGAGGCGCCCCTTGTAGAAATAGAAGCGGTACAGTGCGATCAGCACCGCGGCGTGGCCGGGCGCCAGGGCCTGCGCCTGGAACAGATGACGCTCGGCGATCTCGTCGTGCTGGTAGTTGAGGCCGGCCAGACGCAGGTGCTGCTCGACCTGCTCCGGCAGATGGCCGCCAAAACAGCTGCGCTCCAGCCATTCGGGATCCATGTCCGCCGGCATGGCGGGGTTTGCCGTCACGATCCCGCCCTCCGTTGCACATTGATCCGCCATGGCCTCACCCTTCCTCGCCTCAATGCTTGTGGCCGTGGCCGATGCCGGAGATGTCGATGCTGGACACCCCGCTGCTGCTGGAGCTGCTGCAGGCGCAGGACGGCGAATTCGGCGTGACGAAGGTCAGCCCGCTGTTGGTCGGCGTATCCGCGAAATCGATGGTCGCGCCTTGCAGCAGCAGGCGGCTTTCCGCTGGCAGGAAGAGCTTGACGCCGTTGACCTCGACCACCGCATCGCCGGGCTGCGGCGCCGACTCCACGGTGAATTCGGAGGCCAGACCGGAACAGCCGCCGGCGCTCACCGTCAGGCGGAAGCCGCCGCTCTCACCGGCGCTGCTGAAACGGACCATGCGGCGCACGAACTTCTCGGCGGCAGGCGTAAGAGACAGTTCCATCATGATCTCCTAGGCCGCCACGTAGCGCGGGAAGCTGTTGTCGATCACGCAGGTGTCGTCGACCGGGCAGACCGCGACGCACTGCGGGTCGTCGAAGTAGCCGATGCACTCGGTGCACTTCTCCGGCTTGATGATGAAGGTGCCGTCCTTCTCGCGAATGGCGTTGTTGGGACACTCCGGTTCGCAGGCCGAACAGGCGGTGCATTGGGAGGTGATGATCTTGAATGCCATGGTCTTGCTCTCCTAACAGTTGCGTATATGAATCAATTTCAGGCGGCGATGTAGGCGCCCTGGCGGATGTCGGCATCGCCGCGGGCGGCGTGAACGATTTCGCCGGACTTCACTTTCGCCAGGTATTCCTTGAAGTACTTCACCGCGGACTGTTCGATGAACTCGTGCGCGTACTTGTCCACCGGATCGATGCCCGCCGCTTTCAGGCTGTCCTTCGGGCAGCCGCCGATCTTGGCGACGAACACGGCGACGCAGTCGTTGATGGCGCGGATCACGGTCGGCAGGGTGTCTTCCTCGCCGAAGCCGCCCTGGCAGTAGAGGTCGACGCGGCGGTGGCCGACGAACTTGGAACCCTCGGTGCTGAGTTCGTAAATCTGGAATTCCTGCGCATGCCCGAAGTGTTCGTTGACCCGGCCGTGGCCCTTGGTGGCGACGGCGATCAGAATCTTCACATCGCTGAACTCCGCCTCCAGATCGGCCATCTCGGCTTCCTTGGCCGCCACCGTGGCCTGGCGTTCCTGTTCCACCTGCTGCTGATAGGCTTTGCGGCCCTCGGCGTCGTACTGAATGTCCATCTCCATGACCTTTTCAGTACTGAACTCGGACGAGCGGTCCTCGCCCAGCAAGCCCACCGCATCGGCGCGGCATTGGCGGCAGTGGCGCATCATGTTCATCTCGCCTTCGCAGTTGTCCTGCAGCGCTTTCAGTTCCTGCGCCGTGGGTCCGCGCTGGCCGTTGAGGCCGAACACCGTGCCGTGTTCCGGCGCGGAAATGAGCGGCATGATGTTGTGCAGGAAGGCGCCGCGCGATTTGACCGCCTTGTTGACCTCGATCAAATGCTGGTCGTTGATGCCGGGGATCATCACCGAATTCACTTTGCACAGAATGCCGGCCTCGGTCAGCATCTCGAGACCCAGCATCTGCCGTTCGGTGAGAATCCTGGCGGCTTCGATGCCGGTGATGCGCTTGTTCTTCCAGAAGATCCACGGATAAATGTGTTGTCCGATTTCCGGGTCGACCATGTTGATGGTGATGGTCACGTGGTCGACGTTGAACTTCTTGATGATCTCGACATGGTCCGGCAACGCCAGGCCGTTGGTCGAAAGACACAGCTTGATATCGGGCGCGGCGTTGTAGATCAGCTCGAAGGTCTTGAAGGTTTTTGCCGGGTTGGCAAGTGGGTCGCCCGGTCCGGCGATGCCCAGCACGGTCATTTGCGGAATGGTGGAGGCCACGGCCAGCACCTTTCTGGACGCCTGCTCCGGGGTGAGCTTCTCGCTCACCACGCCGGGACGGCTTTCGTTGGCGCAGTCGTATTTGCGATTGCAGTAGTTGCACTGGATATTGCACGCCGGCGCCACGGCCACGTGCATGCGCGCGTAATGGTGATGCGCCTCCTCGCTGTAGCAGGGATGGTTCTTCACCTTTTCCCACACCTCGGGCGCCATGTCCTCCGGTCCGCCGGACGAGCCGCAACTGGCTTTCCCGCCCTCGCCGGACGTGCCGCACCCCTTGTGCTCGGCCACCTGTTGCATGATCTGGTCCAGCGACGTGCCCTGATCATTTCCTGCGTTCGCCACACTTGCCTGATTGTCCATACTTGGCTCCTGTCCGCTTCAACCGGTGGCGATCGTGAAATCGATCGCCCGCTAAATGGGTTCTTACAGGAGCTGTTCAGCAACAAGCATGCCACTCAAGAAATTTGCTTAAATTCCTGAGGATTGAAGCACTTAGCGCGAACCTCGCGTTTGTCGCAGTTGCTACAAATGGAGATTGCCGGGGAAGGAATTGTCGGGAAGGCTACAGCTGGGAAAGCGGCAATCGCGGACGCGGCTGTCTGCATCGACAACCGCGCGCAACGCTTAAAGTCGTTTGACTTCGATGTTGTATTTCGACAGCGCGTAGCCGATCTGGCGCGGCGTCAGATTCAGCAGGCGCGCCGCTTTCGCCTGCACCCATCCGCATTGTTCCAGGGCCCACACCAGGCGCTCGCGTTCGGTCATGAAGGCGGCGGGTTCATCGCCGCCAGGCGCCTCGCCGAAACCGCTGCTGGATACCTCCGGCAGGCTTTCTGCAGGTGACGCAACAAAGGCAATCGGGATCGATTGCTGCGCCTGGCCATAGTGCTGCAGCACCTGGGAGAAACACTTGTTCTGCTGGCACGGCAGGTCCACATCCTGGATCGCGTTGGACCGCGTCATGGTCGCGGTGCGTTCCACGCAATTCTCCAGTTCGCGCACATTGCCGGGCCAGTTGCACTTGAGCATCACTTCCAGCGCTTCCGGCGAGATGGAAAGCTTGCGCGCGTTTTCCTTGTTGAACTTGTCGAGGAAATGCTCGACCAGCAGGGGAATGTCTTCGCGCCGCTCGCGCAGCGGCGGCAGGAAGATGCTCACCACGTTGACGCGGTAGTAGAGGTCGGCGCGGAAGGTGCCCTTGGCCACGTCCTCCTCCATGTTGCGGTTGGTGGCGGCGATCAGGCGCACGTCCACCTTGATCGACTTGTTGCCGCCCACGCGCTCGAATTCCCGCTCCTGCAGCACGCGCAGCAGCTTGGTCTGGAACGACGCCGAGATTTCCCCGAGCTCGTCCAGGAACAGCGTGCCGCCCTGGGCCATTTCGAAGCGGCCCTTGCGTTCCTGCGTCGCGCCGGTGAACGAGCCTTTCTCGTGCCCGAACAGTTCGGATTCGAGCAGGGTTTCGGACAGGGCAGCGCAGTTGACCTTGATGAAGGGCGCGTCCTTGCGCGGGCTCAGGTAGTGGATCGAGCGGGCGATGACTTCCTTGCCGGTGCCGCTTTCGCCGCGCAGCAGCACGGTCGACTTGCCTGGGGACGCCTGGTGCACTTCGGCGAACACCTCCTGCATGCGCTTGCTGCGGCCGATGACGTTGTCCAGGCTGTACTTGCCTTGCAGTTCCTTTTGCATGCGCTGCTGCCGCTGCATCAGTTCCTCGCGTTCGGCCGCCACATTTTGGTGCAGGCGCGCGGTCTGTCCGATCAGGTTGGCGATCATGGCCAGGAAGCGGACATCCGATTCGAAATTCATCGGCGCGCTATCCACTTCGCGGTCCACGCTGAGCACCCCGATGGTTGCCCGTCCCTGCTTGATGGGCACGCCGATGAAGGCGACCACCCTGCCCTCGCCCAGGCTGCGCGAACCCGTGCGGTTCAGGAACAGCGGCTCTTTCGCCACATCCGGCACCACCATGGGCACGCCCGTTTCCAGGATTTTTCCGGTGATGCCTTCGCCCTTTCTAAACCGCCCGCGCTGGGCAGCCTCGGCCGACATGCCGGTCGCTTCAACAACGTGCAGGTCGCCCGACGGCTGCACCAAACTGACCATGCCCCGCCGCATTTTGAGATGGGAAGAAAGCACGCCGAGCACTTCCCTCGCCGTCTTGTTCAGGTCGAGAGATGAACTCAGTATCTTGCTGATTTCATAGATGGTTGCGAGCTCGATGCTTGCTTCTAGCCTTTGGGACGCGCACATATTTCTAACCCCGCTGAGCCGGTTTCGGGCTCGTAAGAAAGCAAAATTTGACTGCCGTGTCTTTAATGCATGCAAACAACGTGCCATTGCCACTACGCGGCGCATGGTTGAAAAAATCGGCCAGTTATTTTTGTGCGGGAAGCAGAACAAAGGCCCGCGCAGGCGCGGCTTCGTTCGCCGACCTGGTGATTTTTGGGCGACTGCGCCTGCGCACCAATCTCGAGCAGAGCGAGGTCGTGATGGTTCTCGCCGCACGAGAAAAACGCCATGCGACCGCCGTGGCGCGCCACTTCGGTGAGCCCGATCACGTCGCGGTAGAACGGCACCGACACGGCGAGACTGCGCACCTTCAATACGGCATGGCCCAGCTTGAGTGCACGCATTCATTCGCGGATTTCGCCGTCGACATACAGCCAGCGCCCGTCCAGCTTCTCGAAGCGGCTGGTTTCGTGCAGCCTGAATGCGCGGCCATTGAGTTTGTAGCGGGCGACGAATTCCACCGTCGCATGGGTCTCGTCCAGCGGCGTGTGCGCCTTGAGCGCCAGCCCCAGCCATTGCGGGCGCGGCGCGGCGGCGAGTTCCAGTGCGGCGGGACGGGTCGCGGGATGCCAGGTCGCCAGCAGATAATCCTCCAGCCCCAGCACATAGGCGCTGTAGCGCGAGCGCATCAGGTGTTCGGCGTCCGGGGCGGACGCGCCGGCATGCAAACGCCCGCAGCAGGTTTCAAGCGTGCGTCCCGATCCGCACGGACAGGCCGCGCCGCTCATGGTTTTTTCTCCGGGCAACGCAGCTTAGGTTGGATGTGCGGCCATACCGCATCGAGCATCCGGGTCTGCGCCCGTTCGTTGGGGTGGATGCCGTCGGCCTGCATCATGCCTGCCGTGATGCCCACGCCGCAGACAAAACACGGCACCAGAACAATCTTCTCCGCGCGCGCCACCTCGCCATACAGCTTCGCCACCGCGTCGGCATACGCCTTGCCGTAATTGGGCAGCACCGGCGCGTCCAGCAAGGCCACCCAGGCGCCCGCGGCCTTCGCCTGACGAACCATCGCGAGCAGATTCTGCCGGATCGCCTCCGGCGGCATGCCGCGCAAGGCGTCGTTGCCGCCCAGTTCGATCAGCACGCCTTGCGGGCGATGTCGTTCAAGTACAGGCTTCAGACGCAGCAGACCATTCTGCGTCGTGTCGCCGGTGATGCTGGCGTTGACCACACGCCATTGCGGCGCCGCTTTTTTCAGGCGCGCATCAAGTAAATCCACCCAGCCCTGACCTTGGGCGAGTCCGTAGCCGGAACTCAAGCTGTCGCCCACAATCAACAGGGAACACGAACTGGCCAGCGCCCAGCCCGGCAACCACAACAAAAGCAGTACCCACACGCGATAATTCATTCACCCATCCTAAGCAGACTCCCTCTCAATGACGCCACCCGATAGCGCCCGGTTCCCCGCCGGCTCAACCAGCCCGTTGCAATCGCATGGCGTCGTCACGGCACGCGCCCTCTCGCAACGCGTGGCCACGGCCGACGGCACGCTCGCCATCCTCAGCGATGTCGAGCTTGCCGTCAAAGCGGGGGAAACACTCGCCATCACCGGCGCCTCCGGTTCCGGCAAGTCCACCCTGCTCGGCCTGCTGGCGGGATTGGACCATCCGACCGCGGGCGAAATCTTTCTGCTCGGCCAGCGCCTCAACGATCTCGACGAGGACGCCCGCGCCCGCCTGCGCGCCGGCCGCATCGGCTTCGTGTTCCAGTCGTTCCAGCTCCTGCCCGCGCTCAGCGCGCTGGAAAACATCCTGCTGCCGCTGGAGCTCGCCGGCCGCGCCGACGCGCGCGAACGCGCCGCCCACTGGCTCGACCGCGTCGGCCTGGCCGCGCGCGCGGGGCACACCCCGCGCCAGCTGTCCGGTGGCGAACAGCAGCGCGTCGCCCTCGCGCGCGCCTTTGCCGCCGATCCCGAAATCGTGTTCGCCGACGAGCCCACCGGCAACCTCGACGCCGACACCGGTGCGCGCATCATCGACCTCCTGTTCGAGCTCAACGCCTCGGCCCGCACCACGCTGATCCTGGTCACCCACGATCCGGCGCTCGCCTCGCGCTGCCAGCGCCGGCTGCATCTGGTCGCCGGCCGTGCGGACGAGGCGGCCCTCGCATGAGCTTCGCCAGGCTCGGACTGTGGCTGCTGCGGCGCGAACGCGCCAGCGGCGAATGGCGCGTGCTGCTCTTGGCGCTGATCATCGGCGTCGGCAGCGTGTCCACCACCGGCTTTCTCGGCGACCGCATCAAGCGCGCGATGAGCGAACAGGGCGCCAGCTTTCTCGGCGCCGACCTGCTCGTCACCAGCCCGCGCCCGATCGAAACCTGGCCCGGCCATGCCCTGCGCACCAGCAGCGCGCTCGAATTCGCCAGCATGGTCAGCCGCGGCGACGCCTTCCAGTTGGCGACCCTGCGCGCGGTCGACGCCGCCTACCCGCTGCGCGGCAGCGTGCGCATCGCCGACCGCCCCTTCGAGGCCGGCGCGCCGCGCCCGGCGATGCCGCCGCCCGGCGCGGTGTATGCCGACCAGGAATTGCTGACGCTGCTGAACGCCCAGGTGGGCGATGCGGTGCTGATCGGCGAGGCGGCGTTCCGCATCGCCGGCGTGGTGGTCGAGGAGCCCGGCCAGCTCGCCGGCGTGTTCGGCTTCGCCCCGCGCGTGTTCCTGCGCGCCGATGAAGTCGAGGCCACCCGCGTGCTGCAGCCCGGCAGCCGGCTGACCTATCTCTATCAGTTCGCCGGCGAGCCGGATCCGCTCGCCGCCTTCGCCGTCGCGCTGAAACCCACACTCGAAAGCACCCAGCGCCTGATCGGTTCGCGCGAAGGCGTCGAAACCCTGCGCGGGGCGTTTGCCAACGCCGACCGCTACCTGCAGCTCACTGCGCTGATCAGCCTGCTGCTGTCGGTGGCGGCCATCGCCATCGCCGCGCATCGCCACGCGCTGCGCCATTACGATCAGGCCGCGCTGTTGCGCTGCATGGGCGCCACCACGGCGCAGCTGCGCGTGCTCTATGCCGCGCAACTGCTCACGCTGGGGCTCCTGGGCAGCCTCGCCGGCGTGGTCATCGGCGCGCTGATGCAGCAGGCGCTGGCGGGGCTGATCCTGCCGGACACCGTCGCCCGCCTGCCGTCGCTGGGCGCAGCCCCGGTCGGGGTCGCCGTCGTCAGCGGCCTGCTGGCGCTGGCGGGCGCCAGCCTGCCCGCGCTGATGCGCCTGATCCGCGTGCCGCCGCTGCGCGTGTTGCGGCGCGACCTGCCGCCGCTGCCGGTGGCTGCGTGGATCAGCGCACTGGCCAGCGGATCGGCGCTCTTGATCCTGATCGCCTGGTACGCAGGCGACGTCAAGCTGGTCGGCCTCTTCGTCGGCGCGCTTGTTGCACTCGTTGCCGTCCTGATCGGGCTGGCGCGCCTCGCGCTGGTGGCCGGGCGCGGCGTGCAGAAAATCAGCTACGGCCCGCTGCGCTTCGGCCTCGCGCAGCTGTTGCGCCACCGCTTCGACAGCACCCTGCAGCTCGGCGCCTTCACCCTGGCGCTGTTTCTGGTGGCCCTGCTGGCACTGGTGCGCAGCGACCTCGTCGCCGGCTGGCGCCAGCAGCTGCCGCCGCAGGCGCCCAACCATTTTCTGGTGAACATCGCACCGCATCAGCAGGACGCGGTGGCCGCCTACCTGTCGCAGCATCGCCTCAAGGCTTCCACGCTGTATCCCATGGTGCGCGGCCGCCTGGTCAGCAAGAACGGCCTCCCCATTGCCGGGACGCTGCCGCCGGAAGCGCGCGACAGCAACACCCTGCGGCGCGAGCTCAACCTCACCTGGACCGCCACCCTGCCCGCCAACAACGCCGTGCTGGCCGGGACCTGGCATGGCGAGCGCCGCAGCGCCGCACCCGTAAAGGGCACGCCGGCGGGTACCCCGCTGCTGCGCAGCGACCCTTCCGCAGAAATATCGGTCGAATCCGGCATGGCCGAACGCCTGCAACTTGCGGTCGGCGACACCCTCGGTTTCCAGGTCGGCGACCAGACGCTCGCCGCGCGCATCACCAGCATCCGCAGCGTGAAGTGGGATTCGATGCAGCCCAACTTCTTCGTCATCTTCGCCCCCGGCCAGCTCGATGATTTACCTGCGAGTTCCATCGCCAGCGTCTACGTGCCGCCGGGCGCCACCGGCGTGCTGCCCGGCTTCGTCAAGACCTTCCCCGGCATCACCGTGCTCGCGCTCGACAAGCTCATCGCCAACATCGAAGCGGTCTTCGCGCAGATCATCGGCGCGATCCAGCTGCTGCTGGGATTTCTGCTTGCCGCCGGCATGGCGGTGGTCGTCGCCACACTGCTGGCCAGCCTCGACGCGCGCCAGCAGGAAGCCGTGCTGCTGCGCACCCTGGGCGCCCAGCGCGCCTATCTGGCGAAGGGACTGTGGAGCGAGTTCATCGCGCTCGGCGTGCTGGCGGGCCTGCTCGCCAGCGTCTGCGCCGAAATCGCGATGGCGCTGATCGCCGAGCGCCTGTTCGACTTGCCGCTGCGCCTGCATCCCTGGCTGTGGCTTGCGCTGCCGACGGCCGGTGCGCTGCTGGTGGGCATGAGCGGCTGGCTCACTACGCGCCACATCACCCGCGTGCCGCCGATGCAGTCGATCCGCGCGCTGAATTGAGCCCGGATCAGGCGGCGCTGCGCACCAGCATGTCGCCGAACAACGCTACGCTGAAGCCGACCACCGCACCGAGCGGCGGCCCCCAGTGGCGGCTCAGGCGCGACTGCGGCGCGATGTCCTGGAAGATGAGATAGAGGATGCCGCCCGAGGCGAACAGCATGATCGCGCCCAGGCCGGCCGGATAGTCGGACAGGAAGAAATAGCCCAGCAAGCCGGCGACCGGCCCGATCGCGACCAGCGAGCCCATGATGAGCAGGGTACGGCGGGCGCTTCGGCGTTTGAGCGCATGCAGTTCGCGGAACGCATTGAAACCTTCTGGCAGGTTCTGCAGGCCGATCAGAAGCGCCAGCAAGGGCGCAACGGACGAGCCCAGGGCAACCAGGCCGCCGAGGGCGATTGCCTCCGGCACATAGTCCAGCAGCATGCCCATCACCTGCGGCGCCTCGCGGCGGCGCAAGCCCAGTGCACGTTCGATCAGGAAAAAGACCAGTCCGCCCGCCAGCACGAGGGGAATGGCCCACATCGACCCCTGCATGCTGGCGACGCCTTCCGGCACCAGCACCACCGCAACCGCACCGAGCAGGATGCCGCCGCCCACGGCGATCAGGAAATGGCGCAACTCCTGTTCCAGCCATCTGGCATGGATGTGTTCGAAGCTGGCGATGAAGCCGCCCAGCGGGATGCACGCGCCGGCGGCCACGGTGAGGAACAGGATCGCGGCGATTTCGCTCATGGCGCCCTGTTCGTCCGGTTCAGCGGTGCAGACGCCCGGACGCCGGCTGCAAATCCGCGCTCACCGCCGCGCGCTCGTCGAACACGAAGCAGTCGCCGCGGTAATGCGCGCCGCCCACTTCCTCGAAATACTTGAGGATGCCGCCTTCGAGCTGGTACACGCGCTCAATGCCGATTTCCTTCATGTGGATGGCGGCCTTTTCGCAGCGGATGCCGCCGGTGCAGAACGACACCACGGTCTTGCCGGCATAGTCGGCGCAGTGCTCGGCCAGGCGCGGCGGAAATTCGCTGAAGATGCCGATGTCGTAATCGACCGCGTTGTCGAAGCTGCCGGCGGCCACTTCGTAGTTGTTGCGCGTATCCAGCATGACCACCGGGCGGCCTTCGTCGTCCACGCCGCGATCCAGCCACTGCTTCAGCGTGGCCGCGGCCACCGACGGCGCGCGCCCCGCTTCCGGGCGGATCAGCGGGTGCTTCATGGTGATGATTTCCTTCTTCAGCCGCACCCGCATCCGCTTGAACGGCGGCTCGGCGGAGAGGCTCTCCTTGGGCGCGAGATCGGCGAAGCGTGGATCGGCCCGCAGATGGGCGACGATGGCGTCGATCGCCGCGCGCGAACCGGCCAGGAAAACGTTGATGCCCTCCGGCGCAAGCAGGATGGTGCCCTTGAGGCCCAGTTCCAGGCAGCCCGCGGTGAGATCGGCCTTGAGGGCCTCGCGGTCGGTGAGGGTGACGAACTTGTAACAGGAGATGTTGACGACGGACACGATAAAAAACCCTTTCAGCAAGACGGCATTATACGAAGCGGTTCTGCCGGGCCGGGGGTTTTGATACCCTTCGGCCTTCCCCCCTCTTTTCCGAGCGACCATGGACGAACCCTTGCAAGTGCTGGAACACGCCCAGAAAACCGCGATCGACCTCGCCATCCAGTTCGGCCCCAAGCTGGTGGTGGCGCTGCTCATCCTGGTCGTGGGGTATTACGTCGGGCGATGGATCGGTCGGCTGACCGATTCGATGCTGGTGAAACTCCATCTCGATGAAACCCTGCGCCTGCTGCTGGTGCGCATCGTGCGGATCATGGTGCTGGGGCTGTTCCTCATCATGGCGCTGCAGAATCTGGGGGTGGAGCTGCTGCCACTGATTGCCGGGCTGGGCGTGGCGGGCGCCGGCATCGCGCTCGCCATGCAGGGGGTGCTGGGGAATCTGGCGGCGGGGCTGACGATCATCTTCACCCGGCCGTTCAAGGTCGGCGAATACATTTCCATCGTCGACGAGGAAGGCACGGTCGAGGAAATCAAGCTCTTCAACACCGTGCTGAGCCACCCCGACCGCTCGCGCGTGGTCATCCCCAACCGCAAGATCGTCGGCGAAATCCTGCACAACTTCGGCACCCTGCGGCAGCTCGACGTGGTCGTCGGCGTGGCCTACGACACCGACATCAAGGCGGCGCTGGCGGCAATCCATGACCTGCTCGCCGCCCATCCGAAAATCCTGCAGGAACCCGAGCCGATGATCCGCGTGCTGGCGCTGTCGGACTCCAGCGTCAACATCGCCATCCGTCCCTGGACGGCTGTGGACGACTTCTACGACACGTCGAGCGAGATCACCCAGGCGGTGCTGGAAACCTTCCGCGAACGCGGCATCGCCATCCCCTTTCCGCAGCGCGAAGTGCGCCTGCTCGGCAGCGCATGAAGCCGAAAGCCAAAACCACCTTCACCGACCCGCTGGCCGAGGTGCTGCGTCCCGGCCAGTCGATCGAACTGCTGAAGGAACTGCACATCCTGACGCGCGACGGCAAGCTCAACCAGGACAGCCGCCGCAAGCTGAAGCAGGTGTATCACCTGTGCCATTTCATCGAGCCGCTGCTCGACGACGTACTGGGCCGGCAGGACACGCTGACGCTGGCCGACCACGGCGCCGGCAAGTCCTATCTGGGCTTCATCCTGTACGACTTGTATCTGAAGGAACGTGCCGGCAGCCACATCTACGGCATCGAAACGCGCGACGAGCTGGTGGAGAAGTCGCGCGAACTGGCGGTGCGGCTGGACTTTCCGCGCATGTCTTTCCTCAACGTGACGGTGGCCGATTCGATCCGCTCGGACCAGCTGCCGGCCACCATCGACATCGTCACCGCGCTGCACGCCTGCAACACCGCGACCGACGACGCCATCCGGTTCGCGCTCGCCAAGCAGGCCCGCCACATCGTGCTGGTGCCGTGCTGCCAGGCCGAGGTGGCGGCGGTGCTTCGCAAGAACAAGAACGAATCCTTCGGCAAAACGCCGCTATCCGAAATCTGGCGCCACCCCATCCACACGCGCGAATTCGGCAGCCAGCTCACCAACGTGCTGCGCTGCCTGCAGCTGGAATCGCACGGCTACCAGGTCACCGTCACCGAGTTGGTCGGCTGGGAGCACTCGCTGAAGAACGAACTCATCGTCGCCACCCGCACCAACACGCCGCGCCGCAACGCGCGCGAACGCCTGCAGCAGATCCTGCAGGAACTCAATCTGCAGGAGCTCGAGGGACGCTTTCTGGGCCCGCTGTAATCCTTAAAAAGGCCTATGCTTCGAACAAGCGTATGCCTTGTATGGATTGCCTGATGCGCCTGCCTGCTCTGCCCTGCGTTGCCTTGCTCCTGTTCGCTGTGATGGCGGGCTGCGCCACGCCCCGGTACCAGACGACCGTGCGCCTGATTCCGCCGGAAGATCCTCAGGGCCGTGCCTGCGTGCAGGAATGCGAAACCCGGAAAACCGCCTGCCAGACCGATTGTCAGACCCGCTACCAGGCCTGCGCGAAGGCCCTCGAGCCTCAAGTGGAGGCACGCTATGCCGAGGCGCTGAAACGCTACGAACTCGAGCTGAAGCAATACGCCGCGGACTTGCGCCACTACGAGATGCAGCTGCGCTTCGAATGGCTGCACCGCTATCCCTACGGCTACCCCTACTGGTGGGATCCGTGGCCATCATTTCCGCCGCTCTATCGCGAACCGGTGATGCCGACGCGCGACGGCGTGCGCGCGCAGCTGGTGAAATCGAATTGCCAGGAAGATTGCGGCTGCCTGCCCGCCTACGACGCCTGCTTTGTCGGCTGCGGCGGCCAGCGGGTGAGCGAAACGGTCTGCGTCAAGAACTGCCCGCCTGAAAAATGAAGCGCCACCCGCAAGCTCAGGCCGCAGGCTGAAGCGTTGTCAGCTTCACCGGCACGCTCTGCTTGTCGGTGTTGATCCAGATTTCGCCGTCCTGCACCATGCACTGCAGGCGCATGCTGCGTTCGGCCAGCGCAGCCAGCGCCTGGCTGGTTTCGGCGGGCAGCTGAAGCACAGTCAGATTGGAAAAGCGCGTGAGCTTGCTGGCGATCTGCTTCCACCACACCTCGCAGCTGCTGCTGTAGCACAGCACCACGACCTGGTCGGCGCGGCTGCAGGCGCGGCGGATGCGCGCGTCGTCGGGCTGACCGAGGTCGATCCACAGGGTGATCTCGCCGGCCAGGTTCTTCACCCACACCTCCGGTTCGTCGACGTCGAACAGCCCCTTGGTGAAGGCGATGCCGTCCTGGGCGTAAAGCGCATAGGCCAGCACCCGCGCCATCATGCGTTCGTCGGTTTCGGAGGGGTGGCGCGCGATGGTCAGCGCATGATCGCCGTAGACATGACGGTCCATGTCGGCGATCTGCAGGTCGGCTTTATAGATGGTGGCTTTAAGCGCCATGGGGGTTCACACTCGAAATGCACAAATAAAAAAAACCCCGGCGAACCGGGGTTTTTTCACATCAGGTCGGAAGGATTACGACACGACCTGGATGTTCGAAGCTTGCTTGCCCTTGGGGCCAGTGGTCACTTCGAAGCTGACGCGCTGGTTTTCCTGCAGGGACTTGAAGCCGCTGGAGTTGATTGCAGAGAAGTGTGCAAACAGATCTTCGCCGCCGTTATCCGGGGTGATGAAGCCAAAACCTTTTGCATCGTTGAACCACTTAACAGTACCCGTTTCCATCTTTTGTTTCCTATCTATCTAAAAAATTGGGCGACATGCCCTTATCGATCGAATTTCAAGGAAAACGCTTACCAGAGGTACCGCAATTAAAGCTTGAATCCAACAGATGGCGTATTAATAGCACAGAAGATTGCAGCGTCCAAGCCTTTTTTCCATCAAGTTCCGAGCGCACGCAATATCAGGGTATCGCCGCGCTGGGTGAACTCCAGATGCTTCAGCACGCTCATGCCCAGCAGCACCTGATCGCCCCCCATGCCGGGGTTGAGGCTGGCGGGCACCCCGTGCAGATCGAACGGTCCGAATGCCAGCGAATCCACCCGTGTGGCCCGGGTGACGACCGTGCCGTTGGCGGTGATCGACTGCTGATGTGCGCCCGCTTTCAGCCCCAGTTCGCGTGCCAGGTGCGCCGGCACCGACACCAGCGTGGCGCCGGTATCGAGCAGGAAGGTAACCGGCTGGCCGTTGATGGTGCCGGGAAAGACATAGTGGCCGTCGCGGCTGCGCTTCAGCACCAGTTCGTTGCCGGGCGCGATCTGCAGCTGGCGGTTGGGGTTGGTGCGCGCCTGCAGGCTGTCTTCGAAATAGAGATAAAACAGGCCCAGCACGAGCAGGCTGGCGACCAGGGCCATGCCCCGCCCCAGGCGCTGGTGTGGATTGTCGAGAGCGTTTCGGTTCACGGCATGAGGATAGTCGGGACGAGGAATCGTTCGGCGCACGCAGCGCCTATCCTATCACCGCAAAACCCGGACAGCGCCACCCCCTGCGATGGCGCCCTCGCAAGCCCGCCGCTCAGTGATGCAGCATCCGCGGCTGGCTGAAGTGGCAATGCGGGGCGTCGCCGAATACCTCGCGCAGGTAGCGGGTTTCGATATGCAGCAGACGTTCATGGTCGCCGGCTTCCAGATACACATCCGGCTTTTCCAGCAACGCGTCGTCCCATACGATTTCCACGCCCCAGGCATTCGGCAGGCCCGGCACCACACCGGGCTCGCACTCGCTGAACAGGCGGCTTACGCTGGCCTCGTCGGCCAGGCTGACTTCCATGCCGACGTCCTGCCCCAGTTTGCCGAGATGAATTTCCTGGTCGGCGGGAATCATCGCCACCATCTGGCAGCCTGCGCCGTCCAGCAGCACGCCCTTGGCGAGGCGGCTGGCATCCACCTCCGCTGCGCGCGCCGTTTCGGCGCTGCTCTGCGTGTGCGGATGCGCCACGATATCGAACGGGATCATGTGCTCATCGAGAAAACGTTCCATGCGATGCAGTGCGTTCATGATCGGCTCCTTTCAAAACGATTGGACGCTTTTCAATATAGCCCAATGCTGACCGCCTGCAGGCGCGCTACCGCCGCTTGGGGTGAAGATCGCCGGCGCGGAAATGCCGGCGCGGCGGCTTGGGATGTTCCAGCAGCTGGCAGGCACGGCGGAACGCCAGCAGCGCGTCCTGCGCGTGCCCCAGCACGCTGCCGTGGGGGTAGTGCCCGGCCGCGTCCGGCTCGCCCGCCGCCACGCCGGTCAGCAGTTCGATGCCCTCGGTCACATGCTCGATGGCATGGATGCGGAAGCGTCCCTCCGCAACCGCCGCCACCACCCGCGGCGCCAGCATCAGATGACGCCGGTTGCGCGCGGGGATCAGCACTCCCTGGCTGCCGTCGAGCCCGGCGGCCTCGCACACTCGGAACCAGCCCTCGATCTTTTCGTTGATGCCGCCCACCGGCTGCATCTCGCCGTGCTGGTTGACCGCGCCGGTGACGGCGATGCTCTGCCTGATGGGCAGGCCCGACAGGGCCGACAGCAGCGCATAGAGTTCGGCACACGAGGCGGAATCGCCTTCCACCTCGTGGTACTGCTGCTCGAAGACGATCGATGCATTGAGCGACAGCGGCGCAAGATGGGCGAACAGGGCCGCCAGATAGTTCTGCAGGATGAACACGCCCTTGTCGTGGATCGGCCCGGACAGCTCGACCTCGCGCTCGATGTTGAGCAGTCCGTCCTCGCCCGCGTAGGTGCGCGCGGACAGCCGCACCGGCAAGCCGAAGCGGTAGTCGCCAAGGTCGATCTGGGTGAGGCCGTTCAACTGGCCCACGCGTTCGCCGGTGAGTTCGATCAGCACGTCGCCCTCGGCGATTTCCTCGCGCAGGCGCTGCTCGGGGTAATCGTGCCGCGCGGCGTGCGCCGCCAGCGCCGCCTCGACGTCGGCCGCGGTGACCAGGCCCGGACCGTGCGCGCGGCAGATTGCAGCACTCTCCATCACCATCGCCTCGGCGCGCGCGAAAATCGCGCTCTCGCGCGCCTGGTCGCCGGCCTCGCGGTGCGACTCCTCAAGCAGGCGCGCCACCGCCGCCGCCGAAAAATGCGGCAGGCCGAACTCGCGGCAGGCGTGGGCGACGAAAATCGCCGAGGCGCGGCGGGTGTCGGCACTGGCGACGAAGTTGTCGGCGAAATCGACCTTGGCGCGGAAGTGGCGGGCGAATTCCGGCAACATCTCCTGCAGTTCGTAATACTGGTCGCGCGAGCCGACCAGCACCAGCTTGACCTCGATGTCGACCGCCTCCGGAACCAGCGAAACCGCCGCGATCGGCGAGAACGACACGCCCGGCTCCTCGATCTGCAGCCGCCCGCTGCGCAGGAAGCGCCGCAGCTTCTCCCATACCAGCGGATCGGCCAGCACGTCGCGCAGGTGCAGCATCAGAAAACCGCCGTGCGCCTGCAGCAGGCTGCCGGCGCGGATGCGCGAGAAGTCGGTCACCAGTACGTCGTTCTCGGACTGGTATTCGATGCTGCCGAACAGCGCGCGGAACAGCGGGTTGTCCTCGACGATCACCGGCGCGCCGGTGATCCCGCCGTTGTCCACCACCAGGTTGACGCGATAGCGCGCAAGCACGGAATTCAGCGCGCCCTGGCGGTCTTCGTCGTCCTCGCCGCCGTGGAACAGTTCCAGGTTGCCATACACGTCCTGCTCCAGCGCGTCGAGCCAGGCGTTGAGCTTGGCGGCGTCCTTGATCTGCTTCTTCAGCCCGGACCGGATCGCCTGCAGTTCGCGCTCGACGAGCGGCCTCACCACCTGGCGCCGCAGCGCCGCCAGCGCCTCGTTCATCGCACGTTCCAGCGGCTGGGTCTTCTCGATGTAGCGGGTGATCTCGGCGCGCAGTTCCTGCTCGGCCTGCTCCACTTCAGCTCGGCGCGCCTTCGGCAGCGCCAGCACCTCGTCCTCGGTGAGGGCCTGGCCCTTCTTGCCGGTGAGCGTGAACACCATGCGGCCAGCCTCGCGGTGCAGCGAAAAGCTACGCGCCTCGGCAAACGCCGTCAGCTCGGCATAGTGCCGCGCCACGTCGTCCTTCCAGGCCTCCTCGATGCGCTCGCTCTCGACCTTGTAGTCCTGCCCTTCCAGCCGCTGCGGAATTTCGTTTTGCAGCGTCTTCACCGCCTGCGCCAGCGATTGCCGCAGCTGCCGCCCCTCGCCGGCCGGCAGGCGCAGCGCCAGCGGCCGCTCGGGTGCGTCGAAGTTGTGCAGATAGCAGAGGTCGGGCGGAACCCGCTTGCCCGCCGCCACCTCGCGCATCGCCTGCTTGAGCAGCGAGGAACGGCCGCTGCCCACCTCGCCCAGCACGAACAGGTTGTAGTCGGGCTGGTCCATGCCAAGACCGAAACGCGCGGCCGCCTCGGCGCGCGCCTGGCCGATCCACGGCAGCGGTTCCTCCATCAATTCGGAGGTGTCCGCAAATCCCAATGCGTCGGGATCGATGGTCAGGCGCAGGTCGGCGGGGGACAGGGTGGTAATCGGCATGGTTCAGGACCGGAGGGCGAATATCCTTGGATTATTGCGCAAGACCCGCAGACGGCAACAGGCCGGCCCACTGCGACTGGCTCGCCAGGTAGAACGTGCGCAGCTGCGCGGCATTGTCCTGCAGCTCGTCGGCGGGCACCGCCAGCGCCTGCATCACTGCGGGCTCTACCTGGGTGGCTGCCACGCTGCGCGGCATCGCGTCCGGCTCCCAGGTTTCGGCAAATGCTGCCCGCTTATCGGGGCGCGGGCCCTGCTGCGGCGGCGCGAGGCTCACCCGCGGCAGGCCGTAGGCGAGCGCGACGATGCGGCCGTGCAGGCTGCTGGCGATCACGCCGCGGCTGGCGGCGATGAGGGCGCAGATTTCCCACAGGTGCAGCGACGGAAACAGCCGCGTCGTGCCGGGCGGAAGCCGGTGCAGCAGCTTTTCATAAAGCGCGGGATCGTCGTGCCAAGGCGCCGCGCCGGCGCGGAACAGCGCCAGCCCGAGTCCGGTCGCGACAGCCGCCCGCGCCAGCCCCTGCGCCAGCGCATCCAGGCTGGCATCGTCGGCAAAATCCGCGCTGAACTGACAGGCCAGATAACCCTGCGGGAAGGCGTCCCGCATCGCCTTCGCCGCGCTCATTTCCTGGTGTTGCCTGATGGTCTCGCCGAAACGATCCGCCACCATCACCGCCGGGTCGGGACACAGCGGGGCTTCGATCCCATCCGCCCGCAGCGCGGCCTGGGTGGCGTGATCGCGCACGCTGAGCCAGTCCGCCTGCTGCAACGCCGCCTTCACCTCGTCCCGCTGCGCGGCCGTGAGTTCATGCCACTCCACCCCGCCCACGGCGTTGAAGATCAGCTTGCCGCCCGGCGCCAGCGCGCCGCGCCCGACGACATAGGGCATGGTTCGCACTGTGCCGAGCTGGCCCGCAGCCCACGCGGCAGCGGCGGCCGGGGCGGCGTCGTAGCGCGCGATCACGGCAGCAGCTTCGGCCGGGTCGAGCAGCATGACCGCGGCCTGCCAGGCGCTGCAGGTCAGCAGTTCGCCGCCGGCGTGGATCAAGTGCGTGGGTGGCGCGGCGAGCGGCGCCACCCGGTGCCCACCGTAAGCCCGCAGATCGCGTTCCGCCAGCCCGGCGAAGCAGAAGGCCTGCCCCGGCAGCAGCGCCGCCAGCAGATGCGGGAACAGCAGGTCGCCGAAATTGTGGCGGTCGAAGGCGCCGAACAGGACCGGCGAGGGGGAAATATTCATTTTCTGCTTACAGGATGTTCTGGAAAGGCCATCTGTTCATGGCGCCGTCATTGCGAGCGAAGCGAAGCAATCCAGAGCGCTTGTTTCACCCAACACGCTGGATTGCCGCGTCGCTTCGCTCCTCGCAATGACGGTTTGCGCTGTATCTCTCAAGGTAGCAACCCCTCATCTTCACGTTTTTTTCGCATGCGGCGCGTTTTCGCACTACATTCGGAAAAAATCTACAACACGCCGCCCGATGAAACCCGCCCACCCATCGTTCTTCGTCCTCATCGCCCTCATCGGCGGGCTGGCCATCTTCAGCTCCACGCTGTCGAAAACGCCGGTGCTGCCGCTGTTCGCAGCCTCGCTCAACGCCACGCCCGCCGAAATCGGCTGGATCGTCATGGCCTCGACGATCCCCGGCATCCTCATCAGCTACCCCGCCGGCGCGCTGTCGGACCACCTCGGCAAGCGTCGCGTGCTGCTGGCTTCGCTGATCGTGTTCGCCAGCGCACCCTTCCTGTATCTGGTGATCGAAACCGCCTGGCAGCTGATGGCGGTGCGCTTCTATCACGGCTTCGCCACCGCGATTTTCGGCACCGTGGCGAGCGCGGCGATTGCCGAGCGTTACACTGCCGACCGCGCGACGCGGCTGTCCACCTATTCCTCGGTCACCATCGTTGGCCGTTCCATCGCGCCCTTTCTCGGCGGCGCGCTGATTTCGCTGGCGAGCTTCGGCGCGGTGTACGTCGCCTGCGCGATCGCCGGCGTACTGGCGCTGGGTGCCGGCCTGCTTCTGCGCGATCACGAGCCGAAGCCGGCGACGAAGCTGGAATTGCCGCATTTCTGGGCGAGCCTCGTCACCGTGCTGCGCGACCGCGGCATCATGCTGGTGAGCCTGGTCGAAGCGGCGCAGTACCTGGTGTTCGGCGCGATCGAAGCCTTCCTTGCCCTGTTCGCCGCCTCGCTCGGCATCCCTGCGTGGCAGATCGGCATCATCCTCGGCGCGCAGCTCGTCAGCATCGTGTTCGCCAAGCCGCTGATGGGTAAAGTATCGGACCGCGTCGGACGCCGCCGCGTCATCCTGCCGGGACTCCTGATCGGCGCGGCGAGCGTCGTGCTGCTGCCCTACTTCCCGAACTTCATCGGCCTGTCGGTGCTGAGCCTGGTGTTCGGCCTCGGCTTCGCCACCGTCACCTCGTCCACCGCCGCCCTCGTCGCCGACCTCACCCGAAACGGCCGCTACGGTTCCTCGATGGGCGTGCTGCGCACCGTGATGGACGTCGGCCAGTCCATCGGCCCGGTGCTCACAGGCTTCATGGTCGGCGCCGCCGGCTACGGCAGCGCCTTCACCCTGCTGGCGGCGATCCTGGTGCTGGCCGCGCTGATGCTGGGCCTGCTGCTGCGCGACGGGTAAATTTCGCTTTGTCATTGCGACCGCGAGCGAAGCGCGGCGGGAAGCAATCCAGCCACTCGCTTATCCACAGGCGCTGAACACACCAAGCCGTCCTGGTCGGCTATAGTGATGCAGCCACTTCTCCCAAGGAGACTTCCATGCGCATCCGTTCCCTGCTCGCCCTGCTGGCCTTTGTCCCGGCCTGCTTCATTCTCCCGGCCGCTGCCGATTCGACCCTGGATCGCATGCCCGCTGCCGCCCCGCTGGAAAACATTTCGCCCGCGGCCTGCCTCGCGAATGCCAAGGGCATGAAGCTCGCCCAGATCGATTGCTGCAAGGGCCACAAAGGCATCTGCGGCTGCCGCGCCGGCAAGATCGTGTGCTGCGACAACACCGTCAGCACCGAGCCGGGGTGTACCTGCCATGGCGATGAAGGTTTCGCAGAGTAAACGTCGAAAAGAAAATGGCAGCTCCTCCTCGTTTATACAAATATGAAGGCTTTACTACTCGATCGCTCCAAAACCTAAAGTCACAAGTTTTGTACTTCGGTTCCCCTCTAAACTTTAACGATCCATACGATTGTGCGCTGACACCAAATATCGCCCAGCCGTCGGACAAGGAGGTCGAAGCGATTCGTCAGGCCTACCTTGAATGCAAGGATGTCCCTCCAATCCCACGACAGCAGCTAACAACCTTTAACACTGCGCAGTTACGCGAAATGTTTATGCAATCTGGTGCTAAAGGAATAGCGAAGTCAATTAATGATTTTCTTCATCAGAGTGGCATCGCCTGTTTCTCAGAGAAGAACGATGACCTACTGATGTGGTCCCACTACGGAGGCCAATATAAAGGTTTTTGTTTGGAGTTTGATTCGAGCAGCGAGCCCTTCCTAAAGACTCGCCCAGTCAATTATGTTGCTCGCCCGCCTACGCTGTCCCTTAAGGATTTATTGCTCGTAAATTTCGATCCAGTAGAGAAACTCTTTTGCACTAAATCGAACGCGTGGGCGTATGAAAAAGAGTGGAGAACCCTTCACGAAAAGGCTGGAACGAAGTACGGCTATCCAACTGAAGCACTAACAGGCGTCTACTTTGGCCCTGATATTGACCAGCAATCGATTGAGATCGTGTGTCTCATACTTTTGGGCCAAAACGAAAATGTTCGTTTCTGGCGCGGAAGTCGCAGCAACACTGATTTTCGTGTCTTATTCGAGCCATTCACATATACATCATTCATTGAGGCCAAACGTAAGGACCAGTGAAGCAGCGTTGAGTTGAGAAAAACAAGCGCGATTAAAGTTATGCATAAGCCAGAACAGTTGCATCTAAATCACTTACTCACCGCCACCCAAACCCCATCCCACCCAGCTTCCGGTGGTGCCTGCCGGAACGCCGCAATCCGCTCCAGCATGACCTGGCTAGGCCGGTCCCCCGGCGCACCGGCGAGGCATTCGCGGAACGCCGCTTCGGCCGTATCCCAGTCCTGCGCGCGGTAGCGCGCCAGCCCGGCCTCGTAGGCCTGCACCCGTTGCGTGTCCGCGTCGCTCACATCTGACGCCAGTCCCAGCAGTTCGTACACCCTCACCGTTTCCAGCTTGCCGGCGACGCGCAGGCTGTCGATTTCGCGGAAGGCCAGGGTATCGCCCGCCAGTTTTCGCGTCGTCTCGTTGACCAGGATGCGCGTGCCGTAGAACTTGTTGGCTTGTTCCAGCCGTGATGCCAAGTTCACGGTGTCGCCGATGACGGTGTAGCCGCGCGAGGTTTCGGAGCCGATGTTGCCCACCGTCACCTCGCCGCTGGCGATGCCCATGCGGACGTTGACCATGGGCAGGTTGTCGCGGACGCCGAACATCTCGGGCAGCCAGGCGCGGAAGGCTTCGAGATGGGCCATCTGCTCGAGTGCGGCGAGGCAGCACAGGCGCGCGTGGTCGGCGGGATCGGTGAAGGGCGGGCCCCAGAAGGCCATGACGGAATCGCCGATGTATTTGTCGACGATGCCCTGCTGGCTGCGGACCACTTCGGCCATCATGGAGAAATAGCGGTTGAGGAAGCGCACCGCGGCGTCCGGCGTGAGGCCTTCGCACAGGCGGGTGAAGCCTTCGAGATCGGAGAAGAACACGGTCATCACCTGACGCTCGCCTCTGTCCGCCGCGATGCGGTTTTCCAGCAGGTTCTTCACGATGCGTGGATCGACGTACTGGCCAAAGGTTTCGCGGATGCGCTCCTTCTCGCGCAGCCCGACCACCATGTGGTTGAACGAGGTGGCGAGCGTGGCGAGTTCGTCATGCGTGCGCACCAGGATTTCCACGTCGAGGTCGCCCGCCTCGACTGCGCGCGTGCCCCCCAGCAGGCGCTTGACCGGATCGACCAGCGAGCGCGTGACGAAGGCGGCGAAGATGAGTCCGAGCGCGGTGGCAATGCCGGTGACGATCCAGTTGAGCGTGGTGGCGCGCGCCTCCTCGGCCTTGGCCTGGGTGGCGGTGTCCTGGGTCAGCTTGTTGAGAATGTCGATGGTCTTGCCGATTTCGACGTCGACCGTGTCCTTCTCGCGCAACAGCGCATCGCGCACGATCTTTTCCGAACGCGGATTGCCCTCCTCCGCCTCGATCTGGAACTGGCGGAAGGTGGCATGGAAGTGCTGACGCGCGGTCTGGATCGCAGGCAGCTGCTTGCCCAATACGGCAAGCGTGACGCGGTCGAGTTGGATGTCCTTTTGCGCCTCAGCCTCGCCCAGCATGCGCAGCGAGGAATCGACGATCTGGTCGGCGTTGATGCCGCGCATGTCGAAGCCGTTCGATTCGCTGGCGAGAAATTCCGGATCGGGCTTGGCCACTTCCATGCCTGCCAGCACCCGCTCCATGTGCACCATCTGCTGACGGATGAGGATTTCGACGCTGGCCACCTGCTGCTGCAGCGGCAGGTACCAGTCGGATAGCGCGCGCACCTGGTTGTTGAGCTGGCGGAAGTTGAGCACCGACAGCCAGGTGACAACCACCATCAGCACCAGCAAGGCGGTGGTGATGCTGAAGATTTTCAGGCTGATGGGGAGTCGCATGGGGTCACCTGGTAAGTCGACAGATTAAACCCTAGCGCAAGGCGGCGTTTCGTCAAACTCACCGATCGTCATTCCGGCGAACGGCTCATCCCGTAGGAGTGGCGCCCTCGCCGCAATTTCGCGCCGTCGCGATCTTCACCCCATCGGCCCGGGGGCGGGCCTCCTACATCCCGCCGGGCGTCCTCGATGCTACAGGCGGGCGTCCTTGTCCTCGTAGGAGCGGCGCCCTCGCCGCGATCAGTCTGCCCGGATCACCGGAATTTCGCGCCTTGGAAGGCGCTCCTACGGCCTTTGCCGGGTGGATTGCCTACAGCAGCGGCTTCAGCGGCAGCAACTGCCACAGGCGCACGTAGCCGCGCCGGGTCAAGGGCACGTACTGGTCGGGTTGATCGGCGGCACTCCAGCTGTTTTCCGGGGCCATGTCGGCTTCCATGATCGCCTGCAGCCGCTGCGCCAGCCCGGCGTGGTGCACAACCACGCCGACTTCGGTGTTGAGGTTTTCCGAGCGCGGATCGAAGTTGAAGGTGCCGATATAGGCGATCTTGCCGTCCACCACCATGCTTTTGGCGTGCAGCGCGAATACCGGCGGCTCGGCAGGCGGGTTGGCGCGCGACAACAATTCAGAACGATTGCCGGGGTCGGGCTTGTATTCGCGGATGTCGAGGCCCATTTTCAAGAGCTGCCTGCGCTGGCTGCGATAGCCGGAGAAGGCCTGCATGTTGTCGGTGGAGGCGAGCGAGTTGGTGAGGATGCGCACCTTCACGCCGCGCGCGGCCGCCGCCTTGAACAGCGCCTTGGCCTTGTCCGACATCACCAGGTAGGGTGACTGGATCACAATGGATTCGCGTGCATTCGCCACCAGCTGCGCCAGCGCCGCCGAGCTCTTGCCGCCGCCGCCCAGGCTCCAGCGTTTGCCGTTCTTGCCGGGTTCGTCGTGGATGAAATCGACCCGGCCCCAGGCCATCTCGCGCGCCAGGCGCTCGAACGCGGCGGGCGTGGCGTCGATCGCCGCACGCACCTCGGGCGCGAAGTTTTCCGGCTTGCCGGCATAGGCGTGCAGTTCACGGTAAATCGTCTGCACCTCGGCGACATCGACTTTCACGTTCTTCTGCATCAGGCCCCAGCCGTCGTAGAGCGATTCCACCGGCACGGCGAGCTTGCTCGCCCAGAACGCAGCGAAGTTCGCCTGCATCGCCTGCGCCGCCTCGCCCACCGCCAGCACGTCGCGGTCGCGGAAGGTGTATTCGCAGTCGTAGTCGAAATACTCGTCGGCCATGTTGCGGCCGCCGGTGATCGCCACCTTGCCGTCGACGATGAAGGTCTTGTCGTGCATGCGCTGGTTGACGCCGCGAAAGTCCGTCAGCACGTTGAGCGCGCGCTTGTAGAACGGCGTGCCGACCTGGTGCTTGGGGTTGTAGATGCGGATGTCGACGTTGGGATGATGGGCCAGCGCCAGCAGCGACTTGTCGGGGGCATCGATCAGCAAGTCGTCGACGATGACGCGCACCTGTACGCCGCGTTCGGCCGCGCGCAGCAGCGCTTCGCTGGCGAGGATGCCGATGTTGTCGCTGCTCCAGATGAAGTACTGCACCTCGATCGTGTGCTGCGCATGGTCGGCCAGCCAGGCGCGCGCCCGCAGCGCCGACTCGCCGGTGTCCAGCACGACCACGCCGGTTTCATTCGGATGCGCGGCGATCTGGCCGTCGATGAAGGCCATCGGCGACGCCGCGGCTTGCACTGGCCCGGCCAGCCACGCCAGCGTCGCCAGCAGGATCGCCGCAACGAAATGTCTTGCCCCCTTCATGTCCCCTCCCCCGGTTCGCGCGGTCAGGCGGCCGCCGCGCGCATGTTCGATTGTATCGGCTCTCGCCTGGTACGAAACGACCCAAACAACTGGTATTCATGAACCCGAGCGGCAATATGCCGCACGGCCGGCCGCGTCGGGCTCCCTACAATGTGCTGCACAACAAAAGGGAGGAGACCATGAAAACATTACGAACGATTGCACTCGCCGGATGCCTCGCGACCGGGGGCGCTCACGCAAGCTGCGGCGCCGCATTCTGTGCCGCTTCGAACGACTGGCTGTCGCTGACCCAGGGGGTGACGCAGGGCTGGCGCGTCTGGGGGCAGGTGGAATATCTCAAGCAGGACCAGTTGAGAGCGGGCACGAAGAAAACCTCGGCGGCCGAAATCACCTCGCATCACGAAGAGACCAAGACGCTCAACCGCAACGCGCTTTTGGGACTGGAGTACGGATTCGCGCCCGAATGGAGCGCGAGCCTGGTGCTGCCCTATTCGAACCGCGAACACCTGCACATCCACCACCATCACGGCACGCCGATCCCGGAGGCCTGGCAGTTCGACGAGATCGGCGATGCGCGCCTGACGCTGCGTCACCAGCCCGCCGGCCACCATGCACAGGACCTGTCGTGGAGCCTGCAGGGCGGGCTGAAGCTGCCCACCGGCCGAACCGATGTGCGCAATGCGGATGGCGACGAGGCGGAGCGCAGCGTGCAGCCCGGCAGCGGCACCACCGATCTGATACTGGGGGGCGGCCTGGCCTACGCCCCGCTGTCCCTGACCGGAAGCCTGTTTTCCAACCTGACGCTGCAGGCGCCGCTCAAGGAAAAAGACGGGTTTCAGCCGGGCTGGCGGGCCGGCGTGCAGGCGGGCTGGCTGATTCCGGTGACGGGAAAACTCGACCTGATCCTGCAGGGCACCGTGCTGTATGTGGGACGCGACCGCGGCGTCAACGCGGAACCGGACGACAGCGGACGGACCGAAGCGGCGCTGGTGCCGGCGCTGGCTTACGCTGTGTCCAGGAATCTATCGGTTTACGGCCAGCTTGAGCTTCCGCTGTACCAGAACGTGAACGGCGTCCAGCTCACCCACGACTATGCGCTGTCGGTGGGCCTGAGCCTGGCGCTGAACTGAACAGGTTTAAGCGGCTGCGCCGGGCACCACCGGCGTGCCGGGCGTGACGTCGCCGCACTGCGCGCGATGGCGCAGCGCGTGGTCCATCAGCACGATCGCCATCAGCGCCTCGGCGATGGGGGTGGCGCGGATGCCGACGCAGGGATCGTGGCGGCCATGGGTGACGACCTCGATCGGCTGGCCGTTGAGGTCGATCGAGCGGCCGGGCAGGCGCATCGACGAGGTGGGCTTGATGGCGATGTGGGCGATGACGGCCTGGCCGCTTGAGATGCCGCCCAGCACGCCGCCGGCGTGGTTGCTCAAGAAACCCTCGGGGGTGATTTCGTCGCGATGTTCGGTGCCCTTCTGCCGCGCGGCCAGCATGCCATCGCCGATTTCCACGCCCTTGACGGCGTTCAAGCCCATCAGCGCGTGGGCAAGGTCGGCATCGAGCTTGTCGTACAGCGGCTCGCCCCAGCCGGGCGGCACGTTCTCGGCCACCACGCTGATCTTCGCGCCGACCGAATCGCCCGATTTGCGCAGTGCGTCCATGTATTCTTCGAGCTCGGGCACGATGGCGGCATTGGGCGAGAAGAAGGCGTTGTTGCCGATTTCGTCCCACGATTCGAAGGGGATGTCGATCGGCCCCAGCGCGCTCATGTAGCCGCGGATGACGACGCCATATTTTTCCCTGAGCCACTTTTTGGCGATGGCGCCGGCGCCGACGATGGGCGCGGTCAATCTTGCGGAGGAGCGGCCGCCGCCACGCGGGTCGCGAAAGCCGTATTTCTGCGTGTAGGTGTAGTCGGCATGGCCGGGACGGAAGGTCTCGCCGATGTTGCCGTAGTCCTTGCTGCGCTGGTCCTCGTTGCGGATCAGGAGCGCGATCGGCGTGCCGGTGGTCCTGCCTTCATAAATGCCGGAGAGGATTTCCGCGGTGTCGGATTCGCGCCGCTGGGTGACGTGGCGCGAGGTGCCAGGCTTGCGCCGGTCGAGATCATGCTGGATGTCGGCCTCGGCGAGCGCCATCCCGGGCGGGCAGCCGTCGACCACGCAGCCGATGGCGGGACCGTGCGATTCGCCGAACACGGTGACACAGAAGAGTTTGCCGAGTGTGCTGCCAGACATGGGAATAAGCCGGGAAAGTGCCGTGGGAATGCGCCGAAGTCTAGCACAGGCGCGGGCTGCATCGCCGGCTGCCACGGCCCGGTGAACTTGCCGTTACCCGCTTGTTCTATCCTGAGACTTCATCCGCATGAGGACCGCCCATGAATGCTGCGCAGCACGTCACCACCCTCGGTCAAAGCCTCTGGCTGGACAACCTGTCGCGCAGTCTGATCCGCGACGGCACGCTGGCCAAATTGATTGCCGAGGACGGCGTGTCGGGGGTGACCTCGAATCCGGCCATCTTCCAGAATGCACTGGCCACCAGCCCGTATTACGCCGACGATCTGGCACGGCTGAGAACGGACGAGGCGGATGCCGAGCGCCGCTACGAGGCGCTGGTGATCCCCGACATCCAGGATGCCTGCGACCTGCTGCTGCCCGTGCATGAGGCCAGCGGCGGCACCGACGGCTACGTCAGCCTGGAAGTTGCGCCGCGCTGGGCGTATGACGCCACGCGCACGGTAAAGGAAGCGCAGCGGCTTGCGTCCCGGGTGGACCGCCGCAACCTCCTGATCAAGGTGCCGGGCACGCCCGAAGGCCTCAGCGCATTCGAGGCGCTGACCACGCTCGGCATCAACGTCAATGTGACCCTGCTGTTCTCGGTTGCCCACACCCGGGCCGTATTCGACGCCTATATTCGCGGCCTCACCACGCGTGCCCGCGCCGGCGCCGACGTGCGCGCCAGCCGCGCGGTGGCGAGCCTGTTCCTGTCGCGCGTCGACACCCTGGTCGATACCCGGCTCAATTCAATCGGCACGGACGAAGCGCTGTCGCTGCGCGGCCGCGCGGCGGTGGCGATGGCGAAGCTCGCCTATCAGGGCTATCTGCAAACCTTCCACGGCGAAGCCTTCGCCGAACTGGCGCAACAGGGGGCGCGGCCGCAAACCCTGGTGTGGGCGAGCAGCGGGGTGAAGAACCCGGACTACCACGACCTGCTGTACGTCGAGCCGCTGATCGGCCGCGAGACCATCAACACCCTGCCCGACAAGACGCTCGCCGCGCTGCGCGAGCACGGCCAGCCGGCGCTGCGCGTGGAGGAAGGCGTCGCCGAGGCCGAGGCGCAACTGGCCGAACTGGCACGGCTGGGAATCGACATGGACGCGGTCGGCAACACCCTGCAGGACGACGGCGTCGCACTGTTCGAAGCGGCCTACCAGAAACTGCTGCAGCAGACCGGCTGAACCCGCATTCAGGCAGGGTGCGCTGCCCGGCCGGCCTCACGCAAGGTTTCCCCGCGCGGCGTCTTGTGCTCAAATCCCCCCTCCCGGACGCGCCGCCGCGCGTGCCGGGAGAGCGAGACAGCAGAACAACAAGCACAGCACATGAATATTTCCGTCAGCGAGCTGATCGTCCGGTATCTGGAACGCCTGGGGATCGACACCATTTTCGGCATGCCCGGCGCGCACGTGCTGCCGATCTACGACCGCCTGCATGATTCCAGCGTGAGGAGCGTGCTGGTCAAGCACGAGCAGGGCGCGGCCTTCATGGCGGGCGGCCTGGCGCGCGTGTCGCACCGGCCGGCCGCCTGCATCGCCACCGCGGGGCCGGGCGCGACCAACCTCATCACCGGAATTGCCAACGCCTACGCCGAACGGCTGCCGGTGCTGGCGATCACCGGCGAAACCTCCACCTACATCTTCGGCCGCGGCGGCCTGCAGGAAAGCTCGGGCGAAGGCGGCGCCATCGACCAGGGCGCGCTGTTCGCCAGCATCACGCGCTATCACAAGCTGATCGAGCGCACCGACTACCTCGGCCAGGTTCTGAACCAGGCCACGCAGGCGCTGCTGGGGCCCGAGCCGGGGCCGGTGCTGCTGTCGATCCCCTACAACGTGCAGAAGGAAACGGTCGACGACAGCGTGCTGGCGCAGATTCATTTCCCCCGCAAGCCAGCGAACCGACACACCACGCCCACCGCCGCATACGATTCCACATGGGCTTCAGCCCATAGTGGATCGGAGTCCTTTAGGGAATTCGCCGAACTGCTGCGCGCCGCGCGCACGCCGGTGATCGTCGCCGGTTACGGCTGCATCCAGGCGGGGGCGCGCGATGTCATTGCCGCCTTCTCCGAACGCTTCAACGTTCCGGTCACCACCAGCCTCAAGGCCAAGGGCGTGGTGGCCGAGGGAACCGCCTTGTCGCTGGGCTGCCTCGGCGTCACCTCCAACGGCGAGGCCTACCGCTATCTCGTCGATCACGCCGACCTGCTGATTTTTCTCGGCGCGGGCTTCAACGAACGCACCAGCTATCTGTGGGACGCGAAGCTGCTGGCCAACAAGAAAATCGTCCAGGTGGACCGCAATGCAGCACAGATCGGCCGCGTGTTCCAGCCGGACGTGTCCATTTGCGGCGACATCCTCGCCGTGATGGAAGACGTGTTCGACGTGCTGGAAGCCGACGGCATGCCGCCCAAGTCCCGCGAGCGCCTCGACGGCCACCAGGCCGCTTCCACGCGACCCGCAGGCGACGACCGCGCTGCGCACGAGGCATCCTTCCGTCTCATGCGGTCTTTCTTCAGCGGACTCGCCGAACGCTTTCCGCACAACGCGCTGGTGTTCGACGACAACATCGTCTTCGCGCAGAGCTGGTTCGACGTCTCCGACCGCAACCACTACTTCCCGAATTCCGGCATCTCCTCGCTCGGCCACGCGATCCCGGCGGCCATCGGCGCGCGCTGCTTCGCCAAGGACAGCCCCACCTTCGCCATCCTCGGCGACGGCGGCTTCCAGATGTGCTGCATGGAAATGATGACGGCGGTGAACTACGGCATCCCGCTCAACGTGGTGGTGATCAACAACGGCACGCTCAGCCTCATCCGCAAGAACCAGTTCCAGCTCTACGGCGAGCGCTACATCGACTGCGACTTTGCCAACCCCGATTTCGGCCTGCTCGCGCAGTCGTTCGGTGTGAAGCATTACCGCATCGAGACCGAGGTCGAACTCGACGCCCTGTTCGCCGACGCCGACCTTACCGGAACGATCAACCTCATCGAAATCCTGCTCGACAAACATGCCTTCCCGCGCTACCTGTCGGCTCGCTAGTCCTGACGAGCAGATCGCGGCGCAGCACGCCGTCATCAACCGCTTCGAAACCGCGCTGTGGGAGGGCGGCTTCAACGCATCGCTGCTCGCCTCGTATCAATCGGCCTGGCGGCGGCTGGAAACGCTGATCGCCGCGCGCGGCAACGACCGCCGCCACCATTTCGTCCTCGTCATCCCAGTGGCCGACAGCCCGGCGCAGCTGCGCCGCTGCCTCGCCAGCCTGGTCGAGCTTTGTCGCCTGTATGGCTACGGCGGCATGCAGGATGGTTATTTCCGCAAGGTGTCGGTCATCCTCGCCGACGACACGCAGGGCGCCGAACTCATCGCCGCAAACCAGGCCATTGCCCGTGAATTCGACGCCCAGGGCCTGGCGATCGACTATTTCGGCCTGGCCGAGCAGCTCGCGCTGACGGACACGCTCGCCGGACTCGATCTCGGCAGCATCGTCGGCACTGCGCCGCGCGACGCCTTCGGCCACAAGGGCCAGGCGATGATGCGCAACATCGCCTACCTCGAGCTGGCCCGGCTCCAAGATAGTGACACTCCGCTGCTCTTCTACACGCTCGACGCCGACCAGCAGTTCAAGGTGAAGGTGGAAACGGCGGACGGCGACGGCAACGTCTGCGCGGTGAATTTCTTCGCCCAGCTCGACGCGATTTTCAGCGCGACCGACGCCGACGTGCTCACCGGCAAGGTGGTCGGCGACCCGCCCGTCTCCCCCGCGGTGATGGCCGGAAACTTCCTTGACGACGTCGCGGGCTTCCTGCACGAGATGGCGGCAAGCGACCCCGAGAAGCCCTACCGTCCGAACGCGGCGAACACGTCCGATGCGGATGCCGCGTATCACGACATGGCCGGGCTGTTCGGTTTTGCGAACCCGGCCGACGCCTATCGCTACCGCTGCACGCTGGAAGGGCCGCCCAGCAACACCGACTGCTTCGGCGACTTCGCGCAGCGGCTGAAACGTTTCTTCCACGGCGAGCACCCCACCCGCATCACCTGGTATCGCCACCAGCCCGCCCTCGAAAGCGTGCAACCCGCGCGCACGGTCTACACCGGCAACTACGTCTTCCGCCCGCGGGCATTGAACTGGTTCATCCCCTTTGCGCCGCTACGCCTGCGCATGTCCGGCCCCACGCTCGGGCGGCTGATGAAGGCCGGACTTGGGAATCGATTCGTCTCCGCCAACCTGCCGATGCTGCATACGCGCACGCTCGACGCCACCGGTGAAGCCGAGTTCCGCCCCGGCGTCGTCACCGAGGCCGACAGCATCGATCTCGCCGACGAATTCGAGCGGCAGTTTTTTGGCGACGTGATGCTGTTCACGGTCGAGCGTCTGGCCGCGCAGGGCTTTCCGCAGCAGGCGGTTTCCAGCGAAGCTGTCGCCGCCACGCTCGACGCCGTGCACGCCGATCTGGCGCAGCAATACCGCGCGCGGCACGCCGAAATCGTAAAAAAACTCGAGACCCTGACCCGCTTGCTGAACGCCCCGGCGCACTGGTGGCATGCGCCCGCCTATGCCCAGGCGCTCGCGCAATTCCGTGCCTTCCTCGACAACATGCAGCGCAACTTCGGCGCAGATTCGCCGGGCCATGCGCGCATCGCCTCGGAAGAAAACGGGCAGCGCTGGCGCCAGCGCCAGCTCGCCGCCCTCGCCCGCTTTCACGCAGACCGCCGCGCCTGGAACCAGGCGCTCGCCGCCCTCAATTCACTGCAGGGATGATTGCCCGCCTGCGCCACTGGCTGCACCGCCGCCGTCATCCGCTGCGCTATGCGCATCTCGACGCCCTGCTGCGCGCGCAGGCACTGCGCCGCGACGAACTGCTGGCCAAACAGCAGCGCGAGCTCGCCGACATCGTCGAATTCGCCGCCGCCCACACGCCCTACTACGCGGAAACGCTGTCGCCGTTTCTGAAAGACGGCCGCTTCGACTTCAATGAACTGCCCGTCCTGCACAAGGACGACGTGACCCGTCATCTTGACGACCTGCTCGTGGACACTGTTGACCGCAACCAGCCGAAGATCGGCCACACCGGCGGCTCCACCGGCAAGCCGCTGGCCTTCTGGTACGACGACGCCAAGCACGAACTCATGCGCGCCGGCATGATGCGCAGCTACAGGCTGTCGGGCTGGCGGCCGGGGCAGAAAATCCTCAATTTCTGGGGCGCGCGGCAGGACGTCGTTGCCGGCGGTGTGTTCGGTGCACAATTCGGCGACTTCAATGCATTCATTAGCGACTTCGTCGCGGCCGAGCACACCATCGCCGCCTTTGAATACACCGAAGCCCAGCTGGTCGAATGGGCGCGCTTTATCCAGCGTTACCGGCCTGTGCTGCTGCAGGGCTATGCAAGTGTGCTTGCGGAAGTCGCGCGCGTGGTGATCGATAACCGCATCCCGATGCCCGGGACATTGATCGGCGTCTACTCCACCGCCGAAGTGCTCACCGACAGTCAGCGCCAGCGCATGCAACAGGCCTTCGGCTGCAAGGTGTTCAACCAGTACGGCAGCCGCGAAATCCCCAACATCGCCTGCGAATGCCGGCTCGGCCGGATGCACGTCTTTACCGACATGGTGATGCTCGAATCGGTGCCGCAGAAAAATGAAACAGGCAGCAATGAAAACCGGCTGCTGGTCACCTCGCTCACCAACCGCCTGATGCCGATGATCCGCTATGACATCGGCGATTCCGGACGGCTGCTCGACGGCGAATGCGATTGCGGCCTGCCGTTTCCGCTGATGGAAATGGACCTGTGCCGGCAGAACGACCTCATCCGCACCCCGAGCGGCAAGACCGTCCACCCGTCCTGGTTCAACCGCCTGCTCTACGGCCAGACGCAGATCCGGCAGTACCAGTGGGTGCAGCGCGGCCTCGACCGGCTCGCGCTGAACCTGGTTGCATCGCGACCACTAAGCATAGAAACGCTGGCATCGCTGGAAGCGAGCATCCACAGGGACGTGGATGCACAGATGACGCTCGAGGTGAACTATCTGGATGAAATCCCGCGGACGGTTTCGGGAAAGCACCGGTTTGTGATCGGGATGACTGGACGAATGTGAATGGCGCAGCATCGCCATGCTTCGGGCGAGTTGATGCGGGGCAAAAGGCCCGGATCAGAACGCCTCCCACTCCCCGCCGCCGGCAACCGCAAGTTTCTTCGACTGTCCAACCAGTGCCAGCTTGGGCCTGTTTATGCCCTTCTTGGATTTCGTCGCCGCGGTCATCACGTCCCTCGACACCGGCAGCGCCGACTGCTGGCTGGTCATTCCATCCAGCCTGAACACGCTCACCGCGTCGGCCAGTTTGGCCGCCTGGTCCTGCAGGCTTTCGGCCGCAGCCGCGGCCTGTTCCACCAGCGCGGCGTTCTGCTGGGTCACGTCGTCCATCTGGCCCACGGCCTGGTTGACCTGCTCGATGCCGGAACTCTGTTCCTGGCTGGCCGCGGCGATCTCGCCCATGATGTCGGTGACGCGCTTGACCGAGCCGACGATCTCGTCCATGGTCTTGCCGGCCTCGTCCACCAGCTTGCCGCCGGCGTCGACCTTGCCGACGGAATCCTCGATCAGGGCCTTGATCTCCTTGGCCGCACCGGCGCTGCGCTGGGCCAGGTTCCTCACTTCGGCGGCGACGACGGCGAAGCCGCGTCCCTGCTCGCCGGCGCGCGCGGCTTCGACCGCGGCGTTGAGCGCGAGGATGTTGGTCTGGAAGGCGATGCCGTCGATG
>Ga0299915_10000259_pt1 | contig 41624 bp, 42 predicted proteins | sample RVTome_13_FD_200263 | JGI IMG/M metagenome (GOLD analysis project Ga0299915, IMG submission 200263) | Soil microbial communities from uranium-contaminated site in the Upper Colorado River Basin, Wyoming, United States - RVT92D227 (version 2) ...
GGGGCGTGGATTACTCCGCCGCCGCCGATCGCGATCGGCGAGGAGGGAGCCGCGCTTCAATAAAATCACGCAACGGCTGTCTCAGAATCGTTGACACGCACCGTAGCCGATGCCGCCCTCACCCGTCGTCACTCGCGCCGTCTGTCCCAGGTTCGCGGCCACGTACGCTAGGCTGATGATGTCGTTGCCACCGCCGTCCTCGATGAGCGTAAGGTAGTTGCTCGTGTACGTCATCGTTTGGACAACGACACCACCGAGCTTGAACGTGAGTGGGTTTGCGTTGGTGTACGTCCACTGCGCGGTAACGCGAATTGTCGGCGTACCACCGCTGACGGTTTGATAGCGCGCTTCAACGATGTTCGCGTTGTTGTAAAGGAAAGTAATCCGTTTCTTGCCGGACGCATCGTCGATGTGATCGATTTGGCCTGCATTTCCACCGCTGGTGAAATATGTGATCGTCACCTTGTTCGCGAGCGGGTCCTGGATTTCGATCAGCTTGCCAGTCGGCGACGCCCAGTTGTAGACGAACGTCTCTCCGGTCAGCGTCTTCAGATCCCAGTTGTTCGGGGACGAGGTTGCCTGGCGGAGGTGCTTGAAGTGGTAACCCGCTTGCGGGGTGTAGTAATCGTAGCCGCCAACTGTCGCCGAGTACGTGAACAGGACGTCTTGGCCGGTCGTTAGGTGGACGACGACGGTCGTCCCCGACTTGTCGAGCCACCCCTGAAAACTGTGATGCCATCGGTTTCCCATCGACTTGCGATAGTTCGCGAGCCCCGAGTTCGCGAACAGGCTCTGGTAGGTTCGCCGAAACTGCAGAGACGGACCGTATGGGACCTTCGGGTCAATATCCGGCAGCGGAACCTGGTAGACGATTCCACCGGACTTTGGCGCTATATCGCCAGTCACCTTGCAGGACATTGGGTTTTCGCAGACTTTTGTGACGCCCGCAGGCCAGCAGCCTGTATCCGTGGAGCCATTGGAGTCCTCGTCGATCCCGTTGCCGCAAATCTCTGCGGCGGATGCCGTGCTTGCAAGGCCAAAAGAGACAGCGAGCGCGAGCAGCGTTGTTAGGATGCGCATGGCTACCTAGCCTTCTTCCGTCAGGGTAGAGACCATTTCTTTGAGTGCGCCGTCGTCCACCGGTTCGCCTTGCGGAGCCGTTTGAATCACGTGATAGAGGCGCTTCTCACCGAAGAGAACAACGTGCGTGCGCTGATACGGCGTTCGAACATCGGGCGGCTGGTAGGTCAAGGTGAAGCGGACGCCGGTAAGTTCGGCGTTCTCGACTCTGACAGGGTCGACAAGCTTCGTGCGCGACATGCGCTGAAGCACGAGGGAGGTTGCGACGATCACGTCTTCGTTCGTGGTCGGCTTGCCCTCGGTGATCTCGGTCGGCCGCCGTGCCGAGCGGACGACGATCGTCTGCTTGCCAGTGCTTCGGGAGAACCGAGTCGAGCCGCGATCGTCGGATGTATTCCATCCGTCGGGCTGGCCTACGGAGTATCCATCGGCCTTGTTCGAGTAGATCTGCGAGGACTCGTCCCGATCCGATCCGCTGCATGCGGCCAGGACCATCGCGATGAGAATGCGTCCGTTCATGGAACGACTCCTTGACCCTCGATGCCTTCGAGGCCGACTTGTTGTTCGGCGATCTCAGCCTGTGCTTCGACGACAGCCTGATCGGCTGCTCTCACAAACGCTTCATGCGACGCCGCGGGCTGACTCGCTTCGAGCGTTGCACCTACGCGATCGATGTTGTTTTTCTCTTCGGCGCTTTGCTGTCCGTACGGAATCGCGCCCGGTCCGAGGTCGTAGAGCGTTCCCGGTTCGTGGGGATCGCCGGAGACAGGAGGCGGTGCGTTCGAGCCGGGCAGCGGTTCAACAGGATTTCCGGCGACGCTGTCGCTGCGGCCTACAATGCACATTGCTACCAGAACACTCGCGAGCCCGGCTCCGCCGAGCATCTTCCATACATGCGGACGCATTCATGCCTCCTAGGTAGCTAGTAACGCTTTGACGAGAGCCCCCGTGGCCCCTCAGAAGCACACGCTGTGCGCGCGCAGTATTCCTATACACCTCCGCTATCAAGATGGAAGACAACTCTTGCGACGAAATCGATGCACGAACGTCCAGTGTCCAGACTCCCGGACACTACCGCATTGTTCAGTGTCCAGACTCCCGGACACTACTTGGCTCGTTGCAGTCCAGTTCTCTTGATCAGATCATGGAGATGCGAGCGAGAGATCCCAAGCTCATGCGCCGCAGCGACGACGTTCCAGTCGTGTCTCTGCAGTGCGTCGAGGATGTTGCGGCGTTGAAACTCGCGCGCTTTCTCGTGGAGCGGACGTGGGTCATCTCCGAGAAAACGCACGGCGACCTGCGCGACATGCTCCGCAGTGAGTTCGACCAACTCTCGATCGTGGTCCTCGAATCCGCCAGCAGCTGGTCGTGCCTGCAGGTAGACGACGCCGATCGGCGGATCCGCCCCGATTGGCGCGCACAGTACGGCTTCGATCTCTCGCTGCTTGACGCTATCGAGGTCCGCGAACCGCGTGTCGCCTGTCGCGGACATCGTCAACACCGTTTGCTGTTCTCGCAGGGTGTGCGCCACGATCCCGCGCGAGATCGATTCGCGTAGCACGTCGAGGGCGGCGTTAGTAGCGCCATAGCCGCGCCAGAACTTCGACTCTTGCTGTTTGTCGAACAGCTGCACGATGCAGAGCAAGGCGCCAGTCAGCTCGACGATCAGCCGGACAGCATCGTCAAGTAGCAGCTCGGGATCATCGTGGGTGTGAAGGCCGAGCAGGCGGCGGTACAGCACCGCCGAGACTTCGCTCTCGTCCGAACGCTCGTCGAGCATGACTATATGCATTGACCGAGCTTCTCTTTGGTTGTTGCCAACCAAGTCTGGCTCAAGCCGCATGCCGCTCTCGATGCGTTTGATAAGCTCCCTGCATCGAAACGGTTTCGCAACCACATCGTCCGCGCCTGCACATACCGCAGCCAACGTGAGATCCACGGTCATGTGGCCGCTGACGACAACGACGTACAGATTTGGATCGAGGGCTTTCAGGTCCCGAGTTACGTCGAGGCCGTTGTCACCGTCGAGACGCAAGTCAACGACAGCCACGTCGGGATGGCCGTGTTGCGCCTCTCGTAGGGCATCGCTTCGACATGTTGCTCGGAGGATCTGCTTATCCTTGATGCCCTGCTTGAACTCGCGCTCCCAAGCATTGAGGGTGAGTTCGAGGTCGTCGACCAGAAGAACGGTGCGGACGGTCCGAGTGGGCGGGCGATCCCACTGTGGTGGTTGTGCGTTAGCGCCGGCGTCAGGTCGGTCGTCGGGCATTGGGACGTCCATCGTCGATCGGTTCGCGGTTACGATCAATCGCTAGCGAGGAAGGTGAGGAGGCGGTTGCGGCGATCGACGGTGAGGCGGGAGAACTTGTCCGCGAGCGCATCGCCGGGCTGGTTGATCGAGAGGCGCGCGTGGAGCGCGCCGGCTTCGAGGATCGTGAGCTGTGCGAAGGCGAGCTCGGCTTCCTTTCGAGAGAAGCCGGTGGCGAAGGTCTCGCCGGGGGCGAGTGGCGAGTCGAGGATCGCGAGGAGGCGAGCGTCGGCCGAGGTGTCCGGCGCGGCTTTCGGGGCCACGGTCAGACGCTGGATCTCGATCGGCGAAGGCTCGCGCGTAGCAAGCTGCGATGGGTGCGTGGCGGCCGGGGTGACGAGCACGCCTTTCGACGCCGGGCTCAGACGGTGAATGACCAGCGGCTTCGGCTCGCGCTTCGCGAGCGGCGGCTCGGCGACGACCGCCGCTCCGGTCGAACGACTTGCGGTCGCTGCCGCCGACGCGGGCGCGCGGGTTGAGGAGTGGAAGATCGAGCGGGCTGGGGACGAAGCGGTCGAATTGCCATCCATATGGGCGCGGCCTATCGCCGGTCGCCCGTCCCGGTTGCCGACTATTTCTTGGTGCGGCGCTGCTTCGAAGAGGCTCGCTTCTTCGCGGGCTTGGCCGGCTTCTTCGCGGCTGGCTTCTTCGCGGCTGGCTTCTTCGCAACGGCCTTCTTCTTCGCGACCACCTTCTTGCGCGGCTTCGGGTGGATCTGGACCAGCTTCGCGGGGATCGCGGCGTCGGCGAGCCTGGCCATGACGTCCGCCGGGCTCAACGTGTCGGGGACCGCGAGGTAGGCGATGCCCGGGCGGCCTTCTTCGGGGCCGTAGCAGCCCTCGCAGATCACGTCGAGCGCGACGCTGGCCGTGTCGAGGGTCTTGAAGGCCGCATCGCCGAAGTCGTCATCGTCGGCGGTCGGGATGTAGTGCACGATCATCGCGTGACGGCCGCTGTCCTCGAGGATGCGCGAGCCGATCTTCGACCACGCGATGTTGTTGCTGTCCCACGTCGGCAGGCCGTCCTCGACGGGGGAGACGACGATGATGTCGCCCCAGGTCGGCTTGGCGTGCATGAACGGGACGTTGAGGAGCCGGACCTTGCGCGAGCCCTTGGGGCCTTTGGCCGGGCCGAGGTCCTCGGCCCATGGGGTTTCGGAGTCCTCGCCACGGTTCGCGAGGCAGACCTTGATCAGCTTGGGCTTGGCCTTGGGCATCGAGCGCGATGCTAGCGTAGTGCGGCCAGCGCGGTGGCGAGTGCGTCGGGGAGCTTTCGCTCCGCGAAGTCAGATGCGGCGCGGATCGCGTTGGAGATCGCGTTCGAACCTGAGCGGCCATGGGCGATGACGGTCGGGCGAGTGACGCCGGCGAGGAGGGCGCCGCCGATCTCGGTGTAGTCGATGCGCTTGGCGACGTTGTGGAGGGCGGGGATGACGAGCGAGGAGCCGAGGCGCGCGAGCGGGGTGCGCTCGAGCTCCTGGCGCACGAGGCCGAACAGGCCCTCGGCGATGCCTTCACAGGTCTTGAGCACGACGTTGCCGGTGAAGCCGTCGGTGGCGATCGCATCGACGACGTCGCGGAAGAGGTCGCTGCCCTCGACGTAGCCGACGTACTGGAAGTTGCCGCTGGCGGCGACGAGCCGTTCGTGGGCTTCGCGGGTGAGCGGCGTGCCCTTGCCGGGCTCCGCGCCGTTGGAGAGCAGGCCGAGGCGCGGGCGGTCGCGGCCGTGGACGACGCGATCGTAGGCGGCGGCGAGGATGCCGAACTGCGCCAGCTGTGAAGCCTTGGGCTCGGTGTTGGCCCCGGCGTCACAGAGGACGAGCGGGCCCGAGGGTGTGGGCAGGACGGTGACGATCGCGGGGCGCTCGACACCCTCGAGGCGCCCCATGAGGAAGATCGCGCACGCGAGCATGGCGCCGCTGTTGCCGGCGGAGACGACCGCGTCGCCCTGCCCGTTGGCGACCCGCGCGACCGCGACCCGCATCGACGAGTCAGGCTTGCTGCGAAACGCCTGCGCCGGATGATCGTCCATCGTGACGATCTCGGATGCGTGAACGATCGAGACTCGATCGTCGGCAGTCCGGCCGGCGCTCGCCAGCGCGGCTTCGAGCAGCGTCGCGTCGCCGACCAGCTCGACCTCGAGCGGCAACGTACGTACAGCGCGCAACGCACCGGCCACTTCGGGGCCCGGCGCGTGATCGCTTCCCATCGCATCGACGACGACCCGCACGGTCGTCGCGACCTTCCTGCTTACTCTTCCGCGGCCTTCATCACGATGATGGTCTCACCGTTGTACTGGCCGCAGCTCATGCAGACGCGATGAGGGATGCGAGGAGCAGAGCAGTTCGGGCAGGGCTGGACCATCGGGCGGTTCGCGCCTGACTTCCTCATCCACGCGGACCGTTGCTGTGCTGTGCGGGCTGGGCCGCGTCGTCGTTTTTGCAGTGCCATGACGTAACTCCGGGCGGCTTGTGTGCCAGTTTACGAAGGTATTTTCAAGCCCTTGAGTGCCGCGAGACGAGGGTCGATCGGCGGCTCGCAGCTGCAGGTACCTGTATTTCGGTCGATCCCGCACTGCGGGCACAGTCCCTTGCAGTCTTCCGCGCACAACGGAGCGTACGGAATGGCGAGCACGAACTGCTCGCGGAACAGCGGTTCGAGGTCGACCACCTCGCCGTCGAACGGGAACACGTCGAGATCCTCGGCGTCGACCTCCGCTCCCTCGTCACCCTCGGGGACGTCGTCGAGTGGGATCTCGCTGATCGGCATGAAGGTCACGAGGAGCCTCTCGTCGATCTCGAGCCTGACGGGGTTGACGCAGCGGCTGCAGGCGACGAACAGGTGGCCCTTGAACGTGCCCGATGCAAACGCGTGCGCGCCCTCCGTGTAGAGCTCGAGCTCGGCGACGCCGTGGCCCGCTTCGGGATCGATCTCGGGGGCGCCCAGGGCGTCCCGCATCGGGAGCCCGCGGACCCAGTCGCTGACGAGCTCGCCTGGTACCTCGAACCGACGCTCCGTCGGCAGCTCGCGGACGAGAACCTTGTATGGAGCAACAGCCTTTGCCATGGGAAGTCGCGGAGTATAGGAACGCGATCTCGAGTGTCAAGTTGAGCCATTTCCGGCAGGATGGCCGCGTGAAGACGCTCGTGCTGCTCGTGCTGTTCGTGGCGTTGTGCGCGTGTGGCGGCGAAGACCAAGATCCGCCGATCACCTACGGGACGATGGCGCCGCTCGTCGGTGACGCCGGCAAGGGCGGATTTCGTTTCGGGGTGGCCACCGCCGCGACGCAGATCGAGGACATGAACACCGCGACGGACTGGTATCTGTGGACCCAGCCGATCGCGCAGGGTGGGCTCGGCAAGGGCACCTTCGTCGGCGATGCCGTGCGCGGCTTCTCGAACAACCTCGAGGACCTCGCGCTGGTGAAGGGCCTCGGGGTCGACAGCTATCGGTTCTCGATCGAGTGGGCGCGCGTCGAGCCGGTGCGCGATCAGATCGACGAGACCGCGCTCGCGCACTACCAGCAGCAACTCGAGGCGATGCGCGCGATGGGGATCCGGCCGCTCGTCACGCTGCATCACTTCTCCAATCCGGTGTGGGTCGCCGATCCGCGCGAGACGTCGTGCACGGGTGGTCCGAGCGACACGAACCTGTGCGGGCTGGGCTCGCCCGGCGGTGCGCAGATCGTCGACGAGATGGCCGAGCACGCGGCGCTGATCGCGCAGCGATTCGGTGGGCTCGTCGACGAATGGGGCACGCTCAACGAGCCGATGAACTACCTGCTCGCCGCGTACGGCGTCGGTCAGTTTCCACCGGGCAAGGTGACGATCAGCGATCTCGCGAACGGCTTCGTGCCGACGGTCCGTGACTACATCGCGGCCCACGCGGCGATGGCGAAGGCGATCAGGGCGAACGACACCGCGGACGCCGATGGCGACGGCGTGGCGGCCGCGGTCGGGCTGTCGATGTCGGTCGCGGACTGGCAGCCGTCGCGCTCGAACAAGGCGTCGACCAACCCCGACGATCTCGCGGCGCGCGATCGCATCGTCTACGCGTTTCACTACGTGTTCGTCGATTCGCTCCGCAACGGGACGTTCGACTCGAACCTCGATGGCATCTCCGACGAGCAACACCCGGAGTGGACCGGCACGCTCGACTGGCTCGGCGTGCAGTACTACTTCCGTGCCGGCGTGACCGGGGCGAACGCGCTGATCCCGCTCGTCGATCTCACGCCGTGCTTCGCGGGCTTCGATCTCGGCTCGTGCTTGCCGGCGCCGGATCCGACGTACTGCGTGCCGCGCATGGGCTACGAGGGCTTCACCGACGGCATCGGCGACATCCTGATCGCGTACGGCGAGCGCTATCCCGATCTGCCGCTCGTGGTGAGCGAGGCCGGGATCGCGACGGAGGTCGGGCGGCGGCGCGCCGAGAACATCGTGCGCAACCTCGAATCGATGGAGCGCGCACGCAAGGCCGGTGTCGATCTGCGCGGCTACTACTACTGGAGCCTCACCGACAACTTCGAGTGGGCCGAAGGATACGCACCGCACTTCGGCCTGTTCTCCGTCGACTACGTCGATTACACGCGGACCGCGACCGAGGGTGCGGACACGCTGACCGCGATCGCGACCACGCGCGAGGTCACCGCGGCACAACGCGCGCAGCTCGGTGGAACCGGGCCGATGACGGTCGAGCCCGGGTTCGATGTCGATCCGTTCTGCACGAAGCCGTAGCTCGCGCGTCCGACGAGGTCGTTGGTCCGCGCCCGGATCTCGGGTACACACGGGCAGGTGATGCGTTGGCTCTCGATGTTCGTGTTGCTCGTCGCGTGCTCGCGCGCGAGCGGGTCGGAGGCGCTCGAACTCGGCGGTGCGTACCCGCGCGCGGCGAGCCCGACCGGCGTGGTGAAGACCTTCGAGATCACGGCCACCGAGACCGAGCTGCCCCTGATCGACGGCACCACGCGCCGGGTCTGGGCCTACAACGACCAGGTCCCGGGACCGACGCTGCGGATCCGGCTCGGCGACACGCTGCGCGTCCACTTCACGAACCGGCTCCCGCAGCCCACCACGATCCACTGGCACGGCGTTCGGGTGCCCAACAACATGGACGGCGTCCCGCACGCGACGCAGCCGCCGATCGAGCCCGGCGCGTCATTCACGTACGAGTTCACGCCCAAGGATGCGGGGACGTTCTGGTTCCATCCGCACGTCCGATCGAGCGAGCAGGTCGAGCGCGGCCTCTACGGCGCGCTGATCGTCGACGACCGCGAGCCTCCACCCTACTCGCAGGACGTCGTGTGGATCCTCGATGACTGGCTGCTCGGCGACGACGGCCAGATCGTCGGCGAGTTCAACACACCCCACGACCTCATGCACGACGGCCGCTGGGGCAACGTGCTCGCCGTCAACGGCCGCACCGACACCACGCTCCACGTCGGCGTCGACGAGCGAATCCGGCTGCGCCTGCTCAACGCCTCGAACGGCCGGATCTACGCGCCCGACCTCGGCGACGTGAAGGCCGACGTGATCGCCGTCGACGGGCTCTACCTGCGCGCGCCGATCCCGCTCGAGCGCTTCGAGCTCGCGCCCGGCAACCGGCTCGATCTCGACATCACCGCACCCGGCACCGCGAGCCGGACCATCACCATCTACGATCGGTTCACCCCTCGACGGCCGAACCGGCTCGCCGAGCTCCAGGTCGATGGCGGGACGAACCCTCCGCGGTTCCCGTCACCCGCCCGTGCGCGCGTGCCGTCGTGGACCACCGGCCTCGCCGCGCCGGTGACCAAGGAGTACAAGCTCGACGCACGGCGCGGCGGACCGCTCGGCATCGAGTGGACGCTCAACGACGAAGCGTTCGCGGGTCACGAGCATCACCACTCGTCGCTCGCGCTCACCCGCGACGCGTGGGCGCGGCTGCGGTTCACGAACGCGAGCGCGCGGCTCCACCCGATCCACCTCCACGGCATGTTCTTCAAGGTGCTCGCGCGCGACGGCGATCCCGTCGACGAGCCGTACTTCCGCGACACCGTGCTGGTCCATGGCCGCGAGACCGTCGATATCGGGCTGGTCCCGCTCGACGAGGGTAGCTGGATGATGCACTGCCACATCCTCGAGCACGCCGAGGCCGGGATGATGACGATGATCGATGTGGTCGGCCCCGACCACCACGCCTCACACTGACGCTCACCGAGGTGTCGTACGGTGTCGCATGCGCAGCTCATGACCACCGCGTCATGGTGCTGTACGAAAACGGGACAGCCAACCGCCCAACCCAACGTCGTGATGTGGCGGCAACGTGGCGACGCCGTGGTGTCGCGCTTGCACTACATTGGAACCGCATGACCAAGCACCTGACCTCGATGCTCGTGTTCACGTTCGCTGCGTGCGGAGGCTCCGGCAGTAGCAGCAACCCGCCCGATGCCAACGACCCTACCGACGTGAAGTTCGGCGACACCGCGCTCGTCGTGGTGATGAACCCCGCCGTCAACGACGCCAACGACCGCACGGTGACGGCGCCGGGGCCGACTCGGGCTGGCGTGACGCTGATGACCGACGACGGGATCTCGGCGACCACCGATGCAAGCGGCATCGCGGTGCTCGCGCCGCTCACCGCCGGAGCGCGCACCGTGACCGTGACCGGGACCGAGGTCGGCGGCACGTTCACGGTGATGATGACGGCCGGCGAGCTTCGCGAGCTCGCGGTCGCCAGCCAGGGCGCGTCCTCGAACGTCATGCTGAACCTCGACTACAAGTCGGACAAGGTCACCGAGGTCAGCCCGACGATGACGGCCACCGAGGTCAACGACGCCCTCAAGGTCAGCGACCGGGTCGTGTTCTTCACCTCCGGCACCTATACCGGCGACATCGATTTCTCCGGTAGCCGCGTCACGCTGTTCGGCGAAGGCGTGCTCGGCGGTCGCGTGAACATCACGGGCAACATCACGATCTCGGGCAGCAACAGCCGGATCCGCGGCACGACGATCACCGGCAACTTGACGGCACCGGCGAGTGGCATCGGCCTGAGCTTCTCGCGCGTCAACGGCACGACCAACGCGACCGGCAGCGATGGGTCGTTCCTCAAGAACGCACTGTGTGGCTCGGTGACGATCACCGGCAGCGGCTCGTTCGCGCTCGACAACACCGGCGCACCGCCGGTGGCCGCCGTCTGTCCCTGACCGAGCAGGCTATCGGCGATCAGGACGCCGAGGCGTTCGGCACAACGATCTCGAGCACGTCGCCGGCGCGCAGCCGGTGATTGGCCTTCTTGACGTGCCTTCCACCGAGCGTGACATGCCCCTCGTCGATCAGTCGCTGTGCGAGCGCGCGCGACAGATCCGGAATGATGGCAGCGAGGATGACGTCGACTCGCTCTCCTGCGAGGGCGTCACCGACGATCACGCGATGTCGCTCGTCGCCCGCGATCTCGCTGACGAGGATGAGCTCGGTCGGGATCTCGGTGGGCCGGATCGGAGGCACGTCTTCAAACGGCAGCTGCAGGAACAGCTCGTGCCCGTCGGCGACCCTGAATGCGATCGTGCCGTGAGGATAGGTCACGTTGTCGACGACGAAGCCGCGCAGGACGTGGCCGGTGTTCATCCGGTCCACGTCGTGAGGTGCCATCGCGTCACGGATCGCAGGCGTCAGCTCGACGGGCGTGGCCCAGTCGATCTTGATGGCACCGACCGCTTGAGGACTGTGAATCGCGAATCGCACGCCGATGGACCCTAGCACCTCGGCGTTCGCAAAGACCGACCGGCAGTCGCTCCGCTGTCAGGGCTCGACGGGGCTGGTGGCGCGATGTCGATCACCAGCGCGCGGGTCACCTCGTACGCACCGAGGCTGATCACCAGCGGGTAGGTCCCGGGCCGGAGCGTGTCGCCATCGGCGGCGTCGGGAAACAGGTCGGCGAGCCGGACCTCGTGCGGTGGGACCGGCGGGTGCTTGTCGAGCGCGAGCCTCACGTGCGGGCGAGGACCGCACGTCCCGACGATCACCACGATCGCTGTCATCGCGAAGCGCGTCATCGGTCAGCTCGAACGAGCCATCGCGTTCGCGAGCTCGCGAACGAGTGCCGCGACGCGATCCGGCGCACCGCCGGGCGGCCCCGCCGCGACGCGATCGACGAGCGCGGTACCGACGACCACACCGTCGGCGATCGCCGCGAATCGAGCGGCGTCGGCGGGGGTCCGGATGCCGAACCCGACCGCGACCGGCGAGCCCGAGGCACGCCGGATCATCGCGAGCCGTTCCGGATCGACGGTGGCCGCGGCGCGCGAGCCGGTGACTCCGGTGAGCGAGATGTAATAGACGAACGGCGCACCGAACGCCCCCAGGCGTGCGATGCGCTCCGAGGTCGACGTCGGCGCGACGAGCGGAATGACCCCGAGGCCGTTCGCGGCCAGCGGGGTCGCGAGCTCCGCGAGCTCGTCGATCGGCAGGTCGACCGTGAGCACCGCGTCGACGCCGGCCGCCGCGGCGCGCGCCGCGAAGCCGTCGGGGCCCATCACGAAGATCGGGTTGTAGTAGCCGAACAGCACGATCGGTGTGGTGACACCGCGGCGGCGAAGCTCGGTGACCGCATCGAGTGCGCCGGCGAGGCTGGCACCCGCCGCGAGGGCACGCTCCATCGCGCGCTGGATCGACGGGCCATCGGCGGATGGATCGGAGAACGGGACGCCGAGCTCGATCACGTCGGCACCGGCGCGACAGGCGGCGTGCACGACCTCGATCGAGGTGGCCGGGTCGGGATCGCCGAACGTCAGGTACGCGACGAGTGCCGCGCGGCGATTCGCGGCGGCTTCGTCGAACGTGCCACGCAAGCTCATCGCTGCCTCCGCTGCGCGACGGTGACCATGTCCTTGTCGCCGCGACCGGAGAGTCCGACGATGATCACGCCGGCCTTGCCGACGATGCCGGCCACCTCGTCGAGCGCGGCGATCGCGTGTGCGGTCTCGAGCGCGCACAGGATGCCCTCGGCGCGTGCCAGGCGCTCGAGTGCGGCGAGCGCTTCGTCGTCGGTGCGCGAGAGGTAGGTCGCGCGGCCGGAGACTTTCCACGCGGCGTGCTCGGGGCCGACGCCCGGGTAATCGAGGCCGGCGCTGATCGAGTGCGCGTGCGCGATCTGGCCGTCCGGGTGCGTCAGGACGTAGCTCTTGCTGCCGTGGAGCACGCCGACGCGACCCTCGCCGAGCGTCGCGGCGTGACGTCCGGTGGCGATGCCCTCGCCCGCCGCCTCGACTCCGACGAGCCGGACGCTCGCATCGGCGACGAACGCCGCGAACAGGCCGCCGGCGTTCGAGCCGCCGCCGACGCACGCGACGCACGCATCGGGGAGCCGACCGGTCGCCGCGAGGATCTGCGCACGCGCCTCGCGGCCGATCACGGACTGGAGGTCGCGCACCATCCACGGATACGGATGCGGACCCGCGACCGAGCCGATCAGATAGAACGTGTCGCCGACGTTGGTCACCCAATCGCGCAGCGCCTCGTTCATCGCGTCCTTGAGCGTGCGCGTACCGCTCTCGACGGGATGCACCGTGGCGCCGAGCAGCCGCATGCGCTCGACGTTGAGTGACTGGCGCACCACGTCTTCCGCGCCCATGTAGATCTCGCACGGCAGCCCGAACAGCGCCGCGACCGTGGCGGTGGCCACGCCGTGCTGACCGGCGCCGGTCTCGGCGATCAACCGTCGCTTGCCCATGCGCCGCGCGAGCACGGCCTGGCCGATGCAGTTGTTGATCTTGTGCGCGCCGGTGTGGTTCAGGTCCTCGCGCTTCAGGTACACGGCCGCGCCGACGTCGGCCGACAGCCGCCGCGCGTGATAGAGCAGCGATGGTCGTCCGACGTAATCGGCGAGCAGTGTGTCGACCTCCGACCAGAAGCCCGCGTCGGCGCGCGCGGCTCGCCACGCTGCTTCCAGCTCGACGATCGCCGGCATCAGCGTCTCGGCGACGTATTGCCCGCCGAACTCGCCGAACCGACCGCCCTCGGGGATGGGCAGTGCCGCGATCTCGTCGACGGTGGACATCGCCTTTCGGTTACCACGATGCGTCACAAAGATCATCGGCCGCCGCATCGTCGCGTTAGCTGGTATGAACGCGCATGCGCTCGCCGGTCGTGCTCGCGGTGATGGCGTGGGCCGGATCGTCGAGCGCGGAGCCCCCACACGCCGCGAAGCAGGTGCCGTTTGCCGGGAATCGCCCGCAGGTCCAGCTCGACCTCGGGCTCGCGGTGATTGGTGCCGGCTTCGAGCATCCGCTCGGCGAGCACGTCGCGATCCAGATCGGGGCGCAGCTGTTCTCCACCTATTTCGCACCGTGGTTCGACGCAGGCGACAAGGTGGTCGGGTTCGGCGGAGAGCTCCGACCGACGCTGTTTCTGTCGCCGCACGGGCGCGGGGTGTACTTCACGCCGTTCCTGCGGGTCGCGCGCGTCACCGGGGAGCACGAGACCGGTGTGACCGGCAGCGGGGTCGGGTTCTCCACCGGAGTGGTTGCCGGCTACGCGTTCGCGCTCACGAAGCGGCTCGACCTGCGCGTCGGTGCGGGGGTGCAGTACCTGCGCTACCTCGTCGACACGTTGGCGGGAGAGGTCGGGGTGTCGACGCCGTTCGTCGCGCTCGATCTCGTCGTCGGCTATCGACTCTGATCGACCGCCGTCCGGACCGCGGCGATGAACGCGGTGAGCTTCGCGGCGTCCTTGATGCCCGGGCCGGACTCGACACCGCTCGCGACGTCGACCGCCCATGGCCGGACGGCATCGATCGCGGCGGCGACGTTCTTGGGATGCAACCCACCCGCGAGCACGAGCAGGATCGCGGGATGCCGGCGGTGGGCCTCTCGGGCGAGCGCCCAGTCGAAGGTCTGGCCGGTGCCGCCGCGATCGGGCGATGGCGTGTCGAGGAGGACCGCGTCGACGGGCCAACGCTCGAGCCGCTCGAGGTCGTGCGAGGTGCCGGCGGAGATCGCCTTCCACACGGGCCGCCGGGTCGCGGCGGCGATCGCCATGACCACGTCGGGGGATTCATTGCCGTGAAGCTGGATCACGTCGAGCTCGACCTCGGCGATCACCTTCGTGATCTCGTCGATGCCGGCGTCGACGAACACGCCGACGACCTGCACGTTGCCGGCACCACGTGCCGCTGCCGCGACGAGCGGAGCGCGGGCAGGTTCGAGGTAGCGCTTCGACTTCGGCCAGAAGTTGAGGCCGAGGTAGTCGGCACCGGCCGCGGAGACGCGCGCGGCATCCTCGGCGAGCGTGACGCCGCAGATCTTGATCCTCGTCGTCACGCTTGTAGCTCGCGGAGCGCATCGCCCGGCGATGCCGCGCGCATCAGCTGCTCTCCGACGAGGACGGCGTGCGCGCCGACCGCGCCGAGCAGCTTGACGTCGGCCGCCGTGCGGATCCCGCTCTCGGCGACCAGCACCGTATCGGGCGCGACGAGCGGCGCGATCATCGAGGTCAGCGACATGTCGATCTGGAACGTGCGGAGGTCGCGGTGATTGACGCCGACGAACGTCGAGCCCGCTGCGATCGCGACCTCGGCCTCGCGCAGGTCGTGGACCTCGACGAGCGCGTCGAGCTGATACGTCGCGGCAACGGCGAGCAACTCCGCGAGCTGCGACGGAGCGAGCGCGGCGACGATCAGCAGCACGCCATCGGCCCCGGCTGCCCGGGCCTCCGCGATCTGATACGGGTCGATCATGAAGTCCTTGCGCAGCAGCGGCAGCGGGACTCGATCACGGCAGCGAGCGAGGAACGCGAGATCACCGTCGAAGAAGGTGCGATCGGTGAGCACGCTGATCGCGGCCGCACCGCCGGCGTCGTACTCGGCGGCGATCGCGGCAGGATCGGCGCCGGCGCGGATCGGGCCGGCCGAGGGGGATGCGCGCTTGATCTCGGCGAGCACGCGAACCGGTGCGCCCGGTGGACGCAGGAGCGCGGCGCGCAGGCCGCGTACCGGACCGGCCGCCATCGCGGCGGCCTCGACCTCGGCCATCGAGCGGGCCGCGCGTGCCGCCGCGACCTCGAGACGCTTCGCCGCAAGAATCTGATCGAGGATGGTCACGGGTCAGCGAGGCGATCCGGAAAGTTGTGAAAGTGGAGAGCGTCCCCAAAGAAACCCTCGAGCTCTCGCGGCGTTCGGCGTCGAGAAAGTTGTAAAAGTGGAGAGCGTCCCTTCACTGGCTTGCCGCTCGCCAGCGATCGAGGGTGAGGGCGGCGGCACCGTCGATCGCCACGGTGCGCGCGCGGATGAGCTGGTCCGGGAGGCGATCGAGGTCGAGTCCGCCTGGCTCGAGGAGCTCGAGGCCGAGCGCGGCGGTCATCGCTGCAGCGAGCAGGAAGGCCTCGTTGCGCTCGGCGTGGCCGACCTGGTGACCGGCGAGCACCTCGCGGAAGCTCGAGGCATTGCCGGCGGCATCTCCGCCGGCGAGGCCGGCCGGATCGACCTCCTTGGCGCCGAAGTGTTTCGGCGACAACGTCATGCTCGTGATGACGCCGTCGTCGAATACCGCGACGTGCGTGTCGCCGCGAACCGCCAGCTCGTCGAGGCCACCGTGACCGTGGACGACGGCAGCGCGGCGAACGCCGAGCGCACCGAGCGCCGCGGCGATCGGCTCGCACCAGTGCCGGTCGTAGACGCCGACGACCTGATGCCGGACGGAGGCCGGATTCGTGAGCGGACCGAGGAGGTTGAAGATCGTGCGCGTGCCGAGCTCGCGGCGCGGCGCGGCGGCGTGGCGGGTGGCGGCATGGAAGCGCGGCGCGAACGCGAAGCCGATGCCGACGGTGGCGATGCAGCGCGTGACGATCGCAGGCTCGGTGTCGATCGCGATGCCGAGCGCTTCGAGGACGTCGGCAGAGCCGCACTTCGACGACAGCGCGCGGTTGCCGTGTTTCGCGACCACCCCACCGCATGCGGCGATCAGGATCGCGGCGAGGGTGGAGACGTTGAGCGTGCCCGCACCGTCGCCGCCGGTGCCGCAGGTGTCGATGCTGTGCTCGCGGCGGGGACACTCGAGCGGGGTCGCGCGGTTGCGCATCGCCGTCGCCGCACCGACGAGCTCGTCGATGGTCTCGCCCTTGGCGCGCAACGCGACGAGCAGGCCACCGATCTGTGCAGGGGTGGTCTCGCCATCCATGATCTGGCCGATCACTTCGGCCATCTCGGCGCGCGACAGGTGCTTGCCTTCGAGAGCGTGGCCGATCGCGCGGACGATCGCGACCGTCATCTTCGCGCCTGCGCCATGAGGAGAAAGTTACGGAGCAGAGACTTGCCCGCCGTCGTCATGATCGACTCGGGATGGAACTGCACGCCCTCGAGCGGCTGTGCGAGGCCCTTCCCGCGCACGCCCATGATCTCGTCTTCCCAGGTCTTCGCCGTGACCTCGAGCGTGTCGGGCATCGACTCGGGCGCGATCACGAGCGAGTGGTAGCGGGTGGCGACGAACGGATTGTCGACGCCGGCGTAGAGCCCCTTCTCGTCGTGGAAGATCTTCGAGGTCTTGCCGTGCATGATCCGCGGTGCGCGCACGATGCGGCCGCCGAAGACCTGGCCGATGCACTGGTGGCCGAGGCAGACCCCGAGGAGTGGCACCACGCCGGCAAACCGGCGGACGACGTCCATCGAGATGCCCGCCTCGTTCGGAGTGCATGGCCCGGGGGAGATCACGATGACGTCGGGTGCCCGCGCGGCGATCGCATCGATCGTGAGCGCATCGTTGCGCTCGACGGCGACGTCGGCACCGAGCTCGCCGAAGTACTGCGCGAGGTTCCAGGTGAACGAGTCGTAGTTGTCGATCAGGAGCAGCTTCATCCGGCGTCCCTTGCGGTACGTGCCATCGCGACCGCGCGCAGTACCGCCCGCGCCTTGCTCACGGTCTCCCAGTACTCGGTCTCGGGTACCGAGTCCGCGACGAGGCCGGCGCCGGCCTGGACGTAGACCGTGTCGTTCGTGGAGACGAGCGTGCGAATCGCGATCGCGAGGTCGAGGTTCCCCGTGTAGCTCACGTAGCCAACCGCACCGCCGTAGATGCCGCGCTGGTGCGGTTCCAGCTCGTCGATGATCTCCATGGCGCGGATCTTCGGCGCGCCGGAGAGCGTACCGGCCGGAAACGCGGCGCGCAGCACGTCGAGCCACGACTTGCCCGGCGCGAGCGTACCGACGACGTGCGAGGTCATGTGCATGACGTGCGAGTACCGCTCGATGACCATCTGCTCGGCCACGTGCACCGAGCCGACCGCCGCGACGCGGCCGACGTCATTGCGCCCGAGATCGATCAGCATCAGGTGCTCGGCCAGCTCCTTGGGATCGGCGAGCAGCTCGGCGGCGAGGCGATCGTCATCGGCGACGTTCACGCCACGCGGGCGAGTCCCGGCGATCGGGCGGAGCTCGACGCGACCGTCGCTGAGGCGCACGAGCGTCTCGGGCGACGCGCCGGTGACGCAGGCCTCGGGGAACTCGAGGTGGAACATGTACGGCGAGGGATTGATCACGCGCAGCGCGCGATAGACGTCGAGCGGCCGTGCGCCGTTGGCGGGCTCGGAGAATCGCTGCGACAGCACGACCTGAAACGCGTCGCCCGCGAGGATGTACTCCTTGACGCGATCGACGGCGGCGCAGAACGCAGGCTGGGTGAACGAGGACGGCGGCACCGCGTTCGACGGCGGCTCGTCGTACCGCGGCGGCTCGAGCGCGGGCAGCGGGCGGCGAGGCGCGCGCAGCTTGGCGATGATCGCATCGATGCGGGCGCAGGCGCGGTCGTACGCGAGCTCGGCGCGGTCGGCACGCGCGACGTAGGGAGTCGCGACCACCTTCAGCGTCTGGCGAAGGTTGTCGAAGATCAGGATCGTGTCGGTGACGACCATGCAGAGCGGTGGCAGATCGAGATCCGGCCGTGCGCGTGCCGGCAGATCCTCGAACGCCCGCACGCAGTCGTAGGCGATCCAGCCGACCGCACCGCCCCAGAACCTCGGCAAGCCCGGCACGGCCACCGGCTTGAGCTCGCCGAGGACCTCGGAGAGCGCCGCGGTGGGATCCGGGGTCGCCCACTCGGCGGTGCGCGGTGGCCCGCCGCCGTCGACGTCGTACCAGGTCACGCTCGCGGTCCCGGCCTTCCAGCGCACGACCGCGCGCGGTGCGACGCCGACGAACGAGTACGCGGCCCACGTCGCGCCACCGACGACCGACTCCAGCAGGAACGAGTGCTCGCCTGCGCCGAGCGCTGCATACGCCGACACCGGCGTGTCGCTGTCCGCGAGGAGCTCGCGATACACCGGGATCAGGTTGCCCTGCCCGGCTGCCGCGACGAACGCGGCGCGCGACGGCGTGTACATGCGGGTCGGTTATACCCAGCGTGCGGTGGGGACGCTTTACGCTTTCACCACTTTCTCCCGATCCCGATCGCAGCAACCGCTGGCAATCGCAGCACTCTTCTCAGGGACGCTCTCCACTTTCACAACTTTCCCCTCGGGTCGGTTCGATCTCCGTAGTTTCGAACATGTTCAGAAACGGCTTGACATCGAACCCGTCCAGACGCATCTTTTGAACATGTTCAGAACTGACCAGGTCACGGAGGTCGTCGCGCGTCGCGCCGGCCGGATCGCGTTCGGCGCGGTCCTGATCGCCGGTGCCGCGTTGCTCGTGAATCGACGAGTGTTGCCGCTCGACGTGCCCGCTGCGCCGGTGATGGTGGTGTCATGGATGGCCGCGTTCCTGGCGGCGGCGCTCGCCCGGCGCCAGGCGAGCCAGAGCCCGCACAGCGCCGGCGCGCTGTTCAAGGCGAGCATCGTGGTCCCCTCGATCGGCATCGCGCTGATGCTGCCGCTCCTGATCCACCTGCCGTTCGCGATCGGGATGGGCGGCGTCGGTGGGTTCGACAGCTGGGTCACGTTCAGCTGCGTCTTCGCGGGACCGGCGCACCTGGCGCTCGCGTTCGTGGTCGCGCACCGCGGCGCACGGCTCGTCGAGGGCAGGCGCGCGCTGACCTCGGGCCGCGTGTTCCTGATCGTCACGCTGGTCGCGTGCGTGCCGTTCGTCGTGTTCGTGGTGCCGCCGCTGATCGTCGTGGCGACCGGCATTCCGTTCATCCCGCTGCTCCGCTACCAGGAGCGGCTCGTTGCCCGCGAGCGCGAGGTGCTCGGAGCGGAGCTCACCACCCCACGCGCGATCGTGTGCGCGATGCCCCACGGAGGACGACCATGACCCGGCCACTGTTGCTCGTGTACCTGCCCTACGCCGCGATCGCGGTGTCCCTCACGATCTGGCTCGCGCGCGCGCTGTCGCGCCACGGCGAGGTGTTCTTGCGCGACGTGTTCCCCGGGCGCGCCAGCCTCGCCGACGCGATCAACCAGCTGCTCGTGATCGGCTTCTACCTCGTGAACCTCGGCTGGGCGCTGCTGCTCCTGCGAGCGGGGCAGCTCCGCGCCGAGACCGTCACCGATGCGGTCGGGATCCTCACCACGCGGCTCGGGACCTTGCTGCTCTTGCTCGGCATCGCGCACCTGACGAACCTCTACATCTTCCATCGCGGCCGCCAGAGCGCCGAGCGATCCGCAACCGCACAGGCGAAGTGATGGCGACCAGGCGCAAGAAGCCACCGCCGCGCAAGCCGGTGCGACGCGAAGGCGAGGCCAAGCGCGACGCGACGCGCCGCACCGTCCTCGAGCGCGCACTCGAGCTGTTCCAGAAGCACGGGGTCGAGGCGACGACGATGCGAGACATCGCGCGCGCCGCGGGGCTCTCGCTCGGCGCGGCGTACTACTACTTCCCGTCGAAGGAGGCGCTGATCTTCGCGTACTACGACGAGAACCAGGCGCGCGTCGAGGAGCTCGCCAGCTACGCGACCGGCAGCGTCCGCGAACGGCTGGGCGCGATCTTCCACGACAAGCTCGAATCGATCCGGCCGCAGCGCGCGATGCTCGCGTCGATCATTCCTCACCTCGTGAATCCCGGCGATCCCTTGTCGGCGTTCTCCGCACAGACCCGCGGAGTGCGGGCGCGCTCGGTCGCACTGTTCGAGCGCACAGTTCGTGATGCGGGCTTGCCGGCGGCGGCGGTGCCGGTGGTGGCGAATGCGCTGTGGTTGCTCCACCTCGCCTGCATGCTCGTCTACATTCACGACGACAGCCCAGCCCAGCAACGCACGCATGGCCTCGTCGACGAGGGACTCGACATGCTCGTCCCGATGTTTCCGTTGCTCGTCACGCCGATGGGCCGGGCGTTGTGCGATCGGGTCACCGCGGCGCTCGGACGCGCGGGAATTCCGCTCGCTGCGACATCGTCGTAGGGCACGCGGCTTGCGATGATCGATCGCATGGCGACCCAGACTCCGACGCGCGCCGACATCGAGCACGAGCCCACGAAGATCCTGATGTCCCACCTGCTCGCCGACGCGAAGGACGTCGCGGTCGGTCACCTCGTGCGCATGCAAGGCGAGATCACCGACGAGCTCGAGAACCTCAAGGCGTACACGCTCTCGGTCGCGGTCGCGGTCGGGGTCGTCACCGTCGGTGCGGTGCTGGCCGGACACACGCTCGCGCTCGGGCTCGCCGCGCTCGGTCCGCCGCCGTGGGTGAGCTACGCGATCGCCGCCGTCCTCCTGATCGGCGCCGGTGCGGTGATCGTGAAGCGACTGCCCAGGACCATGCAGGACGCCGACCTCGTACCCGAGGAGACGTTCGCGAACATGAAGGAGGACCTGCGGCAGCTCGGGCAGGCCGTCCACCACTGAACTGGGTGACACGCCGCGTGGTATTGCTCGGGAATGCACCCTGCGCTGCAATCCACGCTCGCCGCAGTCGATCCCGAGATCGCCGACCTCATCGCCGCCGAGGAGCGGCGCCAGCGCGACAAGGTACGCCTGATCGCATCGGAGAACTATGTCTCCGGGGCCGTGCTCGCGGCGACCGGCTCGGTCCTCACGAACAAGTACAGCGAGGGCTATCCCGGGAAGCGCTACTACGAGGGCCAGCAATACATCGATCAGATCGAGCAGCTGTGCATCGACCGCGCGAAGACCCTGTTCGGTGCCGACCACGCGAACGTGCAGCCGTACTCGGGCTCACCCGCGAACCTCGCCATCTACTTCGCGTTCCTCAAGCCGGGCGACACCGTGATGGGGATGGGCTTGCCGGCGGGCGGGCACCTGACGCACGGCTGGGGCGTCTCGATCACGGGGAGCTACTTCCGCTCGGTGCAGTACGGCGTCCGCAAGGACACGCATCGGATCGATCTCGACGAGGTGCGCGACCTCGCACGCAAGGAGAAGCCGAAGCTCTTGTTCGCGGGCGGCACCGCGATCCCGCGCACGATCGACTTCGCGGCCTTCGGCGAGATCGCGCGCGAGGTCGGAGCGGTGTTCGCCGCCGATATCGCGCACATCGCCGGGCTCGTCGCTGCGGGTGCGCATCCATCGCCCGTGCCGGTTGCGGACGTGGTCTCGACGACGACGCACAAGACGCTGCGCGGCCCACGTGGCGGCATGCTCCTGTGCAAGGCGGCGCATCAGAAGGCGATCGATCGCGCGGTATTCCCCGGGCTGCAGGGCGGACCGCACAACCACACGACCGCGGGCATCGCGATCGCGCTCAAGGAAGCGCAAGCCGCGGAGTTCACGACGTACGCGCATCAGATCATCGCGAACGCGCGCGCACTCGCGGCCGGCCTCGTCGAGCGCGGCTGGGCGCTCGTGACCGGCGGCACCGACAACCACTTGATCCTCGCGGACCTCACGTCCAAGGGGGTCTCCGGCAAGATCGGCGCGAAGGCGCTCGACGCCGCCGGCATGGAGCTCAACTACAACAGCGTGCCGTTCGATCCGCGCAAGCCGTTCGATCCGTCGGGCATCCGGCTCGGGACACCGTCGGTTACGAGCCGTGGCATGAAGGAGCCCGAGATGCGTCAGATCGCGGCCTGGATGGACGCGGTCGTCAGCGCACCGACCGATGCCGGCCTGCACCAGAAGATCTCCGGCGAGATCCGCGAGCTGTGCTCGAGGTTCCCGGCGCCGGGCATCCTCGTGGACTGACCTGTTTCAGCGCGCTCGACGCGGCTTGCGGCTCAGCAGCGCGACCACGCGATCGAGGATGCGGTGGGCGACGACGGCCTTCGTATCCGCGGGGACCTCGGTCGCGCCCGCGCCGTCGACGATCGTGACGCGGTTGGTGTCGACGGCGAATCCCGCACCGATCTCGCTGACGTCGTTCGCCACGATCAGATCGCATCGCTTGGACGCCAGCTTCTGCTTCGCGTTCGCGACGACCTCCTGCGTCTCGGCCGCGAAGCCGACGAGCAGCGGGGTGGACTTCGAGCCGCGGCGCCTGCCGAGTCCGGCGAGCAGATCCGGGTTCGCGAGGAGCTCGATCGAGGTCTTCGCGCCGAGCTCGCCGCGCTTGAGCTTCTGCTTCGCAGCCTTGGCCGGCCGATAGTCGGCGACCGCAGCGGCCATGACGATCACGTCCGCGTCCCTCGCCGCGGCGGTGAGCGCACCGTCGAGCTCCGCCGCGCTCTCGAACAGCACGATGGCCACGCCGACGGGCGGTGCGATCGCGCTCGGGCCGAGCAGCAGCGTCACCCGGGCACCACGACGCTGGGCGGCGGCGGCGATCGCGGCGCCCATCTTTCCAGAGCTGCGGTTGCCGACGAAGCGCACGGGATCGATCGCCTCGAACGTCGGCCCGGCGGTCACGACGACGTGCTTGCCCGCGAGATCCTGCGGTGACAGCACGTGCGCCGCGGCCTCGACGATGTCGGCGGGTTCCGCGAGCCGCCCGGGTCCGACCCACCGGCACGCGAGGAAGCCATCGCCCGGTCCGACGACGCGATAGCCCGCGACCTCGACGAGCCGCCGCACGTTCGCCTGCGTGATCGGATGGCTCCACATGTTGACGTTCATCGAGGGGGCCAGCAGGACCGGCGCCTTGGTCGCCAGCGCGATCGCGGCGATCGCGTCGTCGGCCTGGCCGGCGGCGAGCCGCGCGAGCGTGTTCGCGGTCACCGGGGCGATCACGACGAGGTCGGCGCGATCGGCGAGCTGGATGTGCCCGATCGCGGCCTCCTCGGTGCGGCTGAACAGATCGGTGAACACCGGGCGCCGCGTGAGCGCCTGGAACGTCATCGGTCCGACGAATTCCTGGGCCCGCTCCGTCATCGCGACGTCGACCGTGGCGCCCGCCTTGTCGAACAAGCGCACGAGCTCGACTGCCTTGTAGGCCGCGATGCCACCGGACACGCCGACGACGATGTTCGCGCCCGCGAGCGGGTCGGCGGGATCGCGAGTCGCACGATCCGTCCGCGGGCCTTCGGTCACCCGATCACTCTAGCCGGTGTCCGCGAGGTGCGTCGACCGCGCGCTCGGTTCTATAAGCGCTTCGCGATGTACTTCAGGCTCGTGTAGTCGTCGAGGCCATGGCGCGAGCCTTCGCGGCCGAGGCCGGAGTGCTTGATGCCGCCGAACGGTGCCTGGGCGGTCGACACGAGGCCCTCGTTGACGCCGACCATGCCGACCTCGAGCGCCTCGGCCATCCGGGCCTGGCGCGAGCCGTCGCGCGTGTAGACGTACGCGACGAGGCCGGCGTCGGTATCGTTCGCCTGCGCGAGCGCATCGGCCTCGTCGACAGCGGTGCGGAGGGCGACGATCGGGCCGAAGATCTCCTCGCGCCACACCGCCATCTCGCGCGTGATGCGATCGAGCACGACGGGCGCGACGAGGCGACCGGAGCCGCGTTCGGGTGGCGTGCCGTGCACGAGCCGGGCTCCCTTCGCGAGGGCGTCGGTGACGAGGCGCTGCACCTTCGCGACGCTCGCATCATCGATCAGCGGGCCGAGCTCGACGCCCGGATCGCTGCCGCGGCCGGCGACCAGCCTCGCGATCGACGCGACGAGCTGCTGCGTGAACAGCTCCGCGATCGGCGCCTCGAGGATGAAGCGATTCGCGGCGACACAAGACTGACCGGTGTTGCGAAACTTCGCGACCAGCGCGCCGGCGACCGCCGCGTCGAGGTCGGCATCGGCGAGCACCACGAACGGCGCGTTGCCGCCGAGCTCGAGCGAGACGCGCTTGAGATCCTCGGCCGCGTTGCGAAAGATGAGGCGCCCGACGGCGGTCGAGCCGGTGAAGCTGATCTTGCGGATCGCGGGCGAGGCGAGCAGCCGGCCGCCGATGCGCACGGCGTCGTCGGTGGGGATCACGTTCACCACGCCGGCCGGGATGCCGGCCTGCTCGACGAGCTCGGCGAGGGCGAGCGCGCACAGCGGCGTCTGCTCGGCGGGCTTGGCGACCACGGTGCAACCGGCTGCCAGCGCGGCGCCGAGCTTGCGGGTGAGCATCGCGTACGGAAAGTTCCACGGCGTGATCAGCGCGCACGGACCGACCGGCTCGCGCCCGACGGTGAGGCGCTGGGTCGGGTAGCTGGCCGGAATCGTCTCGCCGTACACGCGCTCGGCTTCGCCCGCGAACCACGACAGGAAGCTGGCGGCATACCGCACCTCGGCGCTCGACTCCCGCAGCGGCTTGCCGTTCTCGCGCGTGCACAGCATCGCGAGGCGGTGCTCGCCCTCGAGCATCAGCGCCGCGAGGATCCGCAACATCCCGCCGCGCTCGGGACCGGTGCGAGCACGCCACCCCGGGAACGCGCGGACGGCGGCATCGATCGCCGCATCGACGAGACCTTCATCGGCAGCGGTGACCTCGGCGATCAGCGCGTTGTCGAACGGATCGCGCACCGCGAACCGCCGCGAGCCCGGGACCCATCGGCCATCGATGAAGGCATCGCGGGAAACCTCGCTCATGAACCGACCATGCCAGATGTCGGGGCCCGATCTTCGCGCGTCGACCACAACGGGACGAGAAAGTTGTGAAAGTGTAAAGCGTCCCTCACAGCGTCGCGGCAAGCGCGCGGGTCTCGATCAGGTTGTCTTCGATCGAGCAGTAGGTCCAGCGGCCGTAGCGGCCGACCGAGTGCACGCCGGCCCGCACGAGCTCGTCGCACAGGCGCGCGGTCTCGGCGAGCGAGGCGCGCGTGATGTGCGCGTACGCCGGATCGAGGACGACGTGGTGGTGCGAGACGAGCTGGTGATCGTCGATGATGCGTTCGCGCTCGAGGTCAGAGAGGACCCGGGCGCGCAGTGCCTCGACATCGAAGGTCGCGTCGTGCGGGGCGCCGATCTCGACGTAGAGCGACATGCGATCGCCGTCGAGGATGTTGTCGTACCAGCCGACCCGGTAGAAGCACAGCGAGCGATCGGGGAAGTACATCCAGTGGACGCCGCGCTGGCCCTTGCGGTCGAAGCCCAGGTTGAATACGAGCACCTTGTTCGACGTGAACACGCTCGGGTCAAAGCCGATGCCGCACAGCTTCGCGAGCGCCGGCAGCGGTGCCGAGCTGACGAGGTGCTCGAACCGGATGCGGCGGCGCGGGGTGGTGACCACGCGCGCGTCGAGATCGATCGCGACGACGGGCTCGTCGCACGCGAGCGTGCCGGCGGGCAGGTCACGCAACAGCGCGTTGACGTACTGCACCGCCCCACCGGCGGGATACGTGAACGTCGCGTTGTAGCCGGCATCGTGCGCGCCCGGGCGCATGTTCGCGATGATGTCGGCGATGTCGGCGTGCGGAAAGAACCGGCCCATCGCGTCGACGTCGAGCGTATCGAGGTCGGTGGCGTAGAGCTTCTCGTTGTACGGGCGGAGGAACTTGTCGGTGATCGCGCGCCCGAGCCGGCGATCCAGCATCTCGCCGAATGACCGGGGCGGTGTGTCGCTCGCCGGGCGGAAGAACAGCTCGACCAGGCACTCGAGGAACTCGTCGTGGGGGAGCTGGTGGATGTTCTTCTGGAACGGAAAGTCGAGATCGCGCCCGGCGTAGCGGATCAGCGCTCGCTTGACGACCGTACGGACGTCCTGACCCGGCATCCGCGCGCGCAGCCACGCCTCGATCGAGGGATCCTTGAAGTGGAAGAAGTGCCCCGAGTAGTCCCAGACGAAGCCGTCCTGGACGACGGTGCGGCAATACCCCCCCGGCTCGCGCTCGGCTTCGAGGACGATCACGCGGGCGTCGGGATGCCGCTCGCGGTGCCAGTTCGCGAACCCGAGGCCCGAGATCCCGGCGCCGATCACGACGATCTCGGCGACCTCGGTCATGCCCCGAGCCGCGCCAGCTCGCTCGCAAAGATCCGCCGCGCGATCGCGCTCGCGCAGCCGTACGTGCTCTCCATGCCGAAGTACGACAGGCTCTTCGACAGCAGGCTCTGGCGGCGCGAGTACGGCGTATCCGAGGCGTAGTGGATGACGCCGAGCTCGAACGTGCTGGCGTCGACGAGCGACACCAGCTCGTCCTTGGGATGCCGCCGCGGCTCGGCGATCTCGTACGCGGCCGACAGGTACGGCCCGGCCTCCATCTCCATCACCGTGTAGCCCTCGCGATAGAACACGTCCATGTACTCGCGGTTCTGGAGGAACGCCGAGCGCACCGTCAGCGCCTTCTGGTTGTCGAGGACGGTGCCGTGCTTCATGAACGGCTGGACGTCACTCGCCACGAGCGCGTTGCGGAACAGGTAGGTGTTCGACGAGTGCTCGTCGTGGATGATCTTGCTGATCATGACGTCGCCGACGCGTCCGTTGAGCGTCGCGGCCTTGCCCATGATGTAGATGCCGCGCAGCTCGTCGACGCCGAGCCCGACCGAGGTCAGGTGGTGATACGCCGCCATCCCGAGCGGGTAGTCGATGTTGATGATGACGGCGCGGCTGCGCGAGAGCTGCTCGATGCCGGGCACGTGGACGCGCGGATCGAGGTGCTCCGGCCGTAGCAGCGAGAGCTCGATCACCTGGGCGTCGACGTCGATCTTGCCGGGCGACGCGATCGCGCGGATCCCGCTCGCCGCGTCGGACAGCTGCACCTGTGCCATGCGGCCGGCCTCGCCGGGCTCGTGGATGAACGCGCGCAGCGAGTAGTAGAGGATGTTCGTCGCGAGCCCGTGATCCCCCGACGCGACGGCTTCGTCGTAGCGTGGCGCGAGGTCCTCGAAGTTGCGGCGGCGCAGGAACGCCAGGATCTCGTCCTTGTGCAGGCGCGCGTAGCCGCCGAGCAGGTTCGCGAGCGAGTGGCTGTTCGACGACACGAAGTACACCGGCCGGCTGGGCGGCACGGCCGGCGCGATCGCGTTCCACCAGCGCTGCGCGGACCGCTGGTACTCGCGGAACGAGCCGTCGAGCAACCGCACGAACAGATCGCAGTCGTGCGCGAGCATGTCGCGGAGGATGTCGTTCGAGCGCGGGCCGAGCGCGCCGCGGAGCCGCACCACGGCCGCCTCGTCACCGAGCGCGTTCGCCAGCGCCGCGTCGTCGGAGACATCCGAGATCCGCGTGGCGAGCAGCCGCTCGCGCAGCTTGTTCCACTCGATCTGATACGACGTCAGGATCGGGACGAGGTCATCGATGTCGGACGCCGACGCGATGAACGCCGCGAGCGTCGCGCCTCCATCCCAGCGCAGCGGCCGGCGGCGACCGCGCGTCCGCACGATCTGCCACTTCTCGATCGGCAGGCCCGCGGCGCGGAACTGCGCCGGGCTCTGGCCGAGCACGAGCCGCCGGACGCGAGGCATGCAGTCGGGGAGCCGGCCCGCGCTGTACGCGAAGGCCGCGAGATCGGGCACCGAATCCTCGGCACCCAGGTGCAGGCTCGATCGCGAGAACAGGTGCGACTCCTCGAACGCACGCACGCGGACATCGCCGCTCGAGCGGAGCAGCGAGTAATAGGTACGGATATAGAGATCGATCTCGTCACTGGTGGCACGAGGCGGCTGGCGATCCACGGCGTAAGGGTAGATCACCTTTGGTTTGTGAGCGCTTTTCTTGGGCTCGGCATAGTGCTAACAGAGGGCCTCCCCGCTGGGGTCCAAGGACAACGTGAGCAAAGAAGAGCTGGTTCATCTCGACGGCGAGGTCATCTTGATCGCGAAAGGCGGGAACTTTCGCGTCAAGCTCGACAACGGCCACGAGGTACTGGCCAAGCTGGCCGGCAAGGTTCGCCGCCACCGCATCCGTGTCGTCCTCGGGGACCGCGTCACCGTCGCTGTGTCGCCCTACGACCCGACGCGCGGCTTCATCGTCTATCGCCAGCGCTGACCCAGGTGAACCGCGGTCGTGAGGTCGCGGGCCGATCGGTCGAGGCGTGGCGCACGAAGGCGAAGTGGCTCGGGATCCTCGTCGCTGTGGTCGTGACCGCGGTTTTGGCGATCGTGCTCGTCGCGGTCGTGTTCGGGCGGCCCTAGTCGGTCTCGACGCAGAGCGGCTCGGCCGTCTGGCTCGGGATCGTCAGGGCCACGGTCTTCGTCCCGAAGTGGACGAGGTAGTCGCCTGCCGCGAGCGGCACGCTCGGGCAGATGGCATCGAGCGGGATGCAGTCGAGGGGACAGTTCCGACCTGGGTGAGTCCGGTCGGTGAACCGGGCGAGGCTGGTGACCTTCAGGTCGGTCCCGATCTGGTCCACCCCGCAGCTCGCCGAGCGATCGGTGGAACAGCCCGAGCTGAGGCAATCGACCGCCACCACCTCCATCTGGAGGGGCCGATCTGCCATGTACATCTGCGGCGAGTCTTCGCCGGTGCGGGTGACGGCGTGAATGCACAGCCGGCCCTCGGTCTCGAAGCTGTACTCCGTTGACTGCCCATCCCCGCCACACGCCGCGATCAACAGGACAAGCGCGTATCTCGTGATCGCAAGGTACGCACGCCCCGTGCCAGCGGGGAGCCTTGGTTTTCCAGGGTCGGGTCTCATTGATCCGTGGGGCGGCTCCGAAGTGCGGCTCACGTGGCGAGCAACTCGGCCACGCTCGCACAGAGCGCGACGTGAGCGACCCATCGATCGAGCCGATCGGGATCCCGTTCGCCGAGGATGCGCTCGCGTTCCTCGGGCTGTGGGTGGAGCCCGCGCGAGGCGAGCACGGCGAGGAGCACCTCGGCGGTCCGTGCCGCCTGGCCCTCGATCCTCACGGCTTCGATCACGGGGTGACGCCGGGCTACCAGGGCGCGAGCGACGGCCTCGTCCGTCTTGGACGCATGGACCAGCGCCTCGATGGGCAGCGGCACCGCGAGCGCCGCGTCTTCGATGTGCGTGCTGGAATCGAGGAAGCTCCACGTCCCGAGCTCGCGCGACCATTCGAACGCCCGTGCACGCTCCACGTCGATCGCGAACACGCGGCGAACTCCACGGCCGGTTAGCTTGACCGCCTTCTTGCCGGCATGCCCCAGCGACTCGGTGCTCGCGATCTCGAACGCGAGCTCCTCGAGTCTTCGACCGCCGGTGCGCGGGTCGGGCTCGCGCGGGAACACACTCGCGTCCGGGGCGATGTCGTCGATCTCGGAGGTGCGGGTGAGCATGTCGATCGCGACCCTGAAGTCGGGGGCGACGTGAACGCCCAGCAGCAACGACAGGTTCGCGTGACAGGTGGCATGTGGTGGATCGGCCGGGGCCACGCGAACAAGCTTCCCGTCGTCGATCACGTAACCGCTCTCGGGCGCAACGAGTCGCTCGTGCACCTCCGGAAGCTCCTGGTTCGCGTTGCTGCCAGACGACGACATGCCTCAGCATACTCCGCGATGACCGGCGTCGCGACACGGCATCTCGTGGTGCGGCGCAGTCATCCCGTCGAGCTCAGCAAGCCGCGAGCCACGCGCAACGCGTGGAAATCTCGCGAGGCGATGTCCGAAATATCCGGCCTGCGGACGTACTGTCCGGTCGCCGGACAGAACCGGACGCTATCGACTCTGGCGCTCCTCCGCGATCCAGTCCGAGATCGGCCCCAGCGGATCGCCGTCCCACGTGGCCATCCCCTGCCACCACGTGCTGAACCACGGGGCACGTACGCGGATCATGATTCCACGGCCGGCCTGGCGGATCTCGAGATCGGGCCACGCGACGATCCGCCGAGGAGACTCCTGATCCTCGCGAGTCGGCGGGCCTTTCCACGCTCGAGCCTCGTCGGCCAGCGACGCGAGCTTGCGAATGGCGGTCGCTTCGTTGGGCATCGGCAACTCTCGCCAGTGATATCCATCGAGGATCTCGTTCTTCTCGAATCCGTCGATCAAGACGTCCAGCAACGTGGCGTCTTCTTGCGACTTACCCTGGGCCATATGAGCGGCAGTCTACCGCTGTCGCACCGGCTCGCGCTGCACGCGATCCCCGAGATGCGTACACATCGTCCGCTGTCGACGAGCTCGCACCACGATAGAGAAGCGGAACGTCGAGCTGGCCAGCTCGCGACAGTAGCCTTGGCTTGTGAGCCATGGAGATCGGAGAGATCGTGGCCACATGGTGGGCCGACGTCTGCTGCTGCTCGTGGTGATTGCCGCGGTACCTGCCGTTCCGCGGGTCGCCGACGCGTGTCTGGTGGTCGGGGATACGCCTTTCACACGGACCCGGACACCGAACGAGACCGCGCCGCCAGGTGCCGTCTCCGTCGGGAACGTCGAGGTACGAGTCTTCTTGAGCGAGGACGAGGACGAGGGCTGCAGCAACGTCCAGACCAGCCCATGTGGAAGCCACGCCGTGCTCGGATTTTCAGTAGCGGCGACCGACGATGTGACCCCGGCCGGAATGATCGGATACCGACTCGTGGTGCTTCCTGGAGGAGACCCACCGGCCACGCTCGCGAAAGCTGACCTGTACGACCGCCTCGCGAGCTCACGGATCAGGGTCCTCTACAGCCCGCTCGACGGAGAAGAGTTCGACTTCTTCCTCGGAGTCTCCGCGATCGACGAGAGCGGCAACGTCGGTCCGCAGACCGCTGTCAGGTTCGCGCAGGCTGCCGGCGGCGGTTGTCAGTCGGGCCGTCGCGCGCAGCCGCTCGCAGGGCTCGGCCTCGCAGCGCTGACGCTGGGTCTCGCGACACGCCGCCGTCGCAGAGCGCGGACGTGCAGAGCGCGACCCCGATGCTAGTGTCGAATCGGTGACGTCAATTCCTGGCAGGTGGGTGCTCGCGCTCGGGTTCGCCGCGGCTTGCTATCGCGAGCAGGCCCCGACGGTGAGGAACACGGCGGACCAGGCGCTCGTGCTCGGTGCGCCTCTGGTGTGCGGGCCCGATGATCGCCGGTATCCCGCCGTGGACGGCTCACCCGATAGCCGGATGCGGAGTCACGGCTCCGGTCCGCTGACGGCTCGCCACCGCACCTGGCTCGGCCCGGCGGTCCCCGAGTATGTGCCCGAGCGGATCGGAACGCTCGGGCTGTTCCTGCTCGACGAGGTCGAAGGTGGGCACCTCGCGTTCTATCGCGAGCCGTACAACCTCGGCAGCTGCGGGCTCGGCAACGGCACGAACTGCACGTATGAGGCTCGGCTCTACGGTCGCCGAGGCGAGCAGCGGTGGGCGCTCCAGCTCGGCGAGGTGATGTCGAGGCCCGATCAGCTCGAGGTCCAGGACCTCCGGCTGGCGGGTGGGGTGCTGTATTTCAACGAGGCGTGCCAGAGCTACTCGAGCGGTGCGAATGGCAAGTGCTCGTCGCTGGTCGCGGTCGATCCGAAGGTGTCACGGGTCCTGTGGCGCACGCCGCCGCTGGTCTCGAACGGGCGGTTCCTGGTTCGTGGCTGCTACATCGTCGCCGGCTACGGCTTCACCGGCGAGCCGGATGCCGTGTCCGTGATCGACCGTGGGTCCGGCAAGGTCCTCCAGACCATCCCGGTCTCGAGCGCGCCGGAGCAGTACACGCTGCGCGAGGACGACGGGCTCGACGTGCGGCTGTACTCGAACACCACTCGCCAGTACCGGATGCGTGGCTTCGACGGCGGGCCGGCATCCCTCGAGTCGCTCGACCCCGACGAGGAGATGTACGGCGGCACGACCTACGGCGGCGCACAGTACGGCGGCGGTCACGGTCGGCCGTGACCGCCGCCGAGGTGCTAGGTTCGTGGCGTGGCGGAAAGTCCTCTCTACGTAGGGATCGATCTCGGTACGACGAACTCCGCAGCGGCCGTCTTCGACGGTGAACGGGTCAGCGTGGTGCGCAACGCGCAAGGCGCCACCGTGACACCGTCGGTGGTCCGGCTCGACAAGCAGGGTCGCGTGACGGTGGGGACGCGGGCGCGCCGCTTCATCGAGCAGGATCCCGACAACACGGCGGCCGAGTTCAAGCGGCTGATGGGGACCGGCAAGGGGATCGAGTTCCCGGCGGCGAGCACGAGCCGAAAGCCCGAGGAGCTGTCGGCGGAGGTGCTCAAGGCGCTGCGCCAGGACATCACGGACCAGCTCGGCGTGACGATCGAGCGCGCGGTGATCTCGGTCCCGGCGCTGTTCGAGCTGCCGCAGAGCGCGGCGACCTCGGAGGCCGCGCGGCTCGCCGGGTTCGCGCGCGTCGAGCTGCTGCAGGAGCCGATCGCCTCGGCGCTCGCGGCCGGGTGGCGCGCGGATGACGACGGCGCCGGCACGTGGCTCGTGTTCGATCTCGGCGGCGGCACGTTCGACGCGTCGCTGCTCGAGACGCGCGATGGATTGTTGCGCGTGGTCGGCCACGACGGTGACAACTTCCTCGGCGGTCGCGACTTCGACTGGGCGATCACCGAGCACCTCGCCTCGCGGCTGCGGGTCGTCCCGCGGCGCAACAACCCCGAGCACTCCGGGGCGCTGCGGGCCCTGCGGCTCGCGGCCGAGGACGCGAAGATCGAGCTGTCGCGCGGCGACCGGTCGCAGGTCACGCTCACGCAGCCGCTCTCGATCGATGGCCAGGAGGTCGAGGTGGACCTCGAGCTCCAGCGCGCGACGGTCGAGCAGCTGTGCATGCCGCTCGTCGATCGCGCGCTCGACGTCTGCGTGCGGCTGCTCGCGGCGCACGGGCTCGGACCCGGGCGGCTCGCGCGGCTGGTGCTCGTCGGTGGACCGACGGTGATGCCGATGGTGCGCGCGCGAGTCGCGGCGCGGCTCGAGGCGACGATCGCCGAGGGTCACGATCCGATGACCCTGGTCGCGCAAGGTGCCGCGCTGTACGCGGCGACCGCCGGGCTCGACGGCCGCTCGCAAGGCGTTTCGGTGCCCGCGGGACGCCAGGTGTGGTTGCAGTATCCGGCGGTCTCGGCCGATCTCACCCCGCACGTCGTCGGCAAGTTCATCGGCGCCGATCCGCCGGCGAAGGTGAAGCTCGTGCGCAACGATGGCGGATGGTCGAGCGCGGAGGCGACGGTGGCCCCCGATGGCGCGTTCCTGACGACCGTGAGCCTCCTGCCGAAGCGCGCGTGCACGTTCGACATCGAGGCGCGCGGCGCGAACGGCGAGCTGGTCGTCGTGAGCCCCCCTGCCCTCACGATCGTCCAGGGCCTGACGATCGGCGATCCGCCGCTGTCGCGCACGCTCGGCGTCGCGCTCGCGAGCGGGCACGTGCAGGTCTACCTCGAGCGCGGCGCGCCGCTCCCGGCACGCCGGACGTTCACGCATCACACGATCGAGACGGTCGCGAAGGGCAGCTCGGAGAGCGTCTTGCGAATCCCGATCGTGCAGGGCGAGCTCTCCCAGGCGCACCTGTGCCGGCTCGTCGGCACGCTCGACATCGGCGGTGACACGGTCGTCGACACGGTGCCGACCGGATCCGCCGTCGAGGTGACGATCGAGCTCGATCGCGGGGGCCGGCTCGCGGCGCGCGCGCTCGTGCCGGCGATCGGCCAGATGTTCGAGCACGTCGCGCACCTGCTCGTCCCCGACGCCGCGCCCGAGGCGCTCGACGCCTCGCTGCGCGATCTGCGGCGCCAGCTCATGGATCTGCGCACCCACGCGTTCCGGCACGGGCTCGGTCAGGTGATCGAGAAGCTCGATCGACTCGAGGCACGGCTGTCGGAAGCAGAGCGCGATATCGATGCCTCGCACGGCGGCGATGCCGATGCAGCGCAGCGAGCTCGCCGTGCGCTGCTCGATGTCGACGCGACGATGGCCGAGGCCGATCTCGCACGCAAGTGGCCCGAGCTCGACGACGCCGCACGCCATGCCGCGATCACCGCATCGTCGACGGTCGGGATGCACGGGACGGAAGCCGAGCGCGCGCTCTTGCAAGAGGTGCTCTCGGCGATGGAGAAGGCGCGCAAGGACAAGGACGCGCCGGAGCTCGAGCGGCAGATGCGGCTCGCGTCGCGGCTGTCGAGCGCCGCGTTCAATCGTACGTCGGAGGCCTGGGAGTGGTACTTCGAGGACGCGGCGTCGGAGCTGTCGACGATGCGCGATCTGCCGCGCGCCCAGCGCCTCGTCGCCGAGGGCAAGTCCGCGGTCGAGCGCGGAGACACCGACGAGCTGCGCCGCGTCGTCAAGGCGCTGTGGCAGCTGCTCCCCGAGAACAGCGAGGCGCGCAAGAAGGGCTTCGACTCCGGCGTACGCTAGGCTTGCCGCATGTCGATCGTCGACAATCCGTTCTTCGTCCTCGGCCTCGTGCCCGACGTGAGCCGCATCGAGATCGAGCGCGAGGCCCAGAAGCTGCTCGGTATGCTCGAGCTCGACTTCGCCGACGCGAAGACCTACCAGACTCCGCTCGGGCCGCAGCCTCGCACCTCCGAGGCCGTCCGCGCCGCGGTCGCCGCGCTGCGCGATCCGTTTCGCCGGCTCGTCGCCGAGCTGTGGGCACGTAACGCGCCATCGCCGCGTCCCGCCGCGCCACCACCGCCGAACTCCGCCGCGACGCGCCCGGGTCTGCGACGCGCGCTCGGGTGGAAGCCGTAGATGTACGCGCTGCCGTACATCATCCTGATGCGGATCCACCAGGCCGCGATCAACGCGCGCCGCCGCTCGCGAACGTGGCACTACCTGGCGTGGAACGTGGTCGCGGGCGTGATGACGTCGCTCATGCTCGCGATCGGCATCTCGTTCACGCTCTTGCTGTGGCTCGTCGGGCTGTGGTGGATGGCGATCGGCATCGGCGCCTTCATGGTCCTGCCGGTGATTGGTGCGGCGGTGACGCGCCACGTGCTCGTGCCGCTCGGCGCGCACCGGCTCGCGTACTACGCGGGCGTGATCAGCCGTCCAGGTCCCGATGCGCCGGCGTACGGGTTGAGCGTCTCCGCGTGGGCGTTCGCGCACAAGCCATCTCCGAGCGCCGAGGCGTGGATCGCCGCGAAGCGCGAGGCACGCATTCCGCTCGGCGATGCCGAGGTCGTGGTCACGGCACTCGTCGCGGCGGGACGCGGCGATGCCGACACCGCGCGCCAGCTGCTGCGCTCGGTCGCGCTGCTCGTCGAGGATCACCCGTCGGTGCGCGAGCTCGCGGGCGAATGGCTCGCGGTCGACGCCGCCGAGCGTGGCGCGTGGGCCGAGCTGCGCGACGACAGCGCCGCGGCACGCTGGCCGGCGACCCCGCTGACGTACTTCCTCGAGGGAGTCGCCGCGCGCCGGACCGCTTGCTCCGACGCACCGAGCGCCTTCGAGCTCCGGGCACGCTGGATCCTCGCGCCGTATCGCCGCGCGTCGTACGTGCTGCTCGACGAGCCGCCGGAGCACACGCCGCCGCTCCCCACCGCCGAGGCCGAGCCGGAATCCGCATCGACCGTCGCGGAGCCGATCGAGACCAGCCCGATGCCTCGCGCGGTCACCGCACACCTCGCGTTCGGCTCGCACGATCCGAGCGCCTCGCGCCTCGCGACCACCGTGCGGGCCTGGGATGCAGCGCTCGCCGACGGTGCGATGCACGGCTGGCTCGCCCGTCGCGCGCTCGAGCTCGACGCACCGCTGGGGGCGGTCGATCGCGCGCTCCGCGAGGTCGCCGCCGCCGTCACCGACGAGCTCGCGCGCCGCGCCGAAGCCGCTCGTCTCGGCGCCCCACCGTCGCACGGCCCCGTCGGGGATGCGCTCGCGCGCCGGCTCCGTCACGGCCGGCTCGACGCACTCGAGACCGGCTTCACGCGGTGGTCGCAACGCCGTCACGATGGCGAGGCCCACTCGGCGATCGACGAGTGGCGCGAGTTCATCGCGCTGCAGTCGGCCTACACGACCTCGGTCGCCGCCGGTGGCACCGAGCTACGCCGGCTCGCGTTCCCGCACGCCTTCTCGACCGGCAGCAACATGGCCGCGTGGCTGTGGAACGCGCGCAACGAGTACGCGCTCTCCCACGCGATCTCGAAGTGGCTGCTCGCCGAGGCCCTCGCGGTCGGCGACACCGAGGCGATCGAGCTCGGCCACCGCAACTGCGGGCTCAACGTCCCGACCCGCCTCGGGACGATCACCGACGACACGCGCTCGAGTTGACCCGGGCTCGAGCTCCTACGGATCGACGAGCGCGAAGCACACCATCACGGCACCGCTCACCGTGATGCTCCCCGACGAGGCGGCGCCGATCTCGTCGTGCGAGGTCAGATCGACGTCGGTGCCGTGGCCGCGATCCTTGATCGAGTCCGGGTTGACGTCCTCGATGTGGAGCGCGCGGCCCACCTTCAGGCCTGCCGCGTGGGCGTAGTCCTCCGCCTTCGCACGAGCGGAGCCGAACGCGAGCTCGCGGGCGCGGGCTCGCAGCTCGCGCAGCTTCGAGCTCGCGTAGCGCACGCTCTTGATCGTGCGCGCGCCGGCGTCGACCAGCTCGATGATGAGCGCCGGCACGGCCGCCAGCTCGCTCGAGCGCGCCTCGTACTCGATCTGGGCACGATATCCGAGGACCTGGCGATCCTTGCCGTAGCCGTCGACGGCGAGCTCGACGTTGACCCTCGACGTGGTGACGTCGCTCGAGGTCAGGCGGTGCTTCGCGAGGACCGCGTTGACCGTGGCGCGAGTCTGCTCGACCTGGGCGAGCGCATCACCGGGAAGGTTCGCGATGTGAGCGACCGCGAACGCGATCGTCGCGCGGTCCGGCTCGACGCCGAGCAGGTGCGATCCGAACACGGTGACGCCGAGTGGTTGATCGATGCTCTGGTGCACGTACATGCGGCGAATCTAGATCGCTTTCCGCCCCGCCCGGATGCGCCGGGCGCAGGCTCGTTCTGCGTGAAGTCTCGCGGACGTACGGGTCGCCGGCGAGCCACTGGATCCGGTGCCCCCCGGATCCCGCGCCAGGCGTCCTATCGTCGTGGTCACGAGCGTAGCGATCAGCGAGCTGGACCGAGACTCCTTCGACGACCCCGCTGGTGCTCGAGCTGCCGGTGGGACGGCATCGCATCGAGCTCGTTCATCAGCCGACAAGCGTTCCTATGCAGTCAACGTCGAGCCGGGCGGCGCCCACTCGCTGTCGGTCGATTTCTCGGCTTCAGCTCCGTGACTACGGCGCGCGCCAATCGCAGCCGAGCTCGTCCTGCGTGACGTGACACTTGAGGCACATCCGGCGATTGCCGCGATCGAGCGCGCGACATCGCGTGCTGCCGCGCCAGCCCTTCGGGTGTGGGGACGCACGCAGCGAGCCGAGCTCCGCGCTGTGACAGGTGAGGCAGTCGTCCTCGCGGTGACACGACGCGCAGCTCGCGACGTTGCGGCGTGCCTCGCTCGAGTGGCGGTTCGGCCCGCCGACCCGCGAGGCCCAGCCCGCCGGGTGAAACGCGCGCGCCGGATCGACGGAGTTGAAGTCGGTCCGGCCGCGCAGTCCGACGCCCGAGCGCTCGTGGCATCCGACGCAGAACGACTGCGCGCGATGACACGCCGAGCAGTCCGGCGTGCCGCGCTTCGCCTCGACGGTGTGAGTCAGCACGTAGTTGCCCGGATGAAACTCCGTCGGCTTCGTGATGCCCTGATGACATGCGATGCACGTCGAGCGATCGTGGCAGGCGGTGCATGTCGCATCGACCTGGCGCGCTTCCTGTTTATGATCGTTCGCGAAGCCCGGCGCGTGTGCGTCACCGAGGCCGGTGTGTCGCGGCACGAGCGAGCCGTGCGGAAAGTCGGTCTCGATGAGGCCGCCGAGCTTCGTCACGTGACAGTCGGAGCAGCGCCGCTCGTTCGTGCCGTTCGTGTGGCACGTCAGGCAGGACGTCATCGTCGGCAGCTGGCGGCGCGTCGCGAGCTCGACGCGCGTCATGTCACCGTGGCAGCCGCCGCACGGCGTCTTCGCGTGCGCGGCGTGGGCGAACTTGAGCGGCGTCGGCGTCAGGTACACGCGCTCGACCGGGCGATCCGGTGACCAGCCCACGTGGCACGCGCGGCACTGCGCGGGCGGCGCACCGGCGATGACCTTCTCGGGGTCGGCGCGATCGATGGGGTGACACGCGCGGCACTCGAGCTCGGTCGGGATCAAGTTGTCGACCGCGGAGCGCGACGAGGCCGCCGCCGGATGACAGGTCGCGCAGGTCGCGCCTCGCCCGAGGTGCTTCGCATGCGAGAAGATCAGCGGTAGCCGCTGGAGCGGATACACGATCGGGGACCACTCGTCGCCGCGATCGCCGCCACCGTCGGCAAGCGCGCCGCCGAGGCCGGCGATCAGCACGATCATCGGGAGGTAACGGGCGACTCTCATGGTTCCGGTGCGAAGGCGAGATCGAGCACGGCGATCATGCGCAGCTGGGTGTCGTAGAGCTCGTCTACGTCCGCCTCGAAGATCGCGTGGAGCGCCGCGGCGTCGCCGAGTCGCCACGTCGTGCTGACCACCGTCGCGCTGGTGACATACTTCGGGCGATCGTCGGGCGCGACGCCGAGGACGATCACGCGCCCGCGCAGCCACATGGTCGAGGTCGGACGCCAGCCAAGCTCGCCGCTGGTTCCGATCCGCCGGCCACCGTAGCCGTCGTCCCACAGGGCGTCCGCACGCGTGCGCCACTTGCGAGCAAACGCGTGCTCGATCCCGGCCTCGATCCCGCCGGAGACCGACGAGTCGCCAGTCGCGTGCGCGTAGCGGCGCAGCCAGGTGCTCGCGTGCGCCCGCACGAGACCGTCGTGGCGATAGCGAAGGCGCACGTCGGTGGTCGGCTCGATCGAGAACACGTTGAAGATCGAGTCGCCGTCGAACGTCGGCAGGAAGTACTCGACGGAAGGTTCGAGCGAGTGCTCGCCGCGCAGGAGCCGCACGCCGCCGTCGACCCGATCGAAGGCGGCATGGAGGAGCGAGAACCGCGTGTTCGCGAACGGCTGGATCCGCACGCTGCCGCGAGTCAGCTCCGCGTGGACGCGTGCGTGCAGGCGCTCTTCATTGATCCCGCGATCGGGTGCCTGACCGAAGTCGTTCGGGTAGAGGCCGCGGTCGGGATGGTCCAGCCGATCGACCGGGCCGATCAGCCCGACCGTCGACGACCACGTGCGGCGATAGCCGAGCTCGGCCCCGAACCTGCGAATGCGTGACGTCGCGACCGCGACGCCGATCGTCGGCTGCAGGACGTCGCGTTGCGGGCAGTACTCGAAGTCGCTCGAGAACCGCGAGTCGGTGATCGTGCGATTGCGATCGATCAACTTCCAGCTTCCGGCGCCCGGCGTCGCGGCCTCGACGTACTCGCGACATGCGGCACCCGAGGTGCCGTCGAGCTCGTAGGAAGAGTTCCCGAGCGGCGACGACGCTCGCACCCGCACGCCGGCGGAGGCCGAGATCGCGATCGGCTGCGGCAGCTCGACTCGCGCGCCGACGCCGTCGACGGCGGTCGTGCCCCAGCCGTCGTCGGCGAGCACTCGGCCGACCCGCAGGGTCACGCGATCATCGGCGATGCCGCCGAGCTCGAGATAGCCGTACATGAGGTCGAGACCGATCAGCGTCTCGTCGAGCTCGGGGATGACGTCGAGCGCGTCGCGGCGAACGCTGCCGAGCGTGATCCGGCCGCTCGCGTAGCTGCCGAAGTCGTGATCGACGCGCAGGTAGCTCTGCCACGAGATCCGCAGCCCGCGATCGGGCAGCCGCGCCTGCCGGCGGTCACGCGACAGGTCGCCGACGTCCCAGATCCGGAGCGCGAGCGTCTGCGAGTAACGCCTACGGCCGAGGAACAGATCCGGTCCGACGAGCCGGTACTCCCGCAGCTGATACGCCTGGCCGATCGTCTGCGACCGCAGCCAGAACTCGTATGCGTGAGCCGGTGCGACGCTAACCGCCAGAGCGATCGCGACGACGCAACCCCGGAGCATCGGCGCGACGGTAGCACGCGTGCTCGGGTGTCGGCTCAACGCGCGACCGCGACCGTGGCCACCGCGATGCGCGCGCCGGCGGGAGAGGCAGCAACACCCCACGCCCCGGTCTCCGCCGCAACGTGATCGCACGCGAGCACGACGGCGTCGCCGATCCGCACCGTGACCCCACCATCGACGACGAGCGTGGCGGTGACCGGCCCGGGCGGGAAGGTCACGACCTTGCCGGTGCACACGGTGCCGTTGTCGAGCTCCTCGAGCCGGGCGGCTTCGCCGGGAACGAGGTGCGCGACGAGCGCTCGCCCCGGTGCGACCTGCTGCGCGATCAGCGCGAACCCACCGGCCTGGACGTTGACGGTCGCCTTGACCGAGCCACGCCGCATCCGCGGACCGCCGACCAGCGCGCGCGCGGCGAGCGTGTCATCGCGTGACTCGAGCACCCAGTCCGCACCGAGCGTGACCGTGGTCGGATCCGATGCGGTGAGCGCGCCGGGATTCGTGTCGTTGGTCGGCACCACGGTGACGGCCCCAGAAGTCGGCCCGACGAGCGACGGCCGGTACACCCACACGTTCACCGAGGGTGCGGCCTCGCCGCCGACCACGAGCACGCTGCCATCCGCGAGCCGGACGAGCGCCGGCGCGTCGAGCGGACCCGGCTGATCTCCGACCGCACCGAGTGAGGGCCCCTGGTCGCTTGCGGTTCCCGTCGGTAGCCGCTGATCCCACGCGTCGCGGGTCGGATCGTAGTGGGCGACCTGCCCGACGCCGTCGACCACCGTCGGATCGCCGCCGATCGCGAGCACCGTACCGTCCTCGAACGCGACGAGCCTCGCGCCCGAGAGCAGCGGGCCACCCCCGACCGTCGCGACGCCGCCGGCCGGGGGGATCACGGCGACCGGACCCGCCGCCGCCGCACCATCGGCCGCGAACGCGGTGAGCACCGCGCCGCCGTCGAGCAGCACGGGTTGCGCGGCGACGCCGACGAGCTTGATCGCGTCGCGATCCGCGAACGCGAACCGGTGCGCCTCGCCGGGCGTCCCGAACCCGCCGGCGAGCACGAACACCCCGCCGGTGTCGAACAGCTGCGCACCCTCGGCGATCGCGTCGAGCGACAGGTTCGGCCCGCCGTCGACGACCGCGCCGTCGAGGTTGTACTCGAACGACGACCGGAGCGGCGTCGCGTTGCAGCTCAGCGACTCGACGCCCTGACAGCCACCGGCGACGAGGAGGCCCGCCGGCGATGCGACGGCGCCGTGGAACGC
>Ga0299915_10000262_pt1 | contig 41519 bp, 40 predicted proteins | sample RVTome_13_FD_200263 | JGI IMG/M metagenome (GOLD analysis project Ga0299915, IMG submission 200263) | Soil microbial communities from uranium-contaminated site in the Upper Colorado River Basin, Wyoming, United States - RVT92D227 (version 2) ...
ACCCCCCGCCCTGCATCCTGAGCGAGGCCACGGTACAGCTCGGTCACGTCGTGATCGAACACGGCGATCGAGACCATCGCCTGCACCGGAATCGCCGCCACGAGCCGTCGTACGAAGTCCGCCTGGCGGCCCATCACCGTCGAGCGCGACGCACTCGTATCGACGAGGATCATCACGCGATCGACCGGCATGAACTGCTCGGGCGCTGCGACCGCATCGATCCGCGCCACGAACGCCTCGCCCTGCGCCACCGCATCGTTGCCACCTGCGACCGCGATCACCACGTCGGCCGGCGCCGATCCGCCGCGCTCGCTCGTGCTGCGAGCGCCATCGTGATCGATCGCGATCGACAGCTTCGGGATCGCCGGCAACCCGGCGAGCGAGAGCGTGTACGGCTGCGTCGGCGAGACCACGTGGTCGTAGCCGATGATGATGTCCTTGTCCGCGCCTGCGGGGATCGGGAACACGCGCGCGCTGAACTGATTCCCGAGGTCTTGCTCGAGCAGCGCCGGATCGACGCGCTTGTGCAGGAAGCTCTCGTAGACCTGGCGGCCCTGCATCCGGGACACGATCCGCGCCTCGCGCCACTCGTTGCCGACCACCATCGCGAACCGGCCGACCGCCGCGCCGGGCGGCAGGCTGATCGCGAACCGGCCTTCGCGCACCCGCTGCTCGGGGTTGTGAAACGTGAAGTGGAGCTCGGTGTGTGCGATCGGGCCGTTGATCGTCACCGTCGCGGCGAGCGCGTGGAGCGCGAGCTCGCTGCCGTCGCTCGGTACCAGGCTCACCGGTGGCGGTGTGCGCTCGAGCTGCCCGCGATACTCGCGCTGCAGCGCTTGCGACATCCGCGCGCCGAGCCCACCGAGCCCGACCCGGCTATCGCTGCCCGTGGGTGGACTGAGGTAGTCGAGCGAGCTGCTCGGCCGACACGCGGCCACGATGATGATCGATGCCCAAAAAATTCCCCGCATGCAAACACCCTCGACGATCGGCGTGGAGAGGCGATACCTCGCGCTGACAACACCCCGTGGCCCGCGACGACCTCGCATCGCGTCGCAGGTCGCACTCACTCGGTGACCTCGAGCTCCTCGTCGCTCGGATCTTCGTCGACCTCCGATCCGGAGAACGTGATCCCCTCGTCGACGACGTAGTGGTTCTCGAACGAGGTGACTCCGGAGAAGCTGACGCCCTCGAGGTCCGTATTCGAGAGCATGCCCCCGAAGGTTCGGCTCGTCGGGATGTTGCGGATGTAGTCGGTGTCGATGGTGATGCCGCCGTGGATCGAAGGCTCGATCCTGGGCGCGCCGGCGCTGGTAACGTCGAGCTTCTGGAACACCGGCGTTGTCTTGTTCGTGGCCACGGTGACGCCGGAGCGCTCGACCGCGAGCTCGAGGTAGTAGAACGTCACGACATACTCGCCCGGTGGCAACGTGGGCATCGTGTAGTTGCCATCCTCGTCGGTGACCGCGGCCTGCGTTCCCTCGAGCACCGGCGACGCCACCGTGATCGTCACTCCGGGAAGCGACTCGCCGGTCCGCGCGTCGGTGATCCGGCCCCGCACCGAGATGATCCCTTCGCGCTCCAGCGAATCGAGATCGTCGGGCTCCCCGGATGCCTCCCCGAGCTCGTCGGGATCGTCGGGGTCGCCCGCGTCGCCCTCGAGCTGCGGGATCTCGATCGCCGCCCGGCGCTCGACCTTCAGCGCCTGCGACACGCGGGCCCCGAGCTGATCGAGCCCGCGCACATCCCTGCCCTGCTTCGCAGCGACCGGGACCTCCGCGCTCGAGCTCCACGCGTGGCGGGCGACGAGCCCGAGGACGGAGGCGAAGCCGAGGACGACCAGCGTGCGCGTTTGCATGTACTCATGCCTACGCGCCGCCCCATCCCCGCGACAGGACGCGCTGACAACACACCGTGGCCCGTGCCGACCGTGCACCGCGTCCCACGTCGCAGCCATCGTTGTCGCAGGCGAGCCCTCGACGCTACAGCCTTGCGGCTGGATTCAGTCCGGCGATGGGTCGCCGAGCTGGTCCTGCACGTTGCCCTCGACGACGCGGATGTCGAGCCGGTACGTCGAGAGCGTCGTGTCGCAGTCGAGGTCGCCGACGGCGAGGGCGTATCCCTCGGTCGGCGAGACGCGCGTCCAGTGGTACGAGAACAGGGTGTCCTCGTCGATGTGGAACCCCATCGCCTTCCAGCCCGGGTCCACCTCCCACTCGCTCTGCGCTCGCCTGGGAAGCTTGTTCGAGGGCGAGCTACACGCGGCTCCGTCGGGGCCCGGCATCACCGCCTCGGTGCTCGGCGGCAGGCTCGACGTCTCCATGTGATAGTTGAGCTGCAGGCTCGCCTCGATCTTCTTGCTCTTCTTCATGTAGTCCGTGAAGGCGGAGACCACGAGCACCTGGATCGCGATGCCGATGATGAGCCCGAGCGCGCCGCACACGAGGCCGGCGATCGCCATGCCCTTGCCTCTGCCTCCGACCTTCTTCGCCTTCGCGATGCTGAACCATCCACCCGTCGTCGCTGGTCACGCCTTCGGGACGAGCTTGTAGATCGCGCCGGTGAGCTCGACGATGTAGAGCTCGCCGTCGTGGTCGACGCCGAACGACGAGATCTGCGAGAGGATACCGCGGCGATCGAGCGTCGGCTTCCAGTCCCAGTGATCGCGGACAAAGCCGGGTGCGGTCGGCGACGACGGATCGGTCGTCCACACGAAGCTGCGCAACAGGCCGGTGCAGTAGTCGGCGTAGAAGTAGCGGCCGTCGAGCATCGGCAGCGCCTTGCCGCGATACACGAACCCTCCGGTGATCGAGCAGCCCTCCTGGTGCGAGTACTCGGCGACCGGCGGGGTGAAGCCCGCCCGATCGCATTCCCTCGCGTTGTAGCAGTGGTTGCCCTCGACGATGTTCCAGCCGAAGTTGCGCTTCGGACCATCGATCGACGTCACGAACACGTACTCCCACAGGTTCTGCCCGACATCGCCGATGTAGAGGCCGTTGGTCTTGGCATCGAACGAAAACCGCCACGGATTGCGAACGCCCAGGTGCACGATCTCCGGCACGGGCTTCGCGGCGTCGACATCGAACCGCAGGATCTTCGCGAGCAGCGCCGTCGGGTTCTGCCCGTTGCGCTTCGGATCGCCGGCCGAGCCACCGTCGCCCATGCCGGCGTAGAGCTTGCCGTCGGGGCCGAACTCGAGGTTGCCGCCGTTGTGGTTCGAGTACGGCTGGTCGATCTCGATGATCTCGCGGCGCGTCGCCGGGTCGACCACGTCGGGATCCGTCGACGACACGCGGTACTCGACGATGTGCGTGTCGCTGTCCTCCGCGGTGTAGTTGACGTAGAGCTTGCCGTTGGCTTGAAACTTCGGATGGAACGCGAGCCCGAGTAGCCCCTGCTCGTTGCCGTTCGAGAGCCCACCGATCGTGAAGAACGGTTTCGGCGACAGCTTGCCGTTCTCGAAGATGCGGATCCGCCCGACGAACTGCTCGACGATGAACAGGCGCTTGCGCGCATCACCCGGCGCCGCCACCAGCGCGACCGGCCGCGCGAGCCCGCGCACCACTTCGCGCAGCTCGACCTTGCTCGCGACGTCCGCCGGAACCTTGCCCAGCTTGTCGGTGCCGGGCGGCGGCGCGACCGCGACCGCGATCGCGACCCGAGCCGCACCCGAGCCGACCGGCGCGACCTGAAGGGCCGGACGGTCCGGACTTGGGGCGTGGGAGACGGCGAGGTCGGGCTCGCGTCGACACGCGGCCAACACCGCGAACGTGATCATCATGCGCACGGACATCGAACCAAGGTCGTGCCACGGACTACTTCGTTAGCCAATGCTTCGGGCCAGCAGCCGGCAAGTCGAGTTGCCGCGCATCCGACGCCTCACCGGGAGTTGATGGCTGCCACTCCCAACTCATCGATTCGACGTCCGTTCAGAGGGATCGTCCGCGGCATCGTGCTGGCACATCCCATGCTCCTCGACTTGGATAGGACTCAAGTCATGCAGTTAACCTCGCTGTCCATCAACCCCGGCTACGCGAACGCGAAGAACAAGTCCGACCTGCGGCACTACTTCGAGTACTCGAGCCAGGGTATCGACGTGGTCGAGGACGGCCTCAAGGAGATCTCGTTCGGCGAGTACCTCGTCGACCAGGGTGTGCTCGACCGGTTCCAGCTGTTCCGCGCGTTGCAGATGCAGGACCGGCTCAACGGCGTGCGCCTCGGCGAGGCCGCGGCCGCGCTCGGCTACGCACCGATCGGCGCCATCGAGCGCCTGTTCAACCGCTTCCAGCAGCTCCACACCGTCACGATCTGAGCGCTCATCGTGCATCCTGGTGCTGGTCGGGTGTTGGTCGGGCTCGCGGATCGTCGTGGCGGTGAGCTCACCGATACATGTAGACCGCACCACTGTCGTTTGCGGAGTTGTCGGCCTGGTTGCCGTTGACCCCAGTCGCGACGCTATCCTCGTTGAGTGCGCGAACTATAGGCTTGTTGCATCCACGCCGCCCCGGTGCGCGTAAACACGTAGACGGCACCGCTGTCGGGCGCGGAGTTGTTCGCTTGGTTGCCATCGATGGTGGTCGCGTTGCTGTCCTCGTGGACGGCGTCAAGAGCGGCCAGGCCCAACGCTCGTCGCCTCGGCAGCCGAGCTCATCGCGCGGATCACGGCCTCCGTGAACTGCGCCGTGTTCGCCTTGCCGCCGAGGTCGCCGGTGCGCGTCTCCGCGCTCGCGAGCGCCGCATGGACGCCCTTGCGGAGGCGCGTCGCGGCCTCGCGCTGGTCGATGTGATCGAGCAGCATCGCCGCCGACAGCATCAGGCCCGTCGGATTCGCGATGCCCTTGCCCGCGATATCGGGCGCCGTGCCGTGCACGGCCTCGAACATCGCGATGCCGCCGTCCCCGATGTTCGCCGCGGGCGCGACCCCGAGCCCGCCGATCAGGCCCGCGGTGAGGTCGCTCAGGATGTCTCCGAACAGGTTCATCGTGACGATCATGTCGAACCGCTCGGGCGCGATGACGAGCTTCATCGCGGTGGCGTCGACGATCATGTCGTCGAACGCGATGTCGGGGTAGCGCCTGGCGACCTCGCGGCCGGTGTCGAGGAACAGGCCGTTCGACATCTTGAGGATGTTCGCCTTGTGGACGAGCGTGATCCGCTTGCGTCCGAGCCGCCTCGCGTACTCGAACGCATAGACGACGATGCGCTCGCTGCCGAACTTCGTGATGATCGCGATCGACTCGGCCGCGCTCCGCCGCGCATCGATGTAGTGCTCGACCCCGGCGTAGAGGTCCTCGGTGTTCTCGCGCACGATCACGATGTCGACGTTCGTGTAGCGCGACGGCACGCCGGGAATCGTCAGCGCGGGCCGCACGTTCGCGTAGAGGTCGAAGTGCTGGCGCAGCGTGACGTTCACCGAGCGATACCCGCCGCCGCTCGGGGTCCCGAGCGGTCCCTTGAGCGCGAGCCGGTGCTGCTCGATCGACTCGATCGTCGCCGGTGGCAGCGGGTCCTTGTGCTTGTCCACCGCGCCCGCGCCGGCATCGACGCGATCCCACGTGACCTTCCCACCGGCGGCCTCGATGGCGCGCACCGTCGCGGCCGTGATCTCCGGGCCGATTCCATCTCCTTCGATCAAGCTCGCCGTGCGGGTCATGCTGGGTCTCCTGTGCTTCTTGGCGCGGGATCGACTTCGATCTGCTCGTCGACCACGCGCACCGCGTAGGTCACGAGACAGAGCTCCGATGACTCCGGGGCGCGGCCCGTTGCAGTCGAGAACCGCCAGCCGTGCTGCGGACAGATCACGTGGCCTCGCGACACGATCCCATCGGCCAGGTCACCGCCGCGGTGCACGCATCGCCGCTGGGTCGCGAAGTAGCGATCGCCGTCGAGCCCGACGACCAGCTCGAGCTCGTCGACGTTCACCGCGATCACGTCACCCGGCCTGACGTCTCCGACGCGCGCCACGACTCGCCACTGCTCGGTCACGCGACGACTGTCGCAACTTTACCGAAGACGTTCCAGGTCTGATGCCTGCAACTGCATCGCTGGTACACGTAGACTGCGCCGCTTCGCGTTCCCCGTATTGTCCGCCTGGTCACCGTCGATCCGGTCGCGGCGCTGTCCTTTTCCGGTGCGCCGACCAAGAGCGTCGAAAACAAACATCAACAAGGCCGGCCGCGAAGCCACGAGCATCACCAAACGATGCGCAGCTCGACACGTGATCAGCGACGATAGATTGCCGGCAACGTACACGGTTAGCTCGGGATCGCGTTACGTTCGCGAGATGCATCACTTGAGGTTCGTCGTCATCGCGTCATGTCTCGTGCTCTCGGGCGCTTGCAAGAAGAAGCAGGAGCAACCCGCAACCGGCTCGGGCAGCGCTCCCATGGGCGCCGGTTCGGCCACCGGCTCCTCGGGAAGTAGCGCCTCGGGTAGCAGTGCCGCGGGAACCAACGAAGCGGGCAGCGCCGGAAGCGCGGCTCCAGGGAGCGCGACGGCGAAGGTCGAGGAGGCGAAGACTTGCTCCGCCAAGGCGTGGAAGCAGAAGGGCGGGCTGTTCTGCGTCGACGCCCCGGGGTTCACGGCGGGTAAGGAGGAGCCGTACCTCGACGGCGACGGGCTGCAGATCTACTTCAAGAAGGAGGCAGCCGACGGCAAGCCCGAGCTGATGTTCAATGTCACCTGGCTCCTGAAGGGCGACCCGAACGCAGACGCGATCACTTCGGCCGCGAACATGGAGAACGACTACAAGAACAACAAGGGCGAGGACCAAGGCGCGTTCGCAGGTGGTAAGGGCCGGTTCGTCATGTTCTCGAGAAAGGACAGCGAGAAGTCGCACAAGCTCTACACGGTCGTGCAGGGCAAGAAGCACTCGTATCACTGCGAGGCCAACAGCTACGACGCGCCGATCGCGCCGGAGCAACTCGAGGGTTGCAAGAGCGTCATCCCGACCGACTGACCGTAGGGTCGGGCGGGTAACGGTTCGGAAGAGGTTCTTCCTGGCGATAGCCGCGCGAAACGTCGAGACTGCGCAGCTCGCGCGACCTGACGGACTTCATCTAGGGGCCCGATTTCGACGAGCAAAGTCTTTCGCGAAGGCTTTGCGACGCGCGCGTCAGCCTCGAGGTGGTGGCAGAACGAGAAGTGCCTCGCGGTCTGGAAAGCCGCCGAATGATCCACTGCGACATCCAGGTTGGCGTTTGTGAACTCGGGTCGAGTGGCAAGTGACCGTCCGGCTTCACGATTTGCTTGCGGTCTGACCGCTTTCTTGCGATTGGCTTCGGATGACCGAGAAGCGTTTCGCGCTGATCCTCTTCGTGCTCGCGAGCTGCGGTGGTGCAGATGACCCATGTGCCGGCGTCGACGGCGAGTGCATCGGCCTCGCGGACGGTGCAAGCGCAACCGAGGTCCAGACCGCGTTGATCGAGATCCCCGAGGGCGGCACGGTCGCGTTCGGCGCCGGCACGTTCTCGTTCGAGGTCGATCTCTCGCTCGACGTCGATGGCGTCACGGTTCGCGGTGCCGGTGCCGATCGGACCACGCTGTCGTTCGCGAACCAGACCGTCGGGCCGCAGGGCATGCTGGTCACCGCGGATCGCTTCACGATCGAAGACCTCGCGCTCGAAGACTCGCCGGGCGACGCGCTCAAGATCCTCGGCGCCGATGGCGTGACGATCCGGCGCGTGCGCGTCGAGTGGACCGGGGGCCCGAGCGAGACGAACGGAGCGTACGGGCTGTATCCGGTGCAGTGCACCGACGTGTTGATCGAGGACAGCGTGGTGCTCGGCGCCTCCGATGCCGGGGTCTACGTCGGGCAGTCGGATCGGATCATCGTCCGCAACAACCGCGCGGAGGGAAACGTCGCCGGAATCGAGATCGAGAACTCGTCGCACGCCGATGTCCACGACAACACGGCGACCCACAACACGGGCGGGATCCTGGTGTTCAACTTGCCGGATCTCGCGGTCAAGAACGGTGTGGGCACGCGCGTGTTCGACAACTCGATCGTCGACAACAACACGGAGAACTTCGCGCCCGTCGGCAACATCGTCGGGATGGTGCCGACCGGCACCGGCATCGCGCTGCTCGCCGCGCACGGCGTCGAGATCTTCGGCAACACGATCGCCGACCACCGCTCGCTCAACATCGGCATCATCAGCTACGTCCCGACCGACATCGCGATCACCGACGCCACCTACGATCAGTATCCGACCGCGATCGACATCCACGACAACACCCTCACCGGCACGAGCGACATGCCCACCGGTCAGCTCGGCGCGCTCCTCATCTCGGCGATCGGCGAGATCATGCCGGACGGACCGTTCATCGTCCCCGACATCGCATGGGATGGCGTGGTCGATCCCGCACGCGTACCGGACGCACCGGCCGACAAGATCTGCATCCAGCGCAACGGCGATGCCGACTACATCAACCTCGCGTGGCCGCTGAACGATGCCGCGAAGCCCGCGATGACGATGGTGCCCCACGACTGCAGCCACGCGCGGCTGCCCGCGGTCGAGCTATGACCGGCCGGCCGGCCGGCCGAGCGAGCGCGAGAGGTGAGACCATGAAGCGCCTGCTCGCGATCGCCCTCGTCGCATGCGGTGGTGGCGATGCCGGAGAGCCGTGCACGATCCCGGGCGACGGCCCCGGCGTCGATCCGAGCGGCACGTTCTGCGACCAGCTCTCGACCTACCGCCTGTTCGAGGACCTCGCGACGCAACGTCCCGCCGAGGGCGTCCTGCCGTACGCGGTCAACACCCCGTTGTTCTCCGACTACACGGTCAAGGAGCGCTTCGTCTGGCTGCCACCCGGCACCGCGATGGCGTGGCGCGAGCCCGGCGCGTTCGACCTCCCGCCCGGCGCGGTCGTCATCAAGACGTTCAGCTATCCCACGGATCGCCGCGATCCCGCGCTCGGCCGGCGGCTGATCGAGACGCGCCTGCTCGTGCGCGGCGATACCGGCTGGACCGGAGCGTCGTACGCCTACGACGGTGACAACACCGAGGCCACGCTCGCGATCGCCGGGGCCGTCCTCGACACGTCGTGGATCCACGACGACGGCAGCGAGCGCACCAACCGCTACCTCATTCCGAACAAGAACCAGTGCAAGAACTGCCACGCCGAGCACGACGAGGTCATCGACCTGCTCGGTCCGAAGGCGCGGCACCTCAATCACGCCGACCAGCTCCAGGGCTTCGCCGATCGCGGCGCGCTCGTCGGCGCACCGGATCCCGCGACGTGGCCGCGCGCTCCGATCGCGACCGATCCGACCACCGGCACGCTCGACGAGCGCGCCCGTGCGTGGCTCGACATCAACTGCGCCTACTGCCACAACTCGCGCGGCGGCGCGGCCCGGACGTCGGGCCTCTACCTCGATCTCGACGAGACCGACCCCTCGGCGATGGGCGTGTGCAAGCCGCCGATCGCGGCCGGCCGCGGCTCCGGTGGGCGCGCGTACGGCATCGTGCCCGGCAAGCCCGACTCGTCGATCCTGGTCTACCGCCTCGAGTCCACCGAGCCGGAGATCAAGATGCCCGAGCTCGGCCGCAACCTCGTCGATGCCGAGGGCGTCGCGCTGATCCGTCAGTGGATCGCGGAGCTGCCGGGCAGCTGCGACTGAGCCAGCGAACTACGCCGACCCGACGAGCCCGCGCTTGCGTAGCTTCTTGAGCTCCGCTCGCCACTCTTTTTCCTCGATCTGCTCGCGCAGCCCTGGACGCGCGACCAGGCATGCCGACCACGCACGCTGCATGAACACCTCGGGGTCGAGGTCGTGCGAGGCAGCGAGGCGTGCTGCGCGTGCGAGCAGGTCGTCGAGCTCGTCGATCGACGAGCCGGTGCCGGGTTCCGAGGGGAGAAGCGATCGCGACGAAACAGAGCTCGAGTTGGAGTGCGGCATCGAATCAATAGAATCATCGTCGGGCGATCGCGCTACCGCTATTCGGGCAGGCTCTCACCTGGACGATCGTGCAGCTCGTCGTCCGGATGCTCGGGAGTCTTCTCAGGAAGCGGGGCTCGAGCGCGTCGAACCTCACTCCACCAGGCTACCGTCGCCCGCGATGCCGAACGTCTTCATCTTCGTGTAGATGCTCGCGCGGCTGATCCCGAGGCGACGCGCGGCCACGGCCGGGTTGCGATCGCGGCGGAGCGCGGCGGCGATGGCGGCACGCTCGACGGTGCGGACGGCACGCTCGGTGAGGTCCTTGAGGCCTTCCCCATCGCCGAGGCGCTCGAGCTCGATCGCGGGCAGCTCGATGCGGTCGTCGGCATCGCCGGTGGGGTGAACCGGCGAGCCGACCGGGCGATCGAGGCCGAGCATGTCGAGATCGTGCGAACGGATCATCTCGCCGTCACACAGGATGGCCGCGCGCGACAGCACGTTCTCGAGCTCGCGGATGTTACCGGGCCAGCGATACGCCTGCAGGCGCAACAGGGCCTTCGCCGTGATCTGCGTCGGGTAGCGTGCCTCGCTGCCGGCGAAGCTCTTCGCGGCCCCGCGGCGCTTGGCGAGGATGTGCGCGGCGAGCGAGGGAATGTCCTCCTTGCGCTCGCGCAGCGGCGGAACCTGGATCGGAACGACGGCGAGCCGCCAGTAGAGGTCCTCGCGGAAGTGGCCCCGTGCGACGAGGTTCTTGAGGTCCTTGTTGGTCGCCGCCACGACACGCACGTCGATCGCGACCGGGCGATCGCCGCCGACCGGCTTGATCTCGCGCTCCTGCAGGACGCGCAGCAGCTTGTTCTGGACGGTGGCATCGATGTCGCCGATCTCGTCGAGGAAGATCGTGCCGCCGTTCGCTTCGCGGAACAGGCCGCGGCGAGCGCGACCGGCGCCGGTGAACGCGCCCTTCTCGTGACCGAACAGCTCGGCCTCGAGCAGGCTCGGGGCGAGCGCGGAGCAGTCGAACGCGACGAACGGGCCGTCCTTGCGCGGACCGACGCGGTGGATCGTGCGCGCGAGGAGCTCCTTGCCGGTGCCGCTCTCGCCGAAGATGAGCACGGTGGCGTCGGAGGCGGCGACGCGATCGATCATCGCGAGCAGCTGCCGCATGATCGCGGACGAGCCGATCACCTCGCCGAGGCCGCGGGCGCGATCGACCTCGCCCCGAAGGCGTCGGACCTCGCGCGCGAGCGCGCCGTGTGCGATCGCGCGCTCCACGACCGAGCGGATCTCGGCATTTGTTGCGGACTTCTTGAGGACATCGAGGGCGCCGGCACGCATCGCGCGGACCGCGAAGCCGACCGTCGGCTGGTCGCTCCACATGACGACGACGGTATCGGGGGCGACCGTGCGCAACCGGTGAAGCAGCGCGAGGGCGTGGTCGTCGTCCGCTTCGAGCGCGGGGTCGAGCAGCACGAGATCGAACGTCGATCCGACGATTCGTTCGAGTGCAGCAACCGGCGTGGCGACGGCCTCCACATCGATCCCCGAGAGCGCGCCGGTGGCGTACGCGATCATCGGAACGACGGTGTCGACGATGAGTACATGGCGGATTCCGTCGTGCACGGATCGAGCGTATCGCAGGCAGTCCAGCTGTCTAGACACTGTCCAAGTGACTGGACAGAAGTGGGGGGATGGCATGACCTAAGTCATCAAAACTATTTGTCCTGCCGGCTGGACAAGGCTCCCTAAACCTGGCCCAGCCAATGCGTATCCCGTTCCACCAAGGAGGGTCGATGGAAACGCCAGAGCAGCACGATCTCGATCGGACGCGGGCGTACGTACGGTCGGTGGCCATGAAGTATGTGCGCGACGAGCAGGACGCCGAGGACGTCACCCAGGATGCGATGCTCCTCGCGCACCGGTATCGCGATTCGTTCCGAGGGGAGTCTCGTTACTCCACCTGGCTCTATCGTGTGACCGCGACGGCGGCACTGATGTTCCTGCGCAAGCAGCGCCGGCTCTCACGCGAGATCCCGGCGAGCGGAGCCATCGATGACGAAGGGACCGGGCTGCTCGAACGCCAGGTCGCACCGACCGATCTACGCGGTGAAGTGATCGCGCGCACCGAGCTCGGCGTGGTGGCCGAAGCGGTCGCGAAGCTCGGGGCAAAGTATCCGGCGGTGTTCTGGAAGCGCTACGGCGAGGGGCGCACGGAGACCGAGATCGCGCGCGAGCTCGGCTTGTCGGTGGCCGCGGTGAAGACGCGTGCCTTCCGCGCACGCCAGGCGGCGGTCGCCGCGGTTCGCTGACGAGTCACTTCGAGCCGGTCGCGACGAGCGGCGTGGCCGCGAACGCGACGTGACCGTCGATGACATTCGCCGCCGCGACGGCCATGACCGCCGCCCTGAGTGGCGCGAGCTCCTCGGGGCCAAGCTTGGCGACTGCGGCCTTGAGAGGTGCCGCGAGCTGACTCTGGACCTCCCAGTAGTGCTCCGTCGAGCGATAGCGGAACATGGTGGGGAATGCGTCGACGGAGATGTCGGCAAAGCCACCGGCGCGCAGCACCGATGCGAGCTCGCCCGGCGGCGCGAGCCGGAACACGCCCGGCGCTTTCGGATCGGGCGGCGGCATCGGAATGAACTTCGCGATCACCTGGCCGATCAACGTGAAGAACGGATTGCGCGCCGGTTCGTCCCAGACCGCGACCGCGAACCGTCCGCCGGGCCGCAGGACGCGATGGATCTCGGCAGCCGCGCGTGTGGGGTCGGGACAGAACATGAGGCCGAACCGGCAGGTCACTGCATCGAATGACGCGTCGGGAAACTCGAGGTGCTCGGCGTCCATCTCGCGAACCTCGACACCGAGTCCGAGTCGCTCGAACCGCCGTCGCGCGGCCGCGAGCATGTCCGGCGACAGATCGGTGGCGGTCACCTGGCCGTCGGGAGCCACACGACGCGCTGCGGTCACCGCCGGCTCGCCGGTCCCGCAAGCGAGGTCGAGCACTCGGTCCCCGGGCGCAAGCTTCGCCGCATCGCAGAGAGTTCTCGATAGCTCCCCGAGTTGCGACTCCATCCAGCCCTCGTTGCTCTCCCATGCAGCAGCTGCGGCGCTCCACTGATCTCGTTGTTGCGCCCGCTGATCGTCGGCGATCGTCATCGCTCGAACCTAGCTCGGGATCGCGCACGCACCAGTCACCTGCGTGACGTGAATTCGCACCGAATGAGCTCCATTCGAGGTGCGGATCTCGGCGTGTCCATTTGGGGGCGTCGCCTGTGGGCCGCGACCCACGAAAGCTCGCAAGCTGGCGCAACCAGGGCGATCCAGGGTTGGTCCGGGGGTTGAACTATCCCCGGACATGCTGATTTCGATCATCCTCCGACTGCTCTCGCTCGCGGGTGTGGCCATGGGTACCGTCGACACCGTCGACGTCACTCGTGATGAGGTGATCGCGTCGCCACGCGTGGCGCAGGTTCGTCTCGCCGAGACGCTCGCGGAGGCGGACTCGATCCACTCGGTCAGCGCGCGGGGCAAGACGATCACGTTCGCGATCACGCGTGGCGACAAGTCGTTCCAGGTCATCGCGACGACGCGGACGAAGCACGCTGTCAAGGGCGAGGTCGTCGGGCTCGCCGTCGTCGAGACCCGGCCCTTGGAATTCGAGGGCGGCGGGCTCTCGTGGCTCGGCGCGGAGCTCGAGCGCGTCACCGCGATCTCGCGCCTCGTCGTCGACGAGGACGGCGCGGTGACGATCACGACGAGCGACGGTCGTCGCTACATGGCGATCCCCGGCCGCGGCTCGGGTGGTAACGCTGCGGTCGAGTCGCGATGGGCGGCGGCGTGGAGTGGCAGCGACTCGTGACCGCGAACTCGACGCCTGCAAAGCGTCGAACGATCCGATCGCAGATGGCCGGCGCGCACTCTCGACGTGCAGACCGGCTGGCTGCATCGGTGCGGGACGGCTAGAGTGCGCGCGTGCCGAAGCAGACGACGAAGCGGAGTGAGTACGATCCACGAACCGACCCCGATGTACCCGCCGGGATGTCGATCGACCTCCTCAAGGATCTGCATCTGCTCACGCGCGAGGGTCAGCTCAACGCCGACGCACGGCGCAAGCTCAAGCAGATCCGCCACCTCGTCGGCCTGTTGCGTCCCGCGCTCGACGACGCGATGGCGCGCAGCACCGAGCCACTCGTCGTCGACTGCGGTGCCGGCAAGAGCTACCTCGGTGCCGTGCTGTACGAGCTCGTGCTCGGTCCCGCCAACCGAGGCACGCTCGTGGCGATCGAGGCGCGGCCCGAGCTGTCGGAGCAAGCCGCGGCGCGCGCGGCGCGCTTCGGGCAGGCTCGGTTTCAGGTGCGGACCGGCGCGATCGCCGCGGCGGCCCTGCCCGGCCGCCCGCAGGTGGTGACCGCGCTGCACGCGTGTGACACCGCCACCGACGATGCGCTCGCGCTCGCGATCGCGACGAATGCGGACCACGTCGCGGTCGTGCCGTGCTGCCAAGCCGAGGTCGCGCGCCAGCTCGAGAAGGTCCGGACCGACGACGCGGCGACGGCTGCGCTGTTCGCACATCCGCTCCACCGCCGCGAGCTCGGCTCGCACCTGACCAACGTCGTGCGTGGCCTCGCGCTCGAGGCACATGGATACAAGGTCACGGTCACCGAGCTGGTGGGCTGGGAGCACTCGGCAAAGAACGAGCTGATCCTCGGCAAGCGCGCGCATCGCTACGGCGCCTCCGCGCGGGCCCAGCTCCGAGCGTTGCTCGATCGATTCCAGATCGAGCCCGCGATCGTGCGAGAGCTCACGGCCCGCGGCCTCGATCCACGCGCCGAGCCGGTGGCGACGAGCGAGCCGACCCAGGTCGTCTGATCCGTCATCGCGGGGTCGCCACGAGCCAGCGCACGACGGGTTCGTCGACGGCGAGCCGCACGGGAGTGATCGATCGGATCTGCGGCTCCTCGAGCATCCACGCGTAGATCCGTCCGCGATAGATCCCGAAGTGGGGCGCGTCGAGCGTGATGACGCCGAGAGCGCACGGCGCCGACGCCGCGATCATCACGCCGGCTTCGTCCTCGAGCTCGACGACGACGCGATGGGGCGGGCCGCACTCGAGCGGATCCCAGCTCGTGACGACGCGCGCGACCGGCGGGGTGTCGGGGAACGGCGCATCGACGCAGGCGACGAACGAGATCCAGAACAGCGCGGCCACGCAGCAAGGAGAGGCGATGGAGATGATGAGTCGCATGGCGCGAGCACATGGCAACCTGCGTGCCGTGGCAGCTACGCGGAATCACACACGCGAGCTGTCCGTGTCCGGCCGAAACCCGGACGCGTCGTCCAGCCGGCGGACGTGACATGCTCGCGCGATGATTCGCGCCCTCACCCTGTACACGCTCGCGGCGTGCGCGTCGCCGAAGACGTCGACGGTGACCACCGACGATGCGCCCGAGCGCTTCGAAGACGTCGCGGTCTCCGTGACCGGACACCTGCATCGCTACGATCCCGCCGAGGCGGTCTCGCTCGGGCTGCACGCGTTCGACGGCGTCCTGCCCGATCGCTCGCCGGCCGCGCTCGATCAGCTGATCGCTCAGCTCGACAAGGACCGGCAGGCCTTGCTCGGCGCCGAGGTCACGACCACTCGCCACAAGGCCGAGCGGGACGTGTTGCTCCACGAGGTCCGCGAGGCGCTGTTTCGGCTCGTCGATCTCGACGCGTTTCGCACGAACCCGATGGCGTACTCGGGCGCGATCAACCTCGACTCGTACATCATTCGCGACTACGCGCCGCTGTTCCGGCGCGCCGCCGCCGTGATCAAGCTGTGCAACGGCCTGCCCGCCTACCTCTCTCAGGCACGCGCGAACCTCCGGCTACCGATGCCGCGGCCGTGGATCGACACCGCGCTGCTCCAGACCAAGGGCTACCTCGAGTTCGCGGACAAGGACGTCCGCGGCCAGCTCGCCACCGTCACGATCCCGCTCGTGAACCAGGCCGAGATCGATCCGGCACTCGACACGTGCAAGCGGGCGCTCGCGGAGCACGCGGCGTGGCTCGAGCAGCAACAGCCGCAGGGCACGACCGCGTTCGCGCTCGGCGAGCCGAGGTTCCTGAAGATGCTCGCCGAGACCCAGGGCGTCGAGATCGATCTCGCACGCCTCAAGGCGATCGCCGACGAGGATCTCCGCCGCAACACGGTCGCCATCGAGGAAGCCGCCCGGGCGATCGATCCGAAGCGGCCCGTGCGCGAGGTGATCCTCGAGCTCGCCGAAGACAAGCCTGCAGCCAGCGAGGTCCTCGACGTCGCGACCCAGCAGGTCGCGGCGATGCAGCGCTTCATCGTCGACAAGCGCATCGCGTCGATCCCGTCGACCGATGTCGCGCTCGTGCGCGAATCGCTGCCGTTTCAGCGCTGGAACGCCGCGTTCCTCGACGGGCCCGGGCCGTTCGAGGACCAGCCGCTGCCGAGCTACTACTACATCTCGCCGCCGGATCCGAAGTGGCCGGCCGCCGAGCAGCGCGCGTACATCCCGCCGCGTGCCGATCTGCTGTTCACGACGATCCACGAGGTGTGGCCCGGCCACTTCCTGCAGAAGCTCCACCTCGACAAGCATCCGTCACGGGTGATGCGATCGTTTTGCACCTACTCCAACAGCGAGGGCTGGGCCCACTACGCCGAGGAGATGATGTTCGATGCCGGCGCCGGAGACGGCACGCCCCAGGCGCGGGTCGGCATGCTCAAGGAGGCGCTCCTGCGCAACGTGCGGTTCGTCGTCGCGATCGGGGAGCACACCGGCGGGATGACGGTCGCGCAGGCGACCAAGCTGTTCGAGGACAAGGCGTTCGTCGACCCCGGCAACGCACGCCAGCAAGCCGTGCGCGGAACGTTCGATCCGATGTTCCTCGCCTACACCGTCGGCAAGATCATGATCCGGAACCTGCGCGTGGAGTGGATGAAGCAGCACCGGGGTGCTTCGCTCGGCGAGTTTCACGATGCGTTCCTCTCGCACGGCTGCGCTCCGGTCCCGATGATCCGGCGCGAGATGCTGGGCGATCAGGCCGGCGCGCCGCTGTAGCGCCTCAAGCCGTGAGCTGCGCCATCGCGGCGGCGAGCTCCTCGACCGAGTAGGGCTTCGAGAGGAATGACTTCACGCCGAGATCGAGGATGTCCTGGACCTCCTCGTTCAGGATGTAGCCGGACATGAGCAGCACGCGAACGTCGCGGTCGAGCTCGCGCAACGCGACGTAGGTCGCCTTGCCGTTCATGCCCGGCATCACCATGTCGAGCACGACCGCGCGCACCACGTCGCGATGCGTGTGAAACAGCTGGAGCGCCTCGGCGCCGCTCGAGGCCACGAGCGTCTCGTAGCCGAGCGACTCGACCGCGAGGGCAAGCGGCTCGCGCACCGTGGGATCGTCGTCGACGATCAGGACCGTGCCGCTGCCCGTGGGTTTGCGTTCGATCCGGGGGGCGGTGGGCTCGGCGGCGGCCACGGCTGCCGCGGGCAGGTGGACGCGCAGCGTCGTGCCGCGACCGTCGAGCCCGGTGTCGACCTCGACCGAGCCGCCGTGGCTCTCGGCGATCCCGAACACGGTCGCGAGCCCGAGCCCGGTACCCTGCTCGGGGCCCTTCGTCTTCGTCGTGAAGTACGGCTCGAACACGTGATCGCGCAGCTCCACCGGGATCCCCGGTCCGTCGTCGGCGACCTCGAGCACCACGGAGCGGCTGGCGTTCGCCGTGCCATCGCTGGTTCGCACCACGACCCGCCCGGTGCCGCGGACCGCGTCACGCGCGTTGACGACAAGGTTCATGATCACCTGCTCGAACTGCGATCGATCACCGATGACGGTGCCTCGGTCGCTCGCCTCGAGCTGGAACTCGAGCGCGATGCCGGTGAGCGTGCGTGACAGCAGCTCCGTCATCGACGACACCACATCGTTGAGCGCCACCGGCATCGTCCGGTGCTTACCGCGACGCGCGAACCCGAGCAGCGATCGCGTCAGCGTGGCGGCACGTTCGGTGATGTCGTCGATCACGTCGAACGCCGCGCGCCGATCCGGATCGGTCTCGGTGGTGGCGAGGTCGGTCGCGATCAGCTTGACGCCGAAGATGAGGTTATTGAAGTCATGGGCGATCCCGCCGGCGAGGTTGCCGATCGCCTCGAGCCGCTGCGCACGCTGCAGCCGCCGATCGCTCTCCGCCCGCGCCTTCTCGGCCTCGACCTCGCGCGTGATGTCGAAGAACGCGATGATCACGTGGGTGATCGGGTCACCGATCGGGCGCGCGAATGCACGAACGTCGACTTTCGTCCCGTCGGGGCGATGGATCGTGAGATCGTCGACGACGACGACACAGCGCTCCTCGAGCGCACGCGGGAACGGCAAGCGGTGCTCCGGATACAGCTTGCCGTCGCGGCCAAAGATTCCGTACACCGGAGCGTAGCCACCGACCTGGACGTCAACGCGCGGGCCCATGCCCATGATCTGCGCGAATGTCTTGTTCGCGTAGACCAGCTCGCCATTCGGCGCGCGCGCTACCCACAGCCCGACGGGAAGATCCTCGCCGAGCGCCATGATGATGTCGTGGTCGGTAGGTACAACAACAACAGCCATGAGAGGCCGACCCCACCACCTTCATATCACTTACCGACGCGGCCTAGCAGCTTTGCCATGTCATCCGCGTGCTCTTCTTCGGTCGCGAGCAGCTCCTCCATCATGCGCCGGGTGGTCGGATCATCATTTCCGAGCCATCGGATGATCTCCGAGTAGGTCGCGATCGCGATCCGCTCGGCGACGAGATCCTCGCGGATCATCTCGATCAACGTCTCGCCGGTCCCGTATTGCGCGTGGCTCCGCTCCGCGAGCCCGTCGGGATCGAGGTTCGGAGTGCCGCCGAGCTCCGTGATCCGCTTCGCGACGCGGTCGGCGTGCCCCTGCTCGTCGGTGGCGTGCTGGAGGAATTCGTCCTCGATGCCGGGAGCATGGACCCCCTTCGCCATGAAGTAGTGGCTGCGATAGCGCAGCGTGCAGACCGTCTCGGTCGCGAGCACTTCGTTCAGGACCTCGATCACCTTTGCGGGATCGGCCTTGTACGACGAGGTCACCGCGCCCTCGTCCATCTTCTCCATCGCGCGCCGACGAATCTCCTCGATGTCTGCCTTGAAGGTGTCCATGGCCATGCAGCGCTCGCAAGCCCTGCGCCGACGCTAAGGCGCCGAAACCGTGCGCTCGTTCGCGCGCGAACCCGCCACATGTGCCCAGACGCGCAGGCTTGTGTGTCACCATCCCTGCCCGTGCTGCGCTGGCCAGGAAACGTCCTCCACTTCCTCTGGCTCCTGATCGTCATCCTGGTCTGCGGCATCACCTACGGCCTCGCACGGCTCGGGATCGCGCTGTTCATCTGGGGCCCGCGCCGCGCGCGCGCGCTCGCCACGCTGCGTGGCTGGATGCTGCGCCAGTCGATGACCACGCTCGGCGCCACGTTCATCAAGCTCGGCCAGGTGATGAGCACGCGGCCCGATCTGTTCGAGCCGCAGATCATCGATCAATTGCGCCGGCTACAAGATCGCCTGCCGCCGTTCTCGTACCGGCGCGTGAAGGCGACGATCGAAGCCGAGCTCGGCAAGCCGATGTCGGAGCTGTTCGCCGATTTCGACGAGACCCCGGTCGCCGCCGCGAGCGTCGCGCAGGTTCACCACGCGCACCTCAAGGACGGCCGCGAGGTCGCGGTCAAGGTCCTGCGGCCCGGCGTGCGGCGGCAGGTCGAGCGCGACAAGGCAATCCTCCTCGGCGGGGCGCGCATGCTGACGATCCGGCCGAAGTGGCGGCAGAACGATCCGGTCGGTCACACCAAGCACTTCGTCGAGGCGATCTACGATCAGACCGACCTCCGGCTCGAGGCCGACAACTACACCCGGTTTCGCGGCAACTTCAAAGGCCGGACCGACGTGACGTTTCCCGAGGTTTACGCCGAGCTGTCCGGCGAGCGCGTGCTGACGATGCAGTTCGTGCGCGGCCACAAGGTCGACGCGCTGCCCGCCACCATCACCGCGGCCCAGAAGGCCAAGCTCGCCGAGACCGTCCGCATGAGCATGTTCAAGATGTGCTTCGAAGATGGCTTCGTGCACGCCGACCTCCACCCCGGGAACATGGTCGCGCAGGACGACGGCAAGCTCGTCATCTTCGACGCCGGCCTCGCGAAGCTGTTGCACGAGGACGTGCTGATCCAGTTCATCGACATGACGAAGTGCCTCGCGATGGGCACGCCGGACGACCTGGTCGCGCACCTCAAGCGGTTCCACAAGTACGTCGGCGAGATCGACTGGGAGCAGCTGCGGCTCGAGGTCCACGAGTTCGCCACGAAGTTCCGCTCGAAGGACGTCGCGAAGCTCGAGTACGGCGAGCTCATCGGCGAGATGTTCGCGATCGGCCGCAAGTACAAGGTCCGACCGGTCACCGACATGATGCTCGTGTTCGTGGCGCTGATCACCGCGCAGGGAATCGGCAAGATGCTCGAGCCCGAGCACAACGTCTTCGGCGCGGTCGCGCAGTTCCTGCTCCCGATCCTGATGCATCGAAAAGAACACATCCCCGACACGGCCGAGGCCAAGACCGCCGCAGCCGCCGGTTAGGGACGCTCACGACGTGGCCTGAAAGTTGTGAAAGTGGAGAGCGTCCCTCCGATTTCCCTCGCAATTTCGCGGGTAAGGCGACCGAGACGTTGTCCGCCGTCGCCACCTGGCCCCGCCAAGTTCGGTGAGGTTTTGCTTGTGGTGGCGGCCCTCCCGTGCGACGAACCCGGCCATGCTTCACGAGCCCCCTTCCGCACAGCCTTCACCGATGCGCGGCTTGATCGACCGCTTCATGCCGAGCATGCCGACCCGCAAGAGTGAGGCGGAGTCGATCGTCCGCGAGCTGTTCGGCCATGCCGGCGTCGAGTTCGGCGGCAGCCAGCCGTGGGACATCAAGGTGCACGATCAGCGGTTCTTCGAGCGCGTGCTGCGCGACGCGTCGACCGGCTTCGGCGAGGCGTACATGGAGGGCTGGTGGGAGGTTCCCGCGCTCGATGTCTTGATCGACAAGCTCGTCCGCTCGGATATCAAGGAGAAGATCCAGGGCAGCTGGCGCCTCAAGGCGCTCACGGTGAAGTCCGTGCTGCTCAACCTGCAGGCGAAGACGCGCTCCGGTGCGTCGGTCGAGGCGCACTACGACATCGGCAACGATCTCTACACGCGCATGCTCGACGAGCGGATGGTCTACACGTGCGGGTACTGGAAGGACGCCAAGACGCTGACCGAGTCGCAGGAGGCCAAGCTCGACCTCGTCTGCCGCAAGGTCGGTCTCAAGCCGGGCATGCGCGTGCTCGACCTCGGCTGCGGCTGGGGCGGCTTCGCGAGCTGGGCCGCCGAGAAGTACGGCTGCTCGGTGCTCGGTGTGACGCTCTCGAAGGACCAGGTCGCGCTCGGTAACGAGCTGTGGGGCCCCAAGGGCAAGAAGCTCGACGTCGAGCTCCGGCTCTGCGATTACCGCGATGTCCAGGGCACGTTCGACCGCGTGGTGTCGATCGGCATGATGGAGCACGTCGGACCGAAGAATCACCGCGACATGATCAAGGTGATGGACCGCTGTCTCGTCGACGGCGGCATCGCGTTCATCCACACGATCGCGAACAACAAGAGCCGGCGCCACGGCACGCCGTGGATCGAGAAGTACATCTTCCCGAACGCGGTAGCGCCCTCGCTCGAGCAGATCGGCCGCGCGATCGGCGGCATCATGGTCATGGAAGACCTCCACAACATCGGCGCGGACTACGATCCGACGCTGATGGCGTGGTGGGACAACTTCGATCGCACGTACTCGGAGATCTCCAACAAGTACGACCGCAAGTTCTACTTGATGTGGGAGTTCTACCTGAAGGCTGCGGCCGGCGCCGCCCGCGCGCGCGATGCCCAGCTCTATCAGATGGTGTTGACGAAGACCGGCCGGCTCCCCCCGGTCTGCCGCGCGAGCTGAGCCGGTCCGATCCCACCTGGAGGGCACAAAGTCCGATCCAGTTTCGGCGAGCTGATACGCTGGAAGGATCGTGCGAAGACCCAAGCCCGAGTCGGTCTCCCCTCTCCTCCTCCAGGACGAAAAGTGGTCGCGGCCCACGGGCCCCTCACGGCGGGCCGGGGTGGTCGAGAAAGCGGAGGGCCGACTCTCCGCTGCGCTCAAGCACCGCGCGTCGGTGCCACGGCTGATCAAGGAAGCGGAGCGCGTTCGACAGGCGCAGCTTGGCTACTGGAGAAGCTGGCAGACCATGGCCGAGCCGCCGACCTACGTCGAGGATGACGCGATCGACAAGCAGCTCGAGAACGTCACCGAGACCATCGAGCTCTGGCTGTCACTGACGATTCACGAGATCATCGCGAAGTACGCGCCCGCGGACAAATGAACATCAGGCTGCGCGACCGACGAGGCCCGCGCGGACCTCGATCGGATCGACTGCATCGCGCGACCACGCGTTCGCCATGAACTGCGCGGAGTCGACGAGCGCGTCGAGGTACGGCCCGCTCTGGTACCCGACGTTGTGGCGCTTGCACCACCGGGCGGTGATCTCGGCGGCACGCGGCAGGTTCTGGTGCGGGATCTTCGGGAACAGGTGATGCTCGACCTGATAGTCGAGGCCGATGAAGAAGTACGAGATGAAGCGCGGCAGCTCGAGGTTGCGCGTGGTCTCGACCTGGTGGAGCCAGTCGTGGTGCTGCTCGGTCACGATCGGCAGGCCGATGTGCGCGGGGGCGAAGATGAGCGCGAGGAACACGCCCACGAACCCCCACATCGACAGGTACACGGCGACCGCGACGAGCGGGCCCCAGATCAGCGACGGGATGACGAGCCACCCGACGTAATGACCCACCAGGCATGCCGCCTCGAGGAACCACGCGCGTGACACCCCGTGCTTGGCGGGATAGCGGACGAGATAGAGGATCGACGATCGGCGCATACCGAGCGTCATCAGCGTCGACATCGGCCAGAACGCGTAGCGCTGGAGGTTGCGCTGGAACCAGCGCTCGCCCTTGCTGCACTTCTCGTGATCGCCCCGCGACGACACGAACGGAAACGGCTTGATGTCCGGATCCTTGCCCTCGACGTTGGGGTGACCGTGGTGAAGGCGATCGTGCTTGTTGTGCCAGTAGAGCGAACCGAGGCCGGCGAACAGCGGGAACACCAGGTGCGTCAGGAAGGTGTTGCGGAGCGGGGATGCCGAGAAGCTGCGATGACTGCCTTCGTGGCCGAGCATCGCCATCGCCGTGGCCAGGACCGCGGAGACCGGGATAGCGATGAGGCCCATCCACCAGCCGATCGTTGCCATCGCGATGAAGCACGCGACGAAGCCGGTCAGGAGAACTCCGAACTTCAGCCAGCTGCGAAGCTCGCGGTGCTCGAATAGCCCCGCGGCACGCAGCTCGCTGCGAAGGCTTCCTAGCTCAGGTGGGCGGTACATTGGGCTGCAACATCAGTTGGTTTGACGTGGAATGCGAGTCATTCCTGTCATGAAATGGCCATGTCTTGATACCGAGCGGACGCGGCCGGACCAGTTCCCTGGAGCGCCAGGGCCCGTGCAGATGGCCTAAGCTTTGCGCGTGAGCGACCCGGTTGACCTTCGGTTCCTGCAGGCGAACGAGCGAACGTTGCTGTCGTGGATCCGCACCGGGCTCGCGCTCATGGCCTTCGGCTTCGTGGTCGCGCGGCTCGCGCTGTGGCTGCGGCACGAGGTCCATCGCGATGCCACCGCGTCGCTCGTGGTTGGCACGACGGTCGTCGCGATCGGGGCGGCGTGCCAGGTGCTCGGAGCGATCCGCTTCGCGCGTGCGCGACGTGCGTTGATCGAGCGGCGGCCGATCACCCCTGGCGCGCTCGGTCCGGTTGCCGTGGCCCTGCTGGTCGCCGCGATCGGAGCTGCCCTCGTCGTGTACCTGCTCGTGGATTGACCGGTGGAACAGTGCGTCCGTTCGCGGCGTCTTGTGCGTCCGGCCGGCGACCGCTACCCAGGGATGCATGAGCAACATCGCCGAGCTGGACAAGCACCTGAACGACGCCATCTTGAGTGGCAAGGCCATGGAGGCGTTCGAGGAGCTGTACGACGACAACATCGTCATGCAGGAGAACAACGAGCCCGAGTATCGAGGCAAGGACTTCAACCGGAAGCGCGAGCTCGAGTTCTTCGCGAGTGTCGAGGCCTGGCACGGTGGCCAGGTGCTCGCATCGGCGGCCTCGGGCGACGTCTCGTTTTCAGAGTGGACGATGGACGTGACGCTCAAGGGTGTCGGCCGGATCACCATGGCTCAGGTCGCCGTCCGTCGATGGAAGAACGGCAAGATCGTCCACGAGCGCTTCTATCACAAGTGATCGCTATGGCAGGGCGGCGGGCTTGCGGATCACGAGGATGCCTTCGATCTGGTGTGCGGCGACCGCGCCGAACGCCGAGATCTCGTGCTCGTTCTCGTACTGGTTGTTCGACAGGCTCGCGATGTCGAGCCACAGGCTGTTCATGTCGAGCTGTCCGTTGCCGGCGTAGAGGCTCTGGATCGACGTGGTCTTCGGACCGGGCATCAGCGTCGCGACGCTCGTGTCGTTGCCGGTGAGGATGTCCTTGAACGGGACGCGCATCAGGAAGATGAAGCCCGCGGTGCCACCGGATGGCGTCCCGGCCGCGTCCCAGTGGTGCGCGGCGGTCAGCGTGATCGAGCACGCGACGAGCGGCGATGGCTGGCTCGAGATGCCGGAGAAGTCCGGCGAGAGCCCGGAGTAGGTCCGGTAGAAGTTCTCGTGGCGGTCGATCATCGAGTAGAAGCGCTGCATCAGCGGGCACTGCGCGGGATCGATCGACGGGCCGGTACAGTTGGTCGGACTCGCGAACACGCTCATGAGGCCCATGTCGCGGTCGGCGAGGAGCGCGGGGTCCCATGCGGGATCGATCGACTCGTTCGCGAGGATCTTCTCGGGCGTGACCGAGCGGATCACGCCGGTGCTGGTGACGAACTTGAGGCTGCCGCTGAACTCGCCGGTCGAGTTGACCTGCAGCGTGCCGGTCTCGCCGCCGACGAGCGTGACCGGACCGGGGCGAAGGTACTCGCCGACGCCGTCGCCGTCGCGATCCTCGAGCAGCACGAGCGAGTTGTCGGGATCGATCAGGTACGCCTCGTCGGCCGGCGCGTAGTACATCGTGCGCGCGGCGAGCTGGCGGTTGCGGAGCTGGCGATACGCGAGGCGGTCACGGTCCCACTGCTGGCACTCGGACTGCCAGCGGGCCGACGGAACCTTGCAGTTCTTTGCCATGCGGCGGAGGAACCGATCGGCGAGGTTCGACTCGACCCAGCTCGGCCGCAGCCCGCCGAGACCGCGGAAGTTGTACCACTCGTCCAGATCCTTCCGAGAGCAGGACGCGGCATGGGTCGTGTAGCTGGCCTTGTGGGTGGCGAACCCGGGGAACGCCGCACGCGGTCGCACGTACTGCTCGATGATGAACGTGGTCTCGCAGACCGAGAACGGGCGCACGCCGTTGGTGTTGCTGTTGTTGAGCGCGCTGAGCTCGTTGAAGATCTCGTCCTCGATCTCCATCAGCGAGGAGAACTGCGTCATGTCGAGGCCGTGAAACGGCGTGAGCTTGCCGTCGGTGGGCGGCAGGACCTCGGGCAGCGCGAAGAACGTCATCGACGCGAGCGCCTTCACGCGCGCCGCGTACATGTCCGGGTGCTGGCCTTCATATTCTGCGGACAGCGCGGTCATGAACTGATCGGTGAGCGAGCCCGCGAGGCCGTAGGTCCTCAGGTGATTGAAGTCGATCTCCTTGGAGATCCGATCGAGGTTCGCGCGTGCCGACGCGAGCAGCTCCTGCGAGACCTCGGTGCGCCCGAGCGCGGACAGCTTGCCCCTGAGCGTCGAGGTCGTGTGGTTCTCGATCCGGATCTTGAACGACTGCTCGGCGCCGTTGGCGGTGACCAGGACCTTCGGCTTCACTCCGACGGCGCTCTCGAACTTCACGCCGGTATCGAGGTTGGTGACGGTGAGCTTGGCGTCGTTCGGGGTCTCGTACGCGAGCGAGACCTCGAAGTTGACGGTCGATCGCACGCTGAAGTTGCGCACGCCGGGCTTGCCGCTCGACGCCTTCTTCGGGATCGAGACCGCCACGTCTCGGAGCTGAGGCGCATCGTTCTTGCCATCAGAGATGGCGCCGAGATCGATCGTGTCATCCTCGGCGACACATGCAGCTACCGGCAGCGCGGCGAGCAGCACGAAGGGGAGCATTCGCATGATGGCGCCATGCGTCAGCAATGCATGGGCCAGCTGACCCCACGTTCGAACTCGCCGAAATCGTGGCGAGCGTGCGCGAGCTGTGGCGAGCGGACCAGCCACTGATCGGCTTGTCACCTTGCCAGTAACGAGCTTCAAGGCGCCGGAATGAGGTCCGCGCCGCGGGGCATATCCGATGCACTCGGGCCGCGGCAATGCCCTCGCCTCGCATCGCAGCTCGCTTGCTCCTCGGCCTGACGCTGTTCGCGTCGTCCTCGCTCGTCGCTTGCGCGACCGACGAGGACGAGCTCGCCGAGGAGGATCTCGGCGACATCGGGGACGGCAAGAGCGACTCGTTCGGGATCGTCGATCGCGAGCTCACGGTGGCCGCCGGAAAGTCCCGCCGGTTCACGTTCACCGCCAACGCCGGGTTTCGCGTCGCCGTCACGCAGCCCGCAACGAGCATCCCGAAGCGCTCGGAGCTGACGCTGTCGCTCAAGCAACCGGACGGCGATCGCGCGACCGCGGACGCGGCGAACGAGCCGACCCTCGTGATCGATCAAGGTGGTGGCACGGCGAAGTTCACGTTGACCGTCAGGAACGTGGGCTCGAAGGCGGCGACGGCGCTGCTCAACGTCCGGCCGCTCGGCGGCTTCGATGGCCTGCCGAACCCGAACGCCCCGGAGCCGCCGGATGCGATGTGGCTGCCTCCGGCGGTCGACACGTGGCCCCCTTCGTACGTCATCTTCAACAACACCGGTTGCGGGCACGACTGCACGCAGGCCGATTCGACCGCGCTCGCGCCGCGCAGCGTGATGATCAAGATGCTCGTCGGCGCGATCAAGAATGTGAAGCAGGACGGCACGGTGCGGGTCTCGAACTTCAACATCTCGAGCTCGAACAGCGTGAAGCCGGTGCTCGACGCCCTGCTGTGGGCGATCCAGAACCGCAACGCGACCGTGAAGGTCGTGATGGACCAGGCGCAGAACATCGCGAGCTCGAGGACGACCTTGCTCGCGCAGCAAGGCGTGCAGGTCCGCTTCCTCGACGGGATTCACTTCACGAGCTCGTCCGGCTCGAAGTCGTCCGGCATCATGCACTCGAAGATCGTCGTGATCGACGACGACGTCGTGATCACGGGCTCGAACAACTTCTCGAGCACGGGCCTCATCACCAACGAGGAGAACAGCGTCGTGCTCCGCGGATCGACCCACGCGAATCGCATCGCGTCGTTCACGTGCGATGTCGACAAGATGTTCGACGCCGGCGTCGAGCCCGGGATGCCGCAGCGGACCGACGCCGAGCGCCGCACGCAGCTGCTCGCGCTCGACGGCTGCAACGGCCCCGACGTCTGGTTCCCGCCGACCGGCACGGTCGCGACCGGCAACTCGATCACGCTCACGAACGTATCGAGCGCGATCTCCGGCGCGACCCGGTCGATCCTGCTCGCGCCCGACATGCTGGCGCACCCGGGCATCGTCAGCTCGATCATCTCGCGCGGCAAGCAGGCGAAGGCCGACAACGAGCCGTTCAGCGTCAAGCTCGTGCTCGACGCCTCCGAGGAGGCGCTCGGCAATCCCGCGTTCGGCGAGTGTCTCTCCGCGGCGGCCACCAGGTTCGACCTCGATCTCGAGATCCGCTACTGGCCCGGCACCCACGAGATCTTCCAGCTCCTGCACCACAAGTTCATGATCATCGACGCCGACGATCCGGCCGCCGCGACGGTCTACAACGGCTCGGCGAACTACTCCGCGAAGGCGTTCAAGCACAGCTTCGAGAACGTCACGCGGTACGACAGCACGTCGCACCGCCAGCTCGTCGACGCGTTCACCGCGCGGTTTCACCAGCTGTTCGCGCAGGGTAAGGACAAGGGGCGCGTCGAGGTCGAGGACCACCTCGAGGTGCCGGCCTGCCCGCTCGACATCAACTCGTTGTGATCAGCGAAACACGAACGGGAACGAGAGGCCCATGCCGCCCTGTCCGAGCCGGGCGATGATCTCGAAGTTTCCGACGGTCTCGCCGATCATGACGCCGGTGAGCCTAACACTGCCGGCATTCGCTCGCGTTGCGATACCGTCGAGCGATGTCGACGACCGAAGTCATCGTGGTCGGGGCCGGGCTCGCCGGGCTCGTCGCCGCCCGCGACCTCGTGCGTGCGGGCGTGGCGGTGACCGTGCTCGAGGCGCGCGATCGCGTCGGCGGCAGGACGCTGTCGACGACGCTCGATGGCCAGACGATCGATCTCGGCGGCCAGTGGATTGGCGACAAGCACGCACGGCTCCGGCGGCTCGCGTCCGAGCTCGGGGTCGAGTCGTTCGCACAGCACTCGCGCGGCAAGAAGGTGCTCGCACGGACCGACGGCACGCTCACGACGTTCTCCGGCTTCCTGCCGAAGATCGGGCTGCTCGGGCTCGTCGATCTCGGGCTCGCGATCATGAAGCTCGAGCGCCTCGCGAGGAAGGTCTCGCTCGAGGATCCCCGCGCGACCCCGAACGCCGGCGCGCTCGACGCGCAGACCGTCGCGGACTGGCTCGAGCGCCGCGTCCGCACGCGGGCCGCACGCGACATGCTCGGCATCGCGACCCAGATGATCTTCGCCGCCGAGCCACGCGACCTCTCGCTCCTGTTCTTCCTGCTCTACGCCCGATCCAGCGACGGGCTGCAGCGTCTCGCCGAGATCGAGCACGGCGCGCAGGAGCGACGCTTCACGACCGGCGCGCAGTCGATCTGCCATCGGCTCGCGGAGCCGCTCGGCACGCGCGTCCGCCTCGAGCACGCGGTCCGCGCGATCGAGCAGCGCGCCTCCGGTGCGATCGTCCACACGTCCCACGGCCCGCTCCAGACACGCCGCGTGATCCTCGCGCTGCCTCCGGCGATGCTGCAGAAGATCGACTTCACACCGTCGCTGCCGGCCGAGCGAGCACGCCTGCACGCGGGCATGCCGATGGGCTCGGTGATCAAGTGCATCGCCTCCTACGACCGGCCGTTCTGGCGCGAGGCCGGCTACTCCGGTGAGGCGATCTCGACGACCGGCGCCGTCCGCGCCACGTTCGACGACTGCTCGCCGTCGGGCGATCACGCCGCGCTGGTCGCGTTCGTCGTCGGGGATCCGGCCAAGCAGCTGTCGCGCGTCCCCGAAGCCGAACGCCGGCAGCAGATCCTCGGCGAGCTCGCCCGACTTCACGGAGCCGAGGCGCGCACGCCGACCGCGTATCTCGACAAGGACTGGCTCGCCGAGGAGTGGTCGGGTGGCTGCTACGTCGGGCTCATGCCTCCGGGCCTCGCGCAGAGCGCCTCCGCGTTGCGCGCACCGTGCGGCCGCATCCACTTTGCCGGCACCGAGACCGCGATCCATCACCTGGGTTACCTCGAAGGTGCGATCGAGTCCGGCGAGCGGGCTGCCTGCGAGATCGTTGCGGTGCGCTCGACGACCGCCGAGGCGCGCACCGAACCCGTGTGATTGCTCGGTCACGGTCGGCATCGATCGACCCTGCGGTGTCGGGTTTCGAGACGATCGCGATGGCACGACGCTTGATGTGTCGTGGGTTGCTCATGTCCCATCCACTCACCGTCGCGATTGCCCTCACGGCCCTGTCAGGATCCGTCACCGTTGCCACCGCCGACGCTCCAGGCGCGTGCGACACGTGCACCGTCCCGGTGAGCACGCCTGCCACGCCCGACGACCTGGCTCGGCGATGGGCGATCGGGGCACGCGCCGTGTCGCTGTCGCTCGAAGGCGAGACCCGCTCGACGGACTACGTTGGTGGTGGGTTCGCGGCCAGCTTCCGGCTCGATCGTCGATGGGAAGTCGCGCTCGCGTTCGACCTGCTCGATGCACCCCAGGGTCGCGATCTCCACATCGCGCAGCTGTCGGCACGGTTCCACCTGTCGCCCCACCAGGCCTGGGATTGGTATCTGCTCGCCGGCGTCGGCGTGGTGCACGAGGTGCCGCTCGAGTCCGAGATGGAGGCCGATCACGGGTCGGGGCGAGGACAGGTCCACGCCGGCCTCGGGCTCGCGCGCCGGTTTCGGTGGTTCTCGATCGGCGCCGAGCTTCACGCCGTCGGCATCGGGCCGCGCGAGCACGACGGCGCGATGGAAGCGCGGCAGATGCCTGGCACGCCGCCCACGACCGACGACGGTCTCGGAGGTGCCGAGCTGACGCTCTCCACGATGTTGTTGTTCTGAATCCTCACTCCGCGTTGCGTGGTCGAGCCCGGCGAGCGAGTCGCGCACGAGCTCGTGCAAGCGATGACCTGACGCTCACTGTCGTACATCGCGTCGTCGACGACCGTGATGGTAGCGTGGTCGATATGAGGTCCATCATCATCGGCTTGGTCCTGCTCGGGACGACCCTGCCCGCGACCGGCTGCTTCGTCAGTAGCCGGCCGCACAACAACCGCGCGGTCCATCGCAACGATCGAAGCTGCGGGCCCGCGCACCACTGGAATGGCAATCGCTGCGTCCACAACGGCAGGGGCCACGACAAGGACAAGGGGCGGCACTAGACGCGCCCTCGTTCCATGGTCGAGCCACCGTGCGCACGGTAGGCTCCTGCTGCCATGAAGCTCTACGGAACGATCGCCGTGCACGTGCAAGCTGCCGATATTCTTCGCGCCCCGAAGTTCTTCGACAAGGTGAAGCGCGCGTTCGGCGGCAAACCGGATCTTCGCACCGGCAAGATGCGCTCCGCGATCGAGGCCACCGCGCTCGTCGAGGCGACCCGGGATGCGCTGAGTCGCATGGGTGCGAACAACGCGGTCTCGCTCGTCATCGACGACACCGTGCTGTTTCACGATCGCGAGGGCAAGCCCGACGATCTCGGCGACCTGTTCCTCGCCTTTCACGACAACTCGTCGGTCTTCGGGACCGGCTTCGACGAGCTCCGGCTCGCCGTCGAGCACCACGAGGCCGGGCTCCACCTCGTGCTCGAGGTGCAGGCGCGTACGGTTCACGCCCGGAACGCCCCCGCGATCCGCATCATCCTCTCGGGCCGGATCGAGGCGCTCACGCCGAAGCCGAGCGAGGATGCCGAGGCGTATCGCAAGCGCGCCGAGCCGATCGCCACGGACGCGAAGGCGCTCGAGATGTACCGCGTGCAGTTCGACGCCTTCGTCGCACGCGTCGCCACCGCGATCGCCGCGGCGATGCCGACCGCACGCGCCGAGGTCGAGGTCGCCGAGGCGCGCATCGTGCGTCCCGACGGCAAGGAGGCCGAGCAGGCCCAGCGCCCGGACTCGCGCTCCTACGATCCCTACGTCGCCTACTACCCGAGCCCGCTCGGGATGATGGCCGAGATGTTCATGTGGTCGGCGATGTTCTCGATGATGATGCCGCCGCACTTCACCGTCGTCGACCACCACAACCACGTGCAGGGGTTCTCCGACGAGCCCGGCATCCAGGAGGGCCCCACCGCCTCCGCCGCCACGACCGGCGATGACACCAGCAACTGGTACGACGGCAACGAGGCTGCGAGCGACGCCGGCGGTGAGGACGGCAGCAACTGGTACGGCGGCGACGCGTCGAGTGACGGCGCGTCGAGTGACGACGGCGGTGGCGGCAGCTGGTGGGGCGGCGACAGCGGCGGCGACAGCGGCGGCGACTTCGGCGGCGGCGACTTCGGCGGCGGCGACTTCTAGTCCACCGTTCCTCTCGCGGCGGACCTCGCCGACGAATCGAACCAGCGGCTCGAGGTTCCTCGACCTCGCCGACGAATCGAACCAGCCTCTCGAGTCGTTCGCCGCCGCGCTCGAGCCTATCCGCCGATCTTGAAGCCGGCCTTCACCTTCACGCTCGGCGCCTTGATCTTCACCTTCACGGCCGGCGCCTTGACCCTCACCTTCACGGCGGGGGTCTTGACCTTCACCTTCACGCGCGCACCGGCGTCGGCCCTCACGCCCGCGCCGGCCTTCACCGTCACCCCCGGGACCGTGACCTTGACCTTCGTCCGGACGTCGGGTGCAACGACCTTGACCTTGACGTCCGGCGCCCGGACATCGACGCGGGCCCGCACGCGATCGCGCACCACGAGGCGGCCGCCGCCATCGAGCTGGATCCGTGCGCGTGCCTTCGCGGCGATCGTGAGATCCGGAGCGCGGACCCTGACCTTCACGCCGATCGGCACCTTCCACGCGGCGACGAGCGATGCGCGTGGCGCCGGCGCACCGATCTTGAATCGCGTGGTGTACTTGCCGGCGAGCGGCCTGCCGACGACCAGCTTGGCCCGGAGCGTCGGCGGGCGGACGTACCACGCGACGTTCGCGCGGAACGGCGCGGGTTGCACCCGGACGCGCGCGCGCCAGTCGACCGACGGCGCCGCGATCCAGACCGGCCGCACCGAGGCGCGATACGTCATCTCCGGTGCGATCCAGATCTTCAGCTTGACGCGCGACCGGACGCGGATCGGATCGAGCTGCGGCGGCTCGATCTTCGCGTAGAACTCGGGGACCGCGATGCCGACCAGCTCGGCGTGCACGCGGCCGCGCGGATGGTGCACGTAGTACTGCATGCGCAGCGGCTCGATGTACGCGGTCGCGGTCACCTCGTAGCGCTTCGGCCACAGTACCGCGGCGTCGATGCGTGGCGCGACGAGCTGCCACCTCGCCTCGACCGCGGCGGGATTGCGAACGTAGATGTCGCTCGCGAGCGTCGCGTGACCCGCGTACGCCCACGTCAGCAGCTCGACGCGACCGGCGAGCGCGAACGAGGCCTCGATCGTCGCGGCACCGTCGGGGAGGCTCGCCTCGTAGGTCGCGGTGTCGTCCTTGTCGGCACTGGCCGCCGCGCCCACCTCGAACGTCGCGACCGTGTCGGCCGACGCGTTCAGCGCCGCGTACGACTCCACGAGCTGCGTATCGAGGTTCGCGAGCGCCGTGGCATGGGCCTCGATCGCGGCCTGCGCCTCGAGCTTCGCGTCGAGCTCGTCGCGCCACGAGCCCCAGTCGTCCTTCGGCCACGGCGCCGGCGCACCGATCGTGCCACTCGCGGCGAGCGAGATCGCGATGCCACCCTCGATCACGACGGGCGCCGCGTCGATCGCAGCGAGCCCGATCACGTCGACCGTGCCGCTCTCGACCCCGACGCGGGTCTCACCGGATGCCGCGACCCCGACCCCGTAGGTCGTGCCGCGCGTGACGATCATGCCGGCCGCGGTGTAGACGCGGAATGGACCCTCACCCGGCGCGCGCGCCGACACGGTGAAGCGCGCGAGCCCCGACAGGACCGCGGCCGACGACGCCGGATCGGCGGTGCCATTGCGACTGCCGATCCCGACGGTCGTCACCTCGGACACCTCGATCACGCTCTCGTCCGCGAGCGTGATCGTCGCCGTCGCTCCGTCGGCGGTTCGCACCGCATCACCGGAGTACAGCTTGGCCTCGGCCTTGGCGGCGGCGAACTCGGCCTCGCCGACGCGGCGCACCTCCACGGTGCCGCTCGCCGCGGTCACGACCGCCGCCGGGCCTTCGGTCGCCTCTCGCTCGATGCCGCCGGGCGCCACGCCGACCTCGGCGCTGACCTCCCCGGCCGGCAGCTTGTCAGCCGCAGCTGCGGTGCTCGATCCGGCGGGCTCCGGCGACTTCGCCGCGGGCTCCTGCGCCTGCGCCTGTGCCTTGTCCTCTTCGCCCTTGTTACAAGCCCCGACCGACAGCAAGCCAAGCACCACGATCATCGTATTCGAACGACGCATGCGTTCTCCTTTCGCTCGAAGAGGACGAGTCCCCTCCAAACAGTCCATCCCTCACCACGGGAGCAGCGGGGAGACCAGCATGACGACTCGCAGCGGCACGCGCAACGCTCGCGCTCTGTAGGTTTGCGTGAGAGTGCTTGTTCAGCTCATCGGAATGCGCCGCGGATACCGACCTTGATCGCGACGATGACTCCGACCATCAGGATGAACAGGAAGATCTTCAGGACGATCATGCCGGCCTGTGACCCCGTATCGACCGGCTGCAGCGGCACGACCGGAACCTGACAGTGGTCGCAGCCCCACTGGGCGGTCTGCGCGTACCACGTGGCGAACCTTCCGCACCGCGTGCACGCCGGTGACGGCGGCACGAACTGCTGCGGCTGCGGCTGCATCGGTGGTGGGGGCAGCATCTGACGGCAGTGATCGCAGCCCCACTGATTCAGCTGGGCATGCCAGATCGCAACACTGTTGCAGCGCGGGCACGGAGGACCAGACGGCGCGGCATGCGGCGAAGCCATGCCCGAGTATCGCGCAGGCGGACGACCCGTGGGAACCGAAGTCACCGATCACGACGGGCCGGCCGCCCCTCGCGGTCATCGGAGCTTGTCGTAGTCACGCCCGCGTTGACATCGTCGGCCTCGTGGCCATCTTCGAGACATGCTGCGAACGTGTCCATCGTGTGCCGCGGTCAACCGGATCCCGGCGGCCCACCTGCACGAGGCCGGGCGCTGCGGCCGCTGCAAGACCGCGTTGCCACCGACGACCAAGCCGATCGAGGTTCACGATGCTCGAATGTTCGATGACCTCGTCGCGAACGCCAAGGTCCCGATCCTGATCGACTTCTGGGCGGCATGGTGCGGCCCCTGCAAGATGGTCGCGCCGGAAGTCGACCGCGCTGCCGCCGAGCTGGTGGGACGCGCGATCGTCCTCAAGGTCGATACCGAGCGACTCCCCGAGCTCGCGGCTCGCTACAAGGTGCAGAGCATTCCGAACTTCGTGGTGATCCGGGACCGCGCGGTCGCGAACCAACAACCCGGTGCGATGCGGGTGCGCGATCTGGTGCAGCTCGTCCAGGGCGCACGCGCGGCCTGACGAAACCCGTTCACGGGTTGATCCGAGGGTGGGCTCGATGGGATCGTGTGGAGATGCCGGGTGACGAGATCGTCGAGGGCGACTCCGAGCGTGATGCCGGGGTCCTCGCGGCGAGCCGCGGCGACTTCGAGCGAGCGCACGCACATCATGCGCGGGCGCTCGCGCTGTACCAGCGTGCGTACGGCGACCAGGACGAGCGCGTCGCGGCCGCGCTCTCCAGTGTCGGCGACGCGTTGCTTCACCTCCGCAGGCTCGAGCCCGCGTTTGCCGCGCTCGAGCAGGCCCTCGCGATCCGTCGCGAGCTGTACGGCGACGATCACCTCGACTTCGCGACGTCGCAGTGCGTGCTGGGGATCGCCGAGGTTCGCAACGGTCGCGCCGAGCACGGGGGGCCGCGGATCGCGCAGGCCCTCGCGATCCGCAAGGCCAAGCTGCCCGAGGGTCACCCGGCCATCGCGGAGGCACATGGCTACCTCGCGCTCGCGCTCCACGTCGACGACCTGCCCGACGAGGCCGTGGTCGAGTACGAGACCGCGATCCGGATGTTCGTCGCGCTCGGCATGCGGCAGGAAGAGGCCACGCAGGAGCACCACCTCGGCATCCTGTGGAGTCAGTGCGGGGACCTGCCACAGGCAGTCGAGCACCTCGAGCGCGCCGACCGCGCGTGGCAGGCCGTGAACCCGAACCACACCGAGGCCGGCGATACCCGCTTCATCCTCGGGCAGCTGCTGTGGGCCGCAGGGCAAGAGGCCCGCGCGCTCGAGCTCGTCGCGACGCTGCGAGCACCGGGGCGCAACGTCGTGGACCGCTGGCTCTCCGAGCGAGGCCGGTGATTACCGCACCGCTTCCGTGAACGACCCGCGGTGCGCTATCGTCGCGGCGATGCAGCTGCCGGTTCGCCGCGAGCTCGACGCGATCGTCGCGGACACGATGACACCCGTGCTCGAAGATGCCGGGTTCTCGCGCCGCGGTCGCGACTTCCTGCGGCTCGCCGACGATCGAATCGTTCAAGTCCTGTCGGTGCAGACGTCGCAGCACTCGACGCAGACGCTCGTGTCGTGGACCTGCAACCTGGGCGCGTACATTCCCGAGCTACTCGAGATCCGCGGTCATGCGCGGCCGGCTGCCACGCCCGACGCGTCAGGCTGTTATCTGCACATCCGGCTCCAGACGCTGTGCCCCGAACGCGGTGGTGGATCCGAGACCTGGTATGACCTCGGCGACGACGGCTTCGCGCTCCACCTGAGGGCGGACACGTACCGCGAGCTGGACTACGACCCCCGGCGCGCGGACACCGTGCGCACGCGGGTTCGCGCCGACCTCGTCGAGCTCGTGATCCCGTTCTTCGATCGCACCCGATCGTGGCGGGACTGGATCGCGTTCCTCCGCGGACCGAGCGGCCAGGAAGCCTCGGCGTTCGAGCACCTCGTGCTCGCGCTGCTGACCGACGACCTTGCGTCGGCGCGAACGATCTACCGCGAGACCTTCCGCGCGCGTCCAGAGGTCCGCAGCTACGTCCAGCGACGGTTTGGTGTCGACCTTCAGAAGACGTGACCATCGCGCGGTTCTAGCGACCCACCGACCGAGCGACCGACCGAGCGACTCCAATCGTCCAGCGCCCTACAAGAAGACGCCGCTCGCGCCGGAGCAACAGGCGTACCTGGATGCCGTGAAGACGGTGCTTCCGAACCTCTGAGACCCGGCACGGGCGAGGAATTCAAGACGTGGCGCGAAGAGCCGCGGTGGCCCGCCAGCGCTTGGCGGTCACGTGGCCCACAACGTGCTCGGGGCGCTCGCCTGCAACGTTTCGGCGAGCTCGCGCGATGGAGCCTCGTTGTCGTCGTTCATGAATGAGTCCTGCAGCACGTAGACGGGCACGCGCTCGAGGGTTCCGTGTCGAAAGAAGACCGCGTTGTCGATGCGGAACACCCAGCAGTCGAAGACCGGCAAGTCGCTCTCGGTCGCGTGCGTGGCGTAGACGTGCCAGTGGCGGAGCTCGAAGTCGTCGAACTCTTCGTCGATCGCGCGGGCGAGACCACGCGCGCTCCGGATCTTCTTCCCCAGCATTCGATCCGCTGCGGCGACGAGCTGCTTGCGTTTCGCGGCGTCGAAGTGCTCCCAATGGCCTGCGTTGACGATCCAAGGATCGGCGAATGCGTAGAGCGCGTTGGGCTTCGTCGGCGCGAACACACGGCGCGCGGGCGCGGCTTCCCGCTCCTCGGGCGGGATCGCAGCGAGATACGCGCCGGCGAACGCGGTGGCCTCGGTCAGCACGTCGCCCAGCTCTCGCGCGAAGCGCTCCACGAGAAATCGCTTCCAGTCGCGATTACCCTCTTCACGGGCCCATGCAAGCTCGCGCTCCCAGATCGTGACGCGACGTTCTCGAGGAATGCGAGGAAGCATCAAGCGCAGGTTTTCAGGCGTACCCAGCAAGCTGATGAGGACGTCGATCTTCGCGTCGAGAACCTCACCGGGCGCGAGGTGACGAGCGAGGACTGGACCGGCGATGAAGCCGACGGCGCGGCGAGCATCGATGTCCTGCACCGCGAGCCCGAGCTCGATGCAGACCTCCGCCTTCGCGACCTGCACCGCGTCACCTCCGCCGTTGACCAAGCGTTCGAGCTTGCGCTTCGCCTCGTCGGCCGTCTCCATGACACCGATCTGCGTGACGAGCACCCGCAGCTTTTCGCGCGTCGCCGAGCTCACCGCCCTCACGGCATCATCCTATCCGAGTCGAATCGCCCTCGCCAGGTCACGCGGCCGAGCGGCCGCGCTCACTCCAGGATGCGGAAGCTCGCGCGGTAGAGCACCAGGTGCGTGCGGCCGTCGGGCCACGGTCGCTTGAGCTTGTACGAGATACGGCCGTCATCCATCCACGCCAATCGGTCCTGCGCGAACGCAGCAAGCGCCGACCGGGCCTTGTCGGCTGGCTGACACCCGCTCGCAACATGCGATTCTGAAGTGCCCGAGCGCGGGGCACCGGCGGTAGCTTCGTGAAGCCGTACGATGGCGTCGGAGTCGAACACTTCAGTTCTGTTCGTCGGCGTCGATCAGCGCGTCGACCGCGAGGTGATAGTCGACTGGACATCCGTCGTAGTCACACGCGGCAGTCTCCGACGTGATCGCAAGGTGCTCGTTTTGGGCAAGGATCGTATTCCATCCCAGGTTGGTTGGATTGACTGGATCGGGCACGCTCTTGAAGAGGCGACCGCGATCGTCAGCGAACTCGACGGTTCCATCCGTGGCAGTCTCGATCGTGAATCCATACTCATGGACATGACGATGATGATGACTGCAAAGAGACAGGATATTACCGAGCTTGGTTGCGCCGCCGTCGATCCAGTGTTCGATGTGATGACCTTCCAGGAAGATGCGCGTCGTGCAGCCGGGGAACCGGCAGGTCTTATCGCGGTGGAGCAGCGCGCGCTTCATCGTGCCCGGACTCGTGCGCGTCCTGCGGCCGACCGACAGCGGAATTCCACGCTCGTCTTCGGTGACCTCGACAACGCCACAGTCACAGGCAAGCCGGCGGGCGGTCTGTGCCGAAACGCAGGTCCCATCGCTGAAGCAGGCGACCGCGCACGGATCGGGGACGGCGGTTGTGGTTGCGGTTCGCAGGGTCTCGACGGCCATGCTGATGACGACCTCGATCGGCGACCGGTTTTTGCGGGTACCCCGCACGACGTCCTGCGCGATCGCCACGAGCGCGTCGGCCCGGTCGAACTTCGGCGAGGGGCGGCCCACGTTCGGGACGCGATGCCCGGCGTCTCTCGACCCGGGCGGGGGGGCGCGGGTGGAAGTGCAGTCAGGATCCTGGTCAGTTCACTGATCTCCACGACTCCAGATGGTTCGGCCGGCGACGTTTCGCTTACCTGTGCCACTCCAGGTGTTTCGACAGGGAATCGTTCGGACTCGCCATGACGGCCCGACGGCGTTTCCGCGGAGACGTCGTGCGGGCGCAGTGACGTGGAGGCTGCGGTGGGAGTGGGGGTGTCGTCGCGTGTGTCGCGCGGCACAACACCGTGTACGGAGCCCGGGTTGCGACACGATTCCGTGGCAGCGCGATCGAGTGCGGCCCAGACAATGGCCGCTTCCTCGGGGTGGAGCACGGCTTCGATCCGGACCATGCCGTCCGCCGTGTCGTGACGGCTGACGTGACGACGGTGTCCGTCATCCTCCGGGGTCACCTCGGCGTTGTGGCGCTGGACGACCGCGTACTTCCGACAGATCGTCTCGAGCTGCGCGCCCGTGCTGAAGCGGGCTTGCTCGAGGAGCATGGCCTCGTTCGTTTGGGTCGCGACGCGGGTCATCGCGCGGACCTTGGCATAGGACACGTGGCCGCGCCGAAGGGCCTCATCGATCTGCGGAAGATCGCCGAGCCGGTTCGCGACGCGGACGTGCTCGCGTGCCGTGCCGGGATCCCACCCGACGCGCCACGACAACCACTGCGCACACGACCGGGCGCCCTGCTGATACCAGCAACCAGCTTGGTCGAAGGTGCGCAGATCGGTCAGCAGCCGGTGTGTGGCTGCATCGAGATGTGCCGCGTGCTCGGCGATGCGGTCGCCGAGGGATTCCATTGCTTCTCGATTCATCATGAGCGAATAGCATGTGAGTATGAAAATGATTTATTGAGGACGGTGTGAGGTGTAAGATCGTCAGTGTTGATTTGATGACTCCAAGGCACCGGCCGGTGTGGACGTGGGACCGGGTCGTTCCGGGGTGGTCGTCGACCGTTTCGACGGCAACGTGCACGTGCGGCGATCGACGGAGGCAGGAGAACTCGAACGTTCGGAATGCAGGAATGCATGCCACGCGACCTGGATCGGCGTGCCCGCACATCGTTCTCCGGGCTCATGATCGTCAATCGCAGTGCGGGCTCCGAGGCAACCGGCGCTGGACGTAGCTGCGGACCTCCGGACGCGCGCGGACGGTTTCGCGGTAGATCGTTCGCGCCGACGCAAGGTCGTCGGTCAGCAGCGCGAGCACGAGGTGCTCGAACGCCGAGGCTTCCTGGCCGCTCGGTCCGCGGAGGAACGCGATCCAGTCCCGCCACGATCGGGTGCGATCGAAGAAATGGATCACGAGCTCGACGACGGTGTCCGCGCGCCGCGGGTCGTAGGCCAAGCGCGAAGCCGTCGTCGCCGAGGTCATACCAGGTCTCGGATCCACCGCCGCGTTCGGGGCACAGCGTCTGGAGCCGGATGTGCAGATAACAGCCTGACGCGTCGGGCGTGGCATCGGGAATGTACACGCCCAGGTTGTAGGTCCACGACACGAGCGTCTGCGTCGAGTGCTGCGATGTCTGCACCGACAGGACTTGAACGATCCGATCGTCGGCGAGCCGCAGGAAGTCGCGGCTGCGGCGCGAGAACCCCGCACCTTCGAGCACGGGTGGCATCGTGTCCGCGACGATCGCGTCGAGCTCGCGGCGAACCGGCATCGCGCGTGAGCCCGTCGAGCGCGTCGTCTTTGCCGCGTCGCTCGACGACCCGCTGGATGATCGTGCCGACGGTGTCCCACGCGACGCGCATCTGGTCTTGTCGCAGCGCTGGGCGACGTAACCGACGTGATCCTCGAACGGTCGCGTGAACCACGAGCTCGTCTCGGCCCACGGCAACTGCTCCACCTTCACGCGCACCTCCGGCACTCGACGCGACGCGTGTCGTAACGAAGGTGCAGCATCATGCCGGCGAGGTCGAGGTGTCGCCAGCGGCGCCCGCGATCGCGGTCGTAGCCGGGACCAACCTTGCCGCACTCGGAGCAGCGAGGCCGTCGCCAGGTCGGCGCGACGTCGACCACGATTCGTCGAAATGAACGTCGAGCACACGGGTCCCTTCCAGACCCAAGAAGTCGCGGAGTAGCCCGGTGACGCGCACGGCACATCTTGGTTTTGTGAATGGCAGGAACCACCACGCTACCTTGGTTGGCCGTGTGTTCCTTCGTCCCGCGAATGCGACGAACGCCATCGAAACCATGCCTACGCCGCGATCCGTGCGATCGCGCCACCCACTCCCCCCGCGGAGAGCCCAGAAACGCAGCGGTGCCTCGCAAGCGACTTGCGGATCATCGGGTTGGTCGGCACTTGAGGTTAGGCCAGTCGTGGTCGATGCGGATCAGGTCGCGGCAACACGCACCACGTCACCAAGGCATCGATGTTTCCGCGGAAACGCACCGCAAGCGAGACCACAACCTTCCCACAAGGTCACGAACGCGCCGACGCTTCCGCAGAACCGCACCGCACCGGATCAAGCCGGCCCAAGGCATCGACGTTTCCGGGTGACCGTCCGGTCGATGGCACTTGGATGAGGTCACCCGCAGGGGCCGCCGATCTTGACGAGGCGAGAACCTCGCTGGATGCCCAAGAGACGAATTCCTGATCGATATGGCGTGTGGACTGCCGACGAAGCTCGCCTCCTCGTCGAGGAGTGGCAGACGACAGAGTGGAGATTCGCTGACCGTGTTCGCGCGACGGCCAGCGCATATCTTGGTGGAGGAAGCGATTCGCGAAGGAGTCGAATGTCGTTCCGGCGACCGCGATGTCGCTCGTGCCGGCGATGCTCGTGACGACCGATCTGGGCCCGGCTG
>Ga0299915_10000265_pt1 | contig 41314 bp, 35 predicted proteins | sample RVTome_13_FD_200263 | JGI IMG/M metagenome (GOLD analysis project Ga0299915, IMG submission 200263) | Soil microbial communities from uranium-contaminated site in the Upper Colorado River Basin, Wyoming, United States - RVT92D227 (version 2) ...
AAGATAACCCGGAGATAGAGAGATTTAATGAGACCTTAGAGTATGAATGGCTTTACGACTCTAACCTATCTTTAGACCCTGAAGAGCTCAACCCACGTCTAACCGAGTGGCTTATCGAGTATAACTTAAATCGCCCCCACCAATCCCTTGCCTATCTTGCTCCTATACAGTATATTGAAAAACAACTTGCTAAAATCCGCAGTCCAGTGTTACCCATGTGGTCAGCCAGCACAAGGTCTTGATAGGGGGTTGGGGAGGGAGTATAATGCCCGCACAGCACGATGGGTTGCCCGACACCACCTTCGGAAGACAAGGATTGTTTCAGGTAATCATAGCGTTGGAGGTGTTTAAGATGAGCAACGTGAAAAAAGGAGCTAAGGTAAGTATTCGGCGAATGACACGTAACGACATTCATGAAGTTCTGGCTCTTGACAGAGTAATCAGAGGGTCGGGGGGCGATGTTATCAGGTTTGGAGACCTTACTTCCGCTGATCCCGGGACACCGCCCGACTTGAGTTTCGTAGCCGAGGTCGATGGTCAGATAGTGGGCTTTGCGATCAACCGGTCGACCTATCTGATGGTCCCGCTCACCGAAGTATGCATTATTCACGCTATACTTGTTGACCCTGACTATCGGGGGCTGGGCATCGGTGGCAAATTGATTGAGGCGCTACTGAAGCATTGCCAAACCGAAGGTATTGGGACGGTTCGGGCTCTTATTCCGACAGGCAACAAAGAACTGCAGGACATCTTCAAGCGGCATGGTTTCAAGCGTAGCCGTATTATCAACTTCGATAAGTCCTTTGAGAGCTAGGTAGCGAGTCTTTTTTGTGAACTGGCCCTGCAAAGGGCTGAGGCCGGGTTGGTGGGGATAATCTAATAGTCACCGGCACTATCTGCCATACCTTAGTTTCGCATATAACATGGCCCATCCTAGGGCAAAAGTTATGGCATTCCATATGATTACTGATGGCAGCCCCTTTGAAATTCCGTAGGACAGCCAAAAACCTATACCCACGATGAAGAAGATTGTGAACGGCAGGCTTATCTCATGGGCACTCCTCAGTCTGAATAGGCGCCATACTTGCGGGATGAATCCCATTGTGGTCAAAGCTCCACCGATGAATCCGAGCAGTTCGTTCCACTCCAACGTGTGCCTCCTTCTGTGTACGTTGAGATAGTCTATCTATTGCATCGCGTAAACCATTATCTTGCCGCCAATTATACCATTCGAAGCTAAGATGAGAATGTTCCCTACCCATTCAGGGAGGTATTTCCCGAAGAAAAGGTGGTGAATGCCCTTAGCGCTAACAGAGATATCTTGGCGCAGGGCTGGCCCACGCAGAAAAGCTCAAAAAACCAAGTTACCGAGCAGTATCAAGAAATGGACGACCTTGATAACATGACACAAAAACCCACTTCCGAGATGCCAGGAAAGGACAAACGCCCCTGCCTCAGTCGGGAACTTCAAGTCACTATTATCAAGGTCTCAATTCGTAAGATACTGGTATCTTAGTATCTGCGCCCACCACCTCTACCTCCTCCTCCTCCACCTCTACCATACCCACCACCCCCACCACCTCTGCCATAACCACCACCCCCACCACCTCTGCCGCCGCCTTCGGCGCGGGGGCGTGCTTCACTAGCACTGAGTGTCCGATCTTTCAACGATGTCCCATTAAGGCCGCTGATGGCAGCCTGGGCCTCGGTCTTCGTTGACATCTCGACGAACCCAAAGCCCCGAGATTCGCCGCTGTACCTGTCCTTGATGATGCTTACCGTTGTGACTTGGCCAAAAGCTTCGAATGCCTTGCGCAACTCGTCCTCGGTAACCTCGCGAGATAGATTTCCCACATATATGTTCACACTATTAACCCCCCTTTCAAGTTTTATTTCCTTACCCTGCGTGCAGGCAGACTCCTACAACATACTGCGTTTTTCTACTTCCGAACCTTCGGGGGCTGGGTTTGGTTCCAGCCCCCTCTTGATTCATCTACAGTGAATTACTGTCGACTGCTTGGCCTATTCTTGCTGTAGCATTCACTACAATATACTGGCCGGCCTTCTCGAGGCTCAAAGGGCACTTCACATTCCTTGCCACACTCAACACATACCGCGGCATGCATCTGGCGGCTAGCTCTGGGGCCTCCGGAGTTGTCGTACTGGGCTCGCTTTGCCTCACGGCAAGCAGGGCAACGCTTGGGCTCATTAGTATATCCCCTACCAGCATAGAACTCTTGTTCCTGAGCGGTAAAGGTGAATTTGGCGCCACAGTCAGCACATTGTAGCGTTTTGTCCGCAAATCCCATTGGATGACCTCCTTTCTTTTAATACTTGGTTCGAGTCTCGGTCATCCAACGTTCGCGAATGGGCCCGGAAGAGCTCTCACAGAGACGCGGTAACCTACACTGATAACCACTGGTTTAAGTATAATGAGGCACTCAAAAAATTGCAAGCATGGGGGAAAAAAGGGGTCAAGTTCAGTAGTGCATAAAGGAGCAATGTTACTTTCTGAGGATGGCTAGCAGACCAACCACGATGAGACCGATCCCCAGGATCCATCGCAGCAGGTCGGGGAAAGCCAGAACCAGTATTCCGACAACAAGCAGTATTATTCCCATGACCAGACCACTTACTTTGGGCATGATCTCTTTGCCTCCCTTGTTAGATTTGAGGCTTCAGCCTCTAGTACGATTCTAGAGACGAGGTGTCAGAAAGTCAATAGTCTATTCTGAATTCATCATCTCAACTTTCAATTTAGCCGCTGCATCAGCTATCCTCGGTGTTATGGAGCAAAATATTGGTGTAGTCATCCGCCGCGGGTTCAAGAGACAGGGAGAAAGGGCAATTAGCCTTCTTACATTAGGAGTTCTGCGCTATAATGCAGGACGGGGGAGAGTCCCAGAAAAGATCTAGGAGGGTGATTCTTGCCCCTGATTTGGATAACACAATTATCGTTCTGGCCCCCAGCAATGCCATATCTGTAATGTCGTGGCTAAGAAATCAACGATAAAGAGGTGATGCTATGATTAAATCAAGATTGTATGACCGGCTGGGAATCAAGTATCCCATAATACAGGCAGGGATGGGTCCCTTCAGCAACAACAACCTTTGTGTCGCCACAGCCAACTCAGGCGTCCTCGGGCTGCTTTCCACAAGCGGTGTTTTTAACAAAGACGATCAGCCATGGATTTACAACGACTTCGTGAGAACCGGAGGAGCTGACCCCGAAGATGACATGGCTACGGTACTGGAGAAGGTGCTTAAACGGACATACGGGATGGTGAAAGACAAAGGTGGTATTTTCGGAACCAACGTGATGGTTTCAACGGAAGTTCTCCCGGCTGCGCAAATCATGATTGATACGGCCATCAGGGTGCGTGAGGATAATCCTGATATGAAGAAGCATTTCAAGGTGATGTATACGTCTGCCGGCGATCCTCTTGGTTGGGGAGACAAAATAGAGGGAGCAGGATTCACATGGATACATATTGTCCCTTCTGTCAGGGCAGCTTTGCGCTGTAAGAAAGCTGGCGTCGACGTAATAGTAGCCTCCGGCCATGAAGGCGGTTTCCATACCTCCTGGGAGCCGGTCCATTCAATGGTTTTGCTTCCGGCTGTGGTGGAGGCGGTATCAGATGACGACACACTGGTTGTCGGTGCCGGTGGGTTTTGTGACGGTAAGACACTGGCGGCGGCCTTGGTCATGGGGGCAGACGGTGTACTGATGGGGACGCGCTTTCTAGCAACACAGGAGAGTGATTTCCATCAGATGTGGAAACAGGCAGTCGTGGATGCAGGCGACAGGGCGACTCTTGTGGCACGCGGTTTTGTCGGGCCTGCCCGCTGGTTGAAAACAGCCCGCAGCCAGGAACACGCTAGAAATACTCTCCAGAAATCGCCTGGTGTTTTCCTAGGCACGCCCGATGATTACACAACGATCGACATGTCTCTGATCGAGTATGAGATCGAATCAATGAAAGCCACCTTCGAAGGAAACAAGGAAAAAGCGCTCATGGCTGCAGGGGAGGCGGCTCAGCGAATCAAAGATATGCCCAGCGTTAATGATTTGGTACAAGAGATCATGAGGGAAGCAGAGACTATCCTCAGGGAAGTCCCCAAAAAGGTTCTGGCGTGAGTCTAAGCCAGACTATATCGAAGACAGCAGTTTTGTCACTTTGCTCAGGGGTGGCTGATGCTTCTTCAGGGTTTATCTAGATATGGAACTCGACTATGTCGCCATCCTGAAGGACATGTCCCTTGCTGACCCTTTGCCCATCATACTTCCCTGAGCCCCAAACGACAGCATATTTCAAATTCTGATAGAAGTCCTTATGAAGGGCCTCAGCAGCTTCTTCCAGTGTGCTGCCCTTCTCCAGTACCATGGGGTCAGTCAGGTCGGCTTTGCTGCCGGGAGTCTTGGTATAGACCCGGATTATATTCAGGGCTTGATAAATTGCTGTTTTGAACTCCTCCAGGCCGCGACCTTCCCTGGCTGAAGTAGAGACCAGGGGAAACAGGTTAGCATATTGTGAACGTAAGCGCTCCCAATTCTTGTTGGAATCTGTCAGATCATTCTTGTTTCCCACGATTAACATCTTCCGGAGATAACTTCCCGGAGTCACCTGTGTCTCATCATTGGTTAAGGGCTCTATTCTGGCCTCTCTTAGCCCTTGAAGGGAGGCCTCTACTTGACTTACGGGCTCCAGGGACAAGTTTATTACAATAGCAATGAGGTCAGCGGTTCTCAGGACATTCGATAGCAATACTTTCACTTCCTTGTATCCGATGGGCGGCGTATCCACCAGTTGTATGTGGATATCTTCAAACTTCATCATGCCCGGCACAGGGGTTTTGGTTGTGAAGGGATATTCAGCTATCTCGGGGATGGCTTCGGTTACTGCGGCCAGTATTTGGGATTTTCCGGTATTGGCTGGCCCTACTAGCATTACCTGTCCGGCGCCCTCCCGGGTAACATAGAAGCCTGCTCTGCGGGCTGTTGCTAGCTTGTGTTCTGCCTCCTGCGAGAACTTGGCAATCTTCTGTCTTAGTACGGCATGAAGCCTATCGGTGCCCTTATGGTGGGGCATAATGGCAAGCATTTCTTCCAGAGCCGCAATTTTTTCCTCCGGGTCCCGGGCTGACCTGTATCTCTTCTCGGCCTCGAAATATTGTGGCGGTAGATTCGCTGGCATACAACTAATTTTAGCACTATGTCCTTTCTGTCGGGAAATCTAATGCCTTTTCACCGCCGTTTGCCAATGCGGAGGATGATATAATGTGCGTCAACATTTTAGAAAAGCTAGCTATCACTACAAAGGAGGGCAAAAATGTGGGATGCTTCAAAATGCAATCTGTGCGGCGACTGTCTGGTGAACTGCAGGTATGTTCATTATGACAGGGATAAGGCGATTGCTGACATTACGCTGCTCATGGAGGGTAGGGACGCCGAAATATTGAGCAAGTGTACTACCTGTATGGCCTGTAGTAGTTACTGTCCTACCGGAGCCGACCCTGCTGACCTTATCTTCAAGATGCAGGAGAAAATAGGCACCTCTCCCATAGTGATAGTCGGCAAACCGGCGCGCGAGGCGTTAGTCCGCGCATTCGAGAAAGGAGACGACCCTGCGCAGCTGATACCGGGCGACCCTGATAAGCCGGCTCTGTCACTCGATTCGTTCCGCCTTGAGAACTTCCCTGAGGGCACATTTGACAGCCAGATATTCAAGGGCATGACCATAGTGAGAGGCGGTCAGTATGCTTCTCTTGCCGGTTATGTGCATATGGGTGGGGTGAGCCTGGTCGGGAAATACGGTCAGCGGGTCCTTAACAACTTGGCAAGCCTGGGCAAAGACATCGTGTACATTCATAATGAAGGCTTTGTCCTGGCGCATGTCAAAGCCAAGGAATATGGTTTTAGAGTTCCCTTCAAGTACATGCACCTTTTCGAGTACCTGCGCAATTATCTGAAGGCTCACAAGAAGAACATCACCAAACTGAACAGGAAGGTCGCCTACCAGGCCAACTGCGGTACCAGGTGGATACCTGAGTATGATACCTTTCTGGATGAGATCTTCAAGCTTGTCGGCGTGGAACGGCCAACCAGAAAATACGAGCGCTTGGACGCCGTCTGCTGCACTGGCCCTCTTATCTATACTAACCGGGAGCTTGCAGTTGACATCCAGAAGAAGAACTTCGAAGACGCCATTGCTTGCGGTGCCGATGCCATCATAACTTCCTGCCCTCTATGTTACGGAGTGTTCAGGCGACCCAGCGCGCAGTTCAATCTGCCCAACATATTCATCACCGACCTTTGTCGCATCGCTCTCGGCGAAAAGCCCTGGCCAGAGGGCTCGCGGTAGCACAGCCATATAATCCTGTTATCTATGGTGGCGAAAAGTTTGCTAGCAAATCCTGATGATCTAGCCGGTGATTGAGGCAGCCTTGTCTATTCAGTGCCTAGGTCTGAATAGCCTTTGCCACCATCTTTGTTTAGGGGTCTGCCTAGGGGCTTCCAGCAGCAATAGGCGTTGCTCAAGCAATTCTGCTTTAGCTTTCCAGTAGCCGATTTCCTGGGATAGTTGCTCTATTCTATTGATAAGGGGTTGAACTTGCCGGGTATCATCCGATGAGGGTTTGGTGAGCAGGGGTAGGTCCTCGATGACATAAGACTCCCCGAATTTGGTAGGGACTAGCCTGGCCTTGAGCTTGCCGGACTTGATATACCGGCGGATGGTGACTATGGAGACCCCTAGGGTCTGAGCAGCCTCCCGCAGTGTATAACCACTCATCAACTATATTGTAACACCTTAGTCAATATGCTTGAAATAGGGCTGATCAACCTGATTAGGGTGGTGTACAACTATGTTGACCAGAGGAACGAAGAATGAGCCGCGCAGGATTGGAAGCTGCGACACCCGGATCAGATTGTGCCGAAGATTTGGCTCCGGGGCCTAGAATTCAGTGACGTGATGGGGCCGGAGAAATAGGTGTATAATCAAGCAGATTCTGCTATCTGGTGAGGATATGAGGCATGGCCGTTCAATTGGAGCTTTTGAAGAGGATTCTATACTTCTCGAATCTTAACCTTGCTGAGCTTGAGTCAGTCATAAAAGTCGTCTCTGAGAAAACTGCTGACAGAGCAGAAATGATCTCGCTCGAGGGTGAATCGGCTGAGAATTTGTGTTTTGTCGCTTCGGGAGTGGTGAAGGTATTCAAAACCTCGGCCGAAGGAAAGGAGCAGATCTTGAGCATCGTGCGACCCGGGGAGTCCTTCAATGACATCCCTATCTTTGACGGCGGGCCAAATCCCGTCAGTGTTCAGGCTATGAGCCCCGTTCTTCTCTATAAGATAAAGAAGAATGACATGGAAGCCATCCTCCGGAACCACCCACAGATAGCATTGAATGTAATTCAGGTGCTGGCAAGGCGGGTGCGTGACCTCGTATCGCTGGTTGAAAACCTGTCCTTCAGGCATGTTATCAGCAGGGTAGCCAAGATACTCCTTGAGCACATCGGAGGCGAAATGGACCGTAAGCCAAGGCTTACACAGCAAGAAATGGCAGCTATGGCGGGTACTGTTCGGGAAGTAGTTGGTAGGTCACTCAAGGCATTGGAAGAGGAAGGGGCGATCAAGCTGGACCGCCATCGCATAATAATTACGGATAAAGAAGCTCTAACGAAGATCATGGAGGTATCTTCTTGAGACAAAAATCACAGACAGTATGTATTCCTTCTTCTAGAATGACCGATATGGAGAAGGAGCAACGTGGCTGAAGTGCCGATTTTGGACACAGGAAAATGCAACGGGTGCGGCCTGTGCGCTGGCGTCTGTCACCTAAATGTTCTGGCGATAGTTGACAAAATCGTTATCATTGTCGAGACAGTGGAGTGTGACTGGTGTACGGACTGCGAAGCCGTTTGTCCAACCGGGGCCATAAGTTGCCCTTTTGAGATAGTTCTCCAAGAGCCCTAGAAACCAGCCTTTCTGTCTCTATACAACTTCGCCGTCTTTACCGTCCGATGTCTTGGTATCCTTTTGGTATCCTATGTATCCCTATCCCATCGCCATGTCTGGATGAGACGAAAGTCGCATACAAGGGTTGCCTCCGTACCTATAATAGTCTTGCACCTAAGATGCAGTTGTCCGAGTGAAGAACATGAAGGAGGCTGAACATGTTGAAGGTTTTGGAGAACGTTAAGGATAGAGAACAGGCCGCCTCTGATGACGAGGAATTGGATTTGGCTGGAGAGGAGGGCAATGGGCAAGAGGAATTCTCCGAGATTGAGATTGCTACTACGAAGCGGGATCCTGAACTTAGTGAAGACTTGTTGGATTTATATATGCGCGAAGTGGGGGTGACTCCCCTTCTCAGTGCCGAGGAGACGAGAATACTAGCCAGCCAGATAGAAGATGGCAAGCATCTTGCGGGACTTGAGGAAGAATGGATTGCTGAGCACGGGCGTCGGTCTTCGGCCATGGAGCTATTAATAGCGTTAAGCGAGCGACTTGTTCTGGCGCGTCCGCTTTTCGAAAGCCTTTACGAATATCTTAAGCTTCCTTCTCGCGGGAGCATAGCAGAGAAAGTACTGCATCCAGATGTACGTCAGGCCATCGATGGCTGTATCGATCAACATCTATCGAGTGCTATGGCTGAGATCACCAGGGTAGATCAAGCTAGAGTCGAGAAAGATATTACCGGATTATCGCTGGACAGCCGGCTGATACCATGGCATATCGTAGCAGGGGCAGGCCTGAAAAGCTCTCTGGTTGAATTTGGGGAGGTGCTGGAGTCGCCGGAATTCCGCGACAAACTGGAAGCCCATCACTCAGAAATTGACAAGCACTTCGAGCAAGTAAAGGAAAGGGCACGCCAGGCAACCAACCACATGATTCAAGCTAATTTACGCCTTGTTATAAGCGTCGCCAAGGGACATATTGGCAGGGGCGTGCCTCTAGCCGACCTCATACAGGAAGGTAATGTCGGGTTAATGCGGGCAGTGCAGAAATTCGACCACCGCAGAGGCTATAGATTCAGCACCTACGCCATTCCCTGGATCTGGCAGGCAGTCAACAGGGCAGTTAACGACCAGTCACGCATTGTGCGCCTGCCGGGACACGTGGTTGATGCTCTGGCGAAGCTAGCACGGGCGAGGAATAGTCTAGCCCAGAAGCTCGGCCACCAGCCGACTGAACAAGAACTAGCTTCTGAGATGGGACTGTCATCCAAGAAGATAGAATCGCTGCTTGATGTGATATCTGATGTGCCTGTTTCTCTGGAGACGCCTGTAGGAGAAGATGGAGGCCAACTCGGTGATTTCGTTGCAGACCGGACGATTCCGCAGCCTGAGGAGCAGTCCAATACAAGTCTGCTCAGAGAGGAATTGAGCAAAGCATTAAAGTCGCTGACACCCAGAGAACGACGCATCATTGAATTGAGGTTTGGGCTGGGCAATGAGTACAGTCGAACCCTAGCGGAGGTTGGCACAGAGTTGGGTCTTACCAAGGAGCGGATACGCCAGATTGAAAGAGAAGCACTGGCCAAACTACGCCATTCAAGTCACAGCCGCGAGTTGATAGGGTATCTTGGATGACAAGCCTCCGGGCTGTTTAGTTCTGATTCTCGGTTCCCAGGCAAATTAGAGAACAGGAAGCCAGCCAAGCAGGATTCGAGTGTTTGGCGCTTTGACCAAGAGCTACCGAGTGTCAAGATAGGGATGTTATTGTCAAACACCAGGCATGCTTCTCGGCAGTGCTGTGGCAAATTATGCCCCTTCTTGCGGTCTATACTGATTCCGCATAAAGGACAGCCAGTACTCTGGCCGGGGTGTTACCAGCACACCTAACGAGGTGGGGTTGATTGGAGTCGTAATAGACGGCGTCTCCGGGCTTGAGGAAGTCAGCGTGTTCCCGGACTTGCACTTTGATTTCGCCCTCCAGGACATAAAGAAATTCCTGTCCAGCATGGGTAGAGAACTCCTCTGTCTCTGTGGGCACCAGCGTAACAATAAAGGGCTCCATCAGTCGGTTAGCCTTGTCCGGAGCCAGGGATTCGTAAGAATAGCCGTACAGCATGCTTTTGGCCCCTCCGTAGCGGGACACTGGCCGTCGCTCATGCCTGCGGACCACGGTCATGGGTTTGTCGATTCCTGGAGATATGAAGTAGCCCATCTTCATATCGAGCGCTTTGCCCAGCCTGACCAGCTGCCCTAGCGCGGGGACTAGTTTGCTCGATTCTATACGTCCCAGGGTATCAATATCTATGCCTGTTCGGCTACTCAGGTCCTTAACGGTGAGCCCGCGTATTTCTCGAACTCTCCGAATCCGGTCGCCGAGGGATTCCTTTCCCTCCTCAACTGCTTCCATACGGGCGATATTAGCCAGATCAGTCAGAAGATCATCGTGCCTCACCATCCCACTCTTAGCCGGACTACGTCTGGCAGAAGTCCTGCGTTTTGGCTTGTCGTTCTTCATGGTATCCTTCTTTCTAGATTGCCCTTCCCGATACGCCGATGTTACGGGCAATCACGATGCGGAGTATTTCTGAGGTTCCCTCACCGATCTCGAGAATCCTCTGATCCCGATATAATCTCTCCACTTCGTAATCCTTCATCAGCCCGTAGCCTCCGTGAAGTTGAACCGCGTGGTCGACACAGCGGCCCATAACTTCGGAACAGAACAATTTTGCCATGGCTGCCTCTTTAGTAATAGGACTTCCGTTTTCTCGCAGCCAGCAGACTTTGTAGAGCAGATTTCTAGCTAGTTCGACCTCCAGCGCCATGTCGGCTAGCTTGAAGGCGTTGATTTGAAATGAGGCAATAGGTCGGCCGAATTGGATACGTGAATTACCGTATTGCAGAGCCAGTTCGAAAGCTGCCTGAGCCCCACCCAGTCCCATGGCGGCGATGCTGAGGCGTCCGCCGTCGAGTGTGGCAAGCATTTGATGGAAGCCGTCGCCCCTCTTTCCCAGAAGGTTTGTCTTCGGCACGACACAATCGTCGAAAAAAAGCTCACCCGTGTTGGATGCTCGCCACATCATCTTGTCCTTCATTTCCTTAGCTGTGAACCCGGGGGTGCCGCTGGGAACAACAAGGCAACTGAGCTCCGGCTTGCCATCCTCACGTCTACCGGTAACAGTCTGGACAATAATGACACCGGTTAACGAGCAAGCCGAGTTGGTGATAAAGATCTTGTGCCCATTGATAGTCCAGTGGTCTCCTTCAAGTGTTGCCGTCGTTCTGGAACTCCCAGCGTCGGAGCCGGCATCAGGCTCAGTCAGACCGAACGCAGCCAGACACTCTCCCGAACAGAGCCTGGGAAGCCATTCTTGTTTTTGCTTCTCATTGCCAAAGTAGTAGATGGGGCCAATTCCCAGAGAGTTTCCGGCAGCGATAGTAGCGGCCTGGGAAGCATCAACCCTGGCCAGCTCTTCCACCGCAATTGCATACGAGATGTAGCCCATGTTGGAGCCGCCGTATTTCTCTGAAACAAAACACCCCAGCAGGCCCAGCTCCGCCATTTTGTGAGTTAGCTCGACAGAAAACTCTTCCTTTTCGTCCAGCTTCTTGGCGACGGGAGCTATTTGTTTTTCAGCAAAAGCCCGGATGGCCTGACGCGTTAGATTCTGTTCCTCGCTCAAATCAAAATCCATGACTCATCTCCCGCGCAGGTACCCTCTGCGTAGTATGCGCAGTACGCAATATGCAGGGCCTCAACCACTTTCTCGAAGTGTGTTTGAGCAATGTCGGCATTGAGTTCGGTCGCTTTCACTTTTTCGGCTCCCCGTGCTTCTTCCAAGAATAGATTAAGATTTGAGTGCCCCTTCTGCAACAAGCTTCTCAAAAAAGTCCAGGCACCCGGCGTTGCACAGGGCATCCCTGTTCACCACAGGTCTGCCATGGATTATGTTTGTGACAGCGCTTTCAACCTTTTTCATGTTCGTGGTGTAAGGAATATCCGGTACAGCAATGATTCTCGCCGGGACGTGTCTTGGGGAAGCTTTCTCACGCAGATTTTTCTTGATTTTAGTCTCCAGATCTGGCGTCAGATGATATCCTTCTGCCAATTTGACGAAAAGGAGGACACGCTGGTCTCCCTCCCATCTCTGTCCTATTGCCAGGCTATCCACAATCTCCGACAGTCCTTCCATCACGTTATATATTTCGGCTGTACCTATGCGGACACCGGACGGTTTCAGTACTGCATCAGAGCGACCATAGAAGGTAGCTCCCCCAGTATCACTATGAAATACGATATAGTCGCCATGACGCCAGACGCCAGGGTAAACACCAAAATAGGCATCTCTGTATTTCTTACCATCTGGATCATTCCAGAAGTAAAGCGGCATGGGCGGTGCAGCCGCCTCACAGACAAGCTCCCCCTGTTGATCAAACATCGGCCGCCCTGCTTCGTCATACGCTCTTACCTTCATCCCCAAACCCGGTCCCTGCAATTCACCAGCGTATACAGGCTGAATCGGACTTCCGGTGAAAAAGCAGCCGTTGATGTCTGTGCCACCTGAACTGGAATTGAAATGCAGGTCTCTCTTGATTTCCCGATACACGTACTCAAACCCTTCCGCTGAGAGAACCGAACCGGTCTGCCATATCTCCTTTAATGATGACAAATCGTAATCTCGAGCCGGCTTAATGTGTTCGTTCCTGAGATAGTTAATGTAGCTGGCGCTACAGCCAAACATGGTGACTTTTTCATCCTGGATCAGTTTCCACATGGCCCCTGGCCCAGGGTAGCTGGGATTGCCATCATACAGAATAATGGTGTTGCCTGTGGCCAAAGAAGTCAGCATCCAGTTCCACATCATCCAGCTACAAGTCGTGATAAAGAAGTGAACATCATCTCGCTTCAAATCGGTGTGGATTATTAGCTCCTTCAGTTGATTAAGGAGAATTCCAGCCACTCCCTGAACCATGCACTTCGGCTTGCCCGTCGTCCCTGACGAAAACATGATAAACACAGGATGGTCTGCGGGCAACTGTTCAAATCGAATTTCTAGTGTCCCTCCTAATAGGAAATCGTCATAATGTACAGAGTTACGAATATGGCTGATATCGGGTTTTTCTTCCCTGTAGCGGGCCACTACTACTTTCTCAATAGAGGGTATCCCCTCTACAATTTCAGCAGCGCTGGAAAGGGAATCAAAGGCTTTCGCTTTGTAGAAATAGCCATCGACGGTGAACAAAAGCTTTGGTTGGATTTGATCAAAGCGATCAATGGCTGCCCCAGGACCGATATCCGTGGCACACGAAGCCCAGACAGCACCGACGCTCGTGCTGGCGAGCATCGCCACAGCCGTCTCTATCATGTTGGGCATGTAGGCAGCTACCCGGTCTCCAGGCTTGACTCCTATTCTGCGAAGAGACTGTGCCAGCCGTCCTACAGAGTCATACAGTTCAGCGTAACTCATCCTCGCTGACTTTTGAGTCTCTCCTTTGAATACGAAGGCCGTCTTCTTGTCCCTGTGTCTCAAAAGATTCTCGGCGAAATTTAGCCTCGCTCCAGCAAACCATTTTGCGCCCGGCATCTTGGTCACATCGTCAACCACCGTTTCGTAGCGTCTGGAAGCCTTCACCCCGACAAAATCCCATACAGAAGCCCAGAAATCAGGTATCTTGTCCACTGACCAGTCATAGAGTTCTTTATAGGAACTGAAGTGGCGTTTATGTCGTTTATTAACGAACTCCATAAAACGGGTCATATTTGCGTTCTTCTTTCGTTCTTCCGTCGGCGTCCAAAGTAATTTGCCCATGCCGTCCTTCTCCTACTGTGTTGGTACTTCTGCCAACTAGCTTGCCGTCCGTTACCTGCCTAAGACCGAGTAGCCGCATCATTGGCTACGGGAATCCAGTACATATCAAGAATCGTGTTGGTGGGGTCTTCCGTGCGAAAGCATGCCTTAACTTTCAGGCCTATTTCGGGTGTTCCGTATTGCAGATAGCCTTTGAATATGGTGCACACGCCAGGTAGTTCAACGTCAATCTGGAAATAGGGGGTAGTGAGTTCTACACCAGCGCCGGCATACTCCACGCGGGCATAGGTGTGCACCGTGCCAATTATTGGCTGAGGCAATTCTTCCCAGGTCATAGGCTGGTTACAGTCAGGGCAGTCAGCTCGCGGTGGGAGCCACAACCTGTGCTCTCCACATTCAGGATTAACACATCTGGTAGCCAGTAGTCTACCCTCCGTCAGACCTTTGAAGAATGGAGAGAGTTTTCCATAGGTATGCCTGTGGGCCAGGCTCCTCGGCCACTCTATTACCATAGCCGGTTCAGATTGAAGCACCTTTGCGGGTGTGCCAGTATACTTTGTTAGCTTTCTCTTTGATGCCACAGTTTTCCTCCTTCAAAAAGCCTTCCTGAGAATGCCTACCGTCACATGTGACCCCACACCGGCGTGAGATACCCAGAGTGCCTGCTTAGCATCAGGTACCTGGAGACTCTTCCAATCCGCTGGCTTCTTCTTACCAAACGACTCCCAAATCCTCGGGTCGCCATGGAACTTATCATATTTGCCCTGTAGTTGCCAGAGGCATTCAACTCCTGAGAAGATGCCGGTTGCCCCCACAGCATGCATGGTGCCTATCAAACCTCCGGACAGATTGGCTGGACATTTACCTCCAAAATAGGCATCTCCAGATTCAATGTAATCGGGCTCCTGTCCATACGGGCGTAGCCCGATGTCCCCGTAGGTTTGGATGTCACTTATGGTAAATGCGTCATGCAACTCCACCAGGTCAAGCTCTTCAAGCGGGTTGTTGATGCCGGCCATTCCGTAGGCAAAATAGGCGGCAAATCGTGCCGCAGCAAAGCTTTCGAACCCCGGCCAGCGTTGTCCCTCTTTTTTGTGCAGGCCCTTATACATATCGGGGGTCTCGTGTGGCAGTAACGGGATCTCCATGTCTCGGCGGTCTGCTACCCTCAAGGTATGGCTGCCCCCGGCTATGAAAAGCTCGCAAGGTCTATCGGTCAGCTTATAGGCAGTCTTTTCATCGCAGAGCAGCATGCAGGCAGCGCCATCGGTCATGGCACAGCATTCCAGAAAACGCAATGGGTAGGTTGACATCGGGCTGTTGAGGACATCCTGAATTGTGTATTTGCCCGGCTGCTGAGAATACGGCGAGTAATAGGCGTAGAGGTGATTCTTGACTGCCACCTTGGCTCTAGTCTGCTCGGACAGATTGTAGGCCCAGGCGAAACGGACGGCCATAGGAGCATAATAGGCAGCATAAATGCGGGAAAGCCTGGTCTCAAAGTCTTTGCAGGCGGCGTTGGCAATGTAGTAGTTGCCTGCTCGCGTATCCACTTCAGACATGCGCTCCCAGCCTACCGCCAGCGCCACGTCAGCATATCCACTGGCTACCGCCATAGCGGCTGTTAGAACTGTGGAGCCACCAGTAGCCCCACCGGTCTTGATACCTATATCATATATGGGATCAAGACCAAGGTAGTCAGTGACCTTGGCTTCGCACAGGAGCTGGTCCTGAAAGTGGTCGGAAAAATTGCCACAAGCCAGAAAATTGACCAGTCCCTTGATTTCTACCGGAGAGAGCTTTAAATCGTTACACTCTAACATCTGCCGGAATGACACCATCACCTGCTCTTCGAGCTTCATTTCCGGGCAGAACTTCTTATAATTTGTCAGCCCCCCGGCAACAGCAAATACCTTTCTGTTCCACTTCGGAATACGCCAATTTCCTTCCTTCAAAGTAATCACTTGAATGACTCCTTTCTAGATGTGTTACCGACACCAATGCTATTATCAACTCTAATCGCCCTGAAAACAGCATCCGTTTCTTCTTTTGCATACGTAGAGCAGCCCACTATGTGATTTCTGCACTGTTTGACTAAAGCCTGGTCGTTACTGAAAGTGCATACGGTGAACTCTTTAGACAATCTTCACCTGGCGATTGAACGAATATTCAATCTACGAGTCTTGCCCCACTATATCATCCGAGAGAACCTTTGTCAACAACGTGTGGACTACCACCGCTAATCTCTCTCCGTCATCAATTTCCACGACTCTTATTATTAGCAATATTTGTCAATGGTAGTGTTGACATATGCCAAAGAAGTTCTTATCATTACTCAAATCGAGTTCCTGTTCTCTGTAACTATCAGGGCAACTAACTAGTAGACATGAAGCGCTTGTGGGATTCAGCTCAAAATTTTTTCAAATTCTACGGATTGATCGTCTGCTTCGGAGAAGCAAATAATATCAAGAATGAGACATAATCAGTTTGATAATGGGGAGATTGAGAATTGAAGGTCAAAACAAGTAACAATCTGACGGAGATAATAGGCAAGCAAAAGGTAATCAATAAACCCGAGGTCCTTGACAGGTACTCTCATGATGATAGCTTTACGCCGCCGATGCGGCCACGGTTGGTTGTGCAACCCTGTAACACAGACGATGTGCAAAGGATTGTGGTGTGGGCCAACCAAACAAGAATACCCCTGGTGCCGGTGAGTTCAGGCGAGCCCCGCTTTCGTGGTGATACCGTGCCGAGCGTGCCGGAAGCGGTCATCGTTGACCTGAGCGGGATGGACAAGATTATCAGGATTGACCGCAGAAACAGGATGGTGATAATTGAGCCGGGAGTAACCTATCCACAGCTGCAACCAGCCCTAGCTGAACTTGGCTTAAGACTCTCCACACCACTGCTCCCCCGTCAGTCAAAGTCGGTAGTTGCCAGTCTGTTGGAGAGGGAGCCAAGACTAGAGCCCAAGTACAGCTACACACTGCCTGAGCCATCGAGATGCCTGGAGGTAGTCTGGGGCAATGGGGAAATAATGCGGACCGGTGAGGCAGGTGGCTATTACCCCACGCTCGAGCAGCAATGGGAAATGGGTCTGGCCCAGGTTTTCTCCGGAGGCCCCGGTCAGGTGGACTATTACCGGCTCGTTTCCGGTGCTCAAGGGGGTATGGGTATCGTGACCTGGGCATCAGTAAAATGTGAGATTTTGCCTAAAGTGCACAGGTTCTTCTTCATACCGGCGGATGACCTGACAGGCTTGATAGAATGCGCTTACCGACTGCTGAGAGTCAGGCTGGGTGATGAGTTCTTTGTATTAAACAGTGCCAACTTGGCTGCCATCCTGAGTAGAGATGCTGACGGAATACAAGCCCTGAAAGATAAGCTGCCACCCTGGGTTATCATTATGGGAATCGCTGGGCGTGACCTTTTGCCGGAGGAAAAGGTGGACTTTCAGGAAGAAGATACCAGGGACATAGTGCAGCAGTTGGGCCTGGAATTACTTCCAGCCGTTTCCGGCATCGCGGGCGAACAGCTAATGTCAATCGTACTCAATCCGTCTCAGGAGCCTTACTGGAAGCTAACCTACAAGGGCGCCTGTCAGGATATTTTCTTCATGGCCACGCTCGATAAGGTTCCGGAATTTGTCAATACGGTGTTTACTACGGCGAATGCGGTGCGATATCCCGCCTCGGATATCGGCATTTACCTCCAGCCGCAGCACCAGGGTACCTCCTGTCACTGTGAATTCAATCTGCCTTACAACTCGGAGGACAAGACAGAAACTGACCGCGTCAGGGAATTGCTGGAGACGTGCAGTGAAGCCTTGATAAGGCAGGGGGCTTATTTCTCCCGGCCTTACGGTATATGGGCGGATATGGTGTATAACCGGGACGCCCGTAACAGGGAAATGATAAGGACCATCAAGAAGATATTCGACCCCAATAATATACTGAACCCGGGGAAGCTTTGTTTCTAGCAAAAATGAAAAGTTGAGGTATGAAAGGACATGGCTTTAGAGGACTATAGGGATGATTGTACTGACTGCAGCCGTTGTTCCTACTGCAAGTGGATTCCGCTTGACCACATAAAGAGCGCCAGGTTTGCCAGGGCCTGTCCCAGCATTGAGTACTGTAGTTTTCAGGCCTACTCCCTCGGCGGCAGGTTAGCCGTCGGCCTTTCCCTGCTCGAGGGTAGAATTGGCTACAACGACGAGCTGAAAGATATTGTCTGGAAATGCCAGATGGGTGGGGCCTGTGATGTCTCCGACAAAATCTGCCGCTATAACATTAGAGGGCTGGAGGTGATGCGCGAAATGCGCTTCAAGCTGGTCGAGGATGGAGAGACGCTGTCCCAGCACAAGTCCTATATCGATAACCTTCATGAAGAACAGAATATGATGATGGAGCCCAAGGTGGATAGAGGCAAATGGGCTGAGGGACTGGACGTAAAGAATCTGGTCGAGAAGAAGGCTGCGGTGGTCTTTCATGCCGGCTGCCGTTACAGCTACGATAAGGAATTACAGAAGACGGCCAGGACGGCCGTCATGATGCTCAGAAAAGCTGGTGTGGATATCGGTATCATGGGGAAGAACGAATCGTGTTGCGGCGGCAGGGCTTACCAGTGGGGATACCGTAAAGAGTTGAAGGCATCTGCCAGAAGAAACGCCCGGGCATGGATCAAAGCCGGAGTCAAGACAGTGGTGACACCATGTGCTGAGTGTTATTACACCTTTAAGCGGCTTTATCCTGAGATAGGTCTCACCCTTGAGGTTGTTCACGTGGCGGAATATATCGACCGACTTATCAAGAAAGGCAAGATAAAACTGACCAAGGGCGTGCCTTTGACCGTTACCTATCATGACCCCTGCCATCTGGGCAGGCTGGGCGAGCCGTATGTGCCCTGGCAGGGCACTAGAGAGAAAATATACAGGCAGATTCCGGTGTGGAAACCGAGCAGACCCAGGTATACCGGTGCCTGGGGTGTATACGATGCCCCAAGGAACATCTTAAAGAGCATACCGGGCCTGACGCTGGTAGAGATGGAAAGAATCAGAGAGTATGCCTGGTGCTGTGGTGCCGGCGGCGGGGTACTGGAAGCATACCCGGACTTTGCCGCTTGGACCGCCGCAGAAAGGCTTGCCGAAGCAAAGGCCACCGGCGCAGAGGCGATGGTCAGCGCTTGCCCGTGGTGTGAAAGGAACTTTGCCGATACGGCTGAGAGCCTGGATGAGAAAGTCCAGGTCTATGACATTATAGACCTTGTCCAGATGGCGCTATAACAACGGAAGGGAGCAGGAAATGGCATTATCAAGAGACGCGTACCGTGCTTTAGAAGATATAGTGGGCCCCAGATATATCTCAGAAGACCCCGCCGTAATGGACTCATACGCTTACCAGTGGCTGGCTGAGACCGTCCGTCCCAACCACAGCAAATTCATGACTCGCCCGGAGGCCGCTTTGTTGCCGTGTACTACCAAAGAAGTCCAGACAATAGTTAAAATCTGCAACAAATACAAGATAAAATTCAAAGCCTATTCCACGGGATGGTACTTTTACGGCGCTCCTCAGACTGAGGGGGTTATCCAGCTGGACATGCGGCGTATGGACCATATCCTCGAGATTGATGAGAAGAACATGTTCGCTGTGATAGAGCCGTATGTTATCGCCGGCGTGCTCCAGGCAGAGGTTATGAAACGCGGGCTGAATTGCACCGTGACCGGAGCCGGGGCAAGCTGCTCTACCTTAGTGGGCGCTACCTGTTATCACGGAAGCGGCGGTACCTCAATTTACACCGGCGAGCTCAGGGAGAACCTGCTGGGGGCCGAGTGGGTTATGCCCAATGGAGAAATACTGAGAACAGGCTCCCTCGGTTCTGGGTGTGGCTGGTTCTGTGCCGAAGGCCCGGGCCCGAGCATGAGGGGTATCATCAGGGGAGCGCTGGGAGCCAGAGGTGGTCTGGGGGTATATACCAAATGCGCCGTGAAGCTGTCTCCCTGGCCGGGACCGGCCGAGTTTCCTGTTGAGGGTACCATGCCCGCTTACCGCTCTCCCATGCCCAGAAACTTCAGGGCATATACTGTGGCCTTTAAGGACTGGGATAGTCTATTCGACGCCTACTACAAAATATACGATAACGAGATAGCCTACTATGCGCACCGGCAGTGGACCATGCTGGGTGCAGACTTGGGGCCGGCTTTCTGGATGCTCTACCAGGACCCCACCAAATCGCTTGATGACATCGAAGAGTTCGTGCGGAAGAAGGAGGTAAAAAAGGTCACTGAAGAAATGAGGAGAGCGTTCCAGCTGGTGCTGGTGGGCATGAGCCAGCGGGATATTGACTATAAGGAGAAGGTGCTGGAGCGAATACTGGAAGAAACCGGGGGCTGGAAGGTTAAGAAGTGGCTGGAGCCGGAAATGGAGCAGTTTTCATTGTTGTACTTGCTCAGGCTGGGTAAGAAGAACCTGAACTTCGTCTATACCGGTGGTTGGATAGGCAACTTCATGCAGTCCGGCACGCCAGACTTCGTAAAACAATACGAACCGCTCGCCGAAGAGGCAACCGAAAAATACCAGCAGAAGGGATTACTGGTGGACTGCGGCAGCGATTCGATGATGGGGTGTGTCGGTTCCATTGGGGGTGGAGGACAATGCGGCCTGGAGCAATTCGGTTTCTATGATGTGGCCGACAAGAGATCGACTGCCGCCGCCGTAGCGTGGATGAAGCACTGTATCCAAGAAGAAGCGAAACATAATATCCCGCCCGGGAAAGAAGGCATGTACCTTGCTGTCGGCAAGACGCACGAAGAATTCCAGCAAGATCTGGCTAAGCAGCCGGCCATCCACACCTGGCAGCGTAAGATTAAACAGGCGATAGACCCCAACAGTCTTGGTGACCGGATGTATCCCACCCTTGACGAGAAGTGAAGTAACGTGGACGAGCTTTTCGTCTTGGCAGACGCAATCAAACGATAGAGCGCGTTTCTTAACTCTGGTAACAACCACTCGGATTACTACTTCTGCCGTAGAAACTTAGCGTTGCGATACCGGCTCTGTAGCATGTCCCGGGCATCGCAACCTATTGATAATGCCTTCACCAGTGATACAATAATACTTCAAGGCCCGAATATATGAAAACACTTAGCACCTTTGTTATTACTGTAGCCTTGATTGTAGGAACGGCAGGTTGTGTTCCTACTCAGTACCAGCTCACCATCTCCAGCACCCCTAATGGTTCGGTCATCACCCCGGGAGAGGGGACTTTTACCTATAATGAGGGAAAAGTGGTGAGACTGGTGGTTCGTTCGGCTCTCGGCTACGGGTTTGTCGAATGGACCGGTGATGTGGCGACGATCAACACTGTCAATTCATTCTCAACAACCATCACCATGAACGGAGACTGCTCCATAACAGCTAACTTCGGATGTGGCTGCTGAGGCTGAGTATTCTGAGTTAGTGGTGGCCGGTAGAGGACTTGAACCTCTGACCTCCAATGTAAGAGACTCTTGTTAGAAGCCGGAGGCCACTTGTTCTTCTGACTGAGACTCTAACGACCAGAAACTAAAGAAACCGAATCCCCTGTTTAGCCATATATAGGGCACAACAATCTAGAGGTAACATTGCGACGGACTGTGATTCATTAAGCAGAACAGGTTCCTGTTAGCACTTCATTCATAGCAATGACTTCCGTCATCGGCCCAAATACTACGTCTCTGCCCAATGTCCTTCCAGGAGCCATCACAGTAATCAGGCTTGGCCGGCCTTTTCTTTCAGCGATTCTCTTTTCTCCAAGATGATTTTCGTCGCCATTCTGGCTACTTCCCCCACAAGCGTTGAACACTTGTCTACCATGCCTGCTTTGTAAGCTGCTTCCATCTCCTTCGGGTCGTAGAGATTGAAGAATCTGCCAACAAACTTGGTCTGGATATCAGCACAACGGCAGGTGCCATACTTTTGAATGAACTGGTCATGCAGTTTTTTCGACAGTATGAGAGCAGGTACCTGTTTCATCATATCGCCCGAATCTTTACCCTCTCTGCCGAAGAGATAGCTTATTGCCATGACACCACCGGAAAGTGCTCCGCAATGCCCGTTTCCTGTTAAACCTACTCCATCAGCGAACCCGGTGGCCGCTTTGAAAACGTCATCGTTCTCAATCCCAAGTGCCTCGAAAATCCCGGCAACCGTGCATTGCGGGCAGCCGCTACTTCGCATCTCGTGACGTTTGCCACTTTCGAATGCCTTGTTCAATATATTTTCATCAATTTCTCCCATTGGTCTACTCCTTTAGAGTATATTTAAGCCCATTCCCCTCTTGTGTTTCCTAATAGTCTCTATGTCAAGGATCCTAGCCTTTCATTTGTAGGTCGTTACTACGCCAGGTTTTCGTTTAAAGAGATGGGTAGTTGTCATTTCATCCTTATGAGCTGACCTAACCTGCGAGCTTTTCCAATCTCGATGGTGGGCGGTAGAGGATTTGAACCTCTGACCTCCTGTGTGTAAGACACTCAGGAGAGAAGGCGGGAACCGCTCGCCTCCTTTCTGAGAGAGATCTTATCGCACAGAAGCCACGACTGTCAACTACGCTGCTTAACTGTAGCCCAGCGCAGCGGCTCAGGAATGCCACTTCGATGAGAAGTGCGGTCAGGTAACATTTTACGCTAATGTGACCTACTGAACCAGACAAGTTGTTGTTGGCCGAGCCGAACAATATAGGCTTGTGTGACCCATGAAGTTACAGTCTGCTTGTTTGTTGTCCCAGATAACAAACATGGGGATGTTTGCCCTTTCATGTATACGCAAAGGTAAGTACTCCTACCTGATGCGCCTTGTGACTAGCATCAAGTTACCAAGCCCTCTTTCTTCAGGAATTCAAGGCACCGCGGGATCACGAAGTCTGGCACTGTATCATATTTGACGTAGTCTAGGGTGAAGATATAATCATTTTCAACGTGGAATTGCTCGTCAATGTATTTCATCAGGGCATCATCAGCTATTCTGGATTTTAAGTTCAGAACTTGCAGTAGAACCCTGAAAGCTTGAAGACGGAAGTAGGAGTTTGGGTCATTCATTATGACTCTCAATAGAGGCTCTTTCGTGAATACGTTGATTAAGTATGTGGAGTAGTCGAAGTCGGAAATATATTATTTTATTATGGCTTCACCAGAAGCAATGTCAGCTGCAGTCATTTCGGAGTCATCCTTCATGGTGGCCTTTGGTTTTCCGTGTATAAGGCAGGATAGCAAACTGTAGGCGTGGTCTTGGCCAACGCTTTGTGCGGGAACATGGTCGAAGAACTTTCTGAGGCTGGCAACACGGTGAACTTTGTTCAGACTGTCATCTCTAGCATTCTCAACAAGCATTTTCAGTAGAGACCGGATGTCAGGTTCAGAAATTTCTAGTTCAGATACAACACCAGCCCTGTTTTGAATAAAGTAGGCTGAGACATACTCTCCAGTCGGCTTCCGGTTGATGACGTAGTCAATGATGGGTTGCAGGTCATGGGTTAGCATGAAGACTGTCTTTCTGTAAAAACTCTGCCTTTTGGACGAAAACAGCCGGCTGATTATTGCGTATTTTTTGTTACTATCAAATGATGATATCGGGTCGTCTAGGATTATCAACTGGGGGTTCTGACTCAAAGCGTAATGCATGAAGAGTACCAAGGCGAAGGCGTTTTTTTCGCCCCAGCTTAGATGCAAGTTAATGTCCTCAACTTCTATGGGGTCCGTTGTCCTAGAAATATAACTCAAGATGGTTTTTGATACATTCTCGGATTCGTCCCTAATTTCAAACTTGTAATTGATGCCCGCCGTCAACAGGAATTCATTAATGTCTTTGATGGCTTGTTCTTTGGCAGAACCAATAAGCCCCTTAAGCTGTCCGATGTCGCTCTTCAGTAACTCGGTTTCTCTTAGCACTGCCTTGATCTTGCCATTCAAGAAATCTACGCAATCTTTCACTTTCTGATTGTTGAATATCTGCAGGTTTGAAGTATCGATGATTAGAGCATTAAGCTGCTGGTCAAGGTGAGGTATGTCTTCACGGCGAACGCGGAAGGAATTGAAATCTTGGGCATCCGTTATTTTGCTGACAAGGAAATTGAGCTCATTATAGAACTGAGTAACCCAAAGCTGAATCTCTCGCTCTCCTTTGTCACCCTTGACGCAATCGATAAGGATTGCCCTCTTCTCTTCGTCCATGAAGTCCTGAACGCTCTGAAAGTAAGAAAGCATTTCTCTTATGTTTTTGACATTGGATCTAGTATAGGAAGCATTGAACATTTCTTTCTCAGCTACGTATTCTTTCCCAAGGCCGCTAGTGCAAAAAGGGCAAATTCCGTTATCGTCAAATTTCGAACCGTCATGCTTCCAGCCAACCCATTCAACGTTATATTCCTTCTGCATTAAAGGCTGGAATTTGCTCAGCTTCTCGGGCAGGGTGAAAATACTCTGGGAACTTTTGAGTGTCTTTAAGAGACCTATATTCTTTAACTCGCCGGACTGGGTCAATGTAAACCTTGATAGCACAGTCTTGCCAACTGAGACAACTTGCTGAAGATCAGCATTCTGAGCTAGGTCTAGGTGGATCTCCTTTAGTCTCTTGTTAATGGAGGCCTGTCTTGTTTCGTACTCCGGAGTCTTGATGAAGACGTCAAACGAGTTCTGTATGACTTCACTTTGCTGAAAGACAAAGCTTTTTACGAAATCTTCGTTAAAGAGGAGTACCTTAACAGGTTCGGAAAGAGTGCATGTCGGTGCATCCGTGCTTCCAAAACACTTGAGTCGGGAAAGATCTTCTTGTTTTGACTGAAGCTCAATAGCCGATGCAATCGTGGACTTGCCAGTTCCGTTCATTGCATACCGGATGTTCAGGTGGTTCTTGTGAATTTGTATGGTTGCGGATGTGACATTATTACAGTCTTTGATTACAGCCTCAATCATTGTTATCTCCAGTTAAAAAACATATGCGCTTGATGCGAAGGTGCTCTGATTATATCAGAAATGTGAGAAACCATAGAACAGTGACCACGGTTAGATTGAGGCTACTCAACAAATGAATACTCTACACCAAGCGATTGAGCAAGCGACTTGTGTGTCCCTTCCGTCATGTCCTCCACAACCCTCATCAGCCTTGGTTGGGCAGTTTCAGTACTCCTGCGCGCACGGCGAAGGTGACATACTCCATATTCTTGAAAGCGTGAGAGCAATGCCAAGATAAAGATTGATGAGTCAATCCAATTGACTTCATGAGCGAATCCGATGGCTCTCGATGCGCCGGCTGCTTTGCGGAATGACTCGACACTCGTCCCGACTTCACAACCATCTAAGATAGAGAATGTCCTCTCCAGCCTGCCATTTAGGCTTCTAATTCCTATGCTAAGGTCGATATCATTATCAAACGCCCGAAGTTCTCGGCGATGCTTTTTTCTGTCGCTAGTCACAAAGCTATGAGCACCATGAGCGCTAAGAATTACAACGTTACGTCCCCGTTGATTGCATTCCAATGATATAAACTGTTCTATGTCTTAACATACGTGCGATGATCAAGGGCTGGCTGCTTTGGAGTCAACTACGCCACGAATTGGGTTATAATAAGCCCGAGAATCATATGATACCAATGATGATTATGACTCAGGAGCTATGACTCATGGCTGCAGAACGATATTTCCTTGGCTGGGATGCACCGATCACCACTAAGGTGCAGCAGTTTCTCTTACCGTTAGAGCTTTCAGGCCCCGTTGACTTGGAGAACAAGCTTATCGTGGTACCTACCAGGCAGGCAGGGCGCAGGCTACGGGAGGCCATGGCAATGCATTGTGCCGAGGAGAGTACAGCACTGTTGTCGCCTCAGGTGGTGACACCCACCTTCTTCCTGCATCGTGGACATGAGTCGACGAAGGTGGCCAATGAGACGGAGGTGACAGCAGTTTGGATAGATGTCCTGATGAGAGCAGACCTCACCCAATGCCCCCATTTCTTCCCGGCACGGACGGTAGAACAATCCTTCACATGGGCAATGTACACAGGCGGTCTGCTACAGCGGCTGCGCGATACTCTTGCTGACGGAGGATTGCGAATAACAGACGTGGACGGCAGATTTAGCAACATACTGGAGGAACGAGAACGATGGAAAGACATGTCCAGACTGGAAGCTGCCTACTTGGCGCAACTGGATGAACTCGGGTTGAAAGACCCATGTGATATGATGATACGTGAGGCTGAAGAACCAGAACTCCCCGAAGGAATTGAACGAATCGTCATAGCCGCAGTCCCCGATCCGACGCCTCTGATGATACGGGCAGTCGCACACCTTGCATCGCGGGTAGCCGTTGATATTCTGATACACGCGCCCGAATCAATGTCGGACTGGTTCGACGACTGGGGCTGCCCGATCACAGACAAATGGAACGAGACCAACATCGTCATCCCGGAGGCGGACCGAAATGTTCTGCTCGCCGGTTCCCTGATGTCACAGAGCCGCAAGGTTGTGGAAATTATGGCGGAGGAGAGCCATCGCTGCGGTCCGGCCGACATTGCCATCGGCGTGCCCAATAGTGAGATAACCCCTTCCCTGATGGCGGATCTCGCAGACAAGAACCTGGTCGCATTCGATCCCGCGGGCAGGAGCATGACAGAGCACCCGTTGTTCCATCTCCTCGAGTCCTTCCATGGTCTGGCTAGTGAAGGGACGTATGCCAGCTTCAGCGCATTCCTGCGTCATGCTGATGTGCTCGCGTTTCTGAGGCAGAAGCACAACCTCTCGACACGCTGGCTGTTGCAGGAACTGGATGAGTTCCAGAATCAGCACCTGCCCCTGGGCATGGAGGACATAACTCGGCACCTTGTGCCCAAGGGCCGGCGCAGACAAGAGGGTCACCTCGAGTTCCCTAACCTGCGCAACGCGATCGCGTTCATTCAAGAACAACTGGACTCGTTCCAGCACCAGGACATGGACAGCGCCGTTCGGTCGCTCCTGCAAACGCTGTACGAAGTCAGGATGGTCAACCCCAACAACCCCGAGGATGAGGAATTCATAGCAGCCTCCGGGCTGATAGACGAGGCACTTAGAGAACTGGCCGGCGAAGTGATCAACAGGCTCGGCATCGCAAAAGAGAACGCACTGGAGATGCTGCTGCAGCGGCTGTCCAGGCAACGATACTTCGTCGAGCGCAAGGGTGCCGTTATTGACCTGGAAGGTTGGCTCGAATTGCCCTGGAATGGCGCCCGTCTGATGATTGTCACAGGCATGAATGAAGGATTCGTGCCGGATGGCCGTCTCAGCGACGTCTTTCTGCCTGACACGCTGCGAAAGCAGTTAGACCTGCGCTGCGATGCCGACCGACTGGCCAGGGATGCGTACCTCCTGCGGGGGCTTGTCGAGTCACACCGCGATGATGGTCGCGTTTGCTTCTTGGTCAGCAAGACGGGTGCCACACGTGATCCGTTGACGCCATCACGTCTTCTCTTTCGCTGCAGCGATGCTGAGCTCGTCGGGCGTGCCGGGAGGCTCTTCGGCGACCCGCAGGATGAGCAGACCGGCTACCCGCCCACAATCAGCTTCCGTCTGCAGGCAAACCCGCCTGCCGATATCCCGGCGGAAAGGCTTGCTCCCCGGAGGTTGTCGGTTACCCAGTTCAGGGAGTATCTCACCTGTCCCTTCCGTTTCTATCTCAAGACCATCCTCGGCATGGAAGCACTCGACGACGAAAAGGTAGAGATGGATGCGCTCGATTTCGGATCATTGGTGCATGAAGTGCTAAGGAGAATGGCACTGAGCGATGAGATGGCAGGTTGCCAAGACTACATCAAGCTGAGTGAGTTCCTCTGTGCTGAAGCCGAGCAGTGGGCGGTCGAACGCTTCGGGTACCCGCTGCCTCTACAGATAAGAATTCAGCTTGATGCCGCCAAACAGCGGCTCCGGGCTGCGGCACGGGTACAGGCTGACCTGGTCAAAGAGGGCTGGCGGATACTGGACTCCGAGGTAAGAATCACGGCCGAGCTTTGTGGCCTGCCCATCGGTGGCAGGATCGACCGCATCGACAGGCACAGCAAGACCGGGCAGATACGCATTCTCGACTACAAGACATCCGATACTCTGCAAAAGCCCGATGAAGCTCACCTCGCTTCTGTTGTAGATGAGGCGGCCGACTATATGAGGGTCAAGGTGGACGGCAAAGAGAAACGCTGGGCGGACCTGCAGTTACCTCTGTACAGAATATTTCTTCCGCAAGACAAGTACTCCGATAGCAGGATTGAACTCGGCTACTTCAATCTGTCCAAGGCCATAGATGAGACCGGGGTGATGATCTGGGAAGGCCTTGATGACCACTTGCTGAAATCTGCCAGAGTGTGCGCCGAGTCCACAGTCGAAGATATCCGCAATCGCCGGTTCTGGCCTCCGATTAAGAGAGTGCAATACGACGATTTCGAGAGCCTGTTTCCGGCTGATGTCCCCGACTGCATTGACGTAGATGCTTTCGCAGCATTTATGAGGAAGGCAACGAAGTGACAGAAAATGCCATCAGTCACGTAGTCATCTCAGCCTCTGCCGGCTCCGGCAAGACCTTCCAGCTGGCGCACCGCTACATAGGGCTGATGGCCAATGGGGTCAGCCCCGACCGGATCATCGCGCTGACGTTTTCACGGAAAGCCGCGGGCGAGATATTTGACTCGGTCGTTAAGTACCTCTGCGATGCCTCGAATTCGCCTGAACAGGCTCACAGAACCGGAGGGCTGATCGGCAAGCCCGCCTTTCGACAGCAGGACTTCCTGCGACTATTGCGCAGTCTCTTGGTAAGCATTCACAGCCTGCATATCAGCACCCTGGACAGCTTCACCGTAGGCATACTCAAGTCCTTCCCCATGGAGCTGGGCATTCCGCCGACCTTTCAAATCATGGACAACGACAGTGGCGAAGCGAAGGCCGCCAGCCGCAAGGTGCTAGGCCTCATCTTCAACCACCGTCGTGTTGCCGGGTCAGCACAGCAGGCATTTCTGGATGCCTTCCGGCAGGCCACTTTCGGACAGGAGACGAAGAACCTGGAGAAAAGCCTCGACGAATACATCACCGGCTACAGAGAACGCTACTGCTTCATGCCGGAAGCTGACACGTGGGGCGAAGAGCGCACAGTGTGGCCCGGGGGATCGCCCTGGTTCGAGCCGACAGACGATCTCACGACTGCCGCCACTGAACTCAAAGCCTCGTTGCCAGCCAGTGGATTCACAGACAAGCTACTGGACAGCCTCACCAGGATAATCGACTTCTGCAGCGGCTACGGCGAGTCGTCATACTGGGACACTGCCTTGAGTAACACAGCGGTCTTCCAGTCCCTTCTGGCCGGCCTTGAGGACCTGGAGCGCGGCGGGCTAACACTATCCTACAACAAGCGGGACTACCCTTTGACTGGACGGCAGTGCCGGCTGTTGTTCACCTTGGTGAAGCACGTTATCGGTACGGAGCTTCGCGCCGCGGTGCGCAGAACCCGGGGCATCTATCGGGTCCTCCACCAGTACGAGCAATTCTACGATGATATGGTCCGCCGGCGGGGGCAACTCACCTTCACCGATGCTCAGTACCTGCTTACCGCAGGAAACCGGTACAGCTCCGGCAGCGTGCTCAGCCGCATGCCGGGGCAAGAGGCCCGGCTCTACATAGACTACCGGCTCGACAGTAAGCTCGACCACTGGCTGCTGGATGAGTTCCAGGACACCAGCGACTTGCAGTGGGAAGTGCTGCATAATCTTGCAGACGAGATACTGCAGGACGTTAGCGGGCAACGCAGTTTCTTCTACGTGGGCGATGTCAAGCAGGCCATCTATGGCTGGCGAGGTGGCAATGCCCGTCTCTTCGGTAAGATATTGGAACAATATCAAGGCCGGATAAAGCAGATACCTCTGAGCGTGTCCTTCCGTTCTTGTCAACCTGTTATCGATACGGTCAATCGCATATTCGGCAGCTTCCCGGATGATCAGCTGCCACAAGAGGCTGTCACTGAATGGAAGAACATCTGGCAAGAACACAGGTGTCAGACGGATGTCGTCCCCGGATGTGGCTATGCTGCAATTTTGCAGCCGCCGTGCCACGACGGTGAGGTCAAGCCCACTGACGAGGATAGATACCATGTGGTAGCCAGCCTTCTTAACGAGATCAGACCGCTAGACCGTGGACTCTCAGTGGCGATCCTGGTACGCAAGAACGAGGTTGGCAAAGACATCGTCGATTACCTCCGCAGCGACTGCTCGGGAATGTCCATCATTCACGAGGGCAGGGCGGCCATCAAGGACAACCCGGTCGTCTCGGTCTTGCTGTCGCTCGTGAAATTCGCCGCGCACCCCGGCGATACGTTCGCCTGGCGCCACCTCCAGATGAGTCCTCTCAACAAGTACTTCGCAAAAAAGAAGTTGCACAGAGACGACCTGCCGCTCCCGTTATTGGAGGAAATACAGACGCACGGCTTTCAAGCTTTCATGCGTAGTTGGGGAGCGCGACTCAATTCAGCGCGGCAACTGGACGACTTCGGTCGCAAGCGCCTGAATGACCTCATCAACGCTGCCGGCGAATTCGACGGGACGGGAACCAGCAGTTGCAGCGACTTCCTGCATTTCATCGACAACTACCAGCTTCATGAACTCGGCACAGATAATGTGGTGCGCGTTATGACCATACATCAGTCGAAGGGATTGGGATTCGACATCGTAATTCTCCCTGACCTGCAGGGGAACAACATGGCCAAAGCCGGCCACCCCGATTTCGTCATTGCCCGCGACCCCGCAACCGACAAGCCGCGGTGGGCACTGAAAACGCCTCGCGCTATTATCACTGAAAGCGATCCTGCATTGGCAGAGCAGGTGCAGAAGGCAAATGAAACTGCCTGCTTCGATGCGCTGTGCGTGCTGTACGTGGCGGTGACCAGAGCCAGGCAGGGGCTGTACGTGATTACAGGCTTTCCCGGCAGAACTTCGCGGATGGTTACGCCCGCTGCGTTCTTGAAATCCCAACTGGCCGGAGACCTTAAGCCGACATGCGGTCCAGGCATACAGATAGGCGGTGAGGAATTCGCCTGTCTCTATGAAGCAGGAGAACGGGACTGGTACATCAAAGCTCCCTCGAAAGCCCGGCCTGCGAAAAGATCCGAGCCGCCTGAGTTATCCGGCGAATTCAGCAGGCAGCCCTCATTGAGACGCAGGCTTCTGGGCGTATCGCCATCGGCGATCGAGGGCAGGGAGATCAGAGCCGATTCACTGTTCGCTCAGGTTACTCACGACAGCGTGGAGCTGGGGATAGCCATACACGAGCTCTTCAAGAAGGTATCCTGGATAGATGAGGCAGATGTCGAGGGCTTGATAAAGGAATGGCAGGAGGAATCATCTGCTACTGAGGACATAAGGCAGAGGGCGGTGGAGCAGTTCCGGCAAGCCATGGCTTCGGACGAGATAAGGCAGGTTCTGTCCAGACCCGAGGGGGTCGTCTCGGTGTGGCGTGAGAAGCATTTTGAAATCGTGCTTGAAGACCAATGGATAACGGGCGTCTTCGACCGGGTTACGATCATACAGGACGCGGGCGGCAGGCCCTTACAGGCCACAATTGTGGATTTCAAGAGCAACGAGATCAAGGACGATACCGAACTCGCCAGCACGGCCGAATACTATCGCCCGCAAGTCCTGCTTTACGGCAGAGCCCTTTCTCGAATGCTGCAGCTCGATCCCTCACAGGTCTCGCTCGAGCTTCTGTTTACAGGCCCAGGCAGGGTGTACGGGCTGTGATACCCATTATGGATGCAGCGCTCGCAGTTATTCTAGGCGTAGAATGTGCCTTGTTTTGCCGACATCATTTTATCTGAACATTGTAACAAACACTGCTCACACTTAACGCTATTTAGTTCAATTACCGCCAAGATGCAAGGAGCAAATTGAGCGATTGTTTGCAGCGCTGAACAGCGTGCCCAAATGTCGAGTTAGATGTTGTTCGCGCTTCCTTGGAATACTTGCTTTCTTAAGATCAAGATGACGTCTCGGACCAGGCCCAAAGCCCTGGGTATTCGCTGTATCATAATCGGTATTGCCTGAACAATTCCGAGTCCCTCAGTGTAATCTTGCGGTTCCAGAAATGCTCCGGGATATCGAGTGTAACTTTCGTGAGGGAAGGTTAAAACCCCCAGTATGTAACACTGACCTGCCGCCTGACCAGATTTGACCGAGGAATACGCAACGATCGACTCCTTGTACTCAGGTAGGCATTCTGCAAAAACGGCCTTGACTTCGTCTTCCTTCTGCTCTAATGATGGATGCGTTGTGAAAACTGCGTCAGCAACTCTGATCAATGTCTCTATGTCGAGTGCACGAGTAGATGAGTTCAGGGGCAGATTGGCCAGTCGTTGTTGGTCGCTGTTCACTAGTCTCTTCACCTGCCGGACGGTTACCCTGTAATCTTGATTGCCAATTGAGTTCAGTACGCTAATCATCTCGCTGCCGGGCTTCTCTTCAATAATCTTGAGCAGCGGGAGTGGAGTTCGATGAGTTGTAGACAGTTCCTCGACGCTTACGTCACCGATCGACAGGCAGAAAGATTTCATGGCCTTTTCAATTGCTTGCTGGATGTGATAAACGGTCAGAGCGAATTCCTTGCATTCAAATAGCAACGACGCTGCTCTATAGTCTGCTTCTCCGGCGTCTAGGTATTTGTCGGCCACGTCCAAAGAATACGAATCTCGGTGTATCGCAATGTGCTTCAGGGTACGCTTTATGAGTGCTTTTGTTCGGAATAGGTCTATCTGGTCAGCTTTGGGCATCAATTTCCTGATGCCCAGCTCAATCCGATTCCACAGGGTCTCGACTAGCTGATCTCCGTTTTCGTTGCCCATTTCGCTACCTCGGAACAAACGGTTATATCAAGCCGCCTGAATCTTATCACGATTCATTCATCACGGCGAGGGTTACTTAGATGGACAAACCGCCAGAAGGTGGTATATTTGTATAAGGATAAGCTACATGGGCGTCGATGAATCCAGACAGTTTGCGTTTGGCGTCGATGTTAGTTTGTCCGACGACTTCCGTGTCAATCGAGACCTTTGCTTGGTGGTCCACTCTGCCGTAGAAGAGTTCAGTATCCCATTTTCGGTGTTACCTCCGGCGGGAGTACGTCGAGTTAGCATCCTGTACCGAACGCAGGGTCCCCTTACAGACTCGACGTCAGATACCACCCGATATAGGGTCTATCTGTCAGTGAAGAATCGCTATTACGCCCAGCTTGTTTACCAACTCGGACATGAGCTATGTCACATCTTCGCTGACCCAAGGCGAACAAACTGGTTTGTCGAGTCTTGTTGCGAGATGGCAGCACTGACTCTTCTACGTCGCATGTCTAAACTCTGGGGCAACAATCCTCCCTATGCTCCCTGGAGAAGTTACGCCCCAAAGTTTCAACATTATGCGCAAAGTGGCATTCGGGAGGCAAAGGAAGCTGAGGAGCCCAGCGATAGGCAAAAGAACACCATCGTTGCTGAGAGGCTATGCCCCCTATTTGAAAAATCGGCAGAGAGCTGGGATGCCTTGTGCTTCCTCGGACAGGGATTTGCTTCTCCCCCCGTTGATCTCACTGATTGGAACCCGGGCTCAGTAGACTTCAGCTTCGATAGATGGCTGCAGGCTGTCCCCGAGTATTTCAAGGACAAAATCATACGAATAGGGAAGACCCTCAAAGACTGTTGGCCTGACTTCGATTTTTATCACACCGTAATGCCGTTTTGAGCTATTGGCTCGCAGTCGTGCTCTGAACTACTGTCATGAAGGCTTGCTTTGAACAAACTGAGCGATTGTTGAACAAAACCGAGTTTTGTGCAATCCCTTTTCGAGAGTTAACCACTTTGTCAGTTGGTCTTGAGGGGACGTAATGTCTGATCTGTAGTAGACCTAGTCCGCGCCGCGTGGTTGGAAAACATAGGTGTTCTACTCGATATGTGATTAGCACAAAGCAGCAGCTCTTTGACAATTACAGGGTGCCCCACAGATGCGCAGATAATGTACATTTTTTGGCAAATAATGCATGGCATCTTGATGATAAAAGTCATGTATGTTATGATATTTGTGAAATGGACACAGCAGCTGAAGATCTAATTCGCAAGAAGAAACGTGCAAAAGCAGAGGCCTTCAGAAGAATAGCAGAAAGACGCACGGAACGTGTACTCCAATCGTTGAGGCTACTCGGGCAATGTTCCAATCGGCGAAGCTATGAGTACAGTGATGAACAGATTGCCAAGATATTCAGAGAAATTCGCAGTGCGCTTCGACATGCAGAGCAGAGTTTTCAGAACAACAGAAGAAACACGGGTTTCAGGCTATGACCTGTGCGCCCGGTCTCCTTTCATAAGTGATTCTGTTGCGCTTGCAAGGTGGAGTAGTCTCCAAGGGGTACTGGTTGTCAATAGTAAGTAGGATCGTTAGATCTCTTTCCAAGCATTCGTCTTCACAATCTAAATCTATGGAAGATAGCCGGGCTGTCATACGTGGATCTCCCACTGAACATGCATCCAATGCGTCACTGGGATATCGGAGCGCGGGACAAAGGCATAGGCCTGGCTTGGGAGACCACCTGCTACTAGCGCAAATCGAAGAACACGGCCTTGATGCAGGCTTGATAGTCGATGTAGCACAACTGCGTCTGAACGTACGAGCATCCAAGAGACTGAGAGCTGCAGGTATTGGCACCATACAGCAGTTAATCACTTGCACTGAGAACGACCTTCTAGGTATTGAGGGTCTGGGAGTGACCACCGTGCGGGAGATCAAGAAGAAGCTAAACTCATGCTTGGTGGATTTGGTGAACGGCAAGGGTCGGGATTTGAAGACTACAGACACTCGTAAGCAGATGGCCCAGAAATCGTTTCTGCCCACCGTGGTTTCATTCCAGAATAGAAGTAGGCTTGAGGAATGCCGTTCCGGGATAGGTGATGCACTATTGCTTGCACGCATTGCAGACCGAGGCCTTAATCTGAGTGAAATGGATGTGTGGCCATTGTATCTAGGGGTACGAGCATCCAAGAGACTAGAGGCGGCCGGCATCAGTACCATACAGCGACTAGCTACCTCTACTGAGTATGATCTCCTCAATATTGATGGCCTGGGAGTAACCACCCTACAGGAGATCAAGAAGAAACTGAATTCATACCTCACGGATCTGGCGAGCGACGATAATAGAGACTCAGAGGCCATAGGTGTGGGCGACAGTAAGGTCGAAACATCACTGTTGGAGAACCTTGAGGACCAAGACACTCCACTAGATGACTTCAGCATACAAGTACTAGGTCTAAGTGAGCAAGAATCGAGCGAGCTTGGTGTGTTCAACATCAATACTATAGAAGAGCTTGTTAACTGCATTAAATATGGCTTCTTCAATATCTCGGAGCTTCATATAACAACCATCACGGGCATCGAGAAGAAGCTAGATTCTTACTTGACATATCTGGCGCGCGTGGGCAATCGGCACTTATATGCAGCAGGAAGTGGCAAGAAACTTGCTGGGCTAGTCCTGGTCAACCGAGCTAGAGCCCGAAGCACGAATTTGAATGCAATCAGCATCGCACGACTCGGCCTGAGCGCAACGGTATCCAAAGGGCTGAGTGCTGCCGGCATACAGAACCTGGCGCAATTAGCTGACTATGATGAATGCAATCTCACTAGCACTTGTGGTCTTGAGATTAGTGCGCTTGAAGAGATCAGATGGAAGCTAAACACATTTCTGTGGACAGTTTGCGACATATGTCCTTTGTCTGAGGGGTTAGTAGATTTGGCTACTAGGCTTTGCTATGCTTTTCAGGATTATATACCTCTGGATGAAGTTCCGTTGCCCCAACACACTCAGCGGAGACTGCAGAAGGCTGTTGGTGACAGACCCCGAACGCTTGCACAACTGAAACAAGTCATCGAGGAACGTCGCGCCCAGATTATTGGTCGCGAACGAAAGGAAGGAATACACGCTCAGAGCCAGGCAATGAAACAAGCTGTCGATTCACTCTATAAGTTGCTAGTCCACGAAAACATAGACTATGAGATCAACGAGTTGGTCCGACATCTGGATGACAGAGAGCGCTTCATATTGACCGCTAGATTTGGTGTACGCAAACTCCTTACGCTTCAGGCTATCGGGAAACATCTTTATGTCACCCGAGAGAGGGTCCGGCAAATAGAATCAAGGATGCGCAGTAAACTTGCCAGGAGGGTTGCACGGTCACCACTGTTGTACTCAATCGCAGGTATTGTCCTGATCCGACACCTGGGTGAAGATGCAACTGTAGATTCATGGATTCAGCGATTGATTGACATTGGCTTCCTTAAAGAAAAGGCATCAGCCGATCTACTCGTTGCAGTCAGCCGGATTACGGATTTTGCTCCATTCACTTTGCCAAAGGAATTCGACCGTATGCGTGAACCTCACATCCCTCAACACATTCTTCTGGCTAGAAGACCCATTCTTGACGAGGCGCGAAGATTCTGCCGAAACTGTGGTGCGGTAAGAATGGTTTCTCTAGTAAATGAGAACGTCTCAGAAACTGACGTTGAGCAAATCCTATGTCTAGATGGATTTACCGAGATATGTCCCGGGTGGTGGATGAGAAAAGGCCATAAATGTGTGGCCGAAGACGTTGCCACAAAGGTAGTAACGTACTGTGGTGCCGTATCTCCGTCCAATTTGCGCCAAGCTCTAACGAGGCACTTGAGCCGTCTTCAATTTGCAGCCCCGCCATCTGATGTACTAGTGAAGGTCTTAGAACATGCAGGAGATTTCCTTTTGGCTGATGGATTTGTCAGGTTAAATAGGCGGCCAGCTAGAAGACCTAGCCTCACCGGGCCAGAGTCGATCTTCGTGAAGACTGTACAAAGTGAGGGACCCGTTGTATCATTTGAGTTACTGCACACGAAAATACTTGGTGCGGGTTTCTCGGAAGCATCGCTTACTGGTGCCCTTCGTTATTCTCCAATCATACAGAAGGTGGCATTTGGACTCTATACACTGCTTGAAAGCCGGTACAATATGGAAGACGTTGAACAGGCTAAGTCTAATATAACGAGAGTGCCTGCTAATGCCAGTATAAGGCCGCGCTCTGATGGTGTAATAGAGTTCGAAACAAATATTGGGACTTGGATGATCTATGGTGGCGTACTTACCTGTGGTCCTGCAGCCTCTATGCAAGGGACTTGGACGCTTATTATCAATGGCATCACCAATGGGGTCTTAGTGGTCGGTAGTGGTTTCATTAGAGACCTTTCGGAGGCAGTGGAGAGTTTGGGATTGATGCCGCGAGATAGGGTGAGAATAGAGTTCAATACTTGGACACGAGAGGCTACGATAACAAAGGTGTGAGCAATGAACAAATCTGCTGATCTAAGAAGACGAGACTACACTAATAGGGACATTGTCACAATGGCCGTATACCAATTGGGTGGAGCTCTCCGTCATATACATGTAGAGGATGTAGCCATGAAAGCAGCGAAACTATCTCCCAGGAGATTCTGCTGGAAGAAGTATCCAGACCAAATTAATCTCGAGTCCGTCAGGATAAGTCTCAAAAACGAGTTAGCATTACCAGACAGGCGAGTTCTTGGCAGTATTCGGGACGGCTGGATGCTAACACCTCACGGTTTGTCTTGGTGTCTTACTGCGTCTGATGGGGGAAACAATCAAAGTCTAATAGACGAACTTCATCGAGAAATCGACCGCGCCAAGAAAACATCAGCTTTTGGTAAGACGATTAGCGGTAGAAGACGCGAAGTATCAGTTCTTGAAGTGGAGGGTCTCGTTCGGGTTAACAGCTATTTTACGGCGCGGGATCGGAGAGAGCGGATATTAGCTCTGGCGAATGCTGCTGTGCTTGATCCACAACTCCGCCTGGTTTTGACTAATCTTAGAGAGCAGGGATTCAAGGAATTGGAGGTCAAAAATGAGTGAACCTATTCAAGTAACAAGCCATGTTGCACGAGACTTCCTTCAGAACTCTGCCTATTTTAATACGGTACCCAAGGTAGTCTGGGAATATATCTCCAATTCGGTGGATAATCCAAAGCCAAATAAGCCTGTTAATGTGGAGGCGAAGATCTCTAGACAGAGAATAGTTATCTCCGACGATGGTTGTGGTATGTCTAGGGAGGGGTTGCGGAATTTCTTTCAGATGCATGCCGAAAACATCCAGCGGCTCAAGGGTAAAAGTGTTAGGGGCAGATACGGAACTGGCAAGTGCGCTGCTTTTGGCGTTGCTGATGTACTGAGAGTAGAGACATCCCAAGGTAATGTCCTCAACGTAGTTGAACTAAGTCGTAAGGACATTGACTCATCCAAATCGGGAGAACCATTTCCTGTTAGAGACATTGTCGTAGATCAGCCTACAACCCAAGAGGATGGAACCAGAGTCATAATCTCAGAACTTAATGTAAGAAATATTGAGTTGCCAGCCACTATAGCTTATGTGGAGAGGCATCTTGGCAGGCAATTGCATAATCGTAGCGTAGCTATAAATAATCATATCTGTGAATATCGGGAGCCCTATCACAGTCAAAGTCAAATGTTTAGACCTAACCCCGATGTGGCAAGGACAATCGGCGATATAGAGTTGGTCATAAAGGTATCACCAATCCCTCTAGATAAGGAACGCGCTGGCATAGACATACTTTCAAAAGGAATATGGCATGATACGACGTCAGGTACTCTTGAAGGGGATATCACCAAGCGAATTTTCGGTGAAGTGGAAGTGCCAATTTTGGAGGAGAAGTATGACAGAGAGAAAATCCCACCCTTTGATAACACCCGAAATATGACATTGAATCTTTCAAATCCCTCAGTGGTAACTTTGTTAGGCTGGATAGATGAGTGCTTGCATAAGATGGCTCGAGAGTTGGTAGAGGAGGAAAGGGAGCGAAGAACAAGTGAAGAAGCAAAACGGCTGGCAAAACAGGCACGCAATCTCGAGAACCTACTGAACAATGATTTTCGTAGCCTGCAGATAGAATTAGAGAGGATACGACGGCTAGCTCAATCGCGTGAGCGGGAGGTCATTGAAGACCTTGTACCTGGCTTAGGGACAGAGCAGACGGACTATCGGCTAGGGGGGCCTGAGCATGGCGATGGTACGAGAGGGGAAGCTCCAGGGCTGGGAGAGGAAGAACGCCCTGGGCTCTCCATTTTGGCCGGCAAGGAGACAGGCAGTCGTGGCAAAGTATCTGAGCGAAGGCAGATGCAATCTACGTTTCACGTCGATTATCGACATGAAGAAGAACAATCACCGCGGTCACACTACGAAAGTGAAATTAGAACTATTGTCATAAATCTAGATCATCCCCAAATAGCTAGGTCAGCTCGAGAGGGTGGTATCGATGGTAAGCAATTTCAGGAGATGACGCGCGAGATTGCCTTCGTTGAGTACGCGATAGCTTTGGGACACGAGAAACTCAGGCGGGATGAGTTCTATCCTGGTAGCGACCTGCTATTCGATATTCGCGAGACCCTCAATAGGGTAAGTAGAGCTACATAGGCTAGTTTCTGGCGATCGTTCATAATACTCTACTGATATCTGAGGCCGCCTATCAGCCAAAGAGGAATTGACCGCCCAGCAATGATTATGTCACAAATCGTCAAAAAGTTGCTCTGCTGCCAATATCAGCAAATGAGGCAAGCCCTAATTATCGTGCCTCTGGAAGGCCATCTACTAATCGAGTGCAAGGATTGCTTCGCAATACTCTCGGCCGTGTATCCTGCACCAATTAGTCTTGAGACAGTATGCAACCTGAAAGTCAAATCTCTTGTCTTGGCTCAAATCTCTCTCACTCCAGAGGCTTGCTTTTGTCCCGCCAGGACACCCACAAGAAAGGAGGACATGTTCATCTTTTAGATTTGAGAAGAATCGGCTCGAAGCGAGTAGTTCCTCATTGTCGGATAAGGAAGCTAGCTTAGCCGCCATGTTGACAGGCTTGCCAGCCCAAACCTCATTTTGTCTATCGGTCCGGCTGCCGTATCTCTTGAGCCCGATTTTCCTTACCAAGACCGTCTTTTGGTCAATACCAATATGTGAGCCTACTTCCACTGCGGTCTTATCTTTAATATTTGGCACACATACCTCTTTTGCAAAAGTCTTGAAAGTTACTGCCGCTGCCAGTGCCGTATAGGGTTGGTCTTGATTGAAGAGCGCAAAGACGCCATCTCCTCTCACATCGATGTAAGGAGATCCAAACGCACTGAATAATCTGACTGCGGTTCCAGTAAAGAGTTGGTATGCGCCTGCAGTGCTTCTGTCTTGTGCTTCAGCACTAAGCCTCGTGGAACCCATCATGTCAACGTAGACACATATGACATTGGGTATTCTCAGCCAATGAGAAGGGTCTTGAATCGGAATGTAGGACGTATCCGGGATGGTGTTTGTCACCTGAATCGAGCTCCCTTTATCATAAATGGACACTTGCTCTTTTATGACTTCAAGGAAACGCACTGGCATCTGTTCGTCAGCAATCATTCGTGTCTACAATCTATCTAAAGTGCCACGATGGATATCAGACTCGCCACAAGCAAGAATAACAGTGCCAAGACAGTTAGACAGAGACCTACGTTGAAACAGCGATATTTTCTGACGGCGATTCGTGAATTTGTAATGATTTGTTGGGCATAATCCACTTCCATTGGCGCGATCACCGCTGGCTCAGTACCGGATTCTGCGTGTAACGCCTCAATGTAGCTTTGCGGCTCGTATTCGGCTATATGACCGTAAAACACCAAACTGGCCTTTTTGCCCGCCCTTTTCTTGGACGTAAACGAGAACACTTTGAGTTGCGGAATAAATGACACAAGGCTACTAATTGCCGAAACGATTACGAGAATGACGGCCAAGTAAATAAAAACTCTTTGGACAGTCGATCTGTTCAGTACAGTGAAGACACCAAACAGAATAGCAGTGTCAGCTACCAAAAGGGCCCCATTCTTTGCCTCGGCGAACTTCAGCCATTCACTTACCGTAGTCAGAATATACCTTAGCTTTTCTTCCATCGGTCACTCACTGCCCCAATTCTAGCACATTTGCTCATGGCGACTGGGCAACGGATAGCCTCACCGAGCACTCTGATGCTGCACATTCAGCCATATTGTGTATTCGAGATTTAGTTCCTAGTTCTGCTTCAGTTTCGACTATATCCAGTTTGGCATCCACTCGAATTGGTAATGCTTATGTTTCAACTTCTATAGCTAGTTCTATTTCTACCACTGCTGCTACTTCTATGAATTCTAGTTCTACCTCTATACCTACTTCTACGTCCTTCTCCCTCACTTACTTCTACGGTGATTCTAAGTTTCAAGTGCTAGCTTTGTTTTGGCTACAGTTCCGAGTAGAAGCATAGAGCCGTAGAAGTTAGAACGTGGAACTGGAACAAGGTAGTAAATCTTAAAAGCATGGCGTCCCTGTTTACTAGGTCACAAAACGATGTTTTGTGTAGAGAAGCTATTGACTAGTCATTATCTTGATGTTATTCTCAGAAACAAATCTTAAGCGCAAGGAGGTCCAAATGCAGGCATATT
>Ga0299915_10000269_pt1 | contig 41136 bp, 43 predicted proteins | sample RVTome_13_FD_200263 | JGI IMG/M metagenome (GOLD analysis project Ga0299915, IMG submission 200263) | Soil microbial communities from uranium-contaminated site in the Upper Colorado River Basin, Wyoming, United States - RVT92D227 (version 2) ...
TCACTCCTGTCATTCCCACAGGGTCTTTAACGCCCTCCTGAGAGTCAACGGTAAAAAAGCGGGGAATACAATGAATAATTTCCCGTGAAGAAGGCAAAGAGACGGCTCTGGCCGCTTCAAAAACCCGGCGAACATCCTCGGGGGTGATTTCTCCTTCTGGCTCTGCCACTGCCACCACTCCTCTTGAGTTTTGCGAGGCAATATGGGCGCCTCCGACCGAAACCAAAACGCGGGATAAACTAAAACCCGCCATCCTCTCGGCCGCCTCAACTGAGGCAATAATCCCACCTGTGGCCTCATCAATATTGACAATTTGTCCTTTTTTAACACCCACCGAAGGAGATGTCGCCGCCCCAAGAATATTAATTTTTTCCTCTTGGGGATCAACTTTGGCAATAATGGTGGCAAATTTCGAACTGCCGATATCAATTCCGGCAACAATTCTCATTTTTCTAATATGATACTACTGGTTTGCTAAAACGCAAGTCGATAGACTTTGGTAGCTTCCCTTCTATTTTAGCCCGAGAAAGAATAAATTGTAAAGAGACAACTTGTTTTTGGAGATTTTCGCCAAGATTAAAAAATACTTTAGTGCCTGAAACAATCGCGGTCGCCTCATCGCCTGTTATTTTTATCTCCTTCCCAACTAAACCATACTGTCCAAGCATTTCCTGCAAAATTGTTTCCTGACTTAAGGAAACTTGCGGACTGACGACCTCGCCTGCCCGCCAGTTAAAATCAAATTTTAAATCCATCTTTCCTAATTTATTTATGCCTAAAATTATAAGAATCAAGAAAATTAAAAGAAAAGGAAGAAAAAACTTACGTCGGGATGATTTCTTTTTTAAACGAGGTGAATATTTCATCTTTTTAAGGACACAATTTCATCAACTAATCTTTTTCCACCATCTAAGGTAATCAAAGATTTTGCCTTTTGAGCATTTTTTTGATATTTTTCCAGATTTTCCATCATCTGGGAAATTTTTTCCAATAAAGTTTTCCCAGAAAGTTGAGATTGTGGGAGAATTTCGGCAATACCAGCCTCCACCAACATCTTGGCGTTTTTGGCTTGCTCATCCTGGAAACTCCAAGGAATAGGGATAAAAATCGCCGGTCTTCCCAAAATTGCAATTTCACAAACAGTGTTTATTCCAGCCCGAGAAATAATTAAATTCGCTGAAGATAAAACCCAACCAATTTCATCATGACTGACAAAATTGGAGAGAAAATAGCGTTCTTTTAATCTCTGGCCTAAAGTTGCTGTTGTTTCATCGACGAACCCATAATCAAAATCGCCGCATTGATGAATCACAATAAATTTTTCCAAAAGTTTAGGCAAAATTTCAAGAACAGCTGAATTTATGACACTGGAACCTTGATTGCCGCCAGTAATATAAATAGTACGAAATTGGAAATTAGAAACTGGAGGCTGGAACCAAGAGGGTTTTTGGAATTGAAAAATTTCTTCTCTGATAGGGTTGCCGGTCAGAACGACTTTGCTTTTGGGGAAATGAGCCAGACTTTCTTTGAAGGAAACCGCTACTTTATCGGCAAAAAAAGAGTTTATTTTTGACGCTAAACCAAAAACTACTGTCTGCTCATGAGTCAGGATTGGAATTCTCAGGAGCTTGCCGACAACAACGACGGGCACTGAGACATATCCGCCAAACGAACAAATTACATCGGGCTTAATCCGCCGAAGTTGCACCAAGGCTTGAAAAAAACCTAAAGGAATCCGCAAAAGTGAAGGAATCGTGTAACGAGTAAATCTGCGCTGGAGTCTGCCTGTGGAAATCGGAATAAATTCTACCCCCAAAGTTGGTATCACTCTTGATTCGACAGAAGATGTGTTCGATTCCTCCATAGCCGTTTTTCTTCCTAAATAATAAATTTCCCAATCCCCCTGCCTGCCGGCAGGCAGGCTCCTTTTTTGAAGCTCGGAAATTACCGCCAACGCCGGCGCCAAATGTCCCCCCGTAATCACAATTTTTTTGCTTTGCATTTATACCTTGCTTTATTTTAACCCCAACACTTTTCTTAAGCAAACAAGCGGGGTTTTGGTAAAGCGGTTATAAACAGACTCCCGATGTGCGGACCTAACCCGCCTTGACCGCCGCTAGGCGAGGCAGGTCCACATCCGATGTGATCCAGCTTGACACGTCGGGTACATGTGATTTGGTTCTACATTGTTTTCCTTTGGAATTTATGCTATAAGAAAGTTGCAATGATGGAAACGGAGAAAAAAGAACAGAAACAAGAAGATTTTATTACATATCATGACATCTTTGCTCTGGCTCTAGCCTATACCTCTTCGACAAAATTCAATTCTAACCATAACCAATGGCACAAAGCGTTTTATGAAATCTGTCAAAAACATAAAAAGAATGTGCCTGAACTAAGAGATATCCGTTTTGAACGCCGACCCCCATTGCCTCCACAAAGCGAAGAAGTATATGACCTGCGCAGAGTATTAGGCGAAACTGGCTGGATTTGGGAAGATGGTCCGTTTTTTAAGGTCACTCACATGGAGGACGAGTTAAAGAAAAAAGTTATCAATGACGAGCAAGAGCGGTTAAGAAAATATGAAGAGCAAATTAGAGATATGGCTTTGATTTTTGAAAAACACCTTACACTTAAAAAATAATCCTACATTGTACACCACACCCGAAAGGTGAATTAGCTAAGTTTGACTTCCGGAAACGAAATTAAAGCTCAAAACTCCTATCCTATAACCACTGGTCTAAGACTTGAGGTTCTGTTAATTGAACCATGGCTGTCCCCAAAGACACTTCAAACTTCTCAGCAAGGATTGAGCCCAATATAAATTTTTCTGGAATGATAAGAGCGTGGTATTTGCGGGGCATCCTCTTTTCTCCCAAACGCTCTTTGGCTAGAGCCTTTTTGAATTTACGAAAGTCTTGTACGTTCATATGCTCTGCTATTCCAAGGGCATCATCTACCCAGGGGGTTAGCTGATGAAGACCCTTCAATAAATCCTCTAGCGAGCCTACATTATCAAGGAAAAACTTCCAGTTGGTTTCTTCAAAGTCATAAATATCAGCCCCTATGTCACCAAATAGTTTAGGGTCCAGGCGTAAAAGCCAATCTTTCATTTTTTCCCCGGCAGAATCAGACTCTAAGTATGTCATATCTCTCTTATTATACCCAGTACACCGTTCGGCTGAGCTCACGGCCGAAGCCTCTAAGGTGTATCACTATTGGCACCTCTGGTATTTTTATTTCTTCCTCACTCTATATTTTGAGATATTGAGTAAAATCCCGACCCCGGCCAAAGAGACCACGAGCGATGAACCACCGTAAGAAATAAACGGCAAGGGAATGCCGGTCAGAGGCACCAGCGCTACCATGCTGGCAAAATTAACCAGGGCCTGAATCCCAATCCAAGAAGTAATCCCGACGGCCAAAAGCTGACCAAATTTGTCCGGTGCTTCCCTGGCGACATTAAAACCCCGCCAAATAATAAAAAGAAAAACTAAAATCAGGCAAGCGGCGCCGAGGAAACCCAATTCCTCACCGATGATGGCAAAAATAGAATCAGTCATACTTTCGGGTAAGTATTCATACTTTTGTCTTGAGGCCCCCAAGCCCAATCCTAAAAGCCCACCGGAACCAAGAGCCAACAGCACCTGCCTGATATGATACGAGGCACCTAAGGGGTCTCGCCCGATGTCAAAAAAGGTTAAAAGCCTTTCGCGACGATAGTCGGAAGTAAGAATTAAAGTCAAACCCGCCAACAAAACAATGCCCGCAAGACCAGAAAGAGCAAAAAGCGGAGCTCCAGCGGCAAAAAAGATAGAAAGGCTACTGGCGACCAAAACTACCGTCGTTCCTAAATCTGGCTCCAGCATCAACAAAAGCACCACTGCCCCTAAAACCGCTAAAAAAGAAAGAATTTTTATTTTTTTTGAAAAGAGAGAAGAAAAATACAAAATTAAAGAAATTTTCGCCAGCTCAGCCGGCTGAAAATTAAAACCACCAAAATTAATCCAACGTTTCGCTCCCAAAGCCCGAACACCAATGTGAGGCAAAAGAACAATCCCAAGCAGAAAAACCGTTACTATTAAAAGAAAGGGGGCAAAATTTTGAAGACGATGATAATTAATCCTCGCTAAGAAGCTAAGTGCCACTAAACCCAAAATGACCGATACCGCCTGTTGACGGACATAAAAATATTTATCCGAAAAATCCCGAAAGGCCATCACCACCGAAGCGTCATAAACCATTAAAATACCAAAAAGTGTTAAACCCATGACGCAAGCCAAGAGCCAGCGGTCGATTTTTGGAGCTTGCGTTTTAAGCGTTACCATTTTAGATAAGCAGCTTTTCCTTCGCCTTAAGAAGAGCCCGACGAGCCCAATCTTTTATCTTTCCTTCTTCGTCTAAAATTTTCTCTCGGGTATTAATTCTGGCGATTTCGTTTTCTGAGGCAATGGTCCTGCCTTGTCCTGCCGCCAGAAGAAAAAACTCTTCAGGATTTTCAATGTCTTCAAAAGAGTATCCCTCCTTTACAAAACTCAGTTCTTGGCGGTAAGTATAAATTCCAGGGGCTAATTCTCCACTGACTTTCATCTGACGAGGCTGGCTATTTCTGATAATCAATTCTGCCCCCGTTACCTCTCTCTTCTCATAACTTTCAACCTGATGGGAGTTTCCCAAAAATTCCAAGAGGTGATAAAACAAAAGAGGAGTCTTGCCACTTTTAAGCTCCATTTTTGTGTAAATAGGTACCGAGGCGGTCAGGCGAGCGTTACATTCTGAAAGGAAAAGCTTGTCAGTTCCTTCCTCCAGTAAAAAATCCAAGCCAAAATAACCTTTATAACCTTGGTTTCTCATCTTATCCCCAACCATCTGTGTATACTGAGTAATTTGCTTTTCCGTTTTGTCTGACAATTCTGCTGGCCATTGGCGGCCGCAAGTTCCCCCTAAATTGGCGGTAAAACCCTCTGGCGCCGTAATTTGAATTGCTGGCGGACTGACCAAAATTGCCTCTTTGGTAACACAAGCATTAACTAAATAAGTTTCTCCCTGGACGAAACGAGTAATGCGTACTTCTCTTTTGGGAAACTTTGCCTGCAAATCTTTGAAATCACCTTCATTTTCCACAAAAAAGGTTGTATTTCCCGCCCATCCATGACCAAATTGAATAACTAGTCTTTGGCCATAACTCTTGCCTAAATCATCATAAGAGCAGTTCTCCAGAAGACCAATTTCTCCATTCACCACAGGTAAATCCCAAGATAAACATGATTTATGGAAAGAAATTTTATCTTCGTAAAGATTATTAAGTTTCGATGTATTCCCCAAAAGCCGGTATTTCTTAGAGTAAGCGATGGCTTCGATTTTTTTCGAAGGTTTGAAAAAAAGAATATTTGGCTGCTCACCTTGCGAGTTTTGTTCAATATATTCCCAAACATGGGGACTCTCTAAAACACTACCGGTAGTGCGCAAAAGTTGATTATCTTTGCCAATCTTTTTTTCCAAGGAGAATACTTTTACGCCCCTCTGAACTAACAAATCCACCAATAAGTTATCATCCAAACAAACAATGTGGAAATTAGGTAGCGTTTTCTCCAGTCCTATCGCCCGGGAAGGTTCAGGAGTGACATAAAAAATTGGTGCGGTAATTTTTGCAAAATCCATCTTAATATTTCTTTCCCGTGAGAAGACAAACGACTTTTTCGCCAAGGTCTTTTCCCTTCTTTTTTGCTTTCCAAATGGCCGCCAAGGCCGCCTCTCCCTCAGCTGAGGTGGAAATCCCCAAATTTTCCAATTTCTTGGCGGCTTCCTCGATTTGCTCGTCTGAGATAACCCAACCCCCTCCGCCAGAATCTCCAACCAACTTTAGGATTTCTTTTTTTCTTGGTACTATTCTTGCCACCAACGCATCAGCCAGACTGGTTTTGCTCCGCTGATAATCTTTATCAAAAAGACCGGCCAGAGGACAAACTACGGTTGTCTGCACGAGATGTAACTGAGGCAGGTAGCCTAAAGTCTTATACCCTTCGGCCATTCCTACCAAAGCCGTGCCGCTGGAAACAGGAATAAAGATACTATCAACCCTGCCTAAATTTCGATGAATTTCAAAGGCCAAAGACTGATAACCAATCAACCCATTGTCTTGAACAGAAGGTCTTAAATTTAAAAAACCTGTTTTTTGGGAAAAACGGATGGCCTCACTCACCGGTCGCATGCTCAAATAAACTTCTGCCCCAAATTTTTTAATCTGCTTTAACTTTTCACTTTTTATTTTTGGAGAAACAAAAACATGGAGTTTAATTTCTGCCAAACGGCAATAGGCCGCGGCAGAAATCCCTGCATTACCCGAAGATGAAATTACTAACTTTTCCTCCCCTTCAGCTAGAGCCTGTGAAATCTGATAAGTCATCCCCCGGTCTTTAAGCGAGCCTGTCGGATTTTGGTCTTCTCTTTTGAAAATAATTCCCTCTGATTTTACCTCTGGTGTTTCGCCTTCATTAAGGCTCAACCTATATTCTTTGGGGACAAACGGGTAATAAGAACGATACCGCCAAATTCCCGAAGTGCTCTTTTCTACTTGCGCAGGTATTGACATAGATGTTTTAATTATACCAAAGGAGGAAAAATTATGGGCAAAATGGTTAAATGTCCAGATTGCCAGGCAGAGGTGACAGTCTCCGAAGATTGTCCGGTGGGGGAGGTTTTGGAGTGTGAAAACTGCGGGGCAGAAATGGAGGTTCTAAGCCTTGAGCCACTCGAAGTTTCTCTAATTGAAGAGGAGAAGTAAACTAAGCCCAAATTTTTAAGCGTCTTATCCCATCGCCTAAATTGGGACGAAAATTGGTTAATTCGGACCAGGTTTGCTCCTCAAGACCTTTCTTTTTCTGGACAATTTTAATTTTCCCCAAATGTGGTCCTTCAATTTTGGTTTTACCTGATATGTGAGCATAAACAATCTCATTTTCAGAATTTTTAACAATTACCGCCACATGGCCCCCGCCATCTAATCTTAATAAATCCCCTGTCTTAATTTGGGAATAGGTAGCTACAGATAGGGTATTGATGTTGTTCGTTAGGGCATCGGCATCTGTTTTCCTAATTCCCGCCCCATCTACCCCAACCACGCTATTTTCGATACCATCGCCTCCCTTTTGATGGTCCAGAAAGTTAAGGATTTGATAAGCAAAACCAGAACAATCAAGACCGATCCGATTTTTTTTCATAAAGGCATAAATTTCCTTCGAGCTTAAATTTCTAAGATTAATCTTTTCTGATTTGGCGGCTTCAATTGTCGCCTTAAGTATCTCTTGCGGTATTCCCTTGCCGCCATAAGGCCCATAAATTTCCTTAACGAGCTTATTCATCCAATAGGGGATGATTACTTTTTTCCCATAAACCTTAAAATTAAAAAACTGCTCGAGGAATTTTGTCAGTTTTGACTCCATATTTAAATCATCGCCAACCACAATCCCAAAATCGCCAACATTAGTCCCGCCAGATAGGCTCGCGTGACAATCTTCGGTTCCTCCCAACCGCGTTCTTGAAGCCAAAGATGAAGAGGTGCGACTTTAAATATTTTTCTGCCAAGAAAATGCTTGGAACAAATTTGGGCAAGACTGGTAGAAATCTCCACGACAAACAGGCCGCCGATAATAACTATCGCCATAATTTTCCCAATGAGAAGACCGACCACCGCCAGTGTTGCCCCAAAAGAAAGGGCCCCAACATCACCTAGAAAAATTCTTGCCGGATAGACATTGAAATACAAAAAAGCGATTAGTGCTCCAAGCCAAAAGGAAAGGAAAATGGAAAGGACTGTGTCTAAATTAGCATAGGAGAGAATCCAGAAAGCAAAAAGGGCAATCATTAGAAGCCCCGAGGCCAGTCCATCTAAACCGTCGGTAATATTTAGAGCATTGGTAAAAGCGATGATAATAAAAGCCGCCAGGGGAATATACCAAATCCCTAGTCTCAGGATACCCCAAAACGGAATGTTAACAAAATCAATTTTCAAATTTTGATAAAGAAGAGTAGCGATGATGAATGCCAGAATACATTGAATAAGAAATTTCCAGCGTAAGCGGAGTCCAAAAATTCCCTTATTGGCAAGACCGAAGAATTTCATTAAATCATCATAAAAACCCAAAAGGCCAAAGGAAATAAAGGTAAAAAAGAGAATGTTAAGTTCTTCTTTTATGGTGTAGGCGGCTTTGATATAAACTCCAAGATAAGAAATTAAAGGGAAAAGAAGGGCGTAAAGGAGGGAAACTATAACGATAATTAAAAAACCGCCACCCACCGGTGTTCCGGCCTTATCGCGGTGAAACTTATCAAAAATAACCGTTCTATTGCCTTGAAAATCCTTCGTCTTTTGGTCTTTGCGCTGGAACTTTATCCGATAGAGGAAATTAATAAAGGGAACAATTAAAATACTCGTGACAACAAAGGTGAAAATCAAAAGGCCCAAAAAAAGCGCCATACTGACCTATTATATTCCCTCTCGCAATTTTGGGCAAGCCAGGCAAGGTTTATAGAAGTGACAGGAGTTAATTCGACAACTAACTGTTTTTCCCTGAAGTAAATAAATTATTCTCTCCAGATGCCGCAAAAGAGAACCTTTTAAATATAAAAGGTCACCTTTTTTGATTATTTTTTCCAAAATTTGCGCCGCTTCGGTGATATCCTTAGCCCAAAAGACATTCTCTTTTTTCATGCCGTTTTTAAGTGCTTCCTCCAGTGTAAGTTTCTGCAGTGGTCCAACACCAACTAAAAAATCAATTCCCAATGAGGCTACCTTTTGGCCAATTTTACGGTGTTCTTCTTGAGTATATTCTCCTAGCTCACCCATTTCCCCTAAAATTGCAATCTTTCTACCTTGGTGAGAAAGCTCTGACAGAGTCTCAAGTCCCGCCGCGGTTGAAACAGGATTAGCCCGTAAATGGTCATCCAGAAGTAAGGTCCCCTTTGGTCCTTTTTCAAGGCTTAAACGGCCCGGAAGGGGCCTGAGTTTAACCAAACCACTTTGGATCTCTTCCTCACTTAAACCATTAATTAAACCCACGGCCGTAGCCACCAGCGCCGCATGGACAAAGTGTCTCCCAATCAAACCTATTTTTACTCTCAATGTTCGATTATTCGAATAATTGGTATGAAGAAGAAAACTTGTCCCCGTAAAATCAACTTCGATTTTTTCCGCCCAAAAGTCAACTTTTTTGTCCGCCAGAGAATAGCGAAAAATCCTGGCTTTTGTTTTTGCTGCCATCTCCCGTACATGGACATCATCCCAGTTCAAAATCGCCCAGCCATCTTTAGGAAGTGCTTCTAAAAGCTTTCCTTTCTCCTCAATAATTCTCTCCAGTGAGCCCAAAAGTTCCTGCTCTGAATGAACAGGTGTAATTCCCGTTACCACCCCAATTGAAGGTCTAACGAGAGCAAGATAAGAATCCATCTCGCCTTTATGGTCCACTCCCATTTCTAGAACTAAAAAATTATGTTTTGGTCGAAGTTTAAGAAGGGTGATGGGTAAATTATAAACCGTGTCCAGATTCAAATCTGTCTGAAGTGTGGGGGCTTTTTGGGATAAAACGGTTGCCACTGCCCAGGCGGTATTCGTTTTTCCGAAACTTCCGGTAATGCCAATAACTGTGACCTTAGGAAAAAGTTTAAGCCAATTTTTGGCTAAAAATCTGCGCGCGTCATGAAACGGCTGTTTCCAAGCCGAAGTCGCCATGAACCAATTCTACCACAAAAAAATAAACAAACCCTAAACTCGGCGAAACTCCCGACGTTCAAACCTAGTCAACATCCGATGTTGATTGAGGTGTATAAAAAATAAAAGTGCTATAATCCAAAAAGTGAACGAGAGAGAATCTTTTTTGTATTTTTAGTTTATTTGTGTTAACCTCTGCCTAAAATTAGTAAAATGATTGAACAACGATTTGGAATATTCTTTGACATCCCTTTTCCTGTGTCAAATGAAGAGCAACTTAATTTTTCCTCCGTCCGACTCATTACTTTTAATTTTGACGAGCCTGAACTTAAACAGCTGGTATCGGTTTTTAGACCCCACCTGGTTTTAAAGGGTGAAAACTGGCCCAAAGGAGAAGGAATAATCTCTGCCTTTTATCATCGCCATACAAGACAACTGGAACATCTTTGCGTTGGTAGAATTATTTTTGATGAGGCTACAGAAGAACGACTCTATCTCGGTTTGCGTTACTCACCTGCGGAAAGTCCGTTTTTACGTTTTGATACCTGGCCAGTCTACCACTCACCTCTTAAGGAACTCGTTCCTGAAGACCATCGAGTAACTGGCAGTCCCGTCCCGATTGAAGGTGGAACTCTTTTGGCTTTCGCTCAAAATTTTAGAGTTAAAGGGTCACTTTAGGGCTTTGACCAAATTAGAAGTTCAAGTGGTATTTTAGGAGTTAACTCTTTTAATTTTTGCGCCTAAATTCTGGAGTCTTCCCTCTAAGTCCTCATATCCTCTATCAATATGTTCAACGCCTGAAAGTTCGGTTTTACCGTGAGCAACCAGGGCTGCTAGAATTAAAGTCGCCCCCGCCCGAATATCGCTGATAGCAAATCGACTCCCTCTAAGAGCCGTTGGCCCGTAAATTTTGGCCGCATGAAAATAGCTGGGTCTATCATCTTTCCAATTAAAATTGTAATAGGTTTCGGGACTAGCCACTTTGGGGTTGAAAAGTTCAATTTTTGCCCCCATTTTTACCAGGTCCTCAACATAGCCAAAACGATTCTCAAAAATTGTCTCGTGGACAATCGAAGTTCCCTTTGCTTGGGTCATAAGGACTGTCCAAAGTGCTTGCCAGTCAGTCATAAAACCCGGATAAATAGCTGTTGTGACCCGACTTGAATGAAGCGAATTATTACAGAAAAATCGAATTCCATTCTTCGCCAGTTGATAACCCCCATTTATTGCCTTCACTTTCTTCAAGAAGGCTGATAAAACATCGGGGTTGGCTCCCTTGACCAAAACATCACCCTTGGTAATCAAGGCTGCACAGGCAAAGGTCACAGCTTCATTTCTGTCGGGCATCACTTCAAAACTTGCTCCCTTTAGTTTCTTCACACCCTGAATTAGAATTCTGCGTTTTGATAGTCTTTTAATTTTGGCGCCCATCTGGTTTAAAAAAGCAATTAAATCGTCAATCTCCGGTTCCAAAGCGGCGTTTTCCAGCAACGTCTCCCCCTCAGCTAAAACGGCGGCAATTATCATCACATCAGTTCCCCCATGAGTGTTTTTGGGAAAACAGTAAGTCGTCCCTTGAAGATTCGGGGCTTCAATTAAGCAGAAATCTCCTTTAAACTTAAAATTTGCTCCCAAAGCTTTGAAACCTTCAAGATGACGCTCCAGTGGCCGGCGGCCGATTTTACATCCACCCGGAACCGGGATAGTTGCTTTGCCAAAACGCGAAAGCAAAGGACCGACAAAGTAGGTTGAAGCTCGAGAAAGACGACCGTGTCTTTCGGATAACTCAGATTTATTTAAAGTACCGCCTTCTACCAAAAGCTCATGGTTTTCCTCGAAAGTTACTTTCCCGCCCAGCTCCTCGATTATTTTAGCCGTTGAAAGAACATCACCAATTTTGGAAAAGTTGGTGATTTTGCACTTCTTCCCGGAAAGAAGGGCGGCAATCATTAACTTAAAGCCGGAATTTTTTGCTCCGCACAGCGTGACTTCGCCGCAAAGACGATTGTCGCCATCAATAATCAGTTTCTGCATCAAAATTCTCCAATAATTTTCACTTCTGTTTCCAACATAATGCCGAATTTTTCCTTAACCTTACTTTGGGCCAAACTTATCAAGTCTAACACATCCTTGGTCTTTGCCAAACCCAAATTAACAATAAAATTCGCATGTTGGACCGAAAAGCAAGCTTTGCCTATACGGTAACCTTTTAGACCACACTTCTCAATTAACCGAGCCGCGGCTTCGGGCTTTGGATTAACAAAAATCGAGCCGGCTGATGGCTCTTGTGGCTGACTTTTACGTTTTTCCAGGTTATCTGCCATTGTTCTTCTAATCTGCTGTTGACTGCCTTGTTCAAGTCCAAGTTCGGCGGCCAAAATTATTTCTCCATTTTTTTTAAACCGACTCTGTCGATAGTCAAATTGACAAGCTTTTTTGCTAATCCATTTTACTCGACCATCCTTGCTTAAAATTCTCACCCTCAATACTTTATCCCCAATCGCTTGCTGCCAAGCGCCGGCATTACCCGCAATTGCCCCACCTAAAGTGCCGGGTATCCCCACGGCGAATTCTAAACCAGAAAGAGAATGCTTGGCGGCTATTTCAATAACTTTGTTTAAGGGAACGCCGGCTTCAACTATCAATTGACCATTAATCATTGACCATTTGCCATTGGCTATTTTTATTACCACTCCCCTAATCCCTTTATCGCTAACCAAAAGATTGCTTCCGCCGCCTAAAATAAAATAGGCAACTTTAAGCCGGCGGCAAACTCCAACCGCCCCTGCCACCTCTTCTGCTGTTCTGGCTTCATAAAATAAATCCGCTGGACCGCCAATTTTAAAAGTCGTATGCAAACTCATCGGCTCATTTGTTTTTATCCTATTTTCACCTAACTTTTTAATTAATTGTTGATAAGATTTTTGCATTATTTTTCTTTCAAGGAAAAAATAAGCTTCTCTAACATCTGTGTCGTCTTCAGTCCTCCCGACGATAAGAGGACAACAACATCTCCTGTTTTTGTCTCCTTTTTGACAAAATCGATAACTTTCTCCGCAGCTGGCTCGTAAAACGCTCCTCCACTTGGATGTTTAATCGCTTTAACAATATCCGGACCTTTAACCCACACCGTTTTTTCCAGTCTCCCAAGAAAACTTACCTTAGTTACTATCACTTGATTTGCCTGGTCAAAGGAGCCAGGATACCAAACCAAACTCTCCCTTTGTTGTAGTAGACTGGCATGCGGATCAAAAAGGCAAAAAATTTTGTTTTTGGGATATTTCGTCCTCAAAGCCACTAAACTCTCTTTTGCCTTGGCAGGATGTTGCGCAAAATCCAAAAAGACAGTTACGCCGCCAAAAGTACCTAAATTTTCCAAGCGTCCTCTGGCACCCCTAAAACTTTTCACAGCCTTTTGGATAACTTCTTTTTTAAGACCCAACAAAGAACATAAAGTAATACAACCATCGATATTTTGAAGATTGTGTTTGCCTAAAAGAGAGGTTTGAAAGGGAAAAGTTGCGGTTGGATACCAAACCACCTTGCATCTGGCCTCTCTGGTGACCTCCTTCGTTCCCTCCCCTTCACGACAGACAATTAATAAGCCATCTTGAGGTATTAATTCGACAAATTTTTTAAAAGCAGATAAATAACTCTTTTCTGTTTTAAAAACCTCCGGATGATCCCATTTGACAGCACTTAGAAGAACGAATTTGGGTTTGTAGAACATAAACTTTGGTAAATCATCTTCATTCATCGCTGGCGTCTCGTCACCTTCAACGACAGAGAAAGAAGAATCTGTGTTTCTAACTCCCTCCGGAAAATTAAGAGGTAAACCGCCAATCATAAAAGAAGGATTTAAACCCGCCTCCTGAAGTATCCAAGAAATAAGAGAGGCATTAGTTGTTTTACCGTAAGTTCCCGCAGTGACGATTGAATTTTCCTTAATCAAAAAATCTCTTAAAACCTCTGGATAAGACAAAACTCGAAGGCGCAATCTTTCTGCTTTCGCTAGCTCGGGGTTCTCTTTATCCACTAAAAGAGCGCTGCGACCAACGATTACTAAATCAGGTTTACCAACCAAATTTTTTTCATTATAGCCTCGGAAAAAATCAATTTTATTCTCCTTAAGATAGGTAGTGATAGGAGGATAAACTAATTTCTGATCTGAACCGGTCACGTGCCAACCCATGTCCTGAAACATCTTAGCTAAAGGGGCCATTGTTTTACCGGCAATACCTATAAAATGAACATGTTTTCCCATTGAGTTAAAATCTTACTCGAACACCAGATGTGTTCAGAATTGCCCCAATGTCTCCTTGATAGAAGATTTCTTGAAATTCTTTATCCCGAAAAAGATAAACTTCAGCCTGTCTTTCTATTAAATATTTCAATTCATCAAGATTGGTCGACCAATTAAACCCATTAAAAAACTCCACCCCTGAAAATTCTGTTTTATAAAGAGCATTTCTTTCATAGCATGTTCCAAGATAGGCATATTTTTTTTGATTTTTTTGCGTCCAAATAACTGCCTCTAACATCATTCTTGCCCCTAAACTTTTTTCAAGGAAGTCAAGGTTATAAAAGGCATGGGCATATTGCAACAAGGATTCGTTAATAAAACAAACTGCGTAGCCAATTTCTTTGCCTGTCTTTTCCTTCCAAACAAAGACATGACTATAAACGCCTTTTTGAAAAATATTTTTGATGGCCGCCGCACTCATCCGGCCCTTACCGAACCTTTTGCCCATATAATCTTTACATAACTTCTGAACTATTGGTGAATAATTAAATTCGTTAAGAGGAATAAGCTCACACTTAAAATCAACGGTTTTTCCTAATATTCTCCTGTTTTCACTAGAGGGAGCAAATTCTGCTAAGTTAACCCGTACACTTCTAGAAAGATAATAAACGCAAGGCATATTCCTAATCGGTAGAAAACCAGCCTCGTAAATTTTCTCTACCTCGTCACCTTCCTCTTTTAAAAGCCAAACTTGATAAGGGAAAAAATAGTTTTCATAATTTGGTTTAAATTCTCCAAAAAATAATTTCATTTTTGCCTTTCTTTGATCGCCTCTCTGGCGGCTTTCTGGTCCGACCAAGGCACTTCAGAGCCTTTAAGGTTTAAAGTCCTCTGGTGGCCAACGCCGGTGATTATTATTGTATCACCATTTTTTGCCATCCCAATGGCCTTTTGAATAGCTTCTTGCCGGTCAGCAACTTTCCAAAAACTTTTTCCTTCTATCTTGCCGCCTTTTTTAACTCCATCTTCTATCGCGGTAATAATTTCCTCTGGCTCTTCACGATAAGTGTCTTCGCAGGTTAAAATAATTTTATCACTAAGCCCAGCAGAAATCTTTCCCATCATCGGCCGTTTTGACTTATCTCGCTCGCCTGTGCAGCCAAAAACATGAATAATTTCCCCTTTTGTCTGCCCTCTAACAGTCTTTAAAACTTCTTCAAAAGCCGCCGGAGTGTGGGCAAAATCGACAAAAACCTTAAAATCTTGCCCTTCATCAATTTCCTCGAGTCTTCCCGATAATCCAGAAAACTTCTCTATCGCTTTTCTGGCTACTTCTTGTTCAATTCCCAAACTTTGTGCAACACTGACGGCTGCCAAACAGTTATAAAGGTTATATTCTCCTGCCAGCTTGGTCTTAAAAGGACAAACTTCTGGCATAAAATCAGCGTCTTTTAATCCATAGGTGATAATTCGTGATTTGTGAAATGTGATATGTGACGCAAGATATGGATAAGATTTGTCGTCGCGATTCAAAACGGCGATTTTGACATGGCGAAAAAGTTTTTCTTTTGCTTTTAAATAATTTTCATAGGTTCCGTGGTAATCTAAGTGTTCTTTTGTGACATTAGTTAGTGCTCCCACTTTGAAATTACAACCTAAAAGCCGATACTGGTCAAGACCATGTGAAGTCGCCTCAAGAACCACATGGGTAAATCCCTGGTCGGCAATTTGCCGAAGAAGTTTTTGGAGTAACCAAGGGTTAGGTGTAGTTACATGAAGACCTATACTTATTTTGTCGCTACCAAGAAATGCTCCAAGCGTAGAAATGGTGGCTACTTTTAAACCCGCCTCACGAAGGATAGCCCCAAGTAAATGAACTGTGGTCGTCTTTCCGTCGGTACCAGTCACACCGATAACTGTAAGATTGGCTGAGGGAAAACGATAAAAAATAACGGCCGCGAAGGCAAGGATAAGATGGAAGAGGTTCTTTATCTTTCGAACCATACGCGGTGTCTATTATAACACTTTCCACCCTCAAAACTTAAAAATTCGGTGGGATGCCCAGAAGGTAAAAGAGTTCTTTGGAAATCTCAAACCAAAGCGGTGCAACTGTCATCGAACCCCAGGTTAGGGCTGGCTCTCGCATGGTGACCAGCATGACAAAGCGCGGATTATCAGCCGGGGCAAAACCAATAAAGGAAACAATCGTTTTTTCCTTATCATAATGCCCTGCAATCGGTATCTGGGCTGTTCCGGTTTTGCCGGCAATCCGATATCCCTTTGGTCTTTCCCATTTTCCGCCTCGTTCTACCGCCGCCACCATCATTTCCGTAATAATCTTTGCTGTTTTTTGGGTAATCACTCTCCTTACTACTTTTGGTTTAGTAACCAGTTCTTTGTCAGAAGTTTTAATCTGGGCCACCACATGAGGCTCAAGGAGTTCTCCCCCATTAGCAATGGCGGAGACCGCCCGTACGATTTGAATAGGTGTTACGGCTACTCCTTGACCGAAAGAAACTGTGGCCAAATCAATCGGTACCCACTGACTTTCCCCTCGTAAGGGGGCAGTTGCTTCTCCTTCAAGGTCAATCCCTGTTTCTTCCCCGATGCCAAAATTTTTCAAGTACGCAAGTAAATTTTGTCCCCCCAGTTTTTCACCTACATAAACCATACCGACGTTATCAGAGTGCTCTAAAATCTCTGTCATTGTGGAGTCGGGATGATATTGCCCATCCCAGGTTTCAATTGTATATTCTCCGATTTGCCTGGGACCACTGCATTTAGAGCATTTATCTTCGGGACTAACCACCCCCTCATTTATCGCCGCGGCCATCACTATTGGCTTAAAAATCGAGCCAGGCTCAAATGTCTGGCTAATCACCGGATTGGAAAAAAGGCTTTTGTCTGCTGTGGCATAAAAAGCAGGGTCATAAGAAGGAAAACTCGCCATTGCCAAAATTGCCCCGCTCTTTGGCTCCATCACTACGGCTAGCCCTCCTTTTGCTTGATATCTTTCAATTCCCTCTAATAATTTTTCCTCCAGCATAAACTGAATGCCGCGATTGAGATAAAGTTTGAGGTCTCGTCCGGCAATTTCATCTTCAAAAAGTGTTTCGCCAATTAAAATGGGACGGCCTGAGGCATCTTTTTCCAATCTGTGAAGTCCTGGTTTACCCTCAAGACTTCGATTATAAAAACCTTCAACGCCAAAATAACCTTTATCCAATCCCCCCAAGTCTTGGCCAACAAAACCAAGCATTTGAGCACTCATTGAGCCTTCCGGGTAAAATCTCTTCTCCTCCTCTTCAAAACCAAGACCATTAATCTCCAATTTCTCTACCTCTTCTTTAATTTCTCGGTTAACTTTTCGAGCCAGTGGAATCCAGACTAAGTCTTTACGCTCAAGTTTTTCTAAAATTTCCTCTTTGGTTTCTTCAATCTTCTGTGGGTCTAAAACAGAAGTTAAACGCAAGGCGAGCTCCGCTTTATCCATATCCAGTTGTGCTGGTTGGGCGAAAATAAGATAGGCTTTTCTATTAGTCACCAACGGAAATTCATCTGAAGTTAAAATTTGCCCCCGCCTGGCCTGAATTTCCTCGGATGTAAAATGTTGAGACTCGGCTAGCGCCTGGAGCTTCTCACCCGAAATTACCTGCCAGTAAAAAAGCCTAAAAACCACTAAAACGCCAAAAACTAAAAAACAAAACCGGAGAGTTTGCAAACGCCATTCTTTCATTTAATAAGACCCGCGAAGTGCAATTGGAATTTCAGGTGTTAGACCAACGACTTTTGTCGCTTGGACAAGTCCCAATTTGGCTGCCTCTGAGGAAATCCTCACTAGGGAAGAAAAACCAAGAATTTCTTCTTCCAGAAAAAGATTTTGTCCTGACAGGCTTTGACTTTGAGTTTCTATCTCCGCCAGGGCTGTTCCTGTCGTTGCCAGCCTTGCAGAGGCAAAAACTTTAGCAACTGCCAATAAAAAAACGAGGGTGAAAATAAGATAAATTGTCCTTTTTTTCATAGTTTTTCTCCTACTCTCATTTTGGCGCTTCTGGCTCTTGGGTTACTTGCAATCTCTTCTTCTTTAGGAACGATTGGTTTCCTCGTTAAAATCATCAGCAATCCTTCGTTCTCTTTGCTCGTCATAAAGTTTTTAACAATTCTGTCTTCAAGCGAATGAAAACTTATCACCACCAACCGACCATTTTTCTCAAGAATCTGCAGCGCCTGCGGCAATGCACTCGCCAAAGTCACCAGTTCATCATTAACCGCCATCCTCAAAGCCCGAAAGACATTTGTCGCCGGATGCCTGCCCGCCCACCTGGCGGGTATCCGAGCGTACCTTTCTTTGCCTGTTAAAGTCCCAAGAATAATCTTGGTTAAATCTTGACCAGTAATAATTGGTTTTATTCGACGGGCCCGGCAAATAGCGCGAGAAAAGCGCCGAGCACGGTGTTCCTCACCCAATTTAATAAATAATTCATATAATTCTCCTTCATTTAAAGCATTAATCAAATCGCGAGCAGTCACCTTTTGGCTATCCGTATTCATCCTCATGTCTAAAACTGAATCTGTCGCAAAAGAGAAACCACGCGATGGATCTTCAAGTTGAAAACTCGAAATCCCCAAATCAAAGAGAATGCCGCTGGCAGGATAAAAATTTTCTCTTTGAGCGATTTTTTTTAAATCTGCAAAATTACCGTGAGCGAGGTGCCCATGCGCTTGCACATCTGGAGGGCAGGCTGAAGCCAGACGTCTTGTGGCAATCTCCAAAGCTTGGGGGTCAAAATCAATTCCTAGAACTTCCCCTCCGCTTTTCAAGATTGCCTCCGCATGGCCACCTCCACCCACGGTTGTGTCAATGTACTTCTTACCAGGCTTTACAGCCAAAAAATTAATAACCTCTTCCTTTAAAACTGGAGTGTGAACTATCCCCATTACTCTCTCCGTGGCTGTTATTTTTTTCATCCGTAATTTGAACTCCGGTTTTTCCTTCTGTGGCCAGAATATTGGCCAATCTTAGTCTCATCTGTTCGCCATTCAGGCGGATCATTCTTAACCTCCTTTTCTTTAGAGTCTAAAATTTAAAGTATGCCTAGGTCGGCTAGACGCTCGGCAATATTTTCACTGTCTTTTTCTATTCTTTCCTGATAAAGAGCAAAATTTTCCTTGCTCCAAATTTCAACCCTCTCCAGAGCTCCAGCCACGACAATCGCGTTTCTTAAGGCTGCATACTCTCTTAAATATTCAGGAATTAAAATTCTTCCTTGTCCGTCAAGTTCAACTTCAGTCGCTCCATAAGTCAAAAGTCGGCTAAAACCTCGAGCGTCGGCTTTAGTCAGAGGCGTCTGTGAAAGCTTCTCTAAAAACTCCTCCCAACGCTTTTTGGGAAAAAGGAAAAGACAGCTATCAAGACCTCGTGTCAAGATACCCCCATCAGCCAGGTCAGTCCGAAATTTTTTAGGAACAGATAACCTGCCTTTTTCTTCAAGATTATGCTCGTATTGTCCGATAAACATACTATCAACTCATAGTAGTGGTATTTACCACTTTATACCACTTTATACCATTTTGAAACAATAAAAGAGGCTTGTCAAGAGGGCAATTTAACTCATCTAAGTTCAGGGTTTTCTGGAAGGAAGTTTAAATAAGGACTAAAGGAAATAAGTGAGAATAAAAGACACTAAAATAGTCTCCACCACAATTCTTGTATAAGCTTCATGATGGGCCATGCCAAAATGATTAAAATGGCAAATAATCTACTCCTAAAACAACGATAAACCGTCCAGGCTGGAATTAAAGCAACTATTGCGGGCCAAAATGTAGGTAACCACCAACATTTCCTCCAGCCAACACTCTCTATTCCACAGGCAGTTATCATAAGTATACCAAGTGTAATATAATTAACCACAAAAGCAACCACTAGTGAAACAATTAGATATAACCATCTTTTAGGGTGTTTTTCCATTGTTCCTAAGGTGAAACAGCAATATAGGTCGTCAGCCGGTCAACATCAACACCCACAATTTGCCCTACGGTAGATTACCGCAATACACGTTCAAAATTCCGAAATATTCCAATCTACACACTGTACTACCATTCACTACACCAGTACTCGCTTTACCAGCATTATTAACTGACATCGGCGGGAGAGCAACATTAACATTATTCTCATCAACCGCATAATCTTTATCAATAAAATACTGTTTTAGTTGATCGAGTCGCTCTATTTCTCTGGGCTCACTGCCCTGAAGCCAACCACCCAATATTTCTTTCATCTCTCCATTTGGCAGCGCCCAATCAAAATAACTTTCTTGAAGTGGCCCAAAATCATCCGGATAATCATTTAAGATTTGTTGCATAATTGGTAAATTGATCACAGGCTTGTTTTGGGTAAAAAATCTTATCCCCTCAACTGACACCTGATAATTTTTAGGAAAAAGTCCTTCCACGGGAGTGATTAGTAGTCTGTTGGCTCCAAGCTGCACCATTTTGATGTTGACTCTATATTGGTTGTTATTGTCAATGTGTTTAAAAAAATTTTGAAGGCCTTTTCTTTTAAAAAGGTCGGGCGACATAAAGGCTTCAATTTTACCATTTATAGTTTCTAAGTTTTTCTCGAAACTCTCTGGCAGTGGCTCATATTCAATGGTGTTCTCGCCGTAAATTGTAATTATTTTTGGGATTTGAATAATAAGTCCTACCTCAAATTCGCCAACTTGAATATCTTCTGCAAATAGTTCGGCTCCATCTGGGTATTTAATAAATGCTTTTATCTCTGTTTGGTCTCGATCAACTACACCTATCTTTATTTTTCCCTCTTGTTGGTTGAATGAACTGACAACAATAAAATATTCTCCGGTATACGGAGCCTTAAATTCTATATTTGTATCTTTTTCCTCACTTATTTCATTACCGTTAAAGTCAAAAATTTGAGAGTGGACAAAACTGTTTGGATTTGACTGTCTGTCCTCAAAGACTATCGTCTTAAGCCCTTGGGATTTAAAAGCTAAAAATTTATACCCTTTGGCAAAGCCATCTTTATACGACACATCATTCCTCGTAATTTCATCCTCCACAAGAGGAGCCATAATTTCTATCTGCTTATATTCGATTTTCGGCAGCTCAGGCGGTGTCCGATCTTCTGCCGCAAAAGCCTCTTGAGTTTTTAACAACAAAGAACTGGTCCTATTGTCAGAATAAGAAACTGTTTCTGCTAAACGGTTAAACATTTGTTCTGCCAAAGACTGATCTGACGCCTCGCTCCTAACAACAAGTGTTTTCTCTTTTGTCTCCCAGATACCGACAATAGTTCTCGTCTTCGACTGAGCAAACATTTCTTTTCCTTTTTCAATCTTGACCTGGTTTCCGCCAATCGTTCTGGATTCTGTCTGCTCTATCTCGAAAAGAGGGTTTTTAAGATAATTTTGCCAATTCTCAAGTGAATGGGAGAATGCTTCAATCTCCAATTTGGTCCCTGAATCGTCTCTAGCTTTAAGAAAATTATGTTTTTTACCAGATTCCACTACTTCGACATCCCAGTTTTTATCTATTCCCACTTTAAAACCGACACCCAGATTGACAAATACATCTCTATCTCCAAGTTGGAAAGTAATCTCGGGAATCTGGGGAGTGGTGCCGCCTTTTAGGTTAATTATTTTCTGAAAAAGGGAAGTTTTTAGAAAGAACGTTTCCGTTATTATTAGAATAATAATTAGAAGGATTAAGGCTGATATAATATATTTTTTTTTCTTTAGTCTCTGTTTTTCAGGAGGACGGTAATTTAAATTAGCCGCCAATCTAGGCTCTTCACCTTTTAGTGCTACCGGGGAGGAACTTTGATCTTGAACAGAAATCAAATTGTCTTCAATTTCCATAAATCTTCTTACCAAGTATAATTTCCTATTGAGAAACGGCAACAAACGTTGTCAGAAAATCGACTTCTACCGAGACAACTTCTCCATCGGTCTCAAAGCCTTTGGTGTACTCTTTCCAGCTTTTGGAAGTCTGGTCCCAGCCAAAAATTTTTACCTCACTTGCCGGTTCTTCTAATTTAATCGTTATTTTCCCCTTGGCTTGGTTTGAACCGGCAGTAAAAATTCCGTAAGGCCCAGCAAGAACCTTTCCTTCAATTTTATTTGGTAAACCTATTGCGGGAAGCATCGTAAAATAGTTTTTGGTAGGGAGATTGCCTTCAAAAATAAAGTTTCCATCAGAAAGTTCGATTCCATTGGCTGCCTCGGAACCTTTGAATAAACGGTAGGAAAGTGCATATTTTTGCAAAATCGTCCCCTGAAGACTAATGTTAATATCTCCACCGACAATATCCTCATCATATCTATATCTGCATACTCGACTTTCGCCCGTCCCAGAACAGCTTTCACTGCCAAAAAGAAATTTTCTTGAAAAGAAACTTGAGTTATTAAGATCAATTGCTTCGTCAGTCTTTGTCCCCCGAGGAATATTACCGCCTCCAGCTAAATATCCAAGTTCATACTCAACGGTTTTCGCCTGGTTAATTCCGCTAAGTTTAAACTCTACCCAATGGCCGTCACTGGTAGGAACAAGGCTGAAAAATGGTCTTTCTTCAAGAGGTAGCTGTACTTCTGGCGCTACGGTAGGCACTTTTTCTCCTGAAGTTTCGTCCTTTTTATTTCTGCTCAACAAACCAACACCACCAATGATTAAAACGACAACTAGCGCAATTACTAGAATAAGGTGATTCTTTTTCATTTGTTCTCCAGTTTATTTTGAAACCAACCTTCTAAATTGTCAATTTTTTCTCTTATTTGCTTTGTCGTATCGCGATTTCTGATTGTGACTGTTCTATCTTCCAGCGTCTGAAAATCAACTGTGATGCACCAGGGAGTGCCGATTTCATCCTGGGCATAGTAGCGTTTCCCAATGTTGCCCCGCTCATCCCAAGCGGTGTGAAGCACAGGTTTGAGCTCGTCGAAAACCGAACGCGCCTTTTTGACCAAATTCGGCTTATTGGCCAAAAGCGGGAAAACCGCCACCTTATACGGCGCAAGCTTGGGATTAAGCGACAGAATTGTTCTTTCTTTCTCTTCCTTTAAGGAATCAAGAAGCATGGCAAGCATTACCCGCTCCACCCCAACTGATGGCTCAATCACATAAGGATAGTATTTCTCACCTGTCTCTTCATTTTGATAACTTAAGTCGCGACCAGAAAATTTACTATGATTTCTTAAATCAAAGTCTGTTCTGTTGGCAATTCCCTCCAGTTCCGCCCAGCCAAAAGGAAATTTGTATTCAATATCTATGGTTCTCTTGGAATAATGAGCCAGATTTTCTTTTGGGTGTTCAAAAAAGTGAAGGTTTTCCTTCTTTATTCCCAAGCTTTGGTGCCACTTCATCCGTTGGTCCTTCCAATACTCAAACCATTTTTCATCATCTTGCGGTTTGACGAAAAATTCCAACTCCATCATCTCAAATTCCCGATCTCTGAAGATAAAATCACCTGTAGTTATCTCGTTGCGAAATCCTTTCCCAATTTGCGCAATTCCGAAGGGAATTTTGGGATGGCATGAGTCAACGACATTGCCAAAGTTAATAAAAATTCCCTGGCAGGTTTCGGGACGAAGATAAGTCTCCTGCCCTCCCTCTTCCACCGGCCCAACTGAGGTCTTAAACATCAAGTTAAACTGTCTCACCTCTGTTAACTTCCCACCACACTCAGGACATTTATCGCTCTTAAGCTTATCTTCTCGAAAGCGCTGATGGCAGGATTTACATTCACGTAAGGGGTCTGTAAAAGAGGTTGCATGACCGGAGGCTTCCCAAACCTTAGGATGGTGAATAATGGTTGAGTCTAGTCCGTAAACATCGTCTCTGTCGTAAACCATCGCCTTCCACCATAGGTCTTTGATGTTCTTCTTAAGCTCCACCCCCAGCGGCCCGACGTCCCAAAATCCCCCAATCCCGCCATAAATTTCCGAAGAAGGGTAGACAAATCCCCGCCTCTTGCAAAGACTCACAATTTTCTCCATCAAGTCAGACTTGACCATCAAGTTATTCATAAAGAGTGGAAAATATTTTTGGCTCTTAGTTTTTTCTCAATAAGACTTTCGATATATTCCTCAAGATTAAAATTATCTGCACTTTTACCCCTGGGCCAGAAACCTGTTTCCTCGAGCAGGCTTTGGGCAAAATTTTGGCTGGCCTTTTCTAAATCATCCAGGCGGGCCCGACCTAAACCTAAAAGGCTCCCACAGAGTAAATTAAAAATCTCCTGGTTCTTGACATTCTCGGCTGTTAGTCGCTCCACCAATTCACAAAAATAATAAGCCAAGGCCACTTTCCTTAAATTTTTGCGCCAAGCTTGAAATGATTTAACCGTCTCTGCCTCAGTGACTAAGTCTAAATTCCTTCCTTTTGTTAAATAAAGCTGTGTCCAGTTAAAAAGCTCTAAATGTCCACCTTTCCGACTCGTCGTCTTCCTTACCCCCTTCGCTAAAACTTTAATCTTGCCAAAGTGACGCGTATAGATGGTTAAAATCTTATCCGCTTCGCCAAAATTTGTCCGCTTTAAGATAACACCCTCGGTTTTGTAATTTTTCACTCAGATTTTAAATTTCAATTCCTTATCTGTCTTCAATTGAAACTCTTGTTTTTGCCCGTTAAGTTCAATCAGATAATCCGGCTCATCTGCGCCGGGCTGCTTCTGAATCAGAAGCCGATAATCTCCTTTGTCAACCTTAAATGGCAACTGATACTTAAAACTGACTTTTGCCTGACCTTGGGGACGAAGTGGATATTTATCACCAAAAAATCCTTCAAAAACTGTCTTTCCAAGTTCTTCATAAATCTCTATTTCGCTCTCAAAACCGGAAGAATCAACCAATTTTGAACCTTGAGGAACATAAAGTCTCACCCAATCTCGGTAAGGTGCATTCAAACAAAGACCACCGCTTTCCAAATTACAATCCGAGGGTGGAGAAGGATTTTTATAAGTAACCGTCACCGTCTTTGTAACTGTCCCATCACGAGCCACTTCAATTTTTTGTTCCACCTCCTGCTTGATAAAAATATTCACTTTAGCTCCCGAAAAGTTAGCATCATTCAGGTGGAAATAGTCACCCTCAAATTCTTTGATTCTACCAGCGAGGTTGAACGATTCAACGGCATTTTGAATTTTTTCCTCTGGAAAGTAAAAAAGGACATGTTTTTCTTGGGTAGAAGAGAAAATGGCCTCAAAAAGGCCAGGTAGTTTCTCTTTGGGACTCCCCATCGCGTTGGCCAAAAGCGAATGCATCAGTGGCCCAATCACGGCTTTCCTCTCGGCCACAATCCGATTGAGCGGTTTAGTAATTAAAAGCTCCAGCTGGTAAACAACTTGCGGGCAACCATCACAACGGCTGTCAGGTTCGGCAGAAAAATTACCCCATCCAGAAACACCAACCGGCCCTAAAACTTTAAGTAACCTTACTAAAACTTGAGTGTCAACGGCAACAATACCGTCAAATTTAAGTTTTGAAACCCCCACAAACTCAGGGGAAAATGTTTCCATGGAAACGGCAAAATCAGGCGAAATATTCATATCTCTTAGTCTCCAACGGGAATCCTTACTATATGGAAAGGAAACGTACTTTACTAAAGCTGTGGGTGCTTCCTTTGTTGGTTTATAGGAGGCGTCAAGCGCATAAATGTCCTCTGACAAGCCTGGTTTTATTTTGCCCTTATCGACCTCTATAATCGCGTAAGCCGTTATAAATCCTCCCGTAGGTCTAAGCTCCCCATCATTTTGGAAAAGAAGCAAATAGCGTCGTGGAGCATCCGTGCCTAAAAACCAAGGGGCATTAGCCAAAAGAGGCTTAGCATCCGTACTTAAACTCGCCATTTCATCAACTAAAGTAACTACCTCCTGTAAAGGCTCTCTAATTTTCTGCCCCCTAAAGCTTTGCGGATAACGATTGGGGTCTACTTTATCGATTTCCTTCTGGGCCAAAACCACTTTTTCACTCAGGCTATCAAGTTGGGGTGAAATTTTGTCTAAAGTCGTCACCAAAAAATTAATTCTGTCCTCGGCTGTCTTTTCCCCACCCCCAAGTTTCTCTCCGCCGGTAAAGCCAATAATATCTGCATAAGGTGAGACTGCGGCAATTACAATTTCGCCCGCTTCAAGGCCATATTGACCAGCTCTTGTCAGATGAACCGCATCTTGCTCGAAATGACCGACCCAAGGAACCCACCCCACCCAGGAAAGCATCTTTAAAGATTTTTCCAATTCATTCAAAGATTTCTTAGTCGCAGCGGTCTTTTCCGCGACAATTTTTAAATCTTTGGTTTTGGCGGCTTCTTTTAACTGCAATAGTTCACTTTGGACTGTTTTCACTTTCCCCATCACCACAAAACCGGGAATTGCCAAAGCCAGGAAAAGTAAAAGAAAAGCCCCCGCCAGCGAAAGGAACCACTTTTTTTGCCAAAAGCGTTTCATAGCTTGCTTATTTGTTTCTTCGATGTCAATTTTCTTAATGTCGCCAGACACAAACTTGTTTGTTTCGTCCATATTTAGAGTGCTCCTTTGCCAGAAATCATCGCCCAGGGGCTTTTCGCTAAAATAATAACATCCTTCAGGACTGATTTTTGGTGGGCGTACTGGGCATCCATCGCAATTCTTTTGTCAAAATTTATCTGAGACCTTCCCGAAACTTGCCAAGCGCCGGTAATTCCCGGCTTGACGGACAAAACTTCTTTGACCAAGTCTTTCGTCTCGGGATATTTTTTCTGCTGGTCATCAAGTTCGTCAGGATAGTAAGGTCTTGGCCCAACAAGACTCATTTCGCCTTTTAAGACATTGAGAAGTTGGGGAATTTCATCAATTGAATGTTTCCTGATAAATCTCCCCACGCGTGTCCACCTCGGGTCATCATGAAGTTTATAACTTGATTTTTTGTATTCTTCATAAAGCTGTTTAAAGCGGGGATCATTTTTTAAAAGCTTATGTGCTCCCACAATCATCGAACGAAATTTATAAAACTTAAATAATTTGCCATCTTTGCCAACCCTGTGTGGCGTATCCGCCAAAACTGGCCCTGAAGATTCAATCTTAATCGCTATTGCCGTGACTAAGCAAACCGGCAAAAAAATAATTCCTAAAATAAGTGAGACAATAATATCAATCAAGCGTTTGAGGAGAACGTACAGCATTTTTTAAAGATATTTTGTTTTTTTCTTCTTCGTCAATAAATTAACTAAATTTTTCACCTCTTCTGCTTTTCTTTTTTTGGCCACTAAAACAACATCTTTGGTATCAATAATAATTAAATCCTCAACACCAATGGTGGTAATTAGTTGGTCGGAAAAATGAATTAAGCAGTTTTTTGTATCAATCCCCACAAACTCACCCTTCCCCTTATCATAAATTAAAACATTACCATCCTTGTCTTTTTTACTAATATCATAGGCCACCTTCCAATCGCCAACATCACTCCAAGAAAAGCTTGAGGAGACAAGAAGAAGATTTTTTGCCTTTTCAGAAACTCCGTAATCAATGGAAATGTCCTCTGCCTCCTCGTAAACTTTATTGATAGTCTTCTCCCCGTTAGCTGTCCCTAAGTCTTTTCTAATCATTTCAAGGCTGGTTGCAAGTTTTGGAAGATGTTCCTCTAGGGCTCTCAGTATCGAATCAGACCGCCAGGTATAAAGATTTGCATTCCAAAAATAACCACCGTCACTTAAAAACCTTGTAGCGGTGGCCAAATCAGGCTTCTCGATAAACCTTTCAACTTTAGAAACTGATGAGCCATTAACTCTTTTATACACGTGACTCGCCTTAATATAACCCATCCCCGTATGCGGAAAAGTTGGTTTAATACCTATGGTCACCAAGAAATCACCAAGATTAGCCGCCATGGCCGCACTTTTCACCGCTCTATCAAAACGGCGAAGGTCAGAAACATGATGGTCAGAAGCAAAATTAATAATGACGGCCAAAGGGTCAAGCTTATGGATATAAAGAGCCCCCAGTCCCATCGCCAGAGCGGTATTTCTTCCCTGCGGTTCGACAACAATATTTTCTCGAGGAATATCAGGCGCCTGCTCCCGGATTTCATCGACATAACCAGCGACCGTCACTACAAAAATCCTTGAGCTAGAGACAAATCGCCTGCTACGCTCCACCGTATCTTGAAAAATGGTTTTCTTCCCTAAAAGCTTGATAAACTGCTTTGGGGTCTTCTTCCTCGAACAAGGCCAAAGTCTTTTCCCCGCTCCCCCGCAAAGAATTATGACGTAGAAATGTTTTTCAAATAATTCTTCCATTTTCTCTCAATAAATGTTTTAAATTTTTCTTTGAAAACTTCTTCCCTAAACCTTTCCGCTTGAGCCCGACAAATATCAGGCTGGTAACTCTCCGGCTTGAAACTCTTAACTTTATCAACAAGTGCCCGTACAGTCTGAGGAGCAAAAAACTCCCCTGTTTTACCCTCCAGAACTGTTTCCAAGACGCCACCACCCTGGTAAGCAATGGTCGGCTTTCCGCAACTTGCCGCCTCAAGCGGCACCAAACCGAAATCTTCCTCGCCGGGAAAGACAACCGCTCGGCATCTTTGATAGTACCCTAAAACTTCCTCATCTGTCAATTGTCCTAAAAACTCAATATTTTTGTGCGCCATTTTCTTTAGCTTCTCCATCTCCATCCCCGTCCCGATAATCTTCAAGGGCAAATCCAACTGATTAAATGCCTCAATAGCAATGTCAACTCGTTTATAGGGCACCAAGCGGGAAACAATAAGGAAGTAGTCGCCAATTTTCCAATTTCCAATTTCCAATTTCCATTTTCGTGTGTCCACCGGTGGATAAATCACTTCTGCATCTTGCCGATAATACTTCTTAATTCTTCTTGCTACATTTTGAGAAATTGCCAAATAGAGATCGGGTCGGCTGGCCGCCATTTGATCCCAACTGCGCAATTTTGTCCGTAGCGGCCCCAGTAAAGCAGGAATTTTATAATCCCAGGTTCCGCTCCAAAGGTAGCGTGTTGGTGTTAAGCAATAACAAACATGTAGGGTCTTCGGCTTGGTAATGATTCCTTTGGCCTCAGCTGAAGTGATGGAAATAACGACGTCAAATCCGCCAGCTGGCGGATCAAAAGTAAAACTTTCAAAAGCCAAAGGCATAAGCGGCGCATAAAACTCATGGCGAGTTCTGGCCCATGGAAACTTCTGCAAAAAAGAAGGAATCACTTTAAAATCGGCTGACCACGGAGCACTCTCTGGATTATAAACAGCTGTATAAAGAGGGGCTTGAGGCCAAATCTCATGAAGCGCCATTAGAATTCTTTCCGCCCCTCCAATTTTATTCACCCGATCATAAACAAAAGCAATTTTCATTAAGCAAGAAACTTCACAAATTTATTATTTTTATCCACAAGAATATTTTTGGGCTTGATTGGCTTGTTTGTTAGTTCAAATCCCATCACAATAATTATTTCTCCTTTCTTAATCAAATGGGCCGCGGCGCCATTCATACAAATTACACCGGAATTTTTCTTCCCTGGTGCGATATAAGTCTCCAGCCTTGCCCCGGAAGTGACGCTAACGACCAAGACTTTCTCACCAGGCCAAAGACCAGCTTTTTTAATCAGCGCCTCATCTATCGTAATGCTGCCGATATAATTTAAATCGGCCTGAGTAACGGTCGCCCGATGAATTTTTGATCGCAATACCCACCTCATATTTTTCTATTTTACCAAAAAATAAACTCGCGGCCCAGTGGTCTGTCAGTTGACATGCTAACAAATAGTCTGTTATGCTGGTTTTATGAAGGCAATTTTGTATTTGATAGTCAACACCTTAGCAGTTTTTGTCACGGCTTATATCCTACCAGGAATCAGGATTGAAACCGTCTTTACTGCCTTTATTATTGCCATCATTTTAGGGGTAATTAATACCTTCCTCAAACCCATTCTTATTCTTCTTACTCTTCCCTTAAGCATTCTAACTTTAGGTCTTTTTGTCTTCATTATTAATGGTCTTTTGGTGCTTCTTGCCAGCGCTATCATACCTGGATTTTTTGTGAAGAACTTTTGGTGGGCAATTCTTTTCAGCTTAGTCGTCACACTTATCTCCTCTTTTCTTCACAGATTATCAAAATAAACAGCAGGCCCGCATTAAGAAGCAACTCTTTTGTAGACAGCCATGGTCTCTTGGGCCATTTTTTCCCAGGAGTACTTTTTCACCTGCTCAAAACCTTTTTGAATCAACGTGTTGCGTGTACTCGTGTCACGTGTCACTTTTTTTATTTTTTCGGCTATATCATTAACATTTAAAGGGTCAAAATAAACAGCCGCTTCAACATAAATTTCTCGCAAAACGGGAATATCAGAGCAAACAACCGGCAAACCGCAAGCCATCGCCTCAAGTCCGGGCAGACCAAAACCTTCAGAGAGTGTCGGGAAAACAAATGCTTCTGCTTCTTGGTATAAAACAGCTAAGTCTTCATCAGGGACAAAACCAACCATTTTGACACAATCCCCAGCCTCCATTTGTTCAATTTTCTCGTTGAATCTTTCATAAAAAACACTTCTCGCGCAAGAGATAACTAAAGTAATTGGTAATTTGTAATTGGTTATTAGTAATTTAATTGATTGAATTAGTTTCTCCACATTTTTGTGAGGATAAACGCTACCGGTATAAATGACAAACGGTTTTTTGATTTTGTACTTTTCCAGAATTTTTAAGTTTTGATTTGTATTTTTGATATTTGATATTTGATATTTGAATTTATTATCCACTCCTTCATAAGTGACCACAATTTTATCGCCAGGTAAATTGTAAGTCTTTACCAGTTCATCTTTAACTGCCTGGCTAGGAACAATTATTTTAGTCGCTCTTTTGACTGCTTGACCGAAAACAATTTTATAACCCAAATATTTCAACCAATAAAACCATCTGCTTCTGGTGGTGGTTTCAACACCTCGGGAAGTGTGCTTGATTAAATCGTGAATCGTCACCATATATTTCCCAAAGTAAAAAAGGGGCACATTGAAATGAGGAAAATGGACAAGATCAACTCTGGCTTTCTTGATAATCCCAGGCATTAAGAGCTGTTCGACGAGGCTATAATGAGGAATATCGGCTTCTATAATTGTTAGATTGCTAAATTGTTGCATTGCTAATTGGTCTCTATTTTCTTTTCTCGCAAATAAAACCAGCTCTAAACTCTTATCTTTACTCAATTCTCTCACTAGATTTTCGACATACCGACCTATTCCGGCATGTTTTAAACCATACATTCGAGCATCAATAGCAACTTTCATCTATCCAACCTTTCATTAAATTCTGTCTAAAGTTAGTCTACGTTTAATTTCTATCCCGAACATAACCAGTGCAGTCAAAGCCTGTGGATATTGTTTGTCATAATGTTTGCGGTAAAAAATTTTCATTGTCTCGTAGAAATAATTGGTAGATTTCTTTCGAATTCCCCTAACTCTCTCCGCCTCTTCTCCTTCCAAATTTTTTGCCCTTCCGCTTTGTTTTTTGTGGTGGATAATTTTTACCTTGGGGTTATACCAAACTTGCCAACCAGCTTTTTTAATTCGATAGGCCCAATCTAAATCTTCTCCGTACATAAAATAATCTTCATCCAAATAGCCTACTTGTTTTAATATTTCTCGGCGCAATAAGAAAAAAGCGCCTGTCGTTGCATCAATTTGATGAGGCATCTCCAAATCTTTAAAAGTCTGGTGATATTGAGCAAAAATCCGGCTCCTAGGAAAAAGTCTCTCCAGACCAAGCATATAAGTTAGAGAGGCCCAGGGGGTGGGAAAACCCCGATGACAAGCTGGGTCTAAATCACCATCGGTCAATTCTACCCGACAAGTAGCCAGTCCTGCTTCTTTTGTTTTATCCATAAAATTAATCATCGCCGCCAACGTCTCGCAAGCAACCTCTGTGTCGGAATTAAGCAAAAGAAGATAACGTCCGCAAGACTGCCGTATTCCGACATTATTCCCTTTGGCAAAGCCATAATTCTCAGAATTTTTAATCAGCTTTACCCTAGGGAACTGCTCTTTCACCATTTGAGGACTACCGTCAATCGAAGCATTATCAACAATAATCGTTTCAAATAAAAAATTATTCCGCCTTGCCTTTTCAATAGACTCCAAGCAGTTTCGTAAAAGCTCTTTAGTATTGTAGTTTAGAACTATGACTGATAAATCAACCTGCCTGCCGGCAGGCACGGCTTTTTTGTCCACGACCTACCTCCTCGTAAATCCGGTCTAAAATCTGCGATATTCTCTGCCAGCTATATTTATCCTCAACTAATCTTCTGGCTGAGACTATTAGTTTACGATAAAGCGCCTCTTCTTTAAGAAGTCTTGTTGTCGCTTCGGCGATTTCTTCGGCAGCATCTCTAATTAAAACCTCATGTCCATCCTCCGCCCCTATTCCTTCAATTCCGGTAGAAGTGGTAACAACAGGTACTCCAGCTGCCATCGCCCCCAAAATCTTCAGCCGTGTACCCCCAGGCCCGGCTAGGGGCGATAAAAAGACGGTTGCTTCCCGATATGCCTTTTTAACTCCTTCAATATCCGAGGTTTCCAAATCGTAGATTTCAACCCCGTTGCCAGAAAGATTGCCAATTTTATCTTTGGCTCCTTGGCCGACAATACGACAAGAAGCCTTGGGAATTTCTTTTCTGATTTTCGGGAAAATCTCGTTGGCCAAAATTTTGGCGGCTTCGGTGTTCTGCAACCACAGAAAGTTCCCTTGAAAAAAGACAATTGGTCTCTCGGGTATCGTCTTTTCTTTTTCCCAAAGATTCATTAAATCTTCACCCACGCCGTTGGGAACAATTTCCACTGCCAAAGTTGGTACCAAAGACAACATTTTCTCCTTGTCAGCTTCAGAAACGGCCACAACCTTTGTTGCTTTACGCCAAAATCTTGTTTCCCAAAACTTAAGTTTAGCAACATCAATATACAAAAGTGGTTTTGCCGGCCAAAATTTAAATGTATCCGCGAAATGCTGATAAACTTGGTACTCAATTGTTTGGTCAACCAAAAGGATGGGAATGTTTGTTTTAGGCAGATGGGGCATGACATAAAAACACTCAGCGTGAATGAGGTCAAATTTTTCCGCTTGAAGTTTTTCACTCAAGCGCGCTTTTTCCGCCGGTGAAGAATTGCGGACCACTAAAAAGGGATAAGGGCCAAATCCTGTTTTTAAAATATTGCTTGCTGTCCATGGCTTTTCCGGCCTTTTGAAGATTTCGACTCTGCGGCAAAACTTCTCAAGTTCGGGAACATATCTTTTTTCTTCATCGGTCTTAATCAAAGAAAAAAGGGTAATTTCATGTTTCCCGGCTAAATTTTTTATCAAATTATATGACCTTACCTGCCCACCAGAGGAAGGCGGATACGGGAGATAAGGCGTCAGCATCAAAATCTTCATTTGGGAGAAGCAAGGTCCAAAATCACAAATTTATCATTCTGTTTTAGAATTTTATAAGTTTCCATCAACTCGAGAGTTTGCGCATCGAAATTAACTGAAACGTAATGAGTCGCGCCGCGGCTAATCAAGTAATTTGCTGAAATTTCATCGTTGATAATTGGCCAACCGGAACGGTTTGTTTGATATAAAAAGGCTGTATCCCCATTATAAGGTGCGATAACCTTAGCTGATTTTGGAACCAAAGAATCGGTCGCTCTCCCTGCTTCGACAATTTCTGGATGATTAATATTATAAAAATCTCTCACTTCATACCAGGAAAAGGCAAGCATAAATAAACAACAGACAGCAAACACCAAGAAAGAAAGGAAACGGTTAAAAATAACCTTTGATTCAAAAATTAAAAGACTCGCTCCTTTGGCCAAAAAAATGCAAATGGCGGGAACGGCTAAAATTTGATAATAATCGTGACGAACATTACCTGTTGCCACGACGGAAAAATACAGTAGAATTCCTACCAGCCAAAAATGGAAAAACCAATTTTCTTTTTTACTCTGCTTGGCCAAAATACCTAAAACGAAAAGGGGCAAACCCCAAAAACCTAAAATCAATCTTCCTGCTCTCTCGCCGAAAATCCAGCGGAAAAAAGCTCCTTTAAAGCGAATATTGTCGTAGTTAAAAAGCCAGACAAAGTAAGGAATTCCCTCTGGATATTGACTAATCCAAACTCGCCAAAGGGCAAATGGCAAAACAGCTAAAAAAAGATAAAGATATAAAAGGGGTTTTTTAAAAAAGGTAAATTTCCATTTAGACCAGCAAAGATAAACAAGCGGCAAAAAGAGGAAAACAGCGAATGGCTTAAGCAAAAGACTAAGACTGACAAAAACAACAGAAAGAAGGTAATAAAAAGCCGCCAGCTTTCCTCCCTCCAACCACTTGGCGAAAAAAAAGATTGCGGCCAGCGCAGCAAAAATCATCACTGGCTCAGGGAGGATAACGCGTGAGTAGTAAACACTAAAGGGTAAGGTACCGAAGAAAAAGGCTGCCAAAAGCCCAATTTTTGCTCCCATATATTTTTTTGCAATTAAATAGAGAAAGACAAGGGAAAATAGAGAAAAAACAATAGAAATCATTCTTCCCCACCATTCGATTGATTTTTGCCCAAACAAGCTGGCTATCCCTGCCTGGAAGAAATTATAAATAGGGAACTCAACCATGCGATAACCTTGAGGGTTTTCTCGGCCGGAAGGGAAACTGGAAAGATCGTCAAAGCGAGGATGCAGTAAATCGTAACCGTTTTTAATAAAATTTCTGGAAACACTGGAAGTATCAGCTTGTCGCCAGGAATGCCAATCGGCCACGGGATTATCTATCTTGTGTAAACGCAGGCCAAAAGAAAGAATTATAATAATTGATAACAAAATGTACTCAAGAATACTTTTTTTACTCATTTGCGGTTCGTCTCGACTTTAATTAATCTCGCGGTTGCCACCAGAATACCCATCAACAACCAAAAAGTAATCGCAACCTTCGAAGCTTCAAAGACATCAATAAAGAAAGCGTTGGCCAGAAATCCAATCATCGCCCCCAAAAGACCTATTAGTAAAAAATCTTCAAAACTTTGCGGTCGGCGAAAGAGAACTGAGTCTGCTCGATGAAAAATAATAAGTAAAATCAGACTGAAGGCTAAAAACCCCAAAATGCCTACTTCGCCTAAGGCTCGCAAATAATCGTTATCCGTTGCCAGCGTAATTGAGGAAAAACCGGTCCCCAACAGAGGGTTTTTAGCCAGCGCTCGTAGAGCTCTTGGCCATTCCACTTTTACCCTGATAGAAAAAGAACGGTCCTCGGTTTGAGGCATTTCATCCCCTGCTCCATAAAACACAATTCTTTTCTCCGAAGGTGTTGGGGTGGGAGTAGGGATCACTCTTATCTTTTTAACTACCGCCTGGGGTTTTTCTTCAATGATTGGTATTGGAGTCGGGGTTGGCTCGGGGACAAAAGAGATAACCGTCGGTTGCTTGTCCCAAGGAAACTTAAACTGGACTTGTTTTATTTTGTACAAAGCAACCTGAAGAGTTTGAGAATAGCGGTCAGTCAACTGTGGAGTAAAAGACGACGCCAAAATCGACAAAGCCAATATCGGGATAATCCAAAGTTTTCTTTTGATAAACCAAAGTGTAAAAGTGATGCTTAAAAGATAAGCAAAAAAGGAAATTCTTGAAGCAGACAAGAGAAGCAACCAAAAAGAAAAGACAAAAACCAAAACTAAAATAAATTTATGAACTTTTTTCTTCGCAGACACCAGAACTGCCATCGCCAAGGGAAGGAGCAAAACCAAATACGCAGCCAAATCATAATGTCCCGCAAAAGTAGAACTCACTCGGGCGCCGGGGTGAAGCCGAAGAGCAATCCCTTTTGCAAATTCCGTATTCATTGTCGAAATTACGGGAAAGAGAAAGAACTTTTGCCCAACTCCATACAAGAAAACAAAAATTAACGTTAGAAAAATCACTTCCAGATAAAAAACTAACTCTTTCCTACTTTTTATTGAGGCTAAAACAACAAATAAAACAGCCATATATTCCACTCTTCGAAGCGTATGCAAAAGTCCAATGTGAGGAACAACAGAGTGAGTAACAAAAATTGCCGAGGCTAAAGAAATAAACCCAACAACAAAATAAGCGATAATTGTTTTATCTAAATCATCTTTTAAAAAATTAAATCGACGACGAACTATGCCCAATAACCAGACTAAAAGGACGGTGGCAATTAAAAAATCTTCAAGTCTTATTGACACCCAGCTGCCAGGTATCTTAAAAAGAGGGAATTTTGGATATAGAGGAATAACAATAAGAAGAGCCGCGACTCCGTATTTTAAAAAATTTTTTTCAAACGATTCTAAGCGCTTCCACATAAGCTTCTTTTGCCTCTTTGTTTCTTTTCATTATACCAAAGAGCAAAATCCTAAAGATAGCTCCCGCTTTCAGAAAAAACCTCAAAAAAAACATTTTCCAAAATGGTTCGTGTTTTGCGTAAAAATACTTAAGACCTCTGTATTCACCCACGAGCGCGTTTTTAGAAGTGCTGCTTTTCCCGCCGAAGTGAATAATTTTCGTGATTGGTATATAGACCACTTGCCAACCGGCCTTTTGAGCGCGATAGCAATACTCCATCTCCTCAACATACATAAAAAATTTTTCATCAAGAAATCCGATATCCGCAATTACATCTTTGCGTATTAAAAAAAAGGCTCCGGTTACCCAGTCCTGAAAATGTTCCTCCTGATACCAAGGGTTACGGGTATAAAAACGGGGGGCATGAGGATGAAACGGTTTAACGAGTTTTCCTACTAACGGCAAGTCGTCAAGAAAAAACATCCAAGTAAAAACTCGAGATAGAGTAGGGAAAAAACCACCCGAGGGTTGAATATCACCATTTTCACTGACAAGTTGACACGAGGCAATACCGACTTTATTATTTTTATCCATAAATTCAATCATCTGAGTCAAAGAGTTCTCAATAAATTTTGTATCTGAATTTAGAAGAAGAACATACTCGCCTCTGGCCTTTTTCAGACCGATATTATTACCTCCGGCGAAACCCAAATTTTTTTGATTCACCAGTAAAACAGCCGAAGGAAATGCCTCTTTGACCATCTCCACACTTCCATCGGTCGAGGCGTTATCCACCACAATCACTTCCATCTCAAGATTCTTGTTTTTTTCAAAGAGAGAGTTAAGACAATCCTGAAGAAGTTTTTGGGTATTAAAATTAACGATGATGACGGAAATCTTCATAAACTTCCGAGAGCTAAAAGCTCTCGGTATTCTCCGATAAACAAGTTTTCAAGAGTTGACAGAACATCCAATCGGAAGTTTGAAATCGTTTTGGGCATTCACCCGTGGATTAAAAGTCCACGGTGTTCTGCCAACGATTATAAATTTGCCTTACTTGTCTGCCCAACCATATTAAACAAAAAACAGATAAAATAAAGATAACCAGTCTTATAAATACACTTGAGTCTTTCTGTAGCACCTGAACTTTCAAAGAATACTCCTGACCATCAAATTTAAAATTTGCCAGTTCCTGCCCTTCTTTGGCGAAAGGGTCCTTTAGGGGCTCATATCCATTAATAAACCATGATTCGCGGAAAGGATGAACTAACTCCTCAAGAAAAGAACTATGTTCTGTCTCTCTTAAGACCTGCCAAGTATATTCAGGAGGATGATTTAAGCGATAGGTTATAAACGGTATGTCCAAAAGAGAAGACCGTATAAAATAATTTTGATAATAGTTTAAGACCTCACTTCTGGATAAATTCGTGTAGTAAGCCGCAAACAAACCTGGAATTTGACCCATGTCGCCCGGTTCGGTTGATCTACGGCTTTGGGGTAGAGGTGGCGGCTCAGAAGGTGAAGGAAGGAGAAGATAAATAAAAACGGACAAAAAGACTAAAAGACCAAAAACCTGAAAAAATTTTTTAATCGTATTCATTGAAAGAGTCTTGCACGCCCTAAACGATAGCGAAAATTCTTAATTTGTCGCTCGCCAATTTCGCGGGCAGGAACCCCACCGACAATTTTTCCAGCCGGAACATCTGAAGTTACCACCGCACCCGCGGCAACAATCGCTCCATCTCCAATGGTTACCCCTGGTTGAACAATCGCCCTAGGGCCGATAAACACATAGTCGCCAATTTTCACTGGTTCTTCTACTGGTTGAAACTCTTCATCATTAATATCGTGTTTACTGTTGTAAATTAAAACTTGAGAGGCAATATCTGTATGACTGCCGATAGTCAGTGGTGCACGACCATCTAAAAAAGCATGGTCGCCAATAATCGTTCCCTCTCCAATGGAAACACCGCTGGGTCTGAAAAAATTGCACCACATGTGGATAGTCGAACCTTTACCGATTTTGGCGCCTGCCAAACGATAAAAAAATCTCCTTGCATGATGAGAAGGGAAATAACCAACCCAGCGAAGTAGCATCAGTTCAAAATCTGCCAAGCAATTGCTGAGTCTATTTAAAATTTTAGGCCAAGCCTCTTTCCAGGAAAGTTCTCGGCCCATCCGATCATGAAAAACGGTCATATTTTTCTAAAACCTCCAAAGTGTTTCGGGCGCATTTTACCCAGGAAAATTTTTTAACTTGCTCTAATCCTTTTTTAACTAATAAATCTTTTTTATCTAAAGCTTCTTTTATTCCTCTAGCGATATCTTCAGGGCTGTACGGGTCAACTACAATCCCCGCCTCCCCGACTACCTCCGGCAAACTGCCAACATTTGATACAACTGTCGGCACACCAGTTGCCATCGCTTCAAGTATCGGTATCCCAAATCCTTCCCAGAATGAAGGCATAACAAATACTTTCGCCCCTGCCATAAGTCCCGGTACCTCATCTTCCGCCACAAAATCTGTAAAAATCACTTTTTGCTCCAAGTTCAACTTCTTCACCTTTTCAAAAATTGCCTCATACATCCAACCCTTCTTTCCCGCGATTACTAATTCCAATCCGCCAGCTGGCGGACTAATTCCTAATATCTTAAACGCTTCCAACAATCCCTCAATATTTTTACTTGGTTTTAAAGTGCTCAAAAACAAAATATAATCACCCGAAATATTATACTTTTCTTTAACCTTTTTAATTTGGAAATTGGAAATTATTTTTATCATATCCCGGATAAGTAACTGTTATCCTCTCTTCGGGCACGCCGTATGCTTCAATTATATCATTTTTTGTCCTCTGGGAGATAGCCAAGATATGGCTAGCAGATTTTATTGATCTAGCCGTCCACAAGGTTAACTGATATAAGTCTTTTTTGGTAAACTGCTCGGGAAATTTAAGATAACCCAAATCCATTATCGACACTACCACAGGTACCGGCGAAAAACGGGGTGCATAGTGACCCGGAGAAAAGAAAACATCTGGCCTTGGCTTATGGAGATAAAGGTCCAGGGGCAATCGCCACTGAGTCCAAAAATTTTTCGGCCCAAAAACCCGATAGGACCAACCTGTACCTGATTTGGGCATCTCCGGCAGTGGTGGTTCTCTTAGATAAATTACGAATTCGTGATCCGACTTAAGTAACTTAAGCGACTTAAGCAATTCGAAAGCATACTGATTACTCCCTACCCGCCTTTCTACATTGGCTTCATTTCCGTCAATCCCAATAATCATTTGTTTAACTCCTCATAGACAGCTAAAGTCTCTTTTGCCGCCCTCCTCCAAGAGAATTCTTTCGCTCTTTTAAATCCTTTTCGAATCCACGCGTCACGCATTTTCTTATCTATCATCATCTTAATCCCCTGGGCAATTTCCTCCACGCTTTCTGGGTTGACCAAGACGGCCGCATCGCCAGCTACTTCAGGCAAGCTGGAAACATTGGAGGTCACGACTGGACAGCCACAATTCATTGCCTCCAAAACCGGCAGACCAAAACCTTCATAAAGAGAGGGGTAAACAAAAACTCTAGCTCCACTGTAAAGCGCCGGAAGTTCGTCATGTGGCACATACCCTAATAATTTTAAATTTTTAATTTTAAATTTTAAATTTTCAATGTCCCTTCCCCAACCAAATTTTCCCGCAATAACCAAACTAACCGCTAACCCCTGACCGCTAACCGCTGAAAATGCCTCAATTACTCTTTCCAGATTTTTACGCGGTTCACGCGTGCCTACCGCTAAAATATAATCTCCTTTAATTCCATATTTCTTTTTTATTCTCTCCACGCTCTCGTCTGATTTTTGGACAAACTCAGCATCGCAGGCTTCATAAACAACACGAATCTTCTCCTGAGGAATCTCTAAAATCTCAACTATATCCTTTTTGGAATTTTGCGAAACAGTAATTACTAAATCTGACTCTTTTTTAACCCACTTAAGTTTTCTTTTTAAATTCTGTACAATATCGTGCCCTCCGAAAGGCGTAAAACTTTCAGGATATTTAAAAACCGCCAAGTCGTGAATTGTTGTTACTTTGGGGCACCTGGCTGGCGGTTCGAGCCAATCTGAAGTATGAAAAACATCAAGTTTACCCGTGAAGCGCTCTATGGGAACAACATCTAAACGATTCCAAAGAAATTCAAAGACAGACGGAGGAATTTGATAGAATTTCGCTTCGCTTTGGGAAGAATAAGTAGTGTGGTAGTTATCAAGAAAATGTTTCAGCCTTAAAGAGGAGCCAAAAAGTACATACTCATTTTCTTTATCAATTTCTAAAAGGCTGTCAACAAGATTTTTTGTATAAGTAGCCACTCCCGTTCCTCGAAAAACTATTTGTGAAATATCAATTCCTATTCTCATGTGCTTTTTCCTTTTCCCATAATTTAACTTCCTCACAAAGCTGTGCATAAGAGGAAAGTACGCAAAGAGCAAACCCATAAAAGCCATCCGCAAAGCCCGCATGGCGGACATACCTTTGTAAGAAAACCCGCATTGGTTTCCAGAAAAAATTCAGAAAGCTAAATCTCTCACCTTCATCAAACCGATTTTGGGCGCCAACGCCCGAGTATCTATTTTGTCTTTCTAAAAACTGGCTAACAGTTTCATAGTTTAAATGCTCTATGGCCAAATTTTCTTGCGCAGGCAACTCTAAAACTCTTCCCTCAACTTTGGGATAGAGATGAATTCGCTCACCCCAAGAAACTTTGCCCTTTTTAAAAAATCGAACATGATAATCCGGCCACCAATTACTGTGCCTTATCCACTTGCCAAAAATTATATTTTTTCTGGGGATATTTACGACCTCAAATCTATCCTGGTCGACA
>Ga0299915_10000270_pt1 | contig 41124 bp, 53 predicted proteins | sample RVTome_13_FD_200263 | JGI IMG/M metagenome (GOLD analysis project Ga0299915, IMG submission 200263) | Soil microbial communities from uranium-contaminated site in the Upper Colorado River Basin, Wyoming, United States - RVT92D227 (version 2) ...
CTCTCTGGGGACGTTTTGTAAGAATAAGAAAGATATGCCTTTGAAGATATATCATTATCTCGAAAACTCCGTCAATAAAATGAAATGGAATATCCTCATGAAACAGATCTCCCATACTACAGACAAATACCCGTGATGGTTTTTTCCAGCGGAAGGGTTCCTGGAGGGCGTCCTCATGGTATGTCACTTTAAAACCGTTTTTATATTTTTCATTATACTTTAACCTGGTCAGCGCCCATCGTTCGGCATAACAATTGCGGCAGCCTTCACTTATTTTTGTGCAGCCTGTTATTGGGTTCCAGACCTTATCGGCCCATTCAATCCTGGTATTCATTGTTTATTACTCGTTTATATATTTTTTCTGCACTTTTAAAGCATTGAATTCTGAATTTTAAATTCTGAGCCTTCCTGCCCGATTTATCCTTGTATTTTCTAAGGCTCTCTTCAAGTATATTCAATTTGCATTTCAATTAAATATTATATCAATCAGTAAATAATTACCTTCTAGTGTTTTATAAAATCTTATCATATCAGCAATAATAATCTTCAGGAGTTTTATAAACAGGCTCAATAAATCCACAACAATGACATTCATTGCGCCTGCCCAACCGACGGTATATTTTTAAAATATTTCTTAAATCCTTGTAAAGACAATCCATTGTATGCAGTTCATCCAGGGCCTTTTTAAGATGGTTTAATAAAACACACCGGGGGCATGTCCAATAAGGAGAAGCATACCATCCGGCTTTTAAAACAGCTATCCTGGTTTTATAATTTTCTGAATACCCGCATTGACAAATTATTTTCATATCTATTTAGATAAAGCAATTTTATCTATAACTTTCAGGGCCCTGAGATGTTCGATTGTGAATTTACCACTGCTGATCTCAGTGAGCAGATCATTATCAGCCTTTGAATAATGCCAGTTATAGTAATTAATCGTGATGCATCCGCTTTCGTTTTTAAGTATCTTTAAAGTATGCTCCCTGTTTGTTTTAATGAATATTTCACCGTGCTCGGTTTTTAACATATAATACCTGTACTCTTCCATAGCATTTAAGAAATTATTGATTTTGATATCGCCCGATCAAAAGGAATTGTCTGAATTTCACATTCCTTTAAGAATTTCATTATCGAAGGCCCGTCTTTTTCCGACTCACTGAGAAGTTTTAGCTCATGAAAGTTAACCTGCTTTTCTATCTCCCTTTTTATATCATACCATTTGTTGAACTTAGCCAGGTCAAACTTTTTCAATGATTCATTGCATAAAGCTGCGAGAAGCATTTCTGCAAGTTCCTGGGCATCCTGATCACTTAAGAATATTGTTATTAGGGCCATGATTGATTTATAATATTAATGTTCTTTTATTTTAAGATATTAGCCGTTATTATTGCATAACATTCCTGGCCGTCAATTTTAACAGGCTCTCCTGATATACGAAATCCAATACTCTTTTGATTAATATGGACTTTGTCATTAAAGCATTTAAAAATCTTGCCGGTTATGGCAGCACAATTACAAACTAATCCTCTATGCTGTTTTGTTCCTCTTATTAAAAATCCTTCTTTACCGGATTTAATCAAATACCAGTCGGCAGGCTTATCATTATCCTGGGCAAATGATATGTAGTCAAGAGATTTTAAAGAAAGTAAATATGCAGCTTTTCTAGTAATGCTAATAGATCCTTCTCTACGGAATCTTATAGTAGGATTACCATTTCGGGGTAAATGCTGGCAATTTTGGGTATTATAAATATTTAATTTCATAATATGAAGATTTTAATGGTTAATTAATTGGGAAACAAGAGAATGATTCAGCTTACGGTTTTTATAAAGTATCGATATGAATTGCTTGTTTTCTTTCTCCAGGAAAGGCTTGCGGTTTATAAGTCTGCCGTTTAAAAATAATGATTTTACCCTCTCATGCGTCAAACATCTTTTTTCTTTCCCATCATGCATCTCATAGAATCTTACCTGCCCACCGACAATTCTTGCCTGGATAAGAGTATTTTTTAAATTGGCATAGTGCCTGTATTTTTTATTGGGGGTTGCCGTTGCCAGTATTTTCATAAATAGTTTAATTTAATATTATCAAAACTCAGGCTGGTATTTGTATTTCCACTCAAGGATATCCTTTTCAAAGGCCCAGTATCTGCGCCTGTTTGCATTATCACGGTGAATAATAAGATTACCATTAAGAATAAGCTTGCTTTTATACTGACTCTTACTCCAGGAAGACAGGGACCAGCCCAGTTTTTTACGGATCTCCTCGCCAAAAAGCCGGCGGGGTTCATCTGAAGATTCAAGATGCTTACCATCTGTAAGCAATCTTTTTATCTCATGAACGTATGATTTCACTTCGCTGATATCCTTAAGAAGGGTATCATATTGTTCCTGTTCTATTATTATAGCTGGGCGCATAGTATTATTCAAAAAAGTGAATTTTAGCCAGTTCCAGGGCTTTTAAATATGTTTTTTCATGCTTATCCCCCTGGTGAGATTCTTTAAGTCTTTTTACAAAATCTTTTTCATTCCCAAAATAGCATTTGCTTCTTATGTATATTCCCTTTTTGAAATTGAATATATAACAACCTTCATTTCGTGAGCCTATGTTATTTATTCTTATAAAGGGGGGTATATTATTAACTTCATAACCATTTTCAAAGCTGCACCCCTCGGCAAAGCTGCACCCCTCGGCAAAGCTGCACCCCTCGGCAAAGCTGCACCCCTCGGCAAAGCTGCACCACTCGGCAAAGCTGCACCACTCGGCAAAGCTGCACCCCTCGGCAAAGCTGCACCACTCGGCAAAGCTGCACAACTCGGCAAAGCTGCACCACTCGGCAAAGCTGCACCCCTCGGCAAAACTGCACCGCTCGGCAAAGCTGCACCGCTCGGCAAAGCTGCACCTTTCGTTAAATATCTTTATATCGCTATAATTTCCAGCAGAACAGATTTTTATTCCCCATTCATTTTTTGGAAAATTATCGTATTCCTTCTGAGTTATTAATTTCATATTTCTTATAGTTATTTATGAATACTTTTATAATAATCAGTTGTAAAATAATTCCGGGTATTGCAGTACATGATATTAGTTCCGAATTTGCGGTTCATCCAGTGCCTTTCATAGTTATCCCCGTATACCGGGCAAATCATCCTGGGTGAAGAGCAGCCAGCCAGCAACACCACCAGAAGAAGAATTATGAGCCTAACTATTTTCATAATCTATATATATCACTCCATCAAAATCCGACTGGGGAAGGGTAGCTATATAATTCCATTTAAAATTCTGGTATATTTCACGTGCTTTTTCTTCGCCATAGAGCTCGATGCATATTGCCAAGGCTAACTGTGCAGGCCCGCTACCTCCGTAGCCCCAGTTAAAACCATCCGGAGAATGATTCCGGATTTTCTGGCTTTTGCCAGGTGATAATTCCTTACCGTTTAGCCATACTTTGCGTCTGGCCCAGTCGCCTTTTAAACGAATCGTTGCCATGGCCGTTAATTTTCAGTTACAAAATCCTGCTGCCATAAATCAAGCTGGGCATTAATGATATCCTTATCCATATTGCGGAGGGCCCTGCCTGCATCTTTAATGCTTGCCTTTAAATCCTTAAGGCGGCGATAATCCTCGTTATACTCGAGCTTTTCCTCCAGAACATCGATTTCCAGCTCGGCCTTTGTCTTTTCCTTAAGGAGCTTCTGGCGATGGGTTATCGTACCATGGAAATAATCATAAAGGACCTCGTAACATTTCCATTTGTATTCGAGTAAATGCTCGCTTTTGGATTTTTTAATGTTAAAAAGCCATCCGTAAATGAATTTTTCAGGAAGGCAAGCCATTTTTCTTAATTTTTCATCCGAGGCAACCATTGTGGTATTCCACAATAGTTGACTTAAGACTGGATCAGATTTTATTTGTTTAAATTGCTCTATGAAATCAACCTCAAGAGCTTCACAGATGGGCTTTATAGCAACAAAGTAAGTACCGTCTACTTGCAGGAATAAAATGGCCTTGCCATTAAATTCCAGGAATTTTTTTATTTGTGTTTCCATATTACCAGGATTATGTTAATTATTGTTAATTTTCAGTTACAAAATCCTGCTGCCACAAATCAAGCTGGGCATTAATAATATCCTTATCCATATTGCGGAGGGCCCTGCCGGCATCCTTTATGTTTGCCTTTAAATCTTTAAGGCGGCGATAATCCTCATTATAATCGAGTTTTTCCTCCAGGACATCGATTTCCAGCTCGGCCTTTGTCTTTTCCTTAAGCAGCTTTTGACGTTGGGTTATCGTCCCATGGAAATAATCATAAAGGACCTCGTAACATTTCAATTTGTATTCGAGCAGTTCAGAGCTCGATGATTGAATAGAAAAGAGCCATCCATAAATGAATTTCTCAGGAAAACAAATCATATCCCTCATTTTATTATCAGCTCCAACCATTTGCTGAACAGCAAACAGTTGACTTAAAATTTGATCCTTTTTTAAATTTTGATATTGTCTGTTATAATTAATTCCGAGAGCTTCACAGATGGGCTTTATAGCAACAAAGTAAGTACCGTCTACTTGCAGGAATAAAATAGCCTTGCCATTAAATTCCAGGAATTTTTTTATTTGATCCATTATTATTTATATTTGAATTATCGGTATATCCACCAGGAATAAAAGATCTACATTCTAAGGATATAATTTTATTTAATTTTTTAAGAATATGTTTGATTCTATTAGACTTAAAAAGCTTTTTCATTATACTTATAAATATGAATTAACATTAAAAGAATTTTCTGAACTATTTTCTATAGGCCTTGTTGCTGATGCAAGATATGGCGGATTAATACGTGGCTTCATTATTATATAACTATGTTAACTGATTAATTAAGGTTATAAACTCTTTGGATAATTTCTCGTGAAATGATTTTATAATCAAGCTGATTTTCTCAGTTTCCTTAGGGCTCCAATGGTTAGTATTTAATTTACGGTAGAAAGATGGTGCCGAATATTCGAGCTCTTCACATATAAGATTTTTTAGCTTTTCTTTATTGCCGTTAGAAAGATTGTTATAGTAATCTCTGAATGAATCCTTTTTGTCAACTGCTTTAGTCATTTTATGTAAATTATGTTGATTAATAAATAATATATTATTAAATTAATAAGATAAAGTAAAGATATTTTATATTAAAAAACAAGCATTTTAATATAATAATTATATCATTCTTGTTTATAATTACATATATGCTTATAAATAAAAGGATTAGAGATTTTTGTGAATTTAAGAATCTTAAGCAATCTGATTTAGCTAAAAAAATAAAGTCAGATCAACAGACAATTAATAATATTATAAAAATGCGATATCAGGCATCTATTAATATAATTAAGAGTATATTAGAGGTATTTCCAGAATTAAATCCTAAATGGCTGATTCTTGGTGAGGGAGAGATGTTAATTGAAAATAATATAATTCAGGTTAGCGAACCGCCAGCTATATATAAGAAATATGTTGACCAATTGGAGGGTGATAAAATATATCTTAAAAACAGAGTAAAGCAGCTTGAGGAAGAAAACAGGCAATTAAAGGAAATGAATGAAAAGGCATTTGAAAAAAAGGGCTAATAATTAAGGTTTTGATAAATAATAAAATATGCTATAAATTCCGTATATTTCGTGTATATATATATTTGATTGTTGGATGTAATTAACTATGATATTATTAAAATTATCAATAGGTGAATGGATAGCAATATCAGCTGTTCTTGTGGCTATATTAGCTTCTATTATTATACCTTTATTAATCCTGGTATTTAGAAGTGGGGGATTATTTGAACGTGTTGATAATATTAAAGATACAATAGATGAGATGAAACCAGATGTAAAAATGATTCCAGTTATTAAAGAAAAAATAGATGTTTTATGGGCTACAAGATTTACAACCCCAGGATCGCCTCTTGTATTAACTGATAAGGGTAAAAAAGTTTTGAAAGATTCTAAAATTGAAAAATTTACCAATGAATATTTCAATGAAATACTTGAACAAGTAAAGAAAAAGAACTATCAAAATGCCTATCAAGCGCAAGAAGCTTTAATTTCAATAGTCAGAGAATATAAAAATAAACATGATTGTAAAAATAAACTAGAGAACGCCGCATTTATTGCTGGAGTAGACGTAGATTCTGTATTATTAGTAGCTGCCATAAATATTAGGAACCGGATAATCAAAGAACTCCATTTTAAAATAGATGATATTGATAAATATGATCCTTCTAAAAAATAGTTTAGTTATTATAGGATTCCACAATAGTTCATTAAGATTATATCATTATAATGTTAATAATTAAAGGTAATTATGGGTTTTGTTATTGGTTATTTAATAGCATGCTTTCTAGTTGCCCTAACCGGACATGATAAGAAAATAGGTTATTGGGGGGTATTTATTATATCTTTATTTTTAAGTCCGTTTATAGGATTAATAGTAGGTGTGACTTCAAAAGTTAAAGAAGCAAAATAAAATTAAGAAGATTATCCATTATTCTTTTTATAGATAATATGAGGATTCCAGTTTATTTTTCTTAATTTCCGATGCGTTCTTTCCTTGCTATTATGTATATAAATCATTGCTGTCTCAACTTTTGATATACCCATAAGATCCATTACCAGGTAAATATCTCCTTCAGATACTTCAGCCAGGTTAGTGCCGAATGTATGCCGTGATACATGAAATGTCAATAACTTGTTAATATCGGCATCATGCTGGATTGTTTTTAAATTCTTATTTATGGTAGGATTACTCTGATGATTGAATATTTTGCGGCTTTCCTGCTTGAAACCTATATTATCAAATTGCTCAGGGCTTAAGAATTTCTTAATTATAAGGACTGATTTACCCTCAAAAAGTAGTTCCAGAGGTATATAAACAGGCCGGCGGACCTTGATTACTTTATCCAGGTCAAGGCAGACTCCATCTTTTGTGCGGATTAGATGCCTGGTCTCTATATTGCGGATATCTGAAAAACGAAGTCCGCTATAACAACCAAATAAAAACATATCAAGAGATTCCTGGAGCGAGGGATTATTGGGATAGGATAAATTTTCAAGTCTTTCAAGCTCTATGAAATCGAGATCTACGCGGCTTGTGGCTTCAGTTTTAACCCTATAATTACGGTAAGGATATTGATCATAGCTAAAATTCCCTTTTTTTATGGCCAGGTTGATAAATGTCTTAAGCACCTTATGATGCTTGAATATGGTATTAATCTTATATCCCTTAAGGATAAGGAAATTATTCCAGTCACTTACAAGCGAGTAATTAAGATCCTTAAATTTTATGGCAGGATTAAATTCATTAAGTAATTTCAATGTATTGCTGTAATGGCTCCTTGTTACATTGCCAACAGACAGTATTTTATCTTTTTCCCTGTCTATAAAAATATTGATTGTTGCAGGTCTGGCTGAATCAGGCAGTAAAAGAATTTCCCTGTCATACCAGCTTTTAAAAACCTCAGGTGTTAACATTTCGGACCGGTTATCAAGCTCGAGGCATAAATCATAATATTTCTTTCTTAATATATTAAGCCGGTTATTAAGATATAAATGATTCGGGGCTGCGGCCGTTACCTGTTTATTTTTATCATCCCACTGGGAACGGCTAAGATGGAATAACTTTTTATAAATTGATTTGCGCCGGCCAAAATATACCTGCAGCTGAAGCAGGGCCTTCTCATTATCGGTAATTTTCCTGTTTACCCTGTTAAAGATAAATCTTATTTTTGTCATACCAGGTCTTTTTATCCGGATCCGGATAAACAAAAGTATAACATTTTACGATTTTATATGCATATTTAATGCATTATTTAATCATTCTGCAGCAGCTGCCGGCATCCTGAAAATGCATAGTATTGATAAGTGCAGAACAATATTGAATAATAAAAAAGAATTTTATAGCGGTCACGACGGATGCATATAGATGCATTGGCATTAATTATATATCGATAAACTTATCTTTTTAAATGAAAATAAATATTATATAAATATGACATTTATACCTTGATTAATTCGGTTTCTTCCAGCTCCATATAACCTGAGGTATTTATTTTTACAGGGATGGATTTTATAAAATAATCATGGTTGCCGATACGGTATTTTTTTGAATAATCTATATTTTGAATATCCTCAGCTTTCCAGTGGATATATCTTTTTACCGGTTTTCGGAAATTTATATACCAGTAAAGATATTCTTTCCAAAAGCTTTCATAAAGTCCATATGGTCCCTCCCAGGATAAGGCATAATTTGCATTGTTTATTTTTGAATAATCATGATCCCCGGAGATATTTTTATAATAAACATGGTTTGACGCAAAGGGATATTGCTTCTGTGATAAGGTGCTGAAAATACCCCTGTAAAATAAAAAACGCGGATTTAAAACTTTATACATATCATCTGATAATGGGAAAAAGCCAATATTATCCATATCCTCAAAAGGATAATCGGGCTCATTAATAGCAGAGAGTTCCTGAAATGGCATTAAAACTGATTCACTGCCTTCATTAATCATCAGTCTTAAAGGAGATATTTCAGATGCAATTTCAAAATCGCCATCACCGGATTTTAATTCATATAAATGCTCTGATAATTTATACCAGTCATATATGCTTTCTCCTGTCTTCTTGTAATATATATAAAATGAATTCTCATTTTGAACAAAGCAGAGTTCAAATATATGATCAATATCTTCCTCTGAGGAATAACTAGGTAAATCATCATAAGAATTGACATCATCAATCCGGATATAATTATCTATATCCTTCAGGGAAGTTGATTCATCATTCGAATCAAAGTTATATGATAAATTATAGCCGTTTAATTCATCATCATTAATAACCGTAAATTCTTCGCTTGCTTTACCGGTTATATCTTCATAATCACCTGAGGACAGTATTTCTTTCCAGAATTTTATATCCACTACCTTTGTTGTGTTATTAATAAAGAATTTACAGCAAAAAGCATTCTCAATACCTTTAATAAAATCAAGAATAGGATATTTGGATGTATAATTAACCAGGTTTATTTTGAATTTACCATCTTCCTGCCTGTAATACTCATTCCATATTGAAATATTATTAATCCTTCGAAAACAAGGAAAATAAACAATAAGCCTTCTAAATTCAGCAATAGTCCGGAAGGGGTTCCTGCCCATTATATACCCAAAAGTATTGAATAATTTCTCTATAATATAACTAATATAAAAAAAGGGAATATGATACTGCCAGGCGGTCCGGAAATTACTGGTAGTCCAATCCCAGGCATTAATACTGTTATAATGAGCTTTCCATTCATCTTCACCGCTTGTTCCATCAAAAAGATTAATATTCTGAACAGGAAAACAAACAAAATCCCTGTCCGGATATATATGATTTATTGTATCCCTTAAATATGCATCCATTTCATTCTTAGTATCCCACTCGTAATCATCAGCGGAAATATCTGTCAGGTATTTATTTTCTACCAGGTAATTAAATTCCCCTATGCCATCTGTATAATAGGCATCAAACTCTTCATTACTGGTTTCCTTAACACTCAGTAATCCCCTAAGCTTAAGCGAACGAGCCTGTATAGATGCTTCATAATCTGCTATATTATTATTAATATTTGATATGCGGCCGGGAAAATTTAATTTAATTCGATTTGATTTGTTATTAGCAATTTTTAATGGAAGGGTAAAATTGCCTATGTCGCTAAACATAGGATTAGTAAGATAATAATTAATTTCAGTATTAGGATATAAATCAAGTAACTGATTGTTGATTTCAATATTAATCATGTTTGATTATATTATATCTCCAGATACCTGTTATCGTATCTCCCAGGGAAAATCTGACAATATTTTCATCTACTACTGTTCTGTGTACTGAAGCCGGGCCCTGCTCTTTTCCAAGATTATCCCATATACTGATATCGGGATATTCAGTGCCAAGTTCGTGAGCGATTTCAATTTCATAGTTTTCATCGAGATCAGTATTCTGAAATGTTCCTTTTTTTGCAAGAGATAAAAGATCCTTTATCTCATGCAGCAATAAATTAAGATTTTCTCCTGAATTTTCTTCATTGAAATTCTCAGTTATTTTAATATCGATACTATTGCCAAGTATGATAATCTGTTCTTGTGTTGCCATGGTTATCTGAATGATTTATTAAAACTAGCATTAAATGATCCTTTTTTAATTATCTGCAAGAATTCTTCCGTGCTATCGGCCTGGATAGCAAAAGAATACTCGAATTCAATATAATATATCCCTTCCTTATCCTTTTCAAGTTTATATTTGCCCGGTAAGATATTAACAGGATATGCGCTCACCGTATCCAGATAATATATATCGTTACTGCCCAGGAATTCAGGTAAATAATTTACATACTTTAAATCTTTTATATACCCGCTATTTATCTGGTAATATACATCTTTATTAATATCGGCCGGCTTGATATATTTCTCGGTCAGCTCATACTCGGATGATATGGGGGATTTCAAAAAAGTCTTATCAATATCAATGTTCCTTGTATTTATACCTGTCGCCCTGAAGCTTTCAAATACGCCGATGCTGTTTTTAAACAGGAAATACCTTTCAAATTCATAGTAAGTATGATCAAGTATATAAGTACGGATGGCTGATATACGGTTATTCCCTTCATCTGTAAGGGATATTTCATATTTATTAATAGTCTTATCCGGATCGATATTTTCTATCTGGGTCTTGGCATAACCAACAATAAATTCAAAAACATCATACTGGAGGGCCGAATCATATTCTTCAAGAAAGCTATATGTATTTGATCCATCTGTATAATATATACTAACATGCAATTTTATTTTATCCCGGGAATAGGGCATTATAAAATATAATTTTTCAGGCTGATTGAGACTTATAATTTTTTTATCAGGGCAGAAAGTCAGAAAATTATGCTTGGTTGTCAGCCATGTCCAGAATGATAAGCCTTTTTGTTTAAGAGCCGCCATCCGGAGCTGGCTTATTTCTCCTTGGAGATATATATAGACGCTGGAGTAACATACTGTTTTGTACTCCGGAGGTAGTCCATAGTATTCAAAATACTTAATATAATATTTGCCTGCAATATCTGTCCTTAAGTTTATCAGTGAATCAATACTTTCAGGATATGTAAACTGCCCGGTTATCTCTTCCTGCAGGAGTTCACTGACATCAATAGTTATTTCCCCTTCATCATCAGGAACCTCGAGCTGCACCTCGCCTGTGCTGTTATAAATATCATTATCCGGGTTGTATTTCATGAGCTGCCATCCTATTCTGAAAAAATTCCTTATAACTTTATCTATACCATATATGGTAACGCCCCAGTAGCCGGCTATATTAAAAGATAAATTGTAATCCGTCCCGGGATATTTGGCTACAAAGCCAATATGATAACTACCCTGGTATAAATACCAGCTTATATCGAAATCTTTTGATAGTAAATAATTTTTTTTTATACAGTTTATAAATCCTGTCAGATAAGCCGAACTTATTCCCTGGCAGTAAATGTGATATCCCTGTTCAACAGGATTGCCGGGCTGAGTTGTATAAGAATTATTCCCCCAGGTAAAAACAAGAGTCTGGTTGAAAAGTGCTGGATTTAACTGATACATAAACCCGGAGAATTTTACACCTTCTGATTCATACATATTATCAGATCCAAGGGTAAATTCAATGTTATTCCCTGTGAGGCATACTTTTGCAGGTTCTTTAATAATAGTTACCGCCATTAAAATATTATTGCTTGATTTCTTATTGCTTTGCCTTTTGAAATTAAATAATCGTCTTCATTGAAATATAGAGGACCTATCGGCCATTTTCTGTATTTTGTTCTATTTTCAAAATCTGATGTTAAACCAATATCGGTCCCATATTCAATACAATTAGTATATAGTTTTAAATGAAAGTCATTATTTGTTTTATCAATCCATGGATCTCCTAAATCATAATCATAATTTGTTGCAGTTGTCCAAGTTCCTGATATATCTTTATAGATAGTATTTTTGCATTCATTGTGAGTTCCTGAAGTATTATCATACACATCTATTGCCGTATTATTATAGAAAAGGGAATTATAAACTTTCACATAATCCGAAGTACTTGCACATTCAATCCCACTTCCCGTATTACTCCTACCAATACAATTTTGTATATCAACACGTGAAGCATTACTTGTTACATAGATTCCATCAGTTGAATTAAGAAACGTACTATTTTTAACCAAAACATCGGTAACATTATCCTGTACAAGAAGGCCACAATCCGCTCCCGCTCCCCGCAGAGTCTGATCTACATACACACTTGATATTAAAATATCGTCAACAGGTTCAATATCATCCAATACTCCGATACCTCTATAAAATCCCTGTATATAAGCATAAGCAATATCCACGTCACTGGCATTAACTTCAATGCCACAATTCCCTCCGCCATTATGTACTGACCATATATAACGGAGATAAAAATTAGAACCTGCAGCAAGTGAAATACCATGAGCGTTAGTTACAGGGTCTTGAACATATACATTTACAATAGTATCATAAGTCCCATGACACTTTATAATATGTGCATCTGAATCATATCCTACAAAATCATGTATAGATGAACCAATATTTCCATCGTACAGATATATACAATCTTCAGCAGTTCCACCTGCCATAACTGTCGTCCTATGAGATCTAAAATAATCGCATTCTATTTTAAGCACACTATAATCACTATTTGATGTTGCTTCATCAAAATATAAATCATACATAGCACAATGATCGCCTGTGATGTAAAACCCTTCTGGCGAAACATTACCAGCAATTATTGGGGTTATTCCTGTTCCATAAGCACAAAAATTAACATTAGCAACAGTACATCCAACTGTTGCTGAAATTGTAGCAGTAGTGCCCCTTTTCTGAAGATATGTATAACCGATTGTTTTACTTGAAACATCTGCCCAGCTATCGTAAGGAGTTGCCCGATTACCATTCCCTCCGGCACCATAAGGAGGATCAATAAATATAGTTTTAGCATCATCCAAAACAGTAATATATGCATAATTACTTTCACAAATCCCGCCAATACAAGTTTGTATTGTTAATGTATAATTACTCCCATAAGTTAATTCTGTATAATCATTAACTATAATCATTCCTGATGAATTAATAGAAAAAGCATCTCCGGTATTCCCATTAATTATTGAATAAGTATAATCTCCTATTCGTGTATTAAAAACTAAATCAATATAATTAACACACCATTGGGCAATATAATCTCCGTTTGCAGCTTCAGTACTTTCCAACGCCACATACCATTGATCATGAGAAATAGGTAAGCCAGATTTTGGGAAAGGCTGACTTAATCCATTTAGAAAAATTCCAAATAATAATATAATTAATAATTTTTTCATGTTTATCTGAATTCAAGTGTTACATAAAGCCCTACATGGCGATTGGTCCCTGTTCCTTGTGTCCATGTTATAAAAATAGCATCTCCTGTTTGAATATCATCATAAGTTGTGTTTATAGTTTCATCACTACATGTATATTCCGCACCCAATGTTGCGGGCGTTGATGTCATTGTATTAATTGTAGCACCTCTTTGTCTTTTTACATTAACACTTACAACCCTGTCTGCGTTATTATCGGAAGTTACCTGCATATCTTTCAGCTCCAGTCCATTCATACTTGCCGGTATGGTAACTTTCCCTGCTGTATCGGCAATCTCGGATATATAGGTATAAGTACCCACAAATGGAATACGGCCAGGATAAGTTCCATTGACTTTTAAATGGCCATAATTATGCAGATTTCCATAATGAGCAGTTGAATCATCGAACATTCTTAATAATACTTTTGTATTATTGCGAATTTCAATTATTGTATCAAGATCACTTTGTGTATATAAAGTATAAAATCTAAATGCCGGAACATTACTTGTAGTAAGAACTGATGAAAGCAAATATCCATTAAAATATATTCTACCGTCAATTTCAAGTTCATAATTATCATCATCCCATCGCAAATTTCCTTCTCCTCTTAGACCGCCGTTATTACTTGCCCAAACTGCAATATTACCCTCCAATGCAGAACCTTCTTTTTCTACAAATAAATTTCTTGCCCATAACCGTTGCGCAACAGTATCGGTTAAAATTTTAATCTGTGTACCATCCCAGCTGCCAAATCCTGCAAAAACACCACCATCATTCCATTGTATCTGTCCTGATGTACCTCCAGGAGTACCGCTTCCCCCTTCACCTCCATATTCCCTTGCATAAGCTCTTGTTGCTGCCGTATCACTGCCAATTTTCAAGTAAACACCTGTCCATGTAAGAGAATCATCATAAGATATAAGATGTATGTAATTATTATTATCAAAATATAATCCACATATACCTGACGTAGTCCTAAAAGCTGTATAATTAGGTGCGATTGATATTTTACTTTCAATGTCTCCTGGAGCAGGAGAAAAGAAATGAATAGAATATGGATCATCAAATCTAATTCCACGACTGGAGCTTATCATTATAGTATCATGATAGATTTTAGGAATTTTAATTCCTTCATTGCTGAAAATTATTTTACATTTTCCCTGGTAGTTTTTATTCTTAATATAAAAATTATTGCCTATATGAAATAGTTCAATGGAATCATTAAGGGTAATTTTAGTAGTATCCTCTGTCTGGATAACAACTTTACGCCCCTTGCTTTTAATTACTGCAGGCGGGATAATTCTAGTTTGTGAACATGCTTCAATAGCAATAAATAACCATAAAAGCAGAACAGATAAATATTTCATGATTTCAGAGTTTAGATTGATTATTATAGGGCAATATTAATAAGTGGAATAAGCTAAATAAAGGACAGTTTTATCTTCTTTTATGATACGGGATCTATTTTTACTACATCCTCTATGTAAATTAAACCATAGTTTATGCTTTTTAAATATGTCTTATCTTCTTTATACAAAACTATTTCATAATAGTAATTATATACTGCAAGACCCTTGGTTGTATCATGCGTATATGTAAAGGTTATTATATTATTTTCCGCATCTATTACCCCCGTAAGACTTATATTAATTATTCCGCCGTTTGTTTTCGATGCAATCAGTTTAGCTTTTAAATCCGTCCAGCTGGATACTCCTGTAACAGTGAGTATTATTGTGCCTGTTCTGCCTTTTCTAATAGTAAAATTCGTATTTGTAGCCATATTAATTAATTTTCAATTGTTCCACTTAATTGAATTTGAGTTATTTCTCCGGATAATTCGGTTATATCCAAATCTGCTGATCCGGATATTTCAACTAAATCCCCTTCCAGCTCATTATCAGAAATCTCTCCGGATAGTTCAGATAATATAATAGCTGTAGATATTATTTTTTCAGCAATCTGTGTTACTTTTATCCCTGAAATACTATCTGAAGTATTTTTGGAATCCCTGACATAAATATTATATGATCCACCTGGAAGGCCTGTGAAGATATTATTATCCTGCCAGTCTTCTTCATTCATGCTATATTGATAAGGACCATTCCCGGACTCTGCATTTACTTGGATAGACCCATCAGATACTCCTTGACTATCTGTTATTATAACAGAATCAATTTTCACAGATTCATAAACCATTTTTATATCCCAATTTAATTTTTCAGTTAAGGAATTAACTTTAAGATTTTGAGTATAATAGCCGGCACAAGATATACATATAGTAAACGGCGTATATTCTGTTATTTGCATATAATCTGTGCTATATGCACCTGTTGGAGGATTATTTTTATGAGTAATATGTTTAGATTTTATTATTTGCTCTACCCCATTAACAAAGTTATAAGTGTTATTGCTACTATCTGTCATTATAATACTTGCATCATTTATACTCTCACCTTCTTCATTAAAAATATTTAACTTAACTTTATGTTCAATAAAAATATTAGTAGCTGGCCATCCACCTACATTCCAAGATAACCAAGCAATATGGGGTGGATAATCTCCTGATGCAATAACAGTATTATAGTTTGCATCCATCTCGTAAAAATTGCAATCTAAGAATTTCTTGTCTCTAATTGGAAGACTGGTATATTGATGTCCATAAGTATAAGTACCATTAGTTTTTATAGTTAGCTCTTTATAGCAATTTGTATAGTTACTATAATAATTTCTAAGAAGGCCTACAATTGTAAGAGGTTCAACGTAAGTTGATGAATTGAACATACCCATAACTTGACCTATTATAACTGAGTTTGGATAATTGTTTGCATTTGTAATACTTGGATAAACAGCATGTATACGACAATTAGTAAGACAAGTACTTGCATCTAAACTCATTTGCATTGATCCCATAGATTGACCATAATAGGTTATACCTTGTGTTCCTGTGCTTATTGTTACAAATTTAAAATCACATTTATATAAAAGTACAAATACTGCTGATCCTGCATAACTATAACAACTAATTGTTGTATCCCCAGCAATATTTCCATACGCTTTGATAGTATAATTTCTTCCATCGGTTACTCTATAACCCATATCAAAAGCATTTACCCATATATTCATATTAGTAAAATCAATTGTTCCAGTCAGCCCAGTCGCTGCGCATTCAATTCCAACAAAACCAGCAAAAAGATTGTGATTATTATAATAATATAAACTTGCATCAATTAATCCTCCTGTTTTTATCTGACTAAAAATTGTAGCTATTGAATTACCTGTTGTTCCCCAATTACCTGTTAATCTTATAACAGCACATCCTTTTTGAGTATCTAAGTTATAAGGCATGTTACCACTGGCCATCTTAATAGCTGCAATACATGATCCATAATAACCGGTTAGAGTCCAATAATTACAAGATTTACTTGTTGCTGGATTTATTATACTCGAATTATAAACACCATTGAAACATAATGCACCACCATTACTACCATTCCAATAGTTTGTACCAGTCTTTTTACACCAAATAAAACAACATTGATTAATTGTATGAGATGCATTCCATATAATATCAAATTGAGCACCTTGACTGCCATTAAAAGTAATATTATTGCAATAAATCGGAGGACTTTGAGCACTTGCAGCATACATGGGATTGCTTTTATCATAAACAACAGCCATAAAATCATAAGTATTTGCCGCTTGCGAACCCCCTGCTATTGGAGTAACAGTAAAACTGGTTAAAGGTGCTAAAGGTTGGATTATAGTATAACTAACAGCCATTTTAATTTCTTATTTTTCTAACTATATGTTATTCCTGCTAAGGCCATAAATTAATATATTTCAATTATTATAAGCAATTTTAATAAGAATGGTAAGCCAAAAAAAGGACAAATAATAAATAAAAAGCCCCGGGATCTCACCGGGGCTTCTAACCTTAATTATTACCTAAAAAATAACCCTAAAACTATAAGAAATTATTCGTTTTTATTTGATTCGGAAAGTTCACGGATCCCTTCCTTTATATTAACGGCCCCCAATACAATTTTCCGGATTCCGGATTTTACAAGAGGATTTTGCGGATCATAAACCTCTGAAAGAGCATTTATGACCTCATCGGATTCATCAGTGTCTATATCCACTATTTCATTGCCTATTTCCCTCAGGCATTTAACAAACCTGAAAGCTTTACCTGCGTGCTTTATAAATAGGGTGCCACCTTCCAGCAGTGATAGATGATCATCGCCTTCCAGGGCTTTTTCAATGTCATTGTTAATTTCAATACCATCTGCTATTGCAGATAAAGTCTTGTCGATATCTTCTTTTATCATCGCATTAAGTTTTAAATATTAATACTTGAAATATTTTATTCATTTTCTTTCCCCAGTTGTGCCACAAATGCCCCTATTCCTCCGCACCAGCCTAAATAACTGCCCAGGGTCACAACTGCGGCCGGTATAGATACAGGTGCCGTAGAAATAGCAAATCCTGCAATTGCGCAGCCAATACCTATATTCCTTATAATCCTGAAAAACCGTGGGGTTTTTGAGCCGAATCTCGTATTCTTATAGGTTTCCTTTACCTTTTTTAATGTTTCAGTCATAATTATTCTTATTTTTTATAATATATGTTAACTATATCCCTGCAGCCATCAGCTATTAAATTTGCTATTTGCATCTGAATATCATCCTGCATCATCAGGAGGGCCTCATTTTTATTTGAATAAAATCCCAATTCAAAGAGTATTGCCGGCATTGGCGTTTGAGTCAGCACATAGAATTTACTTTCCTTATCGGGATCCCCGTCGCAGTAATCTGTCCGCATTTTCCATCCCAGAGTTTTCAGGCGGTTGAAATAGTAAGTTGCAATCTTATCTGATACTGTTTCGCCAGGTGAAGTATATAGTTCTATTCCGCGAGCAGATTCAATCCCTGCAGCATTGCCATGTATTGATAAAAATACATGATGCATTTTTTTATACAGTTTATAGTAATTTTTGGCTCTTTGTATTCTTAGAGGAAGGGAAATATCTATATTTGATATTGTGGATAATAAGTAATTATATGAGCTTTTACGCATTATCTCTGCTAATTTTACTGTTATCTGCCTGTTAAATATGCCCTCATAGAAAATAAAATCACCATGGTCAGACATTTTACCGGGAGCAGTTGTATATTTACCATTAACTATTCCCCCATGACCGGGGTCAAGGCAGAAAAGAACATTATTCTCTTCAGGGATCCAGGATACATGATCTATATAATCATTCATATCTGCTTTCCTGTTTTAGTTTTCTAATCTTCAGTATTTCCATATATATCTTGGTGCACATGTAAATTATGGCCAGGATTGAGGATATAAAAATAAAAGACTTGTTCCAGTCAACAGAAGCAAGCAATTCAGTGATATTCAAAGCTATGGATGTAAAGAAATTTATTGCCCCTATGGTATTAAGAATGTCTTTAAACATTTATCGATTTTACGGCAAAACTAACCTCGAGGGGATATTAAATAAAGGACAGAATTGAATAAGTAAATTATATATATTGGTATTAGTTTTTATTTCGGCTAACTCTTCTTTTTATATCACTTATGAGGTTTTGTCTTTCGGTAATTTTTTCAACGGTAGTATCGCCGAATACAGCCTTAACATTACCTATTTTTTGATAAATGCTATCAAGAATTACTATCATTCTATCGAGCTTGGACTCGTTTATTGACTGGGATTGAACCGTTTGATTCTGATCGGCTCCCTGATCAGCGAATCCCCCTGAGGCGAAACCGCGGTTTAGTTGTATAGCATGGTTAATTTCTCCGAAATTAATCCTTTTTAACCGGCGGGGCTCGATGACACTTTTTACATATTGCTTAACATCGGGCTGCTGAAGTTCTTCACTGGCGATAACATATTCATTGGCATGGACTATTCCTTTGGGTTCATATTTATCTCCTTCGCCTGTAAGGCCACCGGTAGAAAATTCAGGGATTAATTTATTAAATAATATTGAAACTGCTCCTGCTGCAATAGCGGCGGTTATTATACCTAAAAGACCTTTTGTACCAATTTCTTTTGCTATTGCCCCGGCTATTGCCTTAGCCAGGTAAGCCTTTATTTCATCTTTTATAGAATTAATCACATTTTTTGCAGCATCTTCAATGGTCTTTGCATTCCCAACTGCCGCGGCTGCCTCCTGGGCATAAAATTCCATTTTGGTCTCCATTGCTGCTTTTTGGGCTCTTTCCTTTTCCTCTTGCGCTTTTTCCCCTCTTTCGTCAGCTTTAATTTCACCGTCGGTTTGTTTATTATAGACATCCCGTGTTTTTTTTGCTCCATCTGTTTGTGCTTTCGCCCTTTTCTCCGCATATTCTTTAATTTTTTTAAGCTCTTCCTCCCATATTGCTATTTTTTTATCAAGTATCTGCTGCTCTATTTCCGTAATATCATCGCCAAATTTTTCCATAATTGCCTTTCTCGCAGCAATATTAGCTACCTGTAGCTCATCGGATTTTTGATTATATTCTTCCTCACTGACCAGTTTATCAAGATATGATTGTTTTAAAACATTTGCTTCCTTGCGATACGCAATTTCAATGGCCTCAAGCATTTGCTTTTTTCTTTCTTGTTTTTGTTCGTCGGTTTCAATTTGTCCTTTTTCTATTTTTCCCTCTTCCGTTTTAAGTCCCAAAATCTCTTTATAGGTCTCTAATTCTGACTTTATAAATGCTTCCCTTTCCTTCTCTTTATCCAGTTCAATATCAAGTAACGCTACATTTTGATCTAAAAGAGTGAGATACTGCTTATAGCCTTCTGGTATTTGTTCTCCCTGATCACGAAGATCATTAAGCAGGCTTGAAACGATATTTATTCTTTCCTGTGTATTTTCAGCCATATTTATTATAGATGCATCAACTTTATCGGCATTAGATCTGATGAATAATATCATTTTAGCTAAATGGGTATTCAATTCATCCACTTTCTTTTTTCTCTCATCATATTTCTTATTTATTATATCCATCTGTTCTTTTAAATCTTCTTCAATTAATGTCATGGCTATACGATGCTCAAATTGCTTATTCACTTTATCCATTATTGTTTCAAGTTCACTATAGGATGCCTTCTCGAGATTTATATTTTTAAATAAATCCGGGTAGTTATCATTTAAAAATTTTATAATCTTAAGCCTTTCTTCTTCCTTAGTATTTGCATCTGTAAGTTTTAGAGTCATAGTATTTAATTCGATTTGCTCCTTTCTTAATTTATCCGCTGCCGGTATTTCAAACCATTCCGCAACAGATTCTTTAAGATTCTTAAAGAATAATATGATATCTTTTTTCATCCTCAGGAGCCGGTTACCTTCTGTGTTAAATGCCGACTGCGCATCAGTAGTTTTCTCCTGGATCTGTTTTAATATTACCAGGGCCTTGGCCTGCTCTTTAGTTTTTCCTTCAACCTCCATAAGATATTTAATCTGCTTTTGAAATTCCTGGCTGCTCTGGTCAATAACAATGCCAAGCTCTTTAGCCTGTTCTGCTTCTCCAAGCATGGCTTTATTAAGTATCTTGCTTACTTCAGCCGAATCATATTTACCCGCCGTCCATTCGCTAAGGGCCCCGGAGAGATTTACAAGCTGGGTGGATAGTTTTGCTGCCTCTTCTCTTTCAAACTTAATTGGCACAAGAAGGTCAGCTGCATTTACCACGGCACGTTCATATTCATGGTTTGTAAGGCCCATCTGTGCTGCATGTAGCGCTGCCTCTTTTCTTACATATTCAAGGGCAGGGCCCAGCACTGTCTTTGATTTAAGCGCCAGCTGTTCGTTGGATGCAACCAGGTTGAATATTTCCTGGCCTATTTTTTTAATTATAATAAGTAATGTTCCAAACCCTATAGCCGGCAATAAGGATTTTAAGCTTGAGAAAATACCTTTTAGGCCACCTGCCGCCTTTTGTGCGCCGAACATCTCGGATTTAACTTTGCTTATCTCTGACTGCACCATTTTAAGCTGCCTGCTTTTTTCAATATATTCGGCCGTATTACGGGTTAAAAGACGTGTCTGGCTTACCAGGGCTTTCTTTGCCCTTTCCAAATCTTTAAGGGATGTACCATTAAGATTCTTAAGGACCCGGGTAACATCAGTAATATTACTTTTATATTGTCCCATCTGCTTATTAACCTGCTTCAGCTCAGCTTCCTTTTTCTTATATCCCGCCAGGTCATTTTCCTTGTTAAGCCTGTTTAACTCTTTTCTCAGCTCTGCGGCTTTATTTTCAAGGTCTTTCAGCTCCTGGCCGGCCTGCTGACCGTCAAGGTCAATGACCGCCTTTGCTATCTCTGTATTTTGTGCCATATACTTATGTTATATTTAATGATGCATTATTTATTTTCTCAACTATTGTGATAGCTCCCTTGCGCGCATATTTTTCAGCAAGTATCTCAGTAAGTTTCTTTACCTCTGAATAAATAACAGGGCTATACCATTTGTATGGCCTTCTTCGTGTTTCTTTCAGGCCAGCATCCCCTATTTTTATTCCCTTGCCGACTCCCATATCAACAAATCTCCCATAAAAAAGAAATGCAAACTCGATACGCGCTATATCGCCACCGGCATTCGATATTATATGATGTATGAAGCTCTGTGAAAGCTCGTATGTATCATGAATTCCCAGGGCATCAATCCTGGCCAGCCAGTTCTTTATGACTATCTCTGCCCATGCCTGGAGTGTTAACGATATGTTTGTGTTTTGTGACATTTAATTGACTTAAAAAGCTAATTATCTTATCAAATAGTATATTTTATTATTATATCGTGATATATAATTATATTAATATAAATGTTCTTATATTGTCTATGACAGCCAGTCTTCTTCGCTGAATATTATTCCAGGTTTCTCGAGAATAGTAAATATTGTCTCGATACCATGATAATTATCTCCGATTGGCCCTACGGTAAGATAGCGCACGCTTTGCCTGTCAAGGTTTCGAAGACCCGTTTCTGTTTTAGCCTGGCTATCCGTCAGTTTATCCAGGAACAGCTTTGATAATATTTTTTTTGATACAAGCCTGCATTGCTTTAAAGCTTCCTGTTTCTCATCAAAATCCGTCGCTTCCTGGATATTTTTTACTACATAAAAAGTAAAAAGGCGGCTGTCAAGAAGATTACTGGAGTTATTATCAATAAATCTGCCATCATAAGCATCAACCACGAGTAATTGCAATCCTTCCGTGTTGCCCATATTTGAGAGCAGCTCTTCGATATTGGCTATCGATGATACGCGGTGAAAGCGCCTGTTCTGCAATGAATGCTGTATTTCCTTAAGCTTTTCAGCTACATCGGACATATATGTAATAAAATCAAAATCCATAATAATTATTTTATTTTTTTAAAAGCTTCTTTCTTTGTATTGCAAGCTCCTCGAGGGTTATAAGCACATCATAAAGATATGATTTGCGAACTTGCTCTTTTTTTGTTACATCCGATTCCGAAAGTGCATTTACCAGCTTCATAAATGACATGAATATGTCATCACTCCCTGAAGATGTTTCACTGAATGTATTGGGAAACTTGCTTGTTATAAATCTTCGGCAGCCATTATAAAATAGTAATATTGCCTTTTTATAGTCATCTTTCATTCTTGCGACAAGTCTTGCTATCTTCTGTGTTACATGATCATTAAAAGGCTCCCTTATATCACCCTTAAAATTATTACTGTCAATATTTAGATGCCTGGCCTTAGGCCTGTATAAGACAGCAATTAATTTATCAAGATACTTGGGTTCCCCCCGGGTAGTTTCAAAACGGTTAAGATATGTCTCCGTATGAATAAATTCTTCAAAAAGCAGGTTTGTTAATGTATCTGAAGGACCATACAGTTTTTTAAATGCTGATATCCGGATAACGGGAAGAAGGTTCCTGGTAAGGTTATAATTAAAATAGAAATTATCATTCTCCCGGTAAAATAGAAAACTCAGCTTATTTGATATTGCGCTAAAATCCCGGGCATCTATGAGATATTTTTTTCTGTCATATTTAAAATAAAATAAGTAGCCACCGCCGGCAATTTTTTCCTTTTTTATTATAGGTATCAATTCTGTTATATCAAGTAGCAGGCGCGAGGTATATTCGCCCAGTGACAGGTTTTTATCAGACAGGCTGATGGAGGTAAGTAGCTGTTCTGCTGTAAGCTCATTCCAGGAGGAAGGTATCTGTATTATTTCATTATTTATCTTAAGGGTGTACATATATTAAATATCATTAAGGCGTTCCTGCTATGAATATCCCCGAATCCTGAGTATTTTCATATGAAGTACTGGTTGGATCATAAAGATCCGATTCCATATACTCGGGATAATCATCCGGAGAGGCCTCGATAGTTTTAATGACTTCCCCCAGGTACCACTTGCCGAGTCTTTTATATTCTTCTCTTTTTTCTTGATTAAATATCATATGATGTGAATATGTCGTTTCCATGGATCCCGACATATCCTTAAGTTCTATCTTGCTGAATGTAAAGTTCGCCACGGCCCTTTTTATATTGGGTAGTATCTTTTCATTTGCCTCGGACAGCTCTCCTGAGAGCATCTGCTCCTTTATGGCAGCGCTAAGTTCAGTGCTTATATTAGGCTCTATTTCTGTCAGCTCGACATTATCCATTGCCGGGCGCAGGTATATAAATGTAAGGCGTGAGCTCCCGATGGGAACCAGGCGGTCAAATTCAGCGGCTGAATTTATAAAGTTATGCATGGCCATGGTATATGCATCAGAATCGGCCCATAGCGGGTAATCATCCTTATTTTCCTCGAGGAATGCCAGGAGCATTTCTATATTATCCCATGCCTGCCTTTCAAGGGATTGCATAAACCTCTCGACTCTTTCCCTTGATGCCGGTGCCTGGTTCTGGGTACTGCGAACTGTAAACCCTCCCTCCGAGATATTAAGGTCCAGCATGGGTGCTGCCAGAAGGAATGTAAATTTTGCAAGGGCCCGCTGCACATGGATAAGTAAATTATTAAGTAGTTCATCTTCCTCGCCTTCGCCGTCATTATAATATTCATCAAGTTCCGTAAGCTGGTCGCTCCCAAGATATTGTTTTATATATTTCTCGGTCGCATCCGGGACATAGGGCAGAAAGGATGATTCCTTTTCAGATATGTCAACCTTCAGATATTTTCTTATTTCCTCGGTTGTTTTAATCAGTGCCATATTGCTGTTTATTTAAGTTGCTACTTTTTCAGTCTCTTTTCCCTCATCAAGAGTTGTCAGCTGTATATTAGGAATAGTAAAATGAAGCCTTGGATCCCATCCGTTTATTACCTTAACTATGTAGAGCGGTTTCAGTATCCTGTCCCGGATAGGTTTCTGAAGGGACTGCTTTATAAGATAAAGCTCCCTGGCCTCAGTTCCATTAATGGTTTTCGTTTTCCCCGGGGAGCTGCCTATCAGGGAAGGATGAACTCCCATGGCAAAATTCATGATGTTGCTTCCTTCCTCGCTGTCCTCGATATATTCTCCTCCCTTGAAATGATTCTCAAGAACATTTATCTTCATCTTTCTTTTTTCGGTTCCATCCGGAGTGTATATTGTATAGGATATTATAGATTTACCCGTATTCTCTTTATTTGATAGAAAATCATTAAGGTTCTCGAATTCCTTTTTTATTCTCTCTTTCTGCTTTTTCTCATCGATAATCCGCTCATCGCGGAATATATCCGGAAAATAATCCTTGTCAAGCTCTATGTGGTATTTAAGGGTCATCTGGTTATCAACAAGTGCATTTTTCAACTCTGGTATTTTTGTAAGAAGGTCATACCAGCCGCTTTCAAATACCGAATACCATGGTGAATGGGGATAGTAAAACTTACCAGGTGATGGTAGTATTATAGGTATAATATATCTGTTTTTCTCTTCGTCCTTCTTTTCACCATCCGGGCCAGGTATCATTCCTGTTCTTATCTTCAGATCGCGTATTGTGCTGCGTGGATTAAGTACAGGCGTTATATCGATATCATCTTCCTTAACACCGGCAGATTCCGACCATTTCGAGCTATAGAAATGATGGTTTATAAGGCCGGTCTCTTTATCCATTTCCTCAAAGCGGCTGAAGGCTGCCTCCTTGGATGTTAACACTACTATTTTACGCTCGCTGTCTTTATTAAATATTATTTCTGCAAAGGCAATATAGAAAAAGTTTATATCGATGAACTGCTCCCCCAGGTAAAACTCTATGTCATTATTTTCAAAGAACTCTGCGACCTCTTTAAATGTTGATTCCCAGAGTTTATATCTTTTATTTAGTTCATTCTTTTCTTCATTATCGGTAGTTTCTTTTATTTTCCTCTGCAGATCCTCTCCCATGAATTCATAAGGCAGGATTGTCTTCTTCCCATTTTCATTATATACATAATAACATGGCATTATGCCATCACCATAGCCACAAAAATAATTAAAATATAATCCTCCCGATAATGTCTCGCTCTTGCGTATCTTCGCAATTAACTGCTGGGGCAGATCATTATTCTCACCCCATGGTACCACTCCTTTAATTGCCTTATCTTTGAATGCTATTTTGATAGGCGCATTGTCAGGCTTTGAGAACATATCCCTGCTTGGCTTTGCGCTTATTGTTACAGCGGCTTTTATCCCGGGAATGTATGCCATTCCGCTTGTGCCAATCAGTATGATTTCATTTGCAGTATCAGATACAGACTTCTTTGCCATTATATTCTATTATTGATATGAATTTTATTTTACGTATCTCGCCGGATGAGACAATTTTTATATTAGCTGTCCCGCGGTGGAATGTCGATGTACATACAGCTTCTTTTATTTCAATTATCTCGCCGGTCGATTTCTTAATGAACTTAAGCGAGAATGTTTTATCCTTTTCTATTGCCTCTTTAACCTGTGATAGATGAATCATGCTTTAAATCATTTTAAAAGCTAATTAAGCTAATGCATTAACCATTTTAAAGGACATAAAGCCTATCATATAACATAAAATAAATTATTGCAGCTGCGAAAGGAGTTCAGGGCGGCGCGGCCTCTCGCGTAACTGCTACTGCGTTTTATATTTTTATTATTATAGTATTTTTCTATTAATCACTGCCATTTTGTCCGATTTATTGCGCCTGGACTTAATTTGTGTAAATATTGGCAGTGCTTGTTCTGCCAGAGGTAACAACAGGGAAGAAATTACATCCTATAAAAAGAATATCCCATGCGTCAGTGCCATCGGTGCGCATTTCTAGCAGATCCTGCTCGGTCTCCTGGTATTTTTCGCCTGATTTATCTTTTTCAAAACCATTGCGCCCCACTTTAACTCCTGTATTTTCCATTGCCGGCAGCAGGAACTCGTTATTTGAGCGGTTGAACATCGGGAAAAGATACTTGCGGCCCGTAAGTGCATCATCAATATATTGATGTTTCAGGTTATGTTTCATCGGCTGGCCTATATATTCATCATATACGGTCCATCCTCTCCTAGTAAGAATGCCGATAACTATATCCCTGAAGGATTCGGCCTGCTCGTCTGCATATGCCTTATCCAGGGCCGTGGAATCAAAGTAATAGACAACATCTTTCTTTTTACTGTATTCATAATAATCGCACCAGTTCTCAAGGAGCTTGCGCAGCTTCTCCTGGTTTTTGACAAACATACTCTTAAGGGTCCTCAGCTCTTTTTCAAAAGGCTGGCCTGTCACTATCCAGTTAATATTCGCATTATAATCAAGTGCTATATGAAGAGGCACATCGGCGTTTATATCACTATCTTGCAGGCAGCTCAAATTTTTAAAGTTATTAAGGTCAAAAGAACCGGCACTGGTGCGCAGATTATTAAGATAATTATTATTAAAGGCATCGTAGTAATGCTTAAGCCCCAGGTTGGCATAGAATCCATTTACGATTCTACCTATTTTCTTGTTCATTATTGCTGTCTGGAATATAAGTTGCGTCAGCTCCCTTTTCATTTTAGCTATATAGGCCTCTCCAAGTATCTCCAGGTTATCTATTGCATCAAATTCCCTGTATATGGAGGCATTTTTTCTAAGAAAATTAAGTGTTTTTTCCTGCCTTTTTATCTCATCCTTAATAAATGTTGTTTGTTTTTTCCTATGCAGCTCCATGATCTTGATGAGTGTGCCTTCAATTACTTTTATAAGCTCCTCGTCCATATCATCTTTACGCTTAATTAGCCACTGTTCCTCTTTTCCCTGGGGCATATCGCTAACTATAGTAATACTTTTATGCCAGGGGCAATTATCAAATTTGCCGACTATACCCGACATTGCAGGCATGGCCTCACTGAAAAACTTATCTTTCTTTATTGAGCGCGCTTCGTCCATCATAATATAATCCAGGGTAAGTGAATTGGCGCTGAATTTTACATCCTGCGAAAGAATATGAATAATGCTGCCGCTATAAAAATGAAAGACATGGTCATATGAAGAAGGGTTAATATAGGGTTTTTTAAAATTAGCCTTTTCAGGTGCCTTTCGTCCTATCCAGTAATGTATTTCATTCTTATATCCCCACCGGCTAAGAGCATGGACAGCTGCAGGTATCGTACGTGTCAGGGCCTGCTGGAAGGTAGCGGCATAAAATGCACCTGCACTGCGCGGCATATACTGGATATTTCTCAGTATCCTTGGAGCGATTATACCATCTGATTTGCCGAAACGCCTTGCCGCTATTATTGTTTCGGTATTGGCACCTATATACATAAGGTACCTTTGGCCATCATTAAAATATACCTTCTTTGCCATCATTCTATGATTTGAGCATCATCGATATTTGTGGCGCCATATTTCAGGCGAAGCTTTTCCTGGCGCTCCTTCAGATTATCTATGGGTTTAATCCCCAGCACCGATATATCACCTGTAGGTTCGAAGTTCTGTGGAATAATCTCATCATAAGGCATGGTATCCCCGTCGGCCTTATCGAGCCTTGTTACTTTCCCCAGTGCCTCGCCGGCCTTTATCTTGGCAAGGCCTATTTTCACATCAAGAGAACTTTCAGCTTTATTAACAAGATTATAACCTTCCTTTATCATCTCAATTGCCATAAACCTGTGCCATTCCTTATTGGCATTGCTAACGTTGCCAAGAAGCAGCTGTATGCTATTTATATCGTAATAAGCCTGCCTTTCTGAGATTTTAAAAGCATCGGTAAGAAAGTTGACCATCGCTTTTGCTGTCAGTGCCGGCTCATTAAGCCACTTTACATAGCCGGCTAGCCAGCGTATTTTTATATTCTTCTCTTCCTCGTTCAGCACTATAGCTTTCTGATCATTGAAAAAGCTATTATGAATATTTTTAAATGCTTTATTTTTTGGCATTTTCTAGCTTTTCAAGCTCTTTCTTCCAGTACTCGATCTTTTTTTCCTTATTCCTGCGTGATTTTTCCTTATATGATTTTATCTTCAGGTCCTTCTCGGCCTTGGATATATAAATCTTAAGGTTTTCAATGCGGCGCGCACTTCTTAAGGCCTCCTTCACAGCTATCTGTATTTTAACGTCGGCTGAATCCTGGGCCTTATAATCCCAGTCATCGATGACCTTCCAGCATATACTGCTTTTCTCATCCAGTTCTTCAAGCGTTGACAACAAATTTTTTCTTTCAACATCAGTTTTAACGTTTTTCATCTTTGCCTGGAAGCTCTTTTTCTGCCTTTCCATGTCTGAAATAACAAAGTAATTGTCCTTCTTGGCCTGGAAATAACCTTCATCACCAAAGAATACTTCCTTATCTTTCTGCGACAAATCGTTATAATCAAGAGTAAGGCATTTATTAATATATAGCCCGTTAGAGCGCAGCTTGCCGACATCGGCGCCGGTTAAAGTTTTATCCAGCTTTATGGGCGTTACTGTTATGGGCTTTGCTTTTTTAATATCCGTTTTTTCAGGTTTCTGCTTTTTTGCCGGCACCTGGTTTGATAGTTTCCTTGCTATGTTCATCAGTTTTTTAAAAAGGAGGATAAAATGTATATCACCCTGGGCGGTATCCAATACCTCGGAAAAAAACCGGTCATATTTACTGTCAATTTTATGCTGATTGTAGAATTTAATACCATCCTGGTATTTTCTTTTAGGATTATTAATCCATTTACTGATTTCGATAATTGTTGCCATGATTTATTTTTTATGCAAATATTACCCCGGCAGCTATAATTTTAAAGGACTAATTTGCTTGCAAACAGTATTGTTTTAAGTCCATTATTAGAAAATATCAGCTGGCGGTAACCCGGGGGCCTTTCAATTCTCTCCCATCCATATCCGGAATATTCATAATCGTGAGCAGCGATAAGGGGCGCGAGGCCGAACATAAGATTTATGCACTCGGGCCTGTTATCCTGGTGCCCGTCGATGAAGGCAAAATCAATCCTCTCCGGGTAATTAATATGGTAAATATCACCAGGTGATTGTATATATAAGGGAGCCCATATGGGGCTGTCTATCTTTTCCTTCATCCTGTAATACCATTCCTTATCCTGCATTTCTATGGACATGACACTGCATCCTTTAAACAGAAAATAAAGAGTCGAGAAATTGCCCATACCAAATTCGACGACACTTTTTATTTCAAAGGCCCTGAATATTATTTTCAGCAGTTCCAGGTGCGTGCCATAGCCGCTGCCATCATCGCGGAAATCCTTTTCGGTTATATTTTCACCTTGTTTATTATCCATTTGTTTTTATTAATTATGCTGGTTTGATACTTATCCCTGGTATTACACATCATATGAATGGAATAATTATCATCATGTTTAAGGGATACTTTTATCCATCCCTTTTTATGTGCCCTGCAAAGTATAGGTATTTTCCTTTTCTGCAGCTCCACTGAAAACCATATATCGGTCATATTCATCGTGGGAAACATTTGAAGCGATGGTTTTATAAGGTCGCTGTGAAAGGCCATTACTCCTGTTCCGAGCTCATGGACAAATGTATCTTTATGGAGGCTGTGAACACAGTAATAGGGTGCTTTTACATCAAAATAATATGATCTGCAGGGGCGGTTATCAAAAAATATACGGCCATGGCAGCTGATGACCGCACGGCGTTTATATTTTTCTATGCTCTCTATCATCTTTTTTGCATAATCCGGGGGATACACTATCTTGTCGTCAACGGTAAATATATAACCCTTCCAGCTGTCGCATTTATAAAACTTACCGACATCGCCAAGGTCCCCGAGATGATCCTGGCTCCTGTAAAGATTTATCCTGGGATGGCAAAGGAAAGATGGTATTTTCCCCCACAGATTAAGATAAATATTAAGCTTATCACACTGGTGAATTATTGTCGGAATTGTTTCCTCCATGGCCTTTACTCTCTGTGGCATGGCGGCCATATTAAATATTATTTTATCCATAATTCACTAAAAAAAGCCCTTATTACAGATGATAAGGGCTTTAATTAACATTTGACCTGGTATGGACTATTTGTGTTTTCTATTTGACATTTGGGCCCTGTGGGCTTTTTTTGCTGTCGCGACAGACCTGTGTGTTGCTATTTTACTGCCTTTATTCTTACCATGGCAATGATATGTGCTTCTTCCCCTGCGCATATTACTTGCTTTTACCTGTTTTCCCTGTATTTATTTTTGATGTCTCAATGGGTTTTTCACCAGGGAATAACTTCTTGCGGCCTTCCGGGGTAGGTTCCAGGTAAAGTATGCCCTCCCTGTAAAGCTGCATGGCCTTGCTATCATCAATCTCCGAAAGAATAATTAAGCCATGCCTGTAAACATCGACTCTTCCCGGAGACTTTATGCCTTTCAATTTGAACAGTTTTGTTTTCATCCATTATGATTGTTCAGGTATTGTCGAACCATCCAGCGGTATTGATCCTTTATATATCAAACCTGGTACAAAATGATCCTGGAAAAATTGTACAACAAGTCCTTTCCGGTCGGCAGCCACCTTCCCATAATTCAATGTCGGTTTGAAAAAACAGGGAAGCATCTCCGTGCCTATACATGTGCGGTCCCCATCGCCGTCGATAAGAATCGTTACCCCCCTTGAATTATTTATCTTGCGTGCAAATGCCCTGCATTCTACTTTTGAACCCGGGTAAAAGAATTCACCTTCATTACGGAATGACTGGCCATCGGTTTCTCCCTGGTTATTTGCATTCAGCTCGGCTGTCGCAGGAGAAACATAAACCTGGATAAAATGCTTATCGGTTTTCATCGTGAAATTTCCCTCCAGGGTAACCATTTGTTCGTCTGTTGTCGGATTAGCAGGTAAAGTCGGCCATTCCTCTATATCCTGCCATGGGGCAAAGTAAGCAATCGAGGTAAATCCTCCCATGTTCTCAAGCGAATCATTCCAGGTCATATCCGTAAAGTCAAAATATTTTAATGCCCCCAGCTTAAACATTAAATGCTCAAGCATCAATGACAGGGTTATCCAGAAAGATATAATAAATTTTTTCATTTTTACAAGTTTTTCAATTTAAAACTTCTATGAATAATCACCGCTCAGGGCATTTGCCGTCGGCGATCCGTCATTTATCTGCAATGCCTTGCGGTGTACATTGCGTATGCGGGCTCCATAATCTCCCTGTATCCAGAACTGTATCTCGTTAGGATCCTCGTAAGGAGTGCGTACCTGTACAAAGGTCTCATCACCCAGGGTATTCATGCCGAAGTCCATATTACCGGGAACGGTAAGGATAATCCTCTGACCGCTGCCCATCTCAGTGCTGCGTACAATTTTACATTTACCTGCAGATCCCTCCAGGTCGATTCTTCCATATATATCAATTGTAGGCTTATACATATGCTTATTAAAGTAAGCACTGTCATAGGCATCGCCAATGCCATAAGGCACGAGCAGAAGTGAATTTATTTCCCTCAGGCGCGGGTGGGCACTTCTCCAGAATGCCAGGATTTTATCATAGGCATCCGTATCAGTATTATCCACTGGAGCTGCTATTTCACCGGTTGCAACAAGATTTCCCAGTGCCTCCGATATATCGCCGCCAGCGATATCGACATCTATTAGTGTATCAAATCCATCGAAGCAGCCCAGCGGAGTCTGGTCTTCAATATCACGTTCGCCGGGAAACAAGGCATCCAGCAAGTCCTCACCAAAGGTTCGTACTATTGTCATAAGCATGACAAGCTGCCATGGATGTTGTTTGCCCTGATTCTTGCCAAGTAGCTCATCAGGTCCCACAACTGTTTTTTTATAGTTATTAATATTATCCTTGACGCTTGCATAGGCCTTAAGAACTTCAAGGACCCTCTCGTCGGCCTTGCCAACATCCGAATTATCTACTTCGAGGCCTATTTCATAAGGCTTTGCCAGCCCCTGCTTGCGCAGGAAATTGGTTACAATGTCCTTATTCTGTATTCCTGGTAAAAGATTTATCCCATGGATACCTAATTTTTCTGCCAATACTGCATAAGGGAGATACATTAAATCTTTCTGGTACCTTATCGCTGTTTCCGTTAATAAAGTGATATCTATAGTGGCCATTTTATTATTTTTTATTGATTAATACTCTATTTTAAATACTCGTCTTTAACTGCCTTCATGTTCTCAATGAAATTCTTATCGTCTGAAGTGATATTTTTATCCTTGTCGCCTCCCGGTATGCTTGCTTCCTTGCTGCTTATTACTCTTGATGTAACTTCTGCAGGAATCTTTTTCAGCTCGGCATTCTCTCCCTCCAGCTTACTAATCTTATTACCGGCCGTTTTCAGCTCTTCTTCTTTTCCCTTTAACTGCCCCTCGAGGTTAGTTTTGTCGGTAAGAAGGACATCGGTTTCTGTTTTTAGCTTTGAATTTTCATCTTTTAAAGATTTATTCTCAGTTTGCAGCGAAGAGTTCTGCTCTTTTAAGCCGTCTCTTTCACTGACTAATTCATCATATTTTTCCTTTGATATAAACATTTTATTTTAATTTAAATGATTTCTTCGTATATTGTTTTAATAGTTTCTTCAAGTGATAATATGCCATCAATAAGACCGAGCTTCAGGGCATCTTCGGCATAAAACATTTTTCCTGTCCCCCACTGATTCCTCTTTGAATTAAGCGCGTTACCCCGATCATTTTCAATATTCTTCAAAAACTGCTCATTAAAGATATCAACATCGGCACGTATCATATCCGGATTTCCTTTAATAGCTTCATAATAAGGCCTGTTCTTGTCTTTACTTACAGTGGCATATATTTCATGTATTTTTAGCCCTTCCTTTTCCCAGAACCTTTCATAATCAATAACCTGCACATATGTCCCAATGGATCCTGCTTTTGCCATATCTGCATTTGCATAAATTGAGTCAGCTGCGGCAGCAAGGCCATAGGCGGCACTGGCGGCCATATCATCTATAAAGGCTATAACCGGCTTATTTATCTTGCGTATGGCATCGGCAAATCCCATATATGCATATCCTTCACCGCCAGGGCTATCAATAAGCAGGATATGAGCAACTATATCCTTATTGGCATCGGCTCTCTGCAGGAGATTTATCTTTGTCTCCGTGCCTGCAGGACCAGAATACTGATCATACTTTGTTATGATCCCTGTAATATTTATAACAGATATCGAATTCTCAGGGGCTTTTTCAGGAGGTGCGATTTGTCCATAATCCGAAATACGGTATATTCCGGATGAGAATGTAGCAAACCGTAGATTATGGCTCTTAAGGCGCTCCTGAGAAAAGTCAATTTTATTTGAATCAAATTCACCTTTCAGAAGTGAAGTAATAAGAGGCAGCAATCCATCTGCTGTTGCCTTATCAAGCATCCATACGCCATTAACAATCTCCGAAAAAAGCCTTGCTATCATTTATACCACGCTTTGCATAAATTATAAAAATAGGATTTCATATTTCAAGTGATTGCAATATTATATCCTCCTTTAATTAGATTAAAGGACTATAATTAGTAATTTTACTGATTAGCTTTACTTTATTATTCTTCCTCGTTAACAGAATAAGGCGGGTAGGTGAACTTGCCTGAGAACTCAACCTGATATCCATTATATCCTGGTATATCTGCAGGCGATAATATCCGGAAATTCATTCTCATTGGCGAAGTTTTATTTCCAAGCAGCTTGGTTTCTCCCTGGTTATTGGTAACAAGTATAAGATATGCATGATTGGCCATGTCCAAAAATATATTTGTAATTAATGCCTGGTCTTTTGGATAACGGAGCCTGAGTGTTATTTCATAATGCTTTCCTGCATCTGTTTCTACTGTCTCTATATCAAGCTGTATTGTTTCTGTGCTCCCGTAAAAAGTACTCCAATCATTGGGAAAATATTCATTTGAAAATATTACAATATCATCTATATCGAGAGTATGATCAATGGCATCATTAATTTTAATGATGTTATTGATGTCTATAAAACGGACCCTGTTGAATCCGCCTACATTATCCTGGGAGCTTTTATTTATATCTGCCATGGCTTTTATAATTAATTAATATTCAAATGAGTAACGTATTAATGACATACTTGTGACGTATTTGGTATAATATACCCGCGTTACTCGAAAAATATTTATCATATTTTTTTAAATTTCTTTATAAACCTGTAATATTTCTTTTTCAGCCCATCAGGGGTTATATTATCCATATTTATTTCATATATTTCAAAAAAATTATATATAGACCCGTGGATTAACATATCTCTTTTATTTCGCATTATATGCTCATGTAGTATCTCATTAAAAAGATACTTAACATATCTTTCAATTATTTTTTGTGAATTCTCGGAAAGATAATTATAAATCCTTGGATCCTTAAGATTATTATATGGCAATAGTATTTTAATATTGTATTTACGGCTTTGTAGTTTAATAGGCTGCTTATCTGTTAATCTTACTATGCGATTTATTATGTCGCAGCCTCTTGGAAATTTTATAGGCTCATCACCGAATTGCCCCATGAGAAAATCCTTAAGATAAGGTTTGATGTATATTTCTGTTGTCCACTGGCTCATATGAGTAAAGTTAAATAATGGATTTTAGTGTGGAAAGGAATATTTATAAACAATGCTTCTATTTTATTATAGTTTTTGATATATATAAACTTGACTTTATTCATTAAATACATTAATTTTATTACTTAACCCTTAATTATAACCGTTATGGCAAAAGTTCCCACTTTTCACAGTAAATTACCTGGTACAAGAGTCCATCATAATAATGATGAATGTACTTTAGGTAATAATATTGAATCATATAACCGCGTTCCCGGCACCGGCGGATTGCCTTTATGTGATCAATGTGAGAGCCTCTAGTCATTTAAAATTGAATTATTTGAAGGGTTTTTTTTAAAAACTATCTCATTATATGGCTTAACCCAGTTTTGCCCTATTTCCAGTTTTTCTTCCTTGTCATATAAAGGATTTTTTATAAAAACCCTTCTTACTGAACGAACCCTGTAGTTATATTGACTGCATAATTCATAGGCCCTTATACAATCAAATTCATCTCCCCAGAATTTAATTGTCGGCTCAGCCATACTATGGCCATTGCCTCCTTCACAGGATTCAAACGTATCAAAATCATAATGATTTAACAGAATAACAACATCTCTTATGCCCGGATCAAGTGATTTTATTATATGTTCATGAAGTTTAATCATACTTTTATATTTATATCAATCTAATTTATTCATCCTTCTGAATTCCTTGTATTTCTCAGGGTCTTCAAGTATCCTGACCAGGTAATAAATCCTGTATATCACACCTGGTATATAAAGTATGAATAATACAATTATCCTTCCATACTCAAGATGGTTATTTAATACCAGTATAAAGGCTATAATTGTTATGACCCAGAGAATAATATCTACAGGGAACCTTTTTATTAAGCTTATTAATGTTTTCATGGTTATTTGGTTTTAATCATTATTTTTTTTAAATCATTGTATATATTATCCGGAAATTTCTATAACCTGCCCCTCATCAGGGATTACACCTGACTAATAAAATAATCATCAGTATTATGACTATCAGTATCAGTATGATGAACCTTCCAAGACCATCTCCATACTGATTGTATTCACTAAGGATACCATCCTGCTTGTTTTTCATTTTCTTTAAGATTTTTAAGTTTACTGTTTAACTTTTCAGTACCTGGTAGAGTTTATCCCGGTACTGGCGTGCCAGCTTCTGTGATATTATATAATTATCCTTTCTTTTACCTCTTATAATCACAGCCGATACAAGAATCACCAGGTAAACAAGAAAAAGAGCTGCCACTATTAGCCATAATAATATTATATTCCACATTTCCGTATATATTTAAAGTTTAACATTTATCATTCTTAACAACGTATACGCGTCCGGTCGCGATAAACATTTTCAGCGTTTCCTTATTATTTAATTGATGCAGCCGGCGGATAAAGAACATATGACCGTCATGATTTTCCAGCAGGTAATATTTTCCATATTTCCAGTTTGTTCCGTTAAAAAAGTCAGATAATTCAGCCTGGCGCGCCGTTTCAGGCAGTTTGTCATAATATTTGATTCCGTTTTTATTAGTTATTGGCTGCATAAAATTTTTTTTTTCTCCGGCTAAGGACGTATTTTAGCAACTACATCAACTACATCAACTACATTGGTCATTATCAATTATATATTATTTTTTAGGTGTAGTTTTACCCCCCATTTTTGTAGTTGAGTGTAGTTGAATGTAGTTGAGTGTAGTTGAGTGTAGTTTTTTATTTTTCATTTATTATACTTGTATTTTATTGATATTCATTTTATTAATTAAGTGTAGTTAGTGTAGTTGAGTGTAGTTAGGGTTTTTTAGCGGGAAAATTTTTTTAAATTTTTATGTCTCTGTAATTAATTGATATATAAATAATTATTAAATGTTGCTTTTTTCATTATCCTTGTAAGCCGCGAGGTAAATAAGACTCCTTCATTTTTAAGCATTTGTTTAAAAAAAAGTTAATTTTAAAAAGGGATATCCTCCTGATCAGGATCCGGTTCAGGTTTATTTCTAAGTGGTTTTTCAACCTCTATTGTTTCATCGGACTCTTCGCTGTGTAGTGTTATTGCAAGATCCTCATACAGGAATGCATATGCCGTTGTTATCTTTTTCTTTTTATGGAAAATACCATCCTGAGTCTCTACCTGTATTTCGGTACCCCTGTTATCCACAGCCTTAAAACGCTCGCTTTTCTTTTTTCCCAGGAACCGCTTATCATTTCGCAGGTAATAATCTATACTATCAACAGGCAGTATTTTTTCCCCTGATAATTTACCGTGCTTGCGGTAAAGAGTAAATATCCGTGAATGCTGCAGGTAAAGTACCTGGCGCGGCTCATTCCATTCGGAATTTATGATATCTGTCTTAGGGTTTACCGTGGTTACTATCTTATAATCCACTTCTTCCATTATGAGACCATCAGCATAAAGATATTGTATTATGTTCCAGAAGGAGGATATCTCGTTACTTCGTTTTGTTTCCCTGTTTTGTGAAAGAATCTGGCCGGCAGCCAGTTTAATTATATCATCATAATCAAAAGGAATTTCAATCCTTGCGCGTAAAGTATTATATGCGCTTATTGCTATGAGCCAGTTACGGAAAATTCTGTCCTCGATGATTTCATTGTGCAGGGCCGCGTTTAAATCATTGGCTACCTTATCATAACTTCCCAGGTAATCTTCAATGAAATACTGGCGGTATTTTAATATCTCATGCGTTATATGGGTCAGCCCCTTCTTTTCAACATCCTTGAGCTCGTTAAATATCTTTTTTTCCTCGTCGCAGTATTCGATCTTATAAAAAGTAAGATATATGAACCTTGAGAAAAGGGCTATATCTGCCGTGGGCATTTCCTGCCCGGAAATTATAATCCCGCAGTCAACAGCTGTGGTTTCCTTCTTTTTATCCTTATCCATGTTCATACGGGTCCTCCCCGTCGAGTCCCATAATCCCTTTAAGAACTCTATTTTCTCAAAATCTATATTGTTTTTATATTCATCAATATGAACCAGGCCATTTGATACCTGGGCCACATGATCAGCGAGTGCGGCTTTTGTGGTGTTATTTAAGTTAGGACCACGGTTTTGCCGGCCGAACAGTTGCAGAAGACTGATGGCCAGCTCCGTCTTGCCGGCTCCTTTCGGGCCGAAAAGGTTTAAAAGGGGGAAAAAATTAAATTTCTTTACTATATAATCCCTGAAAAGCGATGCAAAGTAATAGCACAGGGCAATTTTGGCATTATCACCAAAAACATCAATCAGTCTCAGTCCATACTCTTTGAGTGAAATATCACCTTTTTTTATATGAATAAAGCGCCTTTCGCTAATAAACAGAGTATCCTCGTACTGGTAGATATCGGAAAATGCCGGCAGGTAATAATTTTTTTCTTTACAGTTGACAATCCCATGCTTATCGATCTCGAGGAAATCACCGTTAAAAATACCATTTCCCCACGCCCAGAAACCTTCCTTCTGCCATCCCAGCTGGATTATCTCGATGCATGTTTTTGTTTTTTCATACAGGTAGCCCTTCAGCTTATTCAGATCCGTTTCTGTCCCATACCATATGAAGTTGCCCAGGCTCTCGACACGGACCTTGAAATTATTGAGAGATACCATATCTTTCTGAGGTATCTCAATTACCCGGGTATAACAGAATTCATTTTTTATTTCAAAAAGGCGCTTGGCATTAATAACACTTTCAACATGAAAAAGCGGAGTAAGGGTGAAGTTACTACCCATCTGGGGACCGTACTTTGTCCGGAAGAAATACCGGTTATTATCAATATAAAATCCGTAACGCTCATAATCCCCAAGCTTGACATGCTCGGGTATTTTAAACTGCGATTCTTCCTTTATCTCTTCCCTTATAAGGGATTTTATAGTATCGGTCCAGAGCTTTTTGGGCTTTATGAGCTCAGAAAGCTTTTCCACGTATACATCATGGCGGGCGCTGCTGTCATAACAGACTATAAGCTGGCAGAGATCAATAACCAGTTTTGTCTTGCGGTCCGGGTAGTTTTTTACCCTGGATAAATTCTCTGCGGCCTTATATATGATATAATCGCTCAGGTGCTCCTCCTTGTACTGCTTAAACTGTTTCAGCGATTTAAAAAAACTGTCGGGATCCGTTTTATCGCCTCCTGCAGGCAGGGCAATGATATTACAGTTCATTCTCTCGCGGATAATAAGCTCGGCACACCGGTCCATATTCTTCTTTCCGGAAGAATCCCCGTCAAAAACAAGGATTATATTTAAGGTAAATCTTTTTATAAGCAGGATCTGTTCTGTTGTTAATGCCGTACCGCAGGGAGAAACAACATTTTCGATGCCTATTATATGAAGCCTGGTCACATCGGTATATCCCTCGACAATATATACCCCGTCTTTTTTCTGGATGGACTTTCGCGCCTGGAAAAGCCCATAGAGTGCCCGTCCCTTGTTATAGATTATTGTCTCCGGAGAGTTAAGATATTTAGCAGATTTATCTTTATCAGTTAGGAGCTTTACCGATGGAAGTACCCGGCCCCCAAAACCGATTATACTCCCGTAAATATCATGGATAGGGAATATTATCCGGCTGCGGAAGTAATCATATGTCTTTTTATTTTCATTCTGTTTAATAAGGCCGCATTCAATCAGAGAATCCAATTTTATTGCCTTTCCCCCGGCATATTTTAAAAGGGCATCATAACTATCCGGGGCAAAGCCTATTTCGAACTTTTCAATTACTGTTTTATCAGGGATCCTGCTATTGACATATTCCAGTGCAATGGCGTTCCCGGGCAGGTAAAGGTTTTCCCGGAAGAATTCACTCGCCAGCTGGTGAATGATCTTAAAAGACTCTTTTTTCTTTTCAAGCTCGATATCCTCTTTCCTGTATTCTTTATCCTCAAATGGTATATTGTTTTCGCGAGCCAGCTTTTTAACGGCTTCTATGAAGGAGAGTTTCTCATGCTCGCGGATAAATGTTATAAGGCTTCCTCCTATGCCTGAGGAGAAACATTTAAAAATATTTTTTGCAGGTGAAACAGTAAATGAAGGGTTTTTCTCATTCGTGAAAGGCGAAAGACCTACGTAATTGGTGCCGGCTTTTTTAAGCTTTATATATTTTCCTATTTGCTCAATAATATCAAGATTATTTATTGCATCGATAGTCTGCTGCATATATCAGATCCATTATTTTATTACCGGAATTTCACGGTACCTGGTTTTATAAATTATATTTTTTTTAAGTTCTTTACTCATTTTTATCATGTTAACCGGGGGATCCGAAAGAAGTATTTCTTTTTTACCGTCCGTAGTAAGTTTAATGCATTGCTTATGATCAAGATCAGTATAATATATGGGCGCCCATTTCCCCCATTGTTTAAAAAAGAAAGGTACTTTTGCCTTCCTGCAATCATTTATGATATCAACAAGCCATTTTGGATGCATGGGCCTGGCATTCGGCCCCGATTCGCCGCCGGCAATCACCCAATCCAGTTTTTCTTTTACCAGTACTCCCTGGGTGAGCGCTGAAGTGAATACGCCATTAACTTTTATATTGTTCAGGTTAACAGGCCCCAGCAGAGGCTCGAGGCTTACAAAACGGAAAGCTGCAGGTGTATTAAGAAGTATTGATATCCTCTCATTTGCGGTCTTCTGATCTTCACATGAAACACCAATCCATATATGTTCCCATTCTCCCAGGGCATCAAATATAAGGCTGCTTTTATA
>Ga0299915_10000271_pt1 | contig 40925 bp, 38 predicted proteins | sample RVTome_13_FD_200263 | JGI IMG/M metagenome (GOLD analysis project Ga0299915, IMG submission 200263) | Soil microbial communities from uranium-contaminated site in the Upper Colorado River Basin, Wyoming, United States - RVT92D227 (version 2) ...
AAAGGAAAGATAGCGATTAGGGCTTACCGGCGCGTTGGGGTAGGCCAAGGGCGTTTGGGGTTTAGCAAAAAATTGCTGATGGACTCCCCAGCCCAAGGCTACCCCAAAGACAATTAAAATAACAAAATTAAAATAAGTCAGATAGGGAAGGGCGCGGTAAGCACGAAGGGGGAAGGGCGATTTATGATTTAAGAATAAAGATTTAAGATAAGATAAAGGATTTTTAAACTGTTTACCGTAAATCGTAAATCGTAAATCGTAAATCTTTTTTGAAGTTTCAAAAAGATTCTCCCTAATGTACCCTTCTTTTACCGTCCAGTCTAAGAAGCGGCGAAGAGAAGATTCCTTGCGCTTGATGCTCTTGTGCGAGGCTCCTTTTATCGCCAGAAACTGCCGAAAAGCAGCAAGAGAATGAGAGTTGATTTTAGAAAAAAAGCTCTTGTCCATCTGTGTTATAATTTAAATTGGTGGACCACCAAAAAGGTGACGAAAAAGCATCTCCCCAAGGTTCTTTTGATGTGCCTTCAGGCGGTCCGCCGCTATTTTTTCGTTCTATGTGGCACTGGCCACAAAGTTCAAAAATTCCCTGATATCTGCAAGATAGTTTTTGATGGTATTTGAGCTAGTTTTCTGAGCTTCTAGGTAATCCTTAAACTCCTCTAAAATCTTCCCCTGGTTGCCTTTGTTGTTTGTTGTATGTTGTATGTTGTTAATTTCTTTCGTGGGATTTTCAACAATCCAAGCCTGAGAAAGGCAAAATTGGGCAAAAGTCCGCAAGGTGGAAAGCCGACGGTTGATAGTCGAGACAGGGAGTTGATTACAGGCAAGGTAACTTCTATATTTTTCAACCAAAGCTTGATTGAAGTACTGGCCAAGAAGCTGAGGCTCTTCAGGGGTAAAGGGCAAATTTTGGCCACGCAAAGATAATTCCATCCAACCAAGAAAGTGTCTAAGGTCGCAAAGATAATTTCTCACCGTGATGGCGGAAAATCCTTGAGTTTTAAGATAGATGGTAAAGGTTTTGGGCAGGTCCATATTTTTAAATTCTAAATTCGAAATCCGAAATTCGAAACATTTTTTGAATTTTGGTCATTTAAATTTTGATATTGTTTAGGATTTCGTGCTTCGTGCTTCGAATTTATCATACAAATAGCCATAAAAAACTGGCGGCAAAGATGAGAAACACTGTTCCGGCTTCTGCCAGGTGGGAAAATCTATCCGTCTTGCGGTAATTGTTTAAAAAATCCTGCCTAGCCTCGAAATTATACAGATTATACACCTTTTTCTCCTTCTGCTACTACTATAAAAGAGTTTTAGAATACTTGTCAAGAGGCTATTTGATGTATTTAGAACGAGTGGGTTTTTCGGGGTTTTGCTATTTTCATACGATTTTCATAGACGAAAAACACAGACTCTTTTATTAAAAATTAATATCTTAAGGTATCGTATAATATCAGGTATTAATTTTTGAGAGATGGTCTATTTTGATGCATTTCCTAGTCCCAACAGGCTCATTAGCTTCTTAAAGGAAGAAATACACCTTTTTGCTCTATCTAAATGATGTTTTTTGCTAAATTTTTGTTTTGAGGAATAGTCTCATTTATCACTTTTTTGGGTCGAGTGCCAGGCGATTTTTTAATACGAATTGCAGCTTATTATTGAGGCAAAAGCTATTTTTCGTGGTAAATGTTGCTTTCGATTGACAAACCCGTGTCTCGGCGCTAAAGTTAAATTACAATGAAACGTTTCTTGCCCTTTATTTTTCTTCTTCTTTTAATTTTGGGATTAGTACTGGCTGTTTTTTATGTTAATCAGCAAACCAAAACTACCGGTCAGGCAACAGTCACGCGAGTCTTCTCTCCGGAAAATTCTTATCTTTTCGCTTCACCGCTTCTCGCCCAGGCGAGAGGGCAAGAGAAGATAAGAATAACAGTTTTTGTTCTGGATAGTCAAGGGGTAGGAGTAGAGGGAGAAACTGTTTTAGTTGGCCAAAATAAAAACTTGCTGATTGAGCCAATTCAATCAGTCACCGACAGCTTAGGCAAGGCAGTTTTTGATATCTCAAGTACCGAAGCGGCCGAGTATTTGATTGAGGTTGCGGTCGAGGGAAAGAACTTGCCCCAGGGTGTGAGCGTGACTTTTCGTTGACGCGCTTAAATTTTAATAACAATGGTTGGTTTTGACTTGCCCCAAAAACGAAACTTGACTCTAGTTCCAGCTTCGTCAATCTTTTTTCTTTTAAGCTTGGTGATGACTAAAATTACCAAAAGAATTTCAAGAACAATTCCTATTTGCCAAAAATAGGGGCGGATAAATCCCCAAAGAAGAGCAAAAATTTGTTTAACTTTCTCCCAGAACCATCGCCAGACACCCATAACTTCGAAGGTTAGGGTATTGGACTTGGCCGAAGGGGAATTAAGATAAAAGGTTGAGGCAAAAACCCGCCAGGTATTGACATCGTTGGCGGGGAGATTAAATTGAAAACGGCCGTCTTCCCTAATTTGGATTTGATACTTTGGGAGAAAGTTTGCATAAGCTTGCACAGGAGAAAGATAGGCAAAGGGAAGAAAGCGGAAAAGTTTTCGGAAGAACTGGAAAATAAAATCCCAGCGGTTAACTTTGGATGAGAAGAGCGTCTGGTTGGCCAGAGAAATTGTCATCTGTGAGTCGGGGATAGTCTGGCCGTTGGCAATTACTTGTTCGTTGGGTTGAAATTTCCCTTTTTGGAGTGTTATTGTTGGTGCCAGAAGAATCGGCCCGACTGTAATCTCGTATGGTCCGGTTGGCAGAGGAGGAAGCGTCAGGGGGGAAGAGGTGCGCTGGTCGGTATCAATTGCCTGAAGATAAAGTTCGGGGTATGCCAGAGCCTGTTTAAAGCCGGAGACCCAGCGTAAGGTGGGACTGGGTAGAAAGACGCGGTTAAACTCAAAATAGCCGTTCTCGCCAGCTAGAGTGTCTTTAGCAACACCAATTCCTTCGAGCCTGACATTGGCATAAGGGGAGGTGTAGCCGAAAATCGAAAGTTTGGGTTCTCCCACGGTGGCCGTTACGGTGACAGTGTAGGAAACTTCTTTTAAGCTCGTGGCGCTGGCTGTTTTATTAAGACTGAATAAACAGATGACCACAGATAGAGCACAGATGATAACAGATATCACAGATACCCTAGATTGAGAGAAAAGTTTTTCTGTCATTGGTGTAAATAAAACGTTTGTAATAGAGTTTTGGTTGGCCGAAGTTAATGAGATAACCCACTTCATAAGGAGTAGTTTTTAAATACTCTAGTAATTGAGTTTCTTGGCGGCGAAGTATTAAATCAGAAGCCTTAATTTCGACAATAATTTTTTCTTCCAAAAGGAAATCGGGTACGTAAAGCCCTATTTTTTGGCCACTTTGTTTGGAGAATACGGTAATTTTTGGTTGAGATATAGCTTTTAGTCCTTGTTGAATAAATTGTTCAAGTAGGAGCTTTTGATAGACTCTTTCGTTATGGCCGCGACCATAGTTGTTGTGAATATCAAAACAAATTCCCAATAGTTTAAAACCTAGTTCTTTGTAGAGGAAATTTTGTTCCACAATTTCATTCTAGTCTATCTGTGGTATCTGAGCAAATATGTGGTTTTATCTGTAGTAATCTGTTTACTTTCCGCGTTCTATCTGTTTTTTCAAATCTTCAACTTCTTCTTTTTCCTCAAGCAGTTTTTCCTCAAGCTCTTCTTTTTGCTTGCGGATTTTTTTGGTGATAAGGAAGATGATAAGAGCCAGAAGAATAATAGCCAGTATCACGGCGAGGGCGACTTTCCAAGGAAAGACCCAGAAGAAAATGGTGCCTTTAAGGCCGCGTCCCTGCCCGTAGGCAAGCTCAAGGTCGGCCCGGAAGCGGCCAATGAGGTTTTTCTCAGCCCAGGTATTTTTATAAATCAGCGAAGCCCCCGGAAAGATATTTCTTTCATCAATTTTTAAAGTCGCCGTTGTTTTGCCAAACATATTTCGAATGGTAATTTGGCCTTGGGGAGTGATATGCAGGTCCGATTGATTGACAATCTCGGTCGTAAAAGGAATTGGGCCGTATTCAGAAAAACTTGGGGCGGAAAACTCTTTTATCAGGGCGTTTTCTGTCACTGGGCCGTCAACGATGAGATAAACAAGCGTTCCGACAACCTGCTGGACAGCAGGGCCGGCGCCAACGCCTTGGCCGACTCGAACGGGGCTTCCGGTTGACTCATACAAAACTCCGGCGTAATGGCCCCCCGGAAGGGCATCAAGAGGCACATTAATCGTCAGGTTGACATTTACCGTGGCCTTAGGAGGAACCGCTAGGCTTGAGGGCGAAAGTTTCATCCAGGAGGAAGCGGACCAACGGCCGGAAACAAGAGAAGTGACAAATTCCGGCTGGCCGCTGGTTCCTTTAACAATGAAATCTTTGGGAATGACGGTTAAATAGGCTGTTTCCTCGCTTTCGTTGCGGAACTGGACAATTTTTTTCGCTGTTTCTCCGGGTTTAGCTTTAATTTCGACCCGGGGAGGAATGACGGTCATGATTTGGGATTGGGCGTAGGCCACAGATGCGGTGATTAACACAGATAAGACACAGATTATTACAGATACCACAGATAGTTTGAGTTTTAACCCCCATCTTTTATCTGTGATATCTGTGTTTATCTGTTTTCTATCTGTAGTCATCTGTTTTTCTTAGAATGTGGCCGTCGCAATATAAATCACGTAATTCTCATAATCACCAGCTTGCTGAGTTCCAGAAACAATCGCTTTGTAACAGACATAGGCTTGGTCAGCATCAACCGGACCGGCGGGATTGGCGCGCATAATTTGTTCGGCGGTTAGCCCGAAAGGACGAGCCTTATAAGTACCTCCGGTATTGTATTCGAGAGAATCGGTGACAGCGTCATTGGTGGCGTTGATATCATGAAGGGCATAGCCAAATCCTTTATAGGTAGTACTCGTCCAATCCGCCGTGGTTGTGACCGTACACGGACTGACGGCGCAGGTTGTATCGGGAATGGTGGGAGTGCCAGTGATATTCCAAGCGGTTAAGGCGGCGCTTTCTGAGGCAGTGACCGAATAGCCACCCGCGGCATTGGTCGAAACAGTTAGTAATTGAGCCGCATCAGTAAATGAACTGGTCGTGAGCGTTCCCAGTGGTACAGAATTGACAGTCGTCGCAACGTCTGTCGTTTGGCCACAAGTAGAAATGCTGGCGGCGACCCCTGTAACCGTAAAGGTTAAAATGGGCGCGACGGTCGCGGTGACGCGGACCGCTTCGACTACGCCGATGGTGCCAATGCTTTCATCAGCGGTGGCGTAAGATTGGACTGTTCCGTAAAGATGTCTCGCTCTGAAATTATAAGTGTCTGCTTGGCCGGGATTGCGGGTAGTTGAGGCCGGAGAAGGATTAATTATTTTAGTGCCAGCGGCGGTACCAATTATCATAGTTACTTCGCTGCTGGGGGCGGTACCGCCATAATATCGGCATTCGAAAGCATGGAAATAGGTATTTCCGACACTTATGTTAGCGGTGGCGGCAGAAGTAGCCGTGCCAGTTTGAAAGGTAAATCCGGAGCCGCCTCCCGAACAGGTGACGGTGATGCTATTACAATTGGTACCATTGGTACAATCAAACCCATTTGGATCGGGTAAACCATCTCCAGAATCATAATTAGAATAGCCCCCATCGGTGCGATAGCCTTGGACTAGAACCCTGAATGCTCCGTTAGTGATAGCCGAAGCGGGAGTAAATTTAAGCGTGTGGGTAGCAGAGACGGTAGCAATAATTGGTTGTCCACTCGCGGCGGCAGTGGTTAGACCAGAAGCTAAAGTGACGCGTGTGGCTGTGTCAATTGTTTTAACGGCAATAGGAACGTTGGTTCCGACTTTAACATTTTCATTTCCCATCAGGGAGGCTGATCCAGAAGAAGTGTAGGGGAGAGTAGGAGAGCTGTTTATCTCGATAACACCCGAGCCAGCGGCTACGGCACCGTTGAGGGAGCCGCGGAAAGAAAGACGGTTATTGGAAAGTGTATCGGAGACGGAAGTTAAGTTGGCTGACTCTAGCTCTTTGGGGGATAAAAAACTAGCCCCGTAAAACTGGGCAGCCAGTATTATTGCTAAAACAATTTTAGCGGCTAGTTTTGAGCGTCTTTTCATCGCGCCGCTTCTTACAATCATTATTAGTTAAACTTATATACTTGTCAAGTCTTTGCTTTACAATTTATCGTTTTGAGCGTTTTTTAATAACTGATTTAATCGTAACGACAAGGAGAACTATTGTCAAGAGAGCAAATATAGCTTTGAAAGGCAGGGCCAAAAAAGAAGTTTGGGCGGCAACTTGCGGTCCGTCTTCGTCGAGCTTAAATTCAACGCTGGCTCGATAAGGGCCGATAAGAAAGGAAGGTGAGGCGCTGGGGGTGGCGAGATTTATTTGGCGGATAGAGTCAGCTAAAATATTATCGGGCCTTAAGTCTTGCTCCCATTTTTGACCCAAAAGGCCTTCAGTTTTAAGTTTACCGAAAGGTTTCCAGAAAGCCCGGCCCGTATTTTTTACCCGGAGTAAAAATTCTGGTTTATCAAAAGAATCAATAAGACAGAAAGGTAACAATTTAGCAATATAAGAACCTAGTCTTCGACTAGAACCTTGTTTCTCGCTTGGCTCGAAATAGCAATCTAGCAATCTAAATTCCACAATTTCTCCCTTTTTGACCGGTTGGCCGTCTTTGGAAACAGTGATTAAAATGTTGCTGCCGATGACGCCGGCTTGTTTGGTCCCCAAAAGGGCAATTTTAGATATAGGCTGGGTAGAAAAAAGGAGGGTAAAATAATAATCATCCTCAGCGGTTTCTTCCGGGATTTTAACTTTTAAGATAATTTGCTTTTTCTCACCCGTTTTTAGAAGAAAAGGCTTGCCTAAGGCAATTTCGGCGTTTTCAAAAGAAAACCACCCTTGGTGAGGTCTCACCTCGTCCGAGGTGAGACCTCGTAGAGAAACATTCCCCAGTTCGTCCGCCGGTTTAAACTTCACAATCTGGGCGGTAATTTCTGTTTCATCGCCGGAATTGGAAAGCTGATAGTCTTGAGTAACGCTTTTCCCGGGCATAATCATGACTTCCAGTAAAGGAGGATAGATACCCAGCGAAAATGTCTGCGCTTTCGCCGCCTCAGAGAAATAAACAAATAACCCAATGGTAAATAATCCAATTAATGACAAATGAAAAATGATAAATGATAACCTCTTTTTCGATTTGTTTATTTGATTATTTGAAATTGATTTGGATATTTGCATATTTGTTTATTGGGTTATTTTAATAGGTTGGTGTTGCCACAAAAATAACATAATTTTCGTAATTTCCCGCCGTCTGAGAGCCGGAAACATTGATTTTATAGGTAACAGTGGCGGTTCGGTTGCGGCCAACTTCGCTGTTTTGCATAATGGTCGCGCCATAGCCAATCGGAAAAGGGCGAAAATAAGTTGAGTCGATAAAATCGGTCGTAATGTCATTGCCAAACATATTGTAGCCGAAGCCGTATTTCGTATTATCTGTCCATGGTTTAGCCAAAGTTGCGGTACAGGTATTGGCACCGCCGTCACAGGAGGTATCGGGAATTGTGGCCGTTCCCGCGGTCGTTGCCAGAGTGGCACTTTCGCTGGCAGTGACCTGATAGCCGCCGGCACCGCCGGCAGAGACAGAAAGAATGTTTGTTTGGGTGCTTGGCGTTCCGGCGGTTAGAGTGCCAAAATCGATAGTTAAATCGGAAATGGTAAAAGCAAAGGGAATTCGGTCTAAAACATACCAAAATCCGGCTTTGACCCTGTAGCCGGTGGAACTATAAAGGCCGGGCGCGTTTTGACCGCCGGTCAGACCAATCCGGTAGGAAGTTGAGGCAGGAACACCCGCCCCCATATTAACATTGCCCATTTGAATTTGGTAATTATCGGAAGAAACATTCTCGGCCACTACGGGTGCACAGATTAACACAGATAAAACACAGATTAGCACAGATACCACAGATAGCTTTAAAATTGTTCTAAAGCTTTTATCTGTGATATCTGCGAATATCTGTTTAAAATCTGCGCGCATCTGTTAATCTAGCCTTCTATTTTCTCTTTTAGCTTATCGCCCAGTTTAAGGAGTTTTTTTGCATTTTCGTGGATGGCCTGCAGGCGCTCTTTTTGGGCAAGTGAGAAGCGCGAAAGATCAGCGATGAGATTTGAAGAATTATCCAAGATGGTCGTGACATGCTGCCGAAAGGTAAGAGAAAGCCAAAGGAGGGTGTCTTCTTCTTGTTGGCCGACTTCGGCTGTCAGTTGGTTTTCTTCCTGCTTGAGAATTTTTATTTTTTCCTCTTTTTCCAAAAGTTCAAGATATTGTTTACCGAAGAAAAGTGCCAGAGGAGCAATGAAAACTAAACTGAGGATTTGGATGAGGTTATTAAGATTTTTAACTTCGCCGGCGAAAAAAATGATGAGGGCTAAAGAGAAGATTAGGGTCGGCAGGGGTTCAAAGAAAAGCGCCAGACCGAAAAGAAGAATATAAAAAAGAAAGAAAAGTGGTGAGGTTAGCCCGCCGGTTTGCGTCACCAAAAGGAGGGTGACCATGGCAAAAATAAGGCCATCCAGCGCCTGAGAATAGCGGTTTTTCTTTCCTAGGTAATGGTTGGCAAAGTAAAAAAGAACCAGGAAAGCAATGGCCTGAAGCGTATAGAAGGAGAAATTGGGATTTTTTGTCCAAAAAAAAGTTAAAAGGAGAGCAGAAAGCAAAAAACCTAAATGAATAAAAAATCGGGCAGACAACATTAGAGTGAAAGAGCGGGAGAGTGGGAGAGTAAAAATAACTTTTACTCTTCTACTCTTTTACTCTTCTACTCTATCTTACTAAATTCTTGTGGAATTGCAAATTGCTCAGTATAATAAGGGTATGGATAAATACGAACCCTCGAAAATAAGAACCTCGCCTTCGGCGAGAACCTTGTCTTCTCGGGTTAAATATGAACCCTCGAAGATTGAACCCAAATGGCAGAAGCGGTGGGAGAAAGAGAGGATTTATCGGGCGATTGATTTTGATAAGCGGCCCAAAAAATACATTTTGATTGAATTTCCCTACCCATCGGGAGAACGACTGCATGTTGGCCATGGCCGAAGTTATTCGGCCCTCGATGCGCTTTCGCGTAAACTGCGCATGCAGGGATTTAACGTTCTTTATCCGCTTGGCTGGGATGCTTTCGGTTTGCCGACAGAAAACTACGCCATTAAGATGGGTGTTAATCCAGCGGAGGCAACCGCGCAAAATATCAAAATCTCGAAAAATCAAGCGAAAAGCTGGGGATTGGGAATTGATTGGTCACGGGAAATAAATACTACTACCCCAAAATATTACAAATGGACTCAATGGATATTTTTGAAAATGTATGAGAAGGGTTTAGCCTACAAGGCCAAAGTCCCTGTCAGTTGGTGTCCAGCTTGTAAGATTAATCTGGCTAATGAGGAGGTTATAGCTGGTAAGTGTGAGCGTTGTGGCGCGCTGGTTGAGCGTCGGACCCAATCCCAATGGATGCTCAGGATTACTAAATATGCTCAAAGACTCCTTGATGACCTGGTAACAGTTGATTACTTACCCCAAATTAAGCTCCAGCAGGAAAATTGGATTGGTCGTTCTGAGGGCACAGAAATAAAATTTAAAATTGTCGATGACCAATTCCACCAAGCGAAGCGATCAACCAAGCGAAGCGATCAACCAAGCGAAGCGATTTCTGTTTTTACCACCCGCTCCGATACTCTATTTGGCGTTACCGCCATGGTTTTGGCTCCAGAGCATCCGTTTTTGGGAGAGCTGACTAAGCCAGAAAATAAAAAAGCGATTGAGGAGTATCTTGCTCGGGCGGAGAATAAATCTGAGCTTGAAAGAACTGATTTAAGTAAGGAAAAAACAGGCGTGTTTACTGGTTCGTACTGTATCAATCCAATCAATAACGAAAAAATTCCTATTTGGGTTGGGGACTATGTCATTGGTTGGTATGGTGGCGGCGCGGTCATGGTTGTACCTGCCCATGACAGTCGTGATTTTGATTTTGCTAAAAAATACAGCCTAGAGATTCGTGAAGTCGTTTCAGGCGGAGATATCATTCAGTCGGCTTTTGAAGGAGAAGGAACTTTGGTAAGCTCGGGTGATTTTTCCGGACAAAAATCGACCGAGGCTCGAGAAAATATTACAAAGTGGCTCGAAGAGCATCAATTAGGTGGTAAGACCGTGGTATATAAACTCCGCGATTGGGTTTTCTCCCGCCAGCATTACTGGGGCGAGCCGATTCCCGTTATTCATTGCGAGAAATGTGGCGTTGTACCTGTTCCGGAGAAGAATCTGCCGGTCGAGTTACCCTATCTTGAGAAGTATGAGCCTTCAGGAACAGGAGAATCTCCTTTGATAAAAGTGGAGGAATGGGTAAACGTTGCCTGCCCTAAATGTGACGGTCCGGCCAGGCGGGAAACAGATACCATGCCTAATTGGGCGGGTTCAAACTGGTACTACCTCGCTTATGTTTTTGCTCATAAGCTCGGAAATCAAAAATCAAAAATCAAAAATCAAAAAGAGAAGAACATCTTCGAGGATAGTAAAGATTTATTACAATATTGGTTGCCTGTCGATCTATATAATGGCGGGATGGAGCATACCACCCTTCACCTGCTTTATTCTCGCTTTGTTTATAAATTCCTCTCGGATATTGGTGTTGTTCCTGGAATTGAACCTTATACCCGCCGGCACTCACACGGTGTGGTTTTAGGTCCGGATGGGCAAAAAATGAGCAAATCACAAGGCAATGTCGTTAATCCCGACGATGTTGTTAAAGCTTACGGAGCAGATACCTTTCGGCTCTACGAAATGTTTCTGGGGCCATTTGAGCAGATGGTTGCTTGGAGCGAAGAGGGAATTAGTGGTTGTCATCGTTTTTTGAAGCGGGTTTGGCAGTTGTCGCAGGAAAAGGTTAAAAATAAAACAACCCCAAACAATCTTAAGACCAGTCTTCATCAGACCATCAAAAAAGTATCCGAAGATGTTGATAGCTTGAAGTTTAATACGGCTATTGCCGCGATGATGGAATTTATCAATGGCTGGGCAAAGCCGGGAGCGTTTCTGAGCAAAGACGAGGCAAAGCTGTTTTTACAGATTTTAGCCCCTTTTGCGCCTCATATTACTGAAGAACTTTGGTCCTTCGACTTCGCTCAGGATAAGCAGAGCTTGCCTTCTGACACTTCGTCAGAACGTAAACAAAATTGGTCTATCCACCAACAGCCTTGGCCTGAATATGATCCGAAGTTGGCGCAGGAGGAGATTGCTACTGTGGTAGTTCAAATCAATGGGAAGATGCGGGATAAATTAGAGCTAAAGAGTGAAAGAGCAGGAGAGCAGGAAGAGGTAGAAAAACAGGCAATGGCCAACGAGAAAATTAAGAGCTATCTTGAGGGTAAAAAGATTAAAAAAGTTGTTTTTATTCCCGGTAAACTTATCAATTTTGTTATTTAATGGAGAAGTTTAAAATTCCTCTTGTTCTCGCGACCGCGGGTGTGATTCTCCTTGGAGCCGGCTTTTTTATTTTCAGTTCAACCAGAGAGGAGGATAAAATTGAGATTATTTCTTCTGATTCTGAGGAAAACAGAAGACAGGAGACGATTTTTGCCGATGTTGAGGGGGCGGTTGAAAAACCAGGGGTCTATGAACTAGCTTTTGGCGCTCGGGTAGATGATTTGCTAATTGCCGCCGGAGGAGTTTCTAATGAAGCTGACCGCCAGTGGATAGAGAAAAGTCTGAATCGAGCCCAAAAGTTGGTCGATGGAGTTAAGATTTATATCCCAAAGACGGGCGAGGGAGTAGCGGGGGCGATCAGCAGTCAAAGTAGCAAAAGTAGTGGAAGTAGTATTGGGAGTGAGGGTCGATTGGTAAATATTAATAGTGCCAGCCAGAGTGAACTTGAGGCTCTTTGGGGGGTTGGACCAGTAACAGCCCAGAAAATTATTGAAAATCGCCCTTATCAATCAGCTGAAGAGCTCTTGACAAAAAAGATTTTGAAAAGTAATGTATATCAAAGAATTGCAGAGCAGTTGACAGTTTATTAAAAAAAGGAGGTGAATTAAAAATGTGTGACACTTGTGGTTGCGGTAAACCAGAGGAAAAGACAGAAGAGAAGAAAGAAGAGGGAGGAGAAGAAGGAGCAGCAGAATAGTGAAGAAGAGAAATTGGTATTTACTGATTGTCTTTCTTACTCTGATTTTCATTTTGCGGCTGGCGACATTGTCCCGGCCGCATTTTTTATCTGGGACAAAAATGAAAATTACGGCTGCTTTAGCCGAAGAACCTAAAATCATCGGCCAGACCCAAGCTTTTTCCTTGCTAGGCATTAAAATTAAAACCTGGAAATACCCCCAGTACCACTATGGAGACAGGTTGGTCGTGATGGGCACCATTAAAGAAAATACCCTGGAATTCCCAGGAGTAGAATTGAGCAAGAGCGAGAGCAAAAAGGGGTTGTTTTTTTGGATTTCGAATTTGAGGAGAAAAATTGAGGAAGTTTACAGAAAATCCCTTCCCGAACCTCAAGCGAGTTTGCTTTCCGGTATTGTCTTGGGCTCAAAAGCCGGGATACCAGGAGATTTTTATAAGAGCTTACAGAAGACGGGAACTCTGCATGCGGTAGTTGCCTCGGGGATGAATGTGACGATTATTGCCAGTACTCTTCTCCCTTTTTTTCTTTGGTTTTGCTCACGCCGTCTGGCGGTGGTTTTGGTCTTTTTCGGTATTTGGTTTTATGTTTTGCTTTCTGGAGCAGAAATTCCGATAGTGCGTGCTGGAATAATGGGAACCTTGGTTTTTTTGGCCCAAGGGTTAGGCAAAGAAGTTGATGCCTGGCGTGGTTTGGGTCTGGCAGCCGTTATTTTACTCTTAATTAATCCTCTGAGCCTTTTCGACCTTGGTTTTCAGCTCTCATTTGCGGCCACAGGCGGCATTCTTTTTTTCGGGCCAAAGATTAGCAAATTTCTTAAGCGTCTGCCAAAACAAATTCAGCCGGATATCACCCAGACTTTAGCAGCACAAATCGCGGTTTTGCCCTTACTTCTTTTTAACTTTGGCCAATACTCGCCCTGGTCGGTTCCGGCGAATTTATTAGTGGTAACGATTTTGTCTTTGGTCATGAAATTGGGAGCAGTTATTGCCATTGCCGGTTTAATCTTTTTGCCTTTGGGACAAATTGCCGCCTGGCTGGCCTGGCCGCTTTTAACTTATTTCGTAAGAGTAGTAGAATTATTTGGCGGGTTATAATTTTGCTATATTGCTAGATTGTTAAATTGCTAGAATGTTAAGGGAGTAATAAAACATTTCCGCAACAATATAACAATATAGCAATCTAACAATGAAGCCTAGATATTTTTTAACAGGTTTAGGATTGGTGGTCACTTTAGTCGTTGGGGTTATTCTCTCTTATTCCGACAACAAACTTCATCTTATTTTTTGTGATGTGGGGCAGGGAGATGCGATTTTGGCGGTTCGGGGTCGAACCCAGATTTTAATTGATGGTGGTCCCAGTGATAAAGTTTTAGTTTGCCTTTCCCAGCATATCCCATTTTGGGATAGGGATTTAGAAATGGTGGTTTTAACTCATCCAGAATACGACCACATTACCGGTCTGGTTTCTGTTATAGATAGATATAATGTGAGGCAGATTGTTTCGAATTCTTTGTTAACCGAGAGTGGGGTCTTTAGCAATTTTAGAAGTGGAGTGATAGCCAGAGAAATTCCTGTTTATTCACCGAAAATAGGGGACAAAATAAAGATTGGGAACCTAGAAATGGAGATTTTATTTCCTTTGGAGAAATTAGGCGAGGAGATTGTTTGGGAAAAGGCGGGTGAACCGGCTGTTTTGGGATTGACAAGTTTCACCGGAGATTTTAACAAAACAGCGATTGTTTTTGAACTTAAATATGACCAGTTTGAAGCGCTTTTTACCGGTGATATTGGCGTTGAACAAGAGAAAGAGATTAATGGAGAGTTGGAAAGTATCGAAGTTTTAAAGGTAGCCCATCATGGGAGTAAATATTCAACTTCTGAGGAGTTTTTGGAGAAAATTAAACCTTCTCTGGCGGTGATTTCAGTTGGCGCGTCTAATCGCTATGGTCATCCAACCAGCGAAGTTCTCCAGAGACTGAGCAAATTAGACCTGCCTGCCGGCAGGCAGGTTAAGATATTAAGAACAGATATTGATGGAGAAGTCGAGATTGTCTCGGACGGAGAAAGCTGGTATACTAAAAGCCAATGATTCGGGAGCAAATTTTAAAAGACCTAAAGTCAGTTTTGGTAAAACTCAAGATTCCTTCGGAAAAATTAATCTTGGAACACCCGGCGGAAGTCTCCTTTGGCGATTATTCGACGAATATCGCTTTGAGAATTAGCCATAAAGATTTTGCTAACCCGGTTGATTTTGCCAATAGCATTGTTAATACCTGGCGAGCCACTGGTTTGCCGGAATATCTGGCGAAGATTGAAGTCGTTAAGCCTGGGTTCATCAATTTATGGCTTAAAAAAGAATTTTTTGTCAGTCAGGTTGAGGAAGTGCTAAAAAGAAAACAAAAATATGGTTCTAGCCTCGCAGGAAGAAGGAAAACGGTCGTGATTGACTATTCTGGTCCTAATATCGCCAAGCCTTTTGGCATTGGACATCTTCGTTCCACCAATATCGGTCAAGCGCTCTATAATCTTTACCAGTTTTTAGGCTGGCGGACAATTGGGGACAATCATTTGGGTGATTGGGGAACACAATTTGGTAAATTAATCGTGGCGATTAGGAGATGGGATGTGAGAGGTGTGAAGGGTGGATTAAGAAGTGGGAAGTTGGATATTGCTAGGCTGGAGAAACTGTATGTCAAATTTCACCAGGAAGCCGAGAAAAATCCAGAACTTGAGGATGAAGCCCGTTTATGGTTTAAGAAACTAGAAGGCAAAGACGCAGAAGCAAGAAAAATTTGGCAGGGTTGTGTCGAAGTGAGCCTTAAAGAATACGAGCGGATTTACCGCCTATTGGGAGTTAAGATTGACTACGCATTCGGTGAGAGTTTTTATGTTGAGGAGGCGGCAGAAGTTATCGCCCGTGCCAAAAGAAATAAAATCGCGGTAGAAAGTCAGGGCGCATTGGTCATCGAGCTTCCCAAAATACCTCCAGCAATGCTTCTTAAGTCCGATGAAGCAACTACTTACTTAGCACGGGATTTGGCGGCTATTGCTTATCGCCAGAAACGCTGGCAGCCTGATTTATTTATCTACGAAGTTGGGGCGGAGCAAAAACTTTATTTTCAACAGCTCTTTGCTGCGGCGAAAATATTAAACCATGAGAAGAGGAGTCAGTTTGTTCACATTCCTCATGGTTTGATACGTTTTTCTGAGGGCAAAATGAGTACAAGAATGGGTAAAACAATTCACCTGGAGGATGTTTTCAGCCAGGCCATTAAGAAAGCGAAAAAAATCATTCAGTCTTCAGCTACCGATAGGGGTTTAGGAGTTCGGCTTAAAGAAAAGGTTGCTCAGGCAGTCGGTATCGGTGCGGTCAAATATTCTGACCTTAAGCAAAATCCCCAGACGGATATTGTCTTTGATTGGGAGAGAATTTTTAACCTAGAAGGAGATTCGGGGCCGTATCTTCAATACACTTATGCCCGCTGTCGCAGTGTTCTGCGTAAAGCCGCAATTAAGCAATTAAGCAATCTAGCAATTAAGCAATCTAGCAATTTCTCTGAAGAAGAAGTAGCGATTTTAAGAACAATTTATAAATTTCCCGAGCTAGTTGAAGAGGCGGCCGAAAACTTTTCTCCCAATCTTGTTTGCGCCTATCTGTTTGATTTAGCCCAAAAATATAATTTAATGTACAATAAACTACCGATTTTAAAAAGTACAAAGAAGGTTCGTGAGGCCAGGCTGGCTCTGACCGCCGCCACGGCGCAGGTTATAAAGAATGGACTGACAATCTTGGGAATAGAGGCGATTGAGAGAATGTGAGAGATAAATTTTTAATTTGAAATTCGAAATTTTCAATCAATTTTTAAAAATTAAAAATTGAAAATTTAATTTTTTTCTATGGAATATAAAAAAATCACTCTTAACAACGGTCTGCGGGTAATTACCGTTCCCATGCCCCAAATGGCTTCCGTGACGGCCATGATTTTGGTCGGCGCCGGTTCGAGATATGAAACCAAAAAGACTAACGGAATTTCCCATTTCTTGGAGCATATGGTCTTTAAAGGGACGAAGAAACGGCCGTCTGCTTTGGCGATTTCTTCGACGATTGACGCTATCGGTGCTGATTTCAACGCCTCAACTGGTAAAGAAGAGACTCTTTTCTATGTTAAATCTGCCAAAAAACATCTTAATCTGGGCATTGATGTTTTAACCGACATGGTTTTACATAGCAGGTTGGTACCCGAGGAAATCCAGAGGGAAAAGGGCGTCATTATTGAGGAAATTAATATGTATGAAGATTTGCCGATGCGCCGGGTAGCAGAATATTTTGAGAGGCTTTTATATCCAGGCTCCTCTTTGGGTTGGGATATTGCCGGTGAGAAAGAGATTATCAGAAAAATTTCGCAAAGAGATTTTCTTGCCTATCAAAGGAGGCTTTACTTTCCGGAAAACATGGTTTTAGTGGTGGCTGGCGGGGCTTTGGAAAAAGAGGTTCTTGGTTTGGCTAGAGCTTATCTTTCTAAGCTGGAAGGGAAAAAAGACAAGTTTAAACCCAAAGAGAAATTTAAGCAGGACAAACCGCAAGTCTATCTTAAAACTAAAAAAACCGACCAAACACATCTAATTATTGGCGTAAGAGGCAATCCTGTGGGTCATAAAGACCGCTATGTTGAGGCTGTCCTGGGGGCTTTTTTGGGAGGCGGAATGAGTTCGCGTCTTTTTATTCAGGTCAGGGAAAGGAGAGGTTTAGCGTATTATGTTCGTACCGACTCGGAGCACTTTCTGGACAATGGTTATCTGGCTACCGCCGCGGGAGTTGATACCCAAAGAGTCCAAGAGGCGATTAAAGTTATTTTAGAAGAATATCAAAAGGTATCAAAATTATCAGAAATATCTCAGGAGGAATTCCAAAAAGCCAAAGAATTTGTTAAAGGAAGGTTTATTTTAGAACTTGAGGATAGTCGCAATGTCGCTGCTTCTTATGGAATTCAGGAAATTCTTGAGGGTAAAATTACCATCCCCGAGAAGATGATTGCCGGTATTGATAAAGTAACAAGAGAAGACATGGTGCGGGTGGCCCGTCAATTTTTTACTAACCAGCGCCTAAATTTAGCCATTGTTGGCCCTTTTGAGGATAAAGAGAAGTTTGAAAAACTTCTTAAATTTTAATATCATTAATATTAATGGAAAGAACAGTCGTTTTAATTAAACCCGATGGTGTTAAGCGGGGTCTGATAGGCGAGATAATTTCTCGTTTTGAGAAAGCGGGCCTCAAGATTGTGGCCATGAAGCTTATTTGGGTGACGCAAACTTTGGTTGGCAAACACTATAAAGACGATGACAACTATCATCGTGGGGTGGGTGAGCGAACGCTGGCTAATTATAAAGAATTCGGCCTTGACCCCAATGAGAAATTGGGAACTGACGACCCGGTCGAGATTGGCCGGTTGGTCAGAAAGTGGAATATGGAATTTCTCTCCTCGGGTCCGGTGGTGGCGATGCTCTTTGAAGGTTATGAGGCAGTGAGAATTGTGCGCAAGATTGTCGGTTCAACTTATCCTTCTGAATCACCCCCGGGAACAATTAGGGGTGATTATTCTTTGGAATCGCCCAAGGTGGCCAATACTCAAGGAAGAACGATTAGAAATTTAATCCACGCTTCGGGCAATATTGAGGAAGCTGAATTTGAGTGTAAGCTTTGGTTTCGCGAAAAAGAAATTTACGAATATAAAAAAGTAGGAGAAGAATAGCTTCCAAGCGCCCTTGGGCTTCAGTTCCTCCTACGCTGAAGCTTCGGAGGACAGGCGAACAGCCCGAATTTTATGCGTCCCCGAGAGGAATCGAACCCCTATCACACGCTTAGGACGCGCGTGCTCTATCCGTTGAGCTACGGGGACTGCTCCTTGCCTCGCCGAAGCCTCGGCGAAGGCGGGTATCCATTGAGCTACAAGGGCTTAATCTTCCTTGTATTTTAGCATAAATTCCGTTAAAATGGCATCATTCTTTAACCCAAAGAAACGGAGCGTAGTTCATCGGTAGAACGCTCGGTTCGGGACCGAGAGGTACAGGGTTCAATTCCCTGCGCTCCGACTAAGCCTGGTGTGGGGAAACCTGCGTCGGCTGAAACTTTACCTAAGGCTGACGGCGTAAAGGTTGGGGAGAGAGTCGGGAAGAGTTGAGAGGTTGGTTAGAATCAAAAGCTTATTGCCGGCAGGATTAGGGTAAGCGAAAGGGAATTCAAATTGTCCGGAATAAACAGTTGTCCAATTAGTCCCCTCATACTCCGCAATTTCAATTTTGTTTTTCTCGATAAAAAGAAGATGGCGGGAACTGGGAAACCACTGCAGGACGCAACTGGGGAAGTTATTGTCAGCCAGTTTGGAAAGCTCAATGTTTTGCCCTATTTGACATGTCTTATCTTTAAGAATTAAGAAATTACGATCCTCTTTGATATCATATATATATGTTTGACCGCTTTTGAGATTTCTCTCTTGCGCTTGGGTAGAACTGCTCGGTAAAGGACTGGTGAGAATATCAGGAATGCTTGCCGAGGCCGTAGCGATATATAGAATTTGGGTCTCATCAGGAGAAAAAAGGGCATTTTTAGTATTTTTTCTAATAATATCCCCCAACTCCTCTTTAAGTTTAGTTAATTTTTGTTTCTCCTTTAATTGTTCTTCCTTTTCCCATTGTTCTTTAATAATAGAGACGATGGGCTGGTTTTTCGCCACATCAGCAAGTTGTGAGGTTGATGTGAAGGTATCGGTGTCAAGTAAGAAATTTTCCTCAGAGCTGACACCTTTAACAGTTTTTTTGTCGGTGACCAAAAGTGTCCTGGAGTCTGGTGACCATTGGTAGATAGCGTTTGAAAAATCCCGCGAGGAGCTACTTTTGATAATTTGCCTTGGTTCGCGAGAACCAAACGGCAGGACGTCAGTTAAATCTAATACCCAAAGACCATTTTTGCCCTCCAGATTTTCGAAAACTTGATACACAATTTTACTTCCGTCTGGGGAGAGAAGGGGATTGGTGACTCCGGTAAAAGTTAAACTCTGTAAGTTTGGCACAAGCGGGAAAAGCCAAGCGTCGGCCTTGGTGACCAGTTCTTTTTCAATTTTGAGATTTTTCATCCAGGAGGTAAAACCTTCTTTTTTAATTTCAATTGCATAACTGCCTGGCGGATAAGAAATAGTGGTGTTGGTGGCACTTTTTAGTTGGCCGTCAATAAAAATTTGCGCCCCATCAGGGACAGAAGTTGCTACAAGGAGACCACTTGCCTGAAAAGTTTTTTGGGAAAGACTAAAACGGTAGCCTTTAGCTATTTTAATGAGGAAATAGGTTCCACTCGCAATAAGGATAATAACGAGAGCAAAAATTATAAACCGTTTCTGGGTCATAATAGAGCCTTATTATATCACGAAATACTCCTTGAGTGAAGAGAACTTCAAATGATATAATGCGACGAACAGCGAAATTTAAATCTTGATGATAGACGATAGAAGCTAGAAGCTTGATATAGAAGCTGGAAGATAGAAAAAAAATAGAAACTTATCTAATTTCTAATTTCAAGGTCTAGCTTCTACCCTCAAGTTTCTAGTATCAAACGACTTTTCGCATTATATATAAAGGAAGAATGCTTTCTAAGCGCATCGGCATTGATTTGGGCACCGCCAACTCTCTTGTGTGGCTCGCTGGCCCCACGTGGCCTTACCGCTCGTCTTTGGGGTTCTATTCGAACACGACTCGCGGAGCGGCTTGGCGGGGCGGCGCTCGCGACTGTTTTAAGGAGGTTTGTGTTATCTAAGCGTATTGGTATTGACTTAGGAACTGCTAATTCTCTCGTCTGGCTCGCTGGCAAAGGGATAGTCCTTAACGAACCAACCGTCGTGGCTGTTTCTGTTGAGGATGGAAGAGTTATCGCAGTGGGCAATGAAGCTAAAACAATGCTTGGTCGAACACCGGACAATATTGAGGCGTTACGGCCACTGCGCGACGGAGTGATTGCTGATTATCAGGTTACCCAGGCGCTTCTGGCGCATTTTATTCAAAAAGTCTGTGGTCGGGCATTTATTTTCAAACCTGAGGTGATGGTTTGTGTTCCCGCTGGCGTGACACAGGTTGAGAAAAGAGCAGTTTTAGACGCGACTTTAGCCGCTGGAGCGCGAGCCGCCTATCTTATTAACGAACCGCTCGCGGCCGCCATTGGCGCAAAAATCCCAATTGCTAATCCTTCCGGGAACATGATTTTTGACTCGGGCGGAGGAACGACTGAGGCGGCTGTCATTTCCTTGGGTGGAGTGGTCGTCCATCGCTCGATTCGGGTGGCTGGGAATAAACTTGATGAGGCAATTGCGGCATATCTTAGGAAGAAACATAATTTGATTATTGGCGAGCAGACCGCAGAAGAGATAAAAATAAAAATAGGCTCTGCCACTTCTTTGACGCGTGAAGAGACAATGGAAGTTAAAGGCAGGGACTCAATTTTGGGCTTGCCGAAGATGATTCAATTGACCTCTGCGGAAACGACAGAGGCTCTAAAGGGAGTTTTAGGACAAATCATCGGAATAATTAAAGGGGTTTTGGAAGAGACACCGCCGGAGCTGGTTTCGGATATTATTGATAAGGGAATTATTATGAGCGGGGGGACAAGTTTACTTCGAAATTTTGATAAGCTGATGACAGCGGAGACGGGTGTTCCCTGTCATGTCGCAGAGGACCCTTTGCTTTGTGTTGTCCGTGGGACGGGAATTGCCCTGGAAAATATTGATTTATATAAACGTTCTATTAGTCAAAAATAGTGAATTTTTATGAAAAATATGAGACCCATAAAAGATGAAGTCAATAAAGAGGGTATTTTATCGGTAAATCGAGCGATTGCAACATAAAACGTGGCCAGTAGTGCGTTAGAAACGCCGGGTAAATTTAGTTCTCTAAAGAAATTATTTGAGAAGTAAAGTAGTTTAAAAGTTAAGACTTATAGGAAATTAGCCATTTTTTCTAGTTTTTGGAAAAATTTTTTTCAAAAATTTGACGGAAAATTGACAAGAATTTAGTCGAAAATTTATCAAAAAGTAAACAAAATCAAAGAAAAGTGAATTTGGAACAAAAATTAACAGCTTTTGACGAGTAAAACCACCATCAAAATGTCCCTACTGACCTTGCAAACTCTCTTTGGGGGTTTAGCTGGCACTGTTTGGAGATGTCTGCTAGGATTTTTTGGCCTTTTGGGCTCATTTTTAATTATTCTGAGCGCAAAGTTGAATAATTATGAAAGTTGATATTTTTGGAGTTAAAATTGATAATCTTAAGGAAGTTGAAGTTGTCGAGCTGGTGGGGCAGAAACTGGTCAGCAAAGAAAAATTTTGGATTGCTACCCCTAACCCAGAAATGGTTGTTGAGGCGCAGAAAGACAAAAACTTTAGAGAAATTTTAAATAGCGCTAACTTGGCGATTCCCGATGGTCAAGGCCTGCTTTGGGCGGCAAAATTCTTAAGAAGAGGTGAATTGTTGGAGCGAGTGACGGGAACGGATTTGATGGCTAAACTTTGTGAGCAGGCGGCAAAGCGGAATTGGAAAGTGTTTTTCTTAGGCGGAGCGGTTGGTGTCGCTATAAAAGCCCTTGACGTCTTTAAGAAGCGTTTTCCTGGCTTAGAAGGGCAGGCGAGCGAGGGGCCACAAGAATTAAGAATTACGAATTATGAATTAAGAATAGATGACCCGGAGAGGGATAAAGAAGCAAAAGAAAAGATTAATCAATTTACCCCGGATTTGCTTTTTGTCGGCTTCGGGATGGGCAAGCAGGAAAGATGGCTTAAGGAGAATCTTAATTCACTCAAGATTGGTGGAGCGTTGGTCGTTGGCGGGGCTTTTGATTTCTATAGCGGCAAAATTAAGCGTGCGCCTCGGTGGTTTAGGGAAGCAGGTTTTGAATGGTTGTGGCGGTTGGCTTGCCAGCCCTGGCGCTTAAGAAGACAAACAAACCTTCTGAGATTTATTTGGTTGGTAATGAGAAAGCGTTTAGAGATAAGAAATAGGAGATAAGAAATAATATAAATACGTCTTTGGTCAAGCGGTTTGTTTTTCTTGGATTCCCAAGAGCCAAAAAACCGCCTCTTTGCGATAGCGGCGGTCACCCCGGGAATTGATGCGGATGGCGGGGAGCTTGCCTCGTTTCCCCCAGCGCTTAATGGTCAAGGGAGAAACTCTTAAAACTTCCGCTACTTCACGAACAGTTAACAAATCAGGAAGGTCCTCAAGCCTTAAGTCTTTCTTTGTTACCATGTATATACTTTCGTATATTACAGTATCACAACGTTTCGAAGTTTGTCAAGGGGTAAACTAGAACAAAGTTCAGTTTACCCCGCCGACCCTCCGAAAATCGCAGCACGAACCGTATACGAATAGTATTGGAAAGGTGAGTGCTAAGATTAGGAGGGTCAAGAGGAAATATGGACAATATTGGCACAAATTAAAAGGCCGGCGCCGAAGCCGACGAAAATAACCTTGTCGCCCTTTTTAATTAATCCTTCTTGTTGGGCATCAAATAAAGCCAGAGGAATGGAGGCTGAAGAAGTATTGCCACGATTTTCAATATTAGAATAAACTGGAACCGAGACTTTTTTCTGGGTTAGGTTGGTAATTCTTTGATTAGCTTGATGAGGAATGAGTAATTTAATGTCTTGAAAGTTAGATTGTTCTACTAAATTATTCACCACTGGGGGTACATTGTCTCCGACCCATTTGAAAACTTTCTGGCCCTTCATTTCAAAAAATCGTTCTGATGGAGGAATTTCGTAAGAGAGAAAAGGAGGTGAATTGTGATGCTGAATGGGCATCCGAATTGAACCTTCATCGTCATTTTCATAAACTAACTGGCTTTCTAAAACCCGCAAATCTTTACCGTATTCAAAAGCCATTCCCAGAGTGAAATCGGAAAAAATTGCCCGGTCAAGACCGTAAAGATAAGGTGAATACTGCTCAGCCGCGATAAGAAGAATTTTCTTTCCCAGGAAATTTCCTTCATTTTCTTTAAGATAGTGAAGTAAAACCGTAAATCCGGCACAGGCGGCATTAACTTCTAAAATTTCCGCTTTTAACTCTTCCTGTTCTTGTGCATTGGTAGAGAAAGAGAGCCTTTCTTTAAGAAATTTGGCTAAATTTTGACCGACCGGGAAGGAAGTTGTCGCGCCGATAAAATCCACCTCATTTGGCAACCAACCTTTAGCTTCAAGAGTCTTTTTCGCCGCCGTTAAACTATTAAAAGGAATATCAAGATGAGGTTGGCCAGGTTCTTTATACCTTTGAGAGATGCCGATGTTCTTTAGAATCCACTCGTGGTCAATAGGATTGCCGCTGTCAGTCGTAATTCCTTCCAAGCGGAAGTCTTCGACCAGAGCGGAATTGGGAATGGTTATCGTGGGCAGGCGGAACCAAATTTTTATCCCTAGAGCAGCTTGTTTTTTTTCGGCCGCTTGAGTTTCTGTTTCGACGGACATTTTTAGGGTTTATTTCAATTCAACAGTCGCCCCTGCCGCTTCTAACTTTTTCTTCGCCTCCTCGGCGGTTTCTTTATTGACAGCGTTTAAAACCTCTTTTGGCGCCGCTTCGACCAAATCTTTGGCTTCTTTAAGCCCTAGTGTCTGGTTGATTTCGCGGACTGCCTTAATAACGGAGATTTTATTTTCTCCCGCGCTCGCCAAAATTACGTTAAAAGTTGTTTGTTCGGCTTCGCCCTCTGGCGCACCAGTGGTTGTTCCGGCCGCTTGTGGTGCTGGTGCAGCTGTTGCCACAACTTGAGCCGGGCCAAAGCGCTCTTCTAAGGCTTTGACTACTTCAGAAAGTTCCAAAACGGTCAAGCTTTCGATTTCTTCAATTAATTTTTTGACTTTACTGGTGGCTTTTCCTTCTTTTTCTCCAGCCATTTTAATCACCTCCTTTGGAAATTCCTTTAAGAATTAATATCAATTTTCTTGGGTTAGTACTTATCACTTGGGCAAGATTGACACAAGGAGAGGAGAGGACGCCCATAAGCTGGCCGATAAGTTCATTTTTACTGGGTAGGAGGCTTAATTCTTCAATCTGGGTTCCACTTAAGGCTCGGCCTTCCCAAATGCCGGACTTAAAAGTAGGAAGACCCGCATTTTTGGCAAAATTTGCAACGGTTTTAAGCGGCGCCATTTCATCTTCAATGGCGATAACAATCGCCGTTGGGCCGACAAGAGAAGTCTCATCAACTTCAAGATTTAAATTAGCAAGAGCTCGCGCCAGAAGCGTATTTTTAATAACCAGAAGCTGACCACCGCTTTTTTTTATTTGTGAGCGCAGTTGGCTTATTTGGCTAACGGTTAAACCACGGTAATCAGCCAAAACAATAGATTTAGCTTCCCGCAACTGTTCGGTTAAGTTTTGGACAGTAAAAATTTTATCTTGTTTTTTCATGGTTCGACTACGCTCACCATCAATAAAAAAGCGCCATATCCGAGGCGCAATATACTTTCTATGGCTCCTCGGTAGGATTTATTACGTTCATGTAAACCGAACGTGACCTACGGTCTTAGGTGCTTTTTATTTTACTTTTTAAATTATAAATTGTCAATGGCGAGCTTAACCGCCGGGCCCATACTGGCGCAGATAACCGCTTTTTTAATATTTTTTGTCCCAACCGCGCTAAGGAGTGCTTTCAGGTTCGCCTCAAGCTCTTCATCCTTTTGCGAAATCTTACCCACAACAGAATGGATAAGTGGTGTATTGGCCTCGGTTTTAAAGGAGAATGTTTCCTTTTGAAACGAGCTTGCGACCTTTTCGGGATTTTCAACAATGGTCCCCGCTTTAGGATTTGGCATCAGACCGCGTGGCCCCAAAATTTTAGCATATTTGACCAAATTAGCCATAAAAGCGGGAGTAGATATTAAGATATCAAAATCTATCTTTCCAGATTCAATTTTTGCTAAGGTATCCTTGGAGGCAATCTCCACTTTCCTTGTTTTACCCGCAAGATAGGGGAGCTTTGCTTCACCCCTAAGTCCAGTTTTGGTGGTGACTAAATGGGCCTCAAATGAGCCGTCAAATTTACCCCAAGAGGTTTCTCGAGCCAGCTTAATCGCTTCAGAAAGGGAATAGGTGCGGGTCGGGTCAATTTTCATTTTGGCCGACAGGTAGTTTTTGCCCCTCGCTTTCGCTCGGGGTAAACCTCTCTTTTTGATTGTTTTGGTAGGTACTGTTTCCTCTGGAGCGATGACTTCTTTCTCTGGCGGTAATTCTGCTCCCACGATAGCCACGCGGGCGCCGCCCTTCATTCCTGGGATATGAACCTCTTTCTTTTCTTCGGCTGGTTTTTTAGCCTTTTTCTCTGGCTGTTCTTCGCCGATAACGGCGATGCGTTTTTTACCCATAGGCCCTCCTTTCAGTCGGGAATACTACCAATAAATACCAATACTACCAATAATTCAATATTTAAATATTTGTAGTATTTGACATTTGTAGTATTGGTAGTATTTATTTATTCTACTTTAACCCCCATGCTCCTTGCCGTACCCCTGACGATATTCATGGCCGCTTCCACATCTTCCGTATTTAAATCTTTCATTTTTTCTTCGGCAATTTTGCGTACTTGCTCTCCTGTCAGCGCTCCGGCTTCTTCTCGGCCTGCTTGACCTGAACCTTTCTCCAGAGCCAGGGTTTTTTTAATCATATCCGCGACCGGCGGCAACTTTGTAATAAAAGAAAAGGTTCTGTCCTCGTAAACAGTAATGACCGCCGGAATGATGTTCCCCTTCAGCTCTTGTGTCTTTTCGTTGTAGACTTTGACAAAGTCCATAATCGGCAGGCCATGCTGGCCCAGAGCTGGACCAACCGGCGGCGCAGGCGTCGCCTCACCCGCAGGGAGGTTTAACTTGATGATGGTTTTGACTTTTTTAGCCATACATTAAAAAATTTCTAATTATTCTAATTGACCTAATTTCTAAATAAATTCCAATTTTTGAATTTCTAATTTTTGATCATTCTTTAGATCAATTAGAAATTAGATTAATTAGGTCAATTTATATTTTTGCTATCTGTAAAAAATCCAGTTCAACCGGTGTTTCTCTTCCGAAAATCGAAACCAAAACCTGTACTTTCCCTTTTTCTTCGTCAATCTCCTCAATCGAACCTAAAAATTCAGCAAACGGGCCATCAGTAATTTTAACAGCCTCACCCACGGAGAATTTAGCCCTGAACTTCGGTGCACCCAAACTCATGAATTTCTGAATAGCTTCTACTTCGCTATCGGAAATTGGCGTCGGTTTATTGCCCACGCCGACGAAACCAGTAATTCCTTGGGTGGTTCTGACCGTTAGCCAAGAAGGGTCATCCAGCACCATTTTGACTAAAAGATAGCCTGGGAAAATTTTCTCAGTGACGTTTTGCTTTTTGCCGCTTCGTATTTGGATGACTTCTTGGGTGGGGATCAAGATCTCGAAGATCTTATCCTGCTGGCTCATTGTTTCCACTCTTTGCCGGAGTGCCGTGGCGACTCGTGCTTCATGGCCAGAGTAGGTGTGGGCCACATACCATTTTGCCGCCGGATTTTCGGTTTTGGTAATAACAATGTGGCTTTGGATTTTTGCTTCCTTAGGAACTTCTTGAGTTTCTTCTAATTTTTCCTCAACCACGACCGGTAATTTTTTCTTTGTTTTTTTAGCCATAACTTACCTGACAAGTAAAAGCCCCATCAATTTCGTAAAGATGAAGTCTAAAGCGCCGATAAAAATACCAACGGCGACAGAAACGCCGATAACAGTTCCCGTCAGGCGTATCGCTTCCCGCCGGGTCGGCCAAATTACTTTCCCCAGTTCGCTTCGGACTTCCAGTAGAAATTGCTTTGGGCTAGTCACGATTTTTAATTTTATCACAAGCTGGCGGTGGATATCAAGGATAGATATCTGTTGTGGTACAATATGAGGCAGGCATATGGTAAGGATTACTAAAGCTATCATTGCTGCTGCCGGCTTTGGCACGAGGTTTTTGCCGGCGACAAAAGTCATTCCTAAAGAAATGTTGCCGCTGATTGATAAACCCATTATTCAATATCTAGTTGAGGAGGCAGCGGCTTCGGGTATTAGGGAAGTTATTCTGGTTACCCGGCCCGGTGTTTCTACCATCAAAGACCACTTTGGTCAGCATGTGACTTTGGAGAAACATCTTTTAAAACAGGAGAAAAAGGAGATGCTTTGCTCTTTAAAGAAAATCGGCCGGCTGGCCAAAGTTACGCTTATCCAGCAGGACCCGCAGCTTCCTTATGGGACGGGAGCACCCCTGGTAACAGTCGAGAAAATGATTAAGAAGGGTGAATATTTTATCTTCATCCTTGGAGATGATCTGTTTAAGGCCCAAGAGCCAGCCGCAAAGCAACTTCTTAAAATATGGCAAAAGGATAAAAAAGCAGTCATTTTGGGCTGTGGGCAAATTAAAAGGCAAGAGAGTCAAAAATGGGGAGTCGTTAAGCTTAAAAAAGGAAGTAAAAATGAAGTTGAGATGATGGTTGAGAAGCCAAAGCCGAGCGAGGCGCCTTCAACTTTAGGTAGTTTTGGCCGATATGTTTTAAATAAAGAAATCATAGATATTTTACTAAAACAAAAGAAACAGTTGCCTAAAGGGAGGGAATTTTACTTAACCGACGCGATTGATACATATTGTCGGAAAAATAAAGTGGTCGTCGCCAAAATTCGTGGCAAATTTTTCACCACGGGCGATCCTTTAAACTGGCTTAAGGCCACGGTGGAATATGCTCTCGCAAGACCCGATTTAGGCAAAGAATTTAGTCAGTATCTTAAGAAGTTGACGAAAGCGCTATAATAGGGCTGTAAGGAAAGTTATGGTATCATCTGAAGCTAAGTTTGGTGAGGAACAACGAACGCCTAAAAAACCTCAAAAGATAGTTACTAATAATCCTCACCTTGAGATTATTGTTCCAAATCAAAACCAGAGAGTTTTTCTGCATATCTTTTCTGACGGGACACATTCCGTTAGGGTAGAGCAGCTTTCAAAAAAAGAAGAGTGCTTCGCAATAAAAGAAGAATTTACAAAAGTTGTACGCGATTTGATTTCTAACAGTCTTGGGCTGGAAGCAGCAAGATTGACAAAAGGGGAGGAAGTGGAGATAGGAACTATTTCTTCGCTTGAGGCGGAGTTCGACGCCGGAGTAAATTACCTTTTAGAGCTTAATTTGTCTAACAGAGATGTCAAGCGTCTTATTGAAGAAGCTGCTAGTCAGTTTTCCATTGGTGAACAACGTATGGGTGAACTTTCTCCGCCAGTAAAGGAACAAGTTGCCAGACTCAAAGGCAGGGTGGAGGAGATTTATAACGAAAAAGCACAAGCAGCGCGAGAGGCCCGTTCTCGTTAACTGGCTAAAAGGTTTCCCAAAAGACTTCATGAAACCAGATTTCAATTATGAAAGGCAATTTTGGCGGAAGGGCTTTAGTGTTGTTATTGGAATTGATGAGGTGGGAAGAGGTTGCTTTGCCGGACCCGTTGTCGCGGCGGCGGTGGCCTTCGCTCCAATTTCAAATTTAAAATTGAAAATTGAAAATTTGGGTATTAACGACTCGAAGCTATTAAAACCAAAGGAACGTGAGCAGCTCGCCTACGAAATTAAAAAGTATGCTTTGGCTTGGGATGTAACAGAGGTGGGCGTGAGTGTTATTAATCGAATTGGTATTGGGAGAGCAACCCAGAAAGCGATGAGGAAGGCGGTAGGGGATATTGCTAGATTGAAGAAGAAAAAAACAAAAAAACAATATAGCAATATAGCAATTCAGCAATATACCAATCTATTTGTACTTGTAGATGGCTTCCATATTAGATATTTACGGGGTTTTGGTTTAAGAAACCAAAAAGCCATTAAGAAGGGCGACCAGAAGTCGATTTCCATCGCTGCCGCTTCAATTCTAGCTAAGGTTTACCGCGATAAGCTCATGCAGCGTTTGAGCAAAAAATATCCTCGTTATGAATGGGGGAGGAATAAGCAGAGCTTGTTTCGCGCAACTAATAAAGATATTTACGGATGGGCGCGAAATAAAGGTTATGGTACAAAAGAACACCAAAAAGCGATCAAGGAATATGGTTTGACCAGATACCACCGTAAGGAATTCGTCAAAAACCTCTTTCCTTAATTTATTTTCTGTTTATTAAATAACCCTTGACAAGCCTTAAAAGAGGCGTTAGTATGGTTGGTAACACTATTTAAATAAGTCTTAGATATGGGACTGCCCAACTCGAGGAAAGTATCTGTTGCTGTTCGGTCTAGACCTGAAAGACTTGCTGCCGATATTAAGCTTAACATTGCTAAAGAAGCTTTAGAAGGCAAGATAGGAATTAGTTCATTAGCAAGTAAATATGGTGTTGCGAGAAAGACCGTTTATCAATGGATAGCCAGATATCAAAAGGCAGTAGAAAAAGGTTTAGTTGGTGCCAGAGCCTTAGAAGAAAATTATAAGAAAGGCAAAGAGCATCCCAGAGCTGTTTACCCGAAAATTCAAGAAGATATTTTGCGGTTAGTGGTACAGAGCCCCGAATTTTCCGTTCGTCAACTCGCCGAACTCGTTCCAGCCTCTAGTTGGACAGTTTGGTCGATTTTAAGCCGAAACCACCTCAATCTTTATCCTCAACGGCTGTTCTATGCCACCAGACAGCGTGAGCCCAAAGTCATTAGGTTCGCTTTTTGGTTTAAGGGCATAAGGTCAGTTTTTGAAACCTTTGTTCCTCAGATAGCACCAACCCCGCCTCCCCTCAAACCTTTCTTGGCCTCCTTAATTTCTTCTTCAGTTTTAAGTCTTCTTTTTCTTTTCTGGCTTTCTATTTTTGCTCATCAACCCTTAGGAGTTCAAATTGGGCTTTTCTTTGCCACCATTGCTCTTTTAGTCGGTACCTTCTTTTTCATCTACTCGATGAAGTACTACTTTACTTTAGCTTTGGTTCTCTCTTTTTCCACCCAGTCGTTAGAAGCAGGTGTCTCTGGGGAGTTAAGAGAGAAAGGTTTGAAAGGTTGGTTAGCTAAGATTTTCGGCCTTAATGGGAAAGGTGGCCCGCCTTCGTTCGCCTCTGGCGAGACTTCGGCGAGGCAAGCGGGAGGTCTTCAACCCAACCTGGACCACGTTAAATTGGAAAGGTTTCCTTTCATCTCCATCCATCTTCCTTTTTATAATGAGGCCAAAGTCGCCAACCGGATTATCTCGGCCTGTACTTCTTTTGACTACGAGAATTACGAGGTGATTGTCTGTGATGATTCCACAGATGAGACCGCCAGAATTGTTAAGGAATGGGAGAAAACCTTCGGCCCGAGCTCAGGTCGAGGGCATCCTCAAGTAAAGGTTCTTCATCGTCCTACCCGAGAAGGTTTTAAAGGTGGAGCTTTAAAGTATGCCCTTGCCGCGATGGACCCCAGAACTGAGTTTGTCATTGTCTTTGATGCGGACTTTGTGCCATATCCGGATACCTTAACTCAGTTTATGAAGTACTTTAAGGCCACGGGAGGATGGAGTGAGAATCTCTCATATCAGGGAGCAACAATCCAGACCATGCCGTATAGCACCAATGGAGAAGTACCACAGGAATCACAGGTACCACAGGTATCACAGGCTTTTTATTCTCGTGGTACTCGTGATACTTCACCTTCCCGTGATACTTTTCTCCGTCAGGAACAAGCAATTCTCGCCAAAAACCCCATCGCCGTGGTCGCCGGTTACCAGTGGCATGTTTTAAATAAATCTGAGAACTGGATAACCAGGGGAGTGAGAACCGAGTATGCAGGAAGTTATGTCATTGAAAGACCAGGCCAGGAAATCTTGGGGGCGATGAAGATTATCCACGGAAGTGTTTATTGTATGCGGGCGGATGTCCTCAAGCACTTTGGCTGGGGAACTTCTATTACGGAAGACTTTGAACTGACTTTAAGAATTTATGAGAAAGGCTTCAAGGTTGTTTACACTCCCTATGTTCAAGCTCCTTCTGAATGTATCTCCACCATCAAGCGCCTTATCAGACAAAGAATGAGATGGGCCGAGGGTCATTCCTTTAATGTGAGGAAGATGTTTGGAAGATTACTTTTGGGTTCCTTTCAGAGGTCCGACCTTAAATTAGGTCGGACCTCCCCAGAGAAGGTTTGGCAACCTTCACCCCTCACCCTCACCGAGAAATTCGAATTCTTATATATCTCTCCTTACTACCTCCAAGCTTTCTTCTTTCTTTTAGGAACTTTCTCCTGGCTTCTTTCTGAGACTGTCTTTGGGACAAGACTGCCTTTCTGGACTTCTCTTTGGGGATGGAGTCTGGTTTTAACCAACTTCTTTGCCCTACCCTTGATGAATGCGGTTGGTCTTTTCCTGGAAGAGAGTGAAGAGAAAGATTACATGGGTCTTTTTTCCTTCATCGCTCTCTGCTACATTGTCACTCCCTTTCAAGCTTATGCGGCCATTAAAGGTTTCATCGAGCCCCGGGAAGGTCCCTGGTTTAGAACCCCCAAGACCGGTAAAATTACTGATATCTTTACAAGAGGAAGATTCTATAGATGGGTTTCCGGGATTTTACCGGGAAGAAGACCCGTCTTCGCTGGCGCTTCGGCGGGCAAGCCAGCCCTTATCCTTAATCCCTACCTCGCCCTGGCCACGGCTAACAATCAATTTGAGAATTTTAGGATAAAACCTAAGAGAATTAAGTGGCTAGGAAGGACTTTTTTGGCAATCTTGCTTCTTTTATCAACCACCATCCTTTCTTTGGCCCCAGCCGTTCCTTATTTTATTAAACCTCAAGAAACCCAAGCAAAAGCCTTTGGGACAATTTTAGGATCCAAAAGCGTAGCTAGCTCTTTCGGCAAATCAAAAAGTTTTCCCATCCAATCCTTTCAACAAGGCGAGAATACGAACACCAGTTGGGTTAAAAAATTTGTCTTTGACCATCCAGAATATGCCAGTCTACCTGTTTTTAAACGGGATCGTTATGGTATTCATTTTCAGAAGCCTGACGGGACGATTGAGGCCAATTTTACCGAAAAGCCGATACATTACCAGGATGAGAACGACCAGTGGCAGCCGATTAATACTGCCTTAAAGCAAAATGGAGATGAAATAACGGGCTCCGGAACATTGGTTAAAATAAAAACCGACGGAACCGTCTTAATTAACAACCAAGATTATGCCCACAAAACCTCAGGATATGGCTGGTATAACCCGGAAACCCAAATCTTTAATCCCATCCAAGACCTGCCGGCTGGCGAGATAGAAGAAAATAAGTTTGTCAGGAAGGCCAAGGATTTCAGGCATGAACTGATTATGTTGGACACCGGATTAAAAGAAGAAATGACTCTTTACGAGAAACCCCGAGAAGGACAAGACGGGGATTATCTGGTTATCCAAACAACTATTAAGGGTTTGGACTTTCCCGATGGAGAACTTGGTGAATATGTTTACCAAGGCCTTACCTTTCCTTCGCCAAAATGCTCTGATGCAGAAGGAAAAGACATACCTTGTAAACGTTTTGCCAAAAAAGATAACAACACTCAGTATATTTACACCGGTATCCCGGTTACCCGGCTGGCGACAGCAGAATATCCTGTGACAATAGACCCTGATTTTGTAGGTAGTACAGCAGATGGGGTTGTTTGGGGATTAAATGGTACTAAGGCTACTGCTAGGGGTACAGCAAATTATATAGATGTCACTGGCACTAGTATGAGAATGGAGACTGACTACATTGATTTTCTCTATCAATACAACCGGGGTTTTCTCAAGTTCGATACTAGCACTATTGGTGCTGGTTCTACCGTCACCCAAGTAAACTTAAAAATGACGCCCACTTATAAACTTCTCACTGCGGGCTATGATTATAATATTCAAGTAGTTAAGTATGATTGGAGTGCCTCTGACCCCATTACCACTACTAACAAGGATACTGTTTTTGACGGCAACCTAGCAGCTACTCTTGACGATAATATCTGGCAAGCCATCAGTGGTGTTTCGATTAACACCCAATATTCTAGTGGGAATCTGAATACGGCATGGGTAATTAAGGATGGAACAACTTATTATGGGCTTAGAACTAGTACAGATAGTAGCAATGCTTCACTTACCAATAACAAATATCTTATACTTGACATAGCCACGCAGGAGCATGCCACGTCTGCCTATCGTCCCGTCCTGACCGTGACGTACCTCCCTTCTTCTCCCGATACCTCAACTTCCGCCTCCGCCACGGCTTATTCTTTTCAAAGAAAGACCTGGTATGACGGAGCGAGGCTTTGGAGTGCTTTTTATTCAGGTAGTGAAATTCAGTTTTGGTATTCAGTTGATTGGGGTTCCTCCTGGATTCAAAATACTTCGGCCACCATTTCCGTTTCCACCAATGATTTCACCATTGAAGCGGATACGACTGATGCTTTTATTGCCTATACCGATGGATATGATATTAAAGCCAACGAGGATACGGGTACTTATCCAGCCACCGACTTTGCCTGGGGCGCTTCGCCAACGACGGTTTATGACGGAAACTCTGGCACTGATGAATTCGATTATCCCGCCATAACCAAAGATTCAAACAGTAAAGTTTGGATAACGGCAACTCATCTTTCGGGGACAGATTATCTTTTTAAAGCCCGCCAGGGAACCACTGCCAATGATATTTCTACTTGGGGGACTGCTTCTACCCTGGATACTTCTGCCAATTCCAACAAATACGGCACGATTGTTTCTTTAGGTTCGGGGAATATGTATGCGACTTGGATTGACGGGACAACAATAGAAGGGAAAAAGTATGCGAGCTACACAGTAGACAAGCAGGTGGCGGCGGGTGCGGATGATGGATATAGGTGTACGGGTACGAGAGGTTTCAATGCCACTGAATATAATATTATTGTCGGCTATTGGAACGATGCTTCTATGTACCATTGCCACGGGTTTGCCCGCTGGACTGGAGTAACCTACGAAGGCACGGTAGGTGCGAATTCTTATATACAGCAATATGGCTATGGCAATCCCCAAGGGACACCACAATTAAAGGTTTATGTCATTGACGAGGCCGACCCACCAGCACCAACGACCGCAGCGGAATTCGATTTAGACCCCTTGACTGTGGGCGCAGATTGGGATGGGGCCTGGGCACCAAATGCTTGGGTACAATCATCTTCTTTGGCTGTCCCCCTCCAGGAATATGTCGATACCTTCGGCCCCATTGTGAACAAAGCGCTGATGATGCAGGTTAAAAACGATGGCGGGACGACGAGCCGGTATAATACAGGCACCTGCTATGAATATTCAAGCCATACTCTCGGCCCCAAACTCCACATCGAGTACACGGCCTGGGATTCTTCGGCGACGACGATTGCTATCGGAGTAACGGGTTTAACTAACAATATGTCTGCGGTTTCTGATTCTTCAGGCAATGTTCATCTTTTGTATATTGACTCAAATGATTACGCTGTCTATCAAAAATATACCACTTCTTGGCAAACAGCAGTGACTTTGGATGGGACAGCCGGCAACGACTATGCTACCATTTCCCTAAACACCTCAAACAATGACTTATACGCTCTCTGGATTCGCTCAAACGTGATTTATTACAAAAAAGGAGTTTCTCCCTATGCCTCGGCTAATTGGGACGCCTCGGCGACTTCTTGGAAATCAAGCGGGACCAATACCTATGTTACTTCTAATTATTCAGGAGCAGGAATGATTTTTGCCACTTGGACCGAGGGGACAGACCCTTATTCTGTGATGTGGGACTACATTATTATTCCCGAAAGAATTTGGATGCTTTTGGGGCTGGGATTGATAATACCGAGATTGTTAAGACGGAGAAAAAATGGAACAAAAAAGAACATTTAAGCTATTATTGGCTGGTTTGGCGATTATATTAGTTGCCTTGCCTTTTGTGACCACCTTTAATTCGGTTTTAACTGAAGGGATAAACAGAATAGGGCTGTACCACGCTTTGCAAGCAACAGTTGTTCCTTTTGAGTCGCGTTTAGTGGTGACGACAGTAAGAATTTTAGGTATTCCCGCTTTTCTTGCTCCAGTCGGCGAGAAAGCCTCTTTTTATCTTTTGAAGAACAAAGAATATTTCCCGGTACAACTGCAATGGAACTGTCTTGGCTGGCAATCATTACTTTTATTACTTCTTTCTTTTGCGGTGGGTTTCTTGGGAAATTTTACTCGACTTTCAAAAATGGAGTGTGTTTTAATTGGGTTTCTGGGGACATTTTTGGTTAATATCCTGAGGATGGTTTTTATCACCGTTGGTATCTACTACGTCAACACTGTCTTTGCTCTTTTAATTCATGACTACTTTATGGCTCTCACCACCATTACCTGGCTCTTTTTCTTCTGGTGGTTCTCATACGGTTTTGTTTTAGAGTCTGAAGAGACTGTATAAAATATAGAAAGCGATACTGCGATATGGTTTGACATGTTACCATCGGAAGCAATTTGTTCAAACTTGGAGAGAAAAAATTAAAACTACTTAAGTTTTGTACTCTCTTTATGGAGAGTGTATTTTCTGCACCGACGACAGTACTTCCTAAGCTCCAATTTTTCCGTCGTGTTGATTTTATTTTTCTCGGTCAGATAGTTCTGGCTTTTGCACTCACTGCAAACCAGAGCATAAATTTCCCTTGCGCCTTTTTTTGCCATCCTTCGATTCCTCAGGGTAAATTATAGCAGAATTTTAGATAAGAGCGCAATAGCTATGTTGTTAGATTGTTATATTGCTAGATTGTAAAGTTGTAAAATAGAAAAGACCATCGCAAGATAACAATATAGTAATTAGCAATTTAGCAATTTGATTATGAAGAAAGTTCTTTTTCTTTTGTTCCTTCTTGTTTTAGTCTCAGGTGTCTATTATTTTAGAGACTACTGGTGGAAAGATAATTTCCCGCTTATTTCGCCACTTTTTAAGTCCCAGAGTACACCTAAAACCCCTAAATCTTATCCTCTAGCCAAATACAGCTTCGAGGCGCTGCGAGAGAGAGAATTTACCGCAAGTCAGATAAAACTGGAGAAGGTGATTAAAAAAGAGGAAAAGTTTACCGCCTATCTTTTTTCTTTTGAAACCGAGGGCAAAAGAGTGACTGGCCAGGCCAATCTGCCTTCTGGTAAAGGTCCTTTTCCGGTCGTGGTTATGCTTCGCGGCCAGGTTGATGATGAGGTTTATTTTACCGGAGCTGGGACTTACAAGGCCGCTGGGGTTTTTGCCGAAAATGGTTTTATCACTCTGGCACCTGATTTTTTGGGTTTTGGCGGCTCCCAGACTTCCAGCAGCGATATTTTAGAAGCTCGCTTTGAACGACCAGTGACTGTTTTGAGCCTTTTGGCTTCAGTGGGAACTTTAGAGCAGGTAAACCCTGAAAAAATTGTTCTCTGGGGTCATTCCAACGGTGGCCAGATTGCTCTTTCGGTTTTGGAAATTACAAAAAAACCTATCCCAACGACTCTTTGGGCGCCGGTCACCAAAGGTTTTCCAGAGTCGGTTTTAACCTACATAGGTGAGATGGATGATCAAGGTTTAAAGGTAAAGTCAGCCATTGACCAATTTTTACAAGATTATGATCCAAAACTTTATTCGATTGATAATTATTTTAGCGATATTGCGGCTCCACTTCAGCTTCATCAAGGAACGGCTGATGCTCTCGTGCCTCTTTCCTGGTCAGATACTTTTGCCAGTAAAATGGAGACTTTAGGTAAGAAAGTTACCTATTATAAATACCGCGGTAATGACCACAATCTTAAGCAAAGCTGGGATTTGGTTGTCCAGCGCGACATAGAATTTTTTTGGAAGAATCTAAAATGATTGCTCATTTTTCTGTGCCCGTTCCTCCGTGTTTGGAATTTATCCTACGCGAAAGGGAATTGGGAAGATGGGTTGACAACGAGATAGTCCCTTGTTAAACTACGGCCAATCAGATGGAACGAGAGCCAAAGCAAGCTTCATTATTGGATTTACAACAAAAACTAGAAGCGACTGATAAATCTCTTGGAAAAATTGGAAACTTACTCCAAGCTCGAGGCGGTAGTCCTTGGCCCGAACGCTTGCGGTTAGATGAGACTTCTGGTTTGGAATTTCTTGATGTCGCCGTAAGAGTCGGTACAATTGTAGAAAATCTAAGAAACCGCACGGTTCCTACTTTAGAGAAAAGACGCAGCGGACTTGTCCACCAAATGGAAAGCGAGCGTCTTTCCCGCGCTGGCCAGCAGATTAAGAAAATTCAGAATTTAGTCATAAACGGCGCTTTGAATGAAGAAGTTTTAGTGAAAGCCAAAAGTATTTTTGAAGAACTGGCAAAAGATAGTGTAAAAGACCAACCAATTCAAAGACCTGGCGAGTCTTTACTGATACTCCCCAACGGTCAAGAAATTAGGGGATTGGGAGGAAAAGAGTATAAAATTCTAGAGCAATTTTTGCTTTTAAGGTACCAAAAAGTTCCTGTTTCAAACACAGAGTGGACCAGAGCTGTCTATGGGGAGGAAATTTCCATTGTCGAGGCCAAGGGGAGTATGAGCGGATTTCGTTGTGCATTAAATAAGAAATTAGAAGGGTATGGTTACCGTTTTGTAAAAACTAACTCTCATTCCGATGTGATAAAGAAGAGGGATGCATTTTATGATTTAGTGCTAAAAGGCGAGGAAGTCGCTGTTGCCCAAGAAATTAAACCCATCGAGGAAGTGTCCAAACCTCTGGAGAAATTTTATACAATTGGGCAGATTTTCCAGAAAGGTGGTTTTATCGGCCGTTTGTCGTTCTCCGCGTTCAAAAGCAGATTGCTTAGAGCGGCCGTAAGGTTAAAGATAGAGCACTCTTATCAAAAAAATAAATTTTTATTTTCTGAAGTTGATCGCCAAAGCTTGTTAGTGGAACTTTCTCAATTGGAAAAGTCAAAAGGAAAGCTGGTCCAAAAGACAGCGGAAGCTAGAAGACCAAGAGTTCGGGAATTTTTTGTCTTTTCTGACGATAGTCAGAGAATCGATGGCCTTTCCTCTAATGCGGAGAAGGCTTTACAGCGGCTTTCTTTAACCTCGGAGGAAAATCCAGTTGACACTACAGAGTTAACAAGATTTCTTTTTGATTTATCTGATAATCAAATACCGACTGAGCGTCAGAAGGACAATGCTCGTAAAATTGTCAGTCGATTGAAGAAAAAGTTGGAGCCGATTGGAAGATTTATAAGGAATATAAGTCCTCCAGGGAATTGGCGAAAGAAAATCGAGGCTCGCTACTATTTAGCAAGGAAAATTCAAGAGTCTCAAGAGATAATTGAGCATAAAGCAGTACCGTCTGAACCAGAAGTTGTTTTACCACCAGAGACAGTAGAGACCCCGCTAGTTAAGCCTCCGCGCGAAAAGACAAGCCTTAAAGAGACTATTCCAGCATATATTTATAATGATGTACGATTAAGCGTTTCTCGTTTTATCTTCTCCCGTTATCGAAATGGTCTGTTATCGGGAGTACCCCTCAAACCCTATAAAATCTTAGAAACCGCTGTTTTTGGAGAGGAAAAGTTTAAATTAATCACTAATGGTAGGGATGATAAGGAGCTAATGGAGGCGGTTTTAGAAATGGTTGTTATCACCGTAGAGCAGTTTCAGACGGGGGGAAACGGCGATTTAGGCATCGAAGGGCAAATTAGAGACCGCTTAACTCAGATTACGATAGCGGGGCCAACATGTAAGCAAATAATAAGAGATGTTTATCAGCATTTCTCTGTTTCTGTTCCGGAAAAATATTCAAATCAAGAGCAACCCAAAACCATCTCTGTTAATCCTAGCTAAAGGGATTTGAAAAAGATAAAAATTTGAAACCTAGCCTCAAAAGCCAAATTTCTTCTAGTAATCCAGCTTCGAATCTGCTAAAATTGAAACCGAAAGAATGAAATTTAAATTGGTCTTTTTTGATTGTGATGGCGTGCTTAATCGTGATGAGTCTTGGATTCGTCTGCATCGAGCCGTTGGGATTCCAGAGGAGCTGGATACTCGCTGGTTTAACGAATACTTTTCGGGCAAAATTAGCAATGTCAGATGGATTATGAATATTGAAAGTTACTATTTGCAGAGAGGTTTAACCCGTTCTCTTTTTGAAAAGACGCTGTCCGAATTCGAAATTGATCTTGAAGCTTACTCTCTGATTGACTATTTAAAGGAAAGGAAGATTAAAACAGCGGTGATTTCCAGTGGAATTGATTTTTATGTTAAACCTATTGCCCAAGAGCTCGGCTTGAATTTTTGGCGAGCAAACTACACCTTTGACTTCGATGGGGAGGGTAAATTTAAACGTATTGACTACCGAGGCGATGAAGAGAAGGTAAAAATAGCTGATATTAGAGAGATTTGTCAACGATTGAAAATTAAGCCCACCCAGACAATCTTTGTTGGTAACTCGTTTAATGATAGAGAAGCATTTAAATTAACCAAACATGGGGTTTTGTATAAAACAGAAGATGACGACCTTAGGAAAATTGCCTGGAAAACGATAAAAAATCTGTCCGAGATCAAAGATCTCTTAGGGGACTGAGTCAAACTAGCCTCAAAAACCAAATTTCTTCCTATCTGTTAAAATTAGGAATATGAAGTCTTTTCGAAGATTATTAGCTCTTTCTTTGGTTCTTTTGGCTTTAGTGCTCCTATCAAGTTTAGTTTTAAGACCGCCGGCCGAGCAGGATTTAGTTTCTCCGAAAGCAGAAGTCTCATCTTCCTTCAGTTTTGCCGTTTTTTCAGATATTCATTCAGACCTGGCGAGTTTAGAGAAAGCTTTAGAGAGAGCCAAGCAGGATGGTGTAGAGTTTATTATCGTCACCGGCGACTTGACTACCATTGGGAAAGCCTCTGAATTTAGAAAAATTAAAACAACTTTAGATGAAAGCCTTTTGCCTTACTACGCAGTTCCGGGCAATCATGATTTATGGTCAGTGGGGAAACAGGCAAATCCCTTCAGAGAGGTTTTTGGTGTTGATTTTCAAGTCTTTAAAAAAGAACAAGTAAAGTTTATTTTAGTCAATAATGCTGATGCGAGTTTGGGCTTAGAAGGAGTTATTGATGCCTCTGGCCAGAAACAAGGGGAGTGGCTCAAGCGTGAATTGGCCGAGTGTCCAAAAGTTTACTGCCTAGTTTTTGCCCATATGCCTTTAAATCATGCTTACTGGGCCCACATTATGGGTGAGGATAATCCGGCAGTAGCCAGTCAAGCCGCGAACCTGCTGGAAGAGTTTAAAAATTATCAGGTGAAGGAACTTTTCGCGGGCCATATCCATTTTCTTTCTTCCTACGAACTTGATGGTTTAAAAACAACTACCACAGGCACACTTTTCAGCAACAAAAACACCCAGACCCCGAGATTTTTAGAGGTAACAATTAGCCTACCAGAGGTGGAAATTGAGAAAAAAGAGGCCTGGCTGAATTAAGTTTTTCAAAAGTTGTCGAAAATAGTCCTTCAGCCAAAATTTCCCCTAGTTCACACTGAGCAAAATCGAAGTGCAATTTAGCCTTTAATTTGGTCTTCTATATTGTTTCGCTTGACATTTTTTCATAATCATGTTATAATCATTTCGTATGATGAAAGATTTGACCCCAAAGCAAAAGAGGGTTCTAGTCACGATAAGAGAATTTATGAATTCGAAAGGAAAGGCACCTACCATAGAAGAGCTAAGGAAAAAGTTGGACTATCAATCACCCAACTCGATTTCTCAGTTCC
>Ga0299915_10000272_pt1 | contig 40916 bp, 38 predicted proteins | sample RVTome_13_FD_200263 | JGI IMG/M metagenome (GOLD analysis project Ga0299915, IMG submission 200263) | Soil microbial communities from uranium-contaminated site in the Upper Colorado River Basin, Wyoming, United States - RVT92D227 (version 2) ...
AACTCGCTCAGGGTATAAGATGATCTCCCCTTCATAACGATTGTTGGGATAAAGGTCGTGCATGCGATTAAAACAGCGAAGATAGGTTGTTTTGCCGCAGCCGGAAGGCCCAATTAAGGCAGTAATCAGTTTATTGGCAATCGGCAGATGGATGTCCTTAAGGGCTTTAAGATCGTTGTAATAAAAATTGAGGCCTTTGACTTCGGCTTTAAGTTTTTCAGGGATCATACCCGGCACCAATCCTGCTGCCCTACCACTTTATTCTCTTTCTGAACCGGTATCTGACATAGATAGCAAAGCCGTTCATCACGAGGGTCATCACCATGAGGACGATCCCGGCAGCTGCCGCATTCAGGTGGAATGCGGTCTGTGGCCTGGATATCCAATTGAACATCTGGATAGGCATGACGGTAAAGGGGTCGAGGAGCCACTTGAAAGAAAGAAAAGGGAACCCTGAGGTAACGGGTGATGAGGGAAGGAAAGCGATGAATGTGAGGGCGCCCACCGTTATAATGGGGGCTGTCTCGCCAATGGCCCTGGACAGCCCAATGATCATGCCTGTCAGGATTCCCCCAAAAGAATAAGGGATGATGTGATCCTTGATGGTCTGCCATTTCGAGGCGCCCAGGGCATAGGATGCCTCGCGAATAGAATTGGGGATTGCCCGGATGGATTCCCGTGTGGCGATGACTACCATAGGAAGGATCAAGAGACCCAGCGTCAATCCACCGGTCAAAATGCTCTCTCCGAATTTTAAGAAATAGACGAACAACCCTAAGGCCAAGAGGCCATAAATGATGGAAGGAACACCCGCAAGATTATTCATATTGATTTCAATGAGGTGGGTTAGCCAATTCTTCTTTCCATATTCCTCCAAATATATCCCTGCGGCAATCCCTAAAGGAACGGCTGTGGCTGCGGTCGCAATCATCACCAGCGTTGTCCCAACCCAGGCGGAAAGAATCCCTGCCTGTTCAGGAAATCGGGATGGGTAGGAGGTGAAAAAGTGCCAGCTCAGCCTCGGGAACCCGTCAATGAAGAGATCGATGATGAGCGTAAAAAGAAGACCGAAGCCGATGAGGGTTGACAATAGTCCCAGGATCCAAAAGATATGGTCCCGAAGCTTGTTCGAGGCGATCCTTTTTCTCATTTCAAGGATATCGGGCTGTTCGTCTGTTGACATGGCTAATAGACCTCCCTGATCCTTTTCCTGAACCAGAACCCAAGGATATTCAGCAAGAGGGTCATCAGAAATAGCGTGATCCCTGCGGCAAAGATGGTCTTATACTCGAGGGTACCATGAGGAACATCCCCTAAGCTGATACCGACGATATACGCAGTCAAGGTCTGGATAGGTTCTATGGGATTAAACGTGAGGTTGGGCATCATGCCCGCGGCAATGGCCACAACCATCGTTTCTCCAATGGCCCTTGATATGCCTACAATAAAGGCGGCGGCAATTCCGGAGAAGGCAGCAGGGATAATTACTTTAAAAGCAGTCTGAAATTTCGTGGCACCCATGGCATAGGATCCCTCTCTGATATGCATAGGAACCGCCTTCATAGAATCCTCACTCACCGAGCTGACATAGGGAATGATCATGATGCCCATGATGATCCCCGGGCTTAAGGCATTAAATCCGGAGAGATTCGTGATCAATTTCTGTAAAATGGGTGTGAGAAAGAGCAAGGCAAAATAACCATAGACGACGGTGGGGACAGCGGCCAGGAGTTCCAGGATAGGCTTAGCCACTTCCTTGAGTTTGAAGGGGGCGTATTCACTGAGATAGACGGCAACAATGAGCCCCACGGGCAAGGCCACTGCCACCGCGATACCGGTGACCAAAAGAGTACCAGTCACCAGGGGGAGGATGCCAAATTTGGGCTCTGCAAAGAGTGGGGTCCACCGTGTTCCGGTAAGAAACTCCCATACGGATACGTCTTTAAAGAATCCCAGGGCCTCATAGAAAAGGATGAAAACGATGCTCAGGGTGATCATAATAGAAGAAAGGGCACTGAGGAGCAGCAGCCCCTCAATGCCCCTCTCTTTAATCTTGGTGGATATCTTGCGTTTCACGGGTGCCTTATTTCTTTTTCTCTAATTTAAGGAGATCCTCAAGCTTCACTCCCACCTTGGCTTCACCGCCGAAGACGGTGCCCGTTACCCTTTTGGCGAATCTTTCCGCAGCGAGTTTATAGGCCATATCCGGAAGGGGGATGTACTTTACCTCTTTCACCAAGGTCGGTGCATTTTTTAGATAAAACTCTACGAACTCTTTTACCTCAGGCCTCTGGGCAGATTTCTTATTGACATAGATAAAGATCGGCCTGGAGAGAGGATAGTAAGTCCCATCCATCACTGTCTTCTCCGAAGGTAGAACGGGGCCTTTCCCGCCGTCAATCGCCACTAATTTCAGCTTATCAGTGTTTTCTGCATAGTAGGCATAGCCGAAAAACCCCAGGCCACCCTTGTCTGAGGCGATTCCCTGTACCAGTACATTGTCGTCTTCGCTGGCGGTAAAGTCGCCTCTGCTTGCCCTGGACTTTCCGACGATGGCCTCAGTAAAATAGTCGAAGGTCCCCGAGTCAACCCCTGGGCCATAGAGCTTGAGAGGTACATCGGGCCAGGCAGAGTTTACGTAGCTCCATTTCGTCACTTTTCCCTCGGCCGCCGGTTCCCAAATCCTCTTAAGTTGTGCTACCGTCATAGTGGTCACCCAGCTGTTCTTCGGGTTGACCATAACTGCCAAGCCGTCATAGGCAACGGGAAGCTCAATATACTGGATGCCGGCCTCTTTGCAGGCATCGATCTCCTTTTGGGTAATGGGTCTCGAGGCATCGGAGATATCAGTCTCTCCTCGGGAAAATTTTTTAAAACCTCCTCCTGTTCCAGAGATGCCAACGGTTACCTTTATCGTTCCTTTTTTAGCATGCTGAAACTCCTCGGCAACGGCTTCGGTAATAGGATAGACCGTGCTCGACCCGTCTATCTTGATGACCTTCTCCTGAGACCAGGCAGGGCTCAGAATACCCGTGATGACCACATTCCCCACCTGGATCGAACCTGCCATAAGCGAGAGCATGACGAAAACAACCATACCTAGACCTTTTACCTTCATTTTTTCCTCCTTGAGTTGAGTTTAGCAATAATTGTTAGTTTTTTGTTAGAAAAGTGTCAGGATTCTATGGGCATTTCCATTGCATCCCTCCTTATCATCCGTATACGCTCATATGACGTATACAATATGCAGCTCATGCGAGAAGAGTATGAGGGATGGATGAGAATTTTATGTGAATTAAGCGGGATATGAAATTGAATTCAGGCCGTGGGGAGGTGTATGGTAAATGCACTCCCTTTGCCAGGGGCACTTTCCACCGTGACATCCCCCCCGTGGGCCTGGACGATATGTTTAACAATGGCGAGGCCCAGCCCCGTGCCCCCTAGCTCGCGACTCCTCCCCTTGTCAACCCGGTAGAACCGTTCAAAGAGCCGGGGGAGGTGCTCCGGGGCTATGCCTGATCCACAATCGCTGACTGTTATAGTAACTTCTCCATTGCCCTGGATTACATCTACCTCTACGCTACATCCCGGCTCACTGTATTTAATGGCATTATCAAGGAGATTCCCCACTGCCTGCTCAAGCAGTTGGGCGTTGGCCTTAACAACGACGTCAACCTCACAATGCAAGGTCACCTGTATGCGGCGATCACGGGCCTTTGCCTCATGCGCCTCAAGGGCGGCTTCTATGATACGCCTCACGGGTTCCTCAGCCACATGCACCTCGCCCTGCTCAGCTCCCTGTTCAATCTTGGAGAGGCTCAAGAGATCATCGATGAGCGCATCGAGAAGATCTGCCTGCTTGAAAATGATTTCAAGGAACTTTGGCGCATTCTCTGTGTCGTCGATGGCCCCTTCTTGCAATGTCTCTACATATCCCTTGATGGAGGTAATAGGTGTCTTCAGTTCATGGGAGACGTTGGCCACGAACTCACGCCTGATATTCTCGAGATGACGGAGTCTCGTTATATCATTGAGAACGATGAGGGCGCCGATACCCTTCCCTTCGCTATCGCGCAGCACCGTACCGGTGACCTGCAGAAATTTTCTCTCAGGACCATGGAGGACGATCTCAGCCTCCGCCTCCCCCTCCCCTAAAAAAATCCTGCCGATGAAACGCTGAAGACCGGCGTTCCGAATCGCCTCTTGGACAGTATGCCCCTTGGCAGCGGAGAGATCAACTCCCAGGAGAGTTCCGGCGGCTTGATTCAGGGTGATAATGCGTTCATTGGAGTCGCACGCCAGCACCCCTTCTGTCATAGCGGAAAGGATGGTCTCCAACTCATTTCGTTGCTCCGTGATCAGCCGGATCTTCTCACCAAGCTGTAGAGCCATCTTGTTCAGCGCCTCAGTAAGCTCGCCCAGCTCCTTGGACCCGGCGACAAAGAGCCTGTGCGTAAGGTCTCCTTGGGCAAAACGCTGTGCACCCCTTTTTAGATCTCCTATGGGTTGACTGATACGTTTAGCAATAAAGAGACTTATCGCCGCAGTCAAGATGATCATAAATACCCCAAAGAGGGTGATTTTCCCATAGATAGCACCCAAGGCTGTATCGACGGCGATAATAGGAATAGATACTCTGACCGTCCCGACGATACCTCCCCCTTTTTTGACAGGTATCGCTACGTACATCATCTCTTTCTGAAGGGTTACGCTATATCGGGTGGAGATACCTGTTTGTCCTGCAAGGGCTTTTTTTACCTCTGGGCGGCCTGCATGGTTCTCCATCATCCGTGGATCTTCTTCAGAGTCTCCCACAACCTCACCAGAGGGCAGAATCATGGTTATGCGAGTCGAAGCGGCCCTGCCAAGGGTTTTGCACAGTGCATCGAGTGATTTTCTATTTTCTTTACTAAAGGTTGCCGAGGCCTCTCTCTCGATAAGGTGTGCTTCGACTTCAAGATCATCGGCGGTTTTGCGCAGATAAAAATTTTTCAAGGTCGTTGAGACATAGATCCCCACGGCAACGATGGAGATAAGGATAATCACCACGTAAGAAGGATAGAGCTTCCAGAGCAGACTTTTTCTGCGCATATGGTTACTCTTTAAAGCGGTATCCCACGCCCCAAACGGTCTCGATATAATCGCTGCAGGGACCGAGCTTGCGGCGCAGGGAGGTAATGTGGAAATCCACCGAACGGGCAGTCACCGCAATGTTTTCGCCACGGGCGACATCAACTATCTGGTAACGGGTGAAGACCCAACCGGGTTTGCGGGCCATAAGATGCAGGATGCGAAATTCAGTGGATGTGAGTTTGACGGGTTTCCCTTGTACCAAAACCTCATGACGGCCGGGATGGATGGTCAGATCGCCGATAGTCATGACATCGGATTCGCCGACAGGCTCCTCCTCTCTCCGCCGCAGAACGGCCTTTATTCTCGCTAGGAGCACCTTGGGGCTAAAAGGCTTGGTAATGTAGTCATCTGCCCCCAGCTCCAGGCCGACCACAATGTCCGATTCCTCCCCCTTGACCGTGAGCATCACGATGGGGATATGTGCCGTGCGGCCGTCGTTCTTTAACTGTCGGCAGACAGCAAAACCGTCCATCCCCGGCAGCATCAGATCCAAGACAATGAGGTCAGGCGGCTTTGAGCTGGTCTGTTTCAGCGCCTCTTCCCCGGAGCCAACCGTGGTAACCTGATACCCCTCGCGGGCAAGGTTATACCTCACCAACTCGCGGATATTTTCCTCGTCGTCAACCACCAGGATCTTTTCACCAGACATGAGAGCCTCAGCTGTCTAATATCCAATTCATTTTAACAGATGGTCAATGTTTTGCAAATTCTTTCATAATAACAAGTGAGAATTCTCACGCAGTAACAATTTTAATGGTAAATCTCCCTTGCCCTTTACAGGGAGTATCCATATAATTATATGATTATTGGTAAAGGGCGAGACCGTTAGCAAAATCTGGTGAATCAGCGTTACGATGATTACCTAACAAGGGAGATAGAACCAATGATCATCAAAATCAATGCGGAAAATCCGCAATTGAGGCTTATCCGCAAGGTCGTGGACGCTCTCAAGGAAGGCGGGGTTATCGCCTATCCCACCGATACCATCTATGGCCTGGGATGCGATCTGTATCAAAAGGACGCCATAGAACGGGTTCATCGCCTCAGGAAACTCAGTAAGAATAAGCGTCTCAGCATCATCTGCGCAGATCTCAAGGACATCAGCAATTATGCCCATGTCCCCGATTACGCCTATCGCATTATGCGATCGCTCATCCCTGGCCCTTATACCTTTATCTTAGAGGCCACCAAGCTGGTTCCCAAGATCATGCTGACAAACCAGAAGACCGTCGGTATCAGGGTCCCTGATAATAATATCTCCCTGGCCCTGGTGAGAGAGCTGGAGCACCCCATCATCACCACCAGCGTTATTAAACCCGATGAAAGCCTCTATAGCGACCCCGAGGAGATCGAGCAGATGTTTGGCAAGGCCCTCGATCTGGTTATCGATGGCGGCACCATAGTGGCAGCACACTCCAGTATCGTCGACCTTACCGATGACTTTCCTCGGGTGTTACGGGCAGGGAAAGGTGACGTAAGCTTTATTAGAGAACAGGTTTAAGGAAGTGGTAGTCTTTAAGAGGCATTGCAATGAGCCCCACCAAATCATTGGCCTTCTCCGGTAACAAGGGGTTCTCTTCGCTGTCAGATACCTAAAAGATACCTTCTCGCCCTATCCAGGGCTTCCTCTGAGGCGATGAGCTTTATCCCGTGCCGATCTCCGATAAAGTCGTATTGTTTAACCTCGCGCAAGGCTTCTGATGCTAGGGCGATAAAGACCCTGCCCACAGGGGTCTCAGGGGTTCCGCCTGCCGGCCCGGCAATGCCGGTGGTGGCGATTCCTATCAAGGCCCCGCTACTTGCCCGCACCCCAACAGCCGTCTGTTCGGCTACTTCTTTGCTTACCGGGCCATATCGCTCTAAGAGCGCATGTGAAACTCCGAGCAGTGCCTCTTTTGCCTGGTTGCTATAGGCCACCACCCCGAGCAGAAAGTAATCGGAGCTACCCGGTATCTCGGTAATGCGGTGGGCAATGAGCCCTCCGGTGCATGACTCAGCCACTGCAATGCTCGAACCCTTTTCCCTCAGCAGCCGCCCCACCACCCCCTCCATCACCTCATCCCCACGGCCAAAGAGATAGCTGCCCAGGCGCTCGGAAATCACATCTTCCGCTTGTCTGCGCCTTGCCTCAACCTCCCCTTCATCTTGCCCCCGCGCCATCACCTTGAGGTGTATCTCGGGAAAGGAAGGTAGATAGACCAACTCGATGCCCCCTTTGATCCCGCGGAGGATCTCCTTTACCTCTGCCTCGGTGGGGCCGAATACCTTTAAGAGCGAAGATCTAACTATATTCTCTTCTCCGTGCATCTTTTAAGCCTGTTACTCTTCTGAAGCTCTCTTGATGTAACTATTGTCCCACTTCATTGAGCGAATAATATTTTATAAAGACATCAGGACAGTATCCACCGCTCTCTTGAGAACTCTTTCAGTAACATAGGGATGGGTCGGGATGAGGATGAGCCTCTTGGATAGATACGTCGCATGAGGAAAGGGATCTTTTCGCAAGGCATAGCCGAGATCATAGACCCTATGGATGGGTTCAGGGTAGAGCGTTGTCGCCTCTATGCCATCCTTGCTCAGGGCATCGACAATGCGATCCCTGAGAAAGGGATTGCCGACAAGCAGAGGAAACTGGTTAAAGGCCGGGATGGCCCCATCGGGGATGGTAGGTATGGTTATACCCTCCACATCTGAGAGGGCGCGAAGGAGGTAGAGGCCATTCTGGGCTCTCCGTTCGAAGATGAACGCTGCCCTCTGAAAGGCCGACGACCCCATGCCTGCCTGAAACCTGGTATAGGCGTGAATGGCGAAAGAGTCGTGAATTCCATGATACTTGAATGGCGCGATAAGGCCCCGGAAGATCGTGTAGAACCACGGCCGAACAGCCAAGGAAAGGGCTATGGCCTTGAAGGCGATGCCGATCCGTGTCGTCAAAGCCGGCTCCTGCAGGTATTTTTTTCCTTGTTTCATTACAAGCCCATAGATATCCTCACGGTCAGTCGAAATAGCGCCGCCGGAAAGGGTAGCGAAGTTTTTCCCCCGGTTGAAGCTTGTAAAACTCACATCGCCAAAGGAGCCGGCGGTTCTCCCGCCTAACACTGAACCCTGCGCTGAGGCGAAGTCTTCGATGAGGAAGACATCCTTCTGAAGCCGTTGCTCCTGCGGGGAGGATCCAAACCACTGAGGAAGTCCGAACATGTGCACTATCGTGATTGCCAAGGTGTCATCACTCACTACAGAAGGCAAGGCTTTAAGGTCCATGTTGAAGCTCTTGAGATCGATATCGCAGAGCCGCGGGATAAGCCCAGCCTTTTTGATGGGGAGTATAAGGGATGGGGCGGTATAGGCGGGGAGTATAACCTCTCTTTTCCCTGAAAGCCTTTGTAATGCCCTCAGGATGAGAAAATAGGCTGTTGTGCCTGAATTCGTCAACAGGCAATGTTTCCTCTGAGTTTGGTTCGCTATACTCCTCGCAAACCCTTCCCGTGCTCCCTTTGAGAGAAGCCCATTCAGTATATCCTCGAATCCGACAGGGGTCCCGACAGAAGGGATCGTCATATCCGTTTGCCCTGAGCCCCCTTGTTTATCTCCACGAGGTAGACAGGGGGATTAACCTTCCACCATGATGGAATCGGATGGTAGGCCACGCCTTGTTGGATATTTAATGAGAGTAACACACCTTTGATCTCATTTCTGGTAAATGCCCGAAGGGGAAGTTTAATGTCAGGGTCATGGAGTCGAACCGTCTTGTATAAGGTAAAAACCCAGGGGTTCAGGATATTTCTATAATCAAAAATAATCTTCCCTTGATCCTTGCAGACCCTCAAGGCGTCTTTGAGTAAAGACGCAACAACCCTTTTATCGGGGATATTCATAAAGAGGTTCAGCAAGGTCACCTCATCGAAGATACCATCTCTAAAAGGGAGATGCCCGCCGTCACCAACGATAAAGATGCTCCTCTTCGTATCCGCACATCGTCCAGCAGCCTGCTCCAACCATGCCTTCTCAAGGTCTATACAATAAATCCACTTTGATGCCGTTGACCCAAAAGCCTTGAGTAGAAGACCTTCCCCCGCCCCTATGTCGAGCAGCCGTCCATAGTTCTTCATGAGAGAGACGGCCTTTTGTCTTATTCGGTAGGATAAGAAGCCACCGGAAGGCTCATCTACCTCCTCTTTTTTTTCGATTAAATTGCGTAACGTAATGGCAATATTACTTATTAACCTCATTCATTTTTCTTTCTAATATCTTAGATGTAATCTCTAGAACCTCTTGCACCGATATCGCCTGCCAGCAATCCATCGTATCACATGACACCTTCAGACAGGGGGCACAGGATACGGGATGGTATATAACAAGGCTTTCATTCCTGCCTTGAATGGTAAAAAAAGCAGGCGCGCTTGGTCCCGCAAGGATTACGACCGGCGTGCCCACTGCCCGGGCAATGTGGGCAGGACCGCTGTCGTTGGTTATCACCAAGGAGGCCTTCTCCATAACTGCAGGAAGGAGCTCTAGCGGTGTCTTGCCGGAAAGTATAAAAACCTTCTCACCAACTGCCACTTTGAGGAAATCAGCCAGCACACTTTCACCCGCTGTGCCAATAACCCCAAATTCGACAGACGGAAATGATGCCTGCAACCTTTTCACCAACTCAGCATATCGTTCAATAGGCCATCGTTTTGCAGGCCAATCAGCTCCTGGGTTGATCAGCACAAGGGAATCCCCTTGAAAATTCCTCACCTTGGATAAGAGCTTCCCTGCCCTTCTCCTGTTCTCCCTTGAGCAATGCAACTCCAATCTCTCATCAAAATTTCCATTTGATATGGTCTTGAGAATCCTGCCGTAAAGCAGGACTTCATTCTCGATCTGCATTTTCTGTTCCGGCACCTTGATGTGATAAAAAAACCCCCTCCCCTCGGTGTTCCTTCCCACCCACTTCTTAGCATTGATCAAGAAAAAAAGGAGATACATCTTGATAGCCGAAAAATAGGATGTCTCAGGCATCAGATTGATTGCCATATCAAATCTTTTCTTTCTCAATCGTAGACCCATCTTGAGCAGACCGAAAAGGGTTATAGGGGACAAGAAAATCTTAGCAATATAAGGTTGTTTTTTTAAAATCATCCCTGCCCTCTCGGCACACAGCACAGATACCGCAGATGATGGAAAAGCTCGTTCAAGCCCTCTTAAGAAAGGGATTGCGAGTATGAGGTCACCAACACCCCCGAAATCAACAACGATGATTTTTTTTTGCTTTTTCATGCGACCCAAAAGTCTCAATTTCACCTTTTACTGCTTGCCATCCTTTTATTTTTCGTGTCGGTCTCACGAGCGCGATCTGTGTTTCCACTGCCTCGAATACCTCATCTACGGTTATCGCTTCCATGCACTTATGGTCTTTACAATGCGCCCTGTTACAGGGACTGCAAGAAAACGCCTTGTTTATGACCACATTGCTTTCCCCATAGGGAAGCCATAAGGGGGTAACTGTCGGTCCTAGCATAGAAACAGTAGGAACCTTGAGGGCAGATGCGATATGCAGGGGGCCTGAATTGTTGCAGACCAGCAGGTCGCATCTGCTCACGATGGCAGCCAACTCCCTAATGTTGCCGCAAGAAAAGATTAGAATATCCTTTCCTGCGCTCTTTTTTACCGCCTCCAAAAGACCTTCTTCATCTTTGCTGCCTAGGATAATGACCTTGGCGCCGCCGTGCCCAAAAATCCGCCTTGACAGCTCACCAAACCTTTCAGCGGGCCATTGCTGACTCGGATAGTGCGCACCAGGGTGAACAGCAATAGTTACTGCACCAGCGCTGATCCCCTTCTGCGCAAGGTCTCTTGTAGCACACTCGATCTCCGTATCGCTCAAAAAGACCTCCGGCTCGCAACCCTTTCTCTTTCCCCCTGCCAGTTCCGCCAGATCCAACAGGTGATCAACCATCCGCTTTGGCGGCGCAGCAGTAGGGCCTTTGAGATTAAAGAAGATCTCCCTCCCCGCCTCTTCAAAACCGATCCGGTACTTTCCCCCCGCAAGGTACGTCATAACGGCCTGCTTCATCTCATAGGTCAAAAAAGGATCTATCACCAGATCATAGTCCCGTGGGCGTATCTCCTTCATAAACCACTTGAATCCTTTATAGATAAGAAATTCGTCAACGGAGGGGTTATGCTTTAAGACCTCATAGTTTCGATCTGAGGCTAGGACCGTGATCTTCGCACGAGGAAAGCCCCTCCGTAATGCCTTCAAAGCGGCTGTCGATAGGATCATATCACCGATACGGTCATGTCTGAGGAATAAAATCCTCCTGATCTCACTTTTAGAGGGTACTGTGGTCTTTCTCAAGGGAACAAAGAGCCATAATAAAGCTCTTCGTGACCTCAAGTAGGTATCTTTCAAGAGTGATTTTAGATCCAACATGGTCTTCCTACTATCTTCTATTACCCATACAAAGATAAAGACTACAGCAAAATATCTAATTTTCTACAACAAGATCGGGCATCATGTTCATCAAGATACTTCCTGACAAAAATAGAAAAGATATCTCGTATAGATGCTCGGGCGAAGCCCATTCTATCGCAATACCCGTTAAGGTTCTCCCATATTATTTGACTATGACTAGCTCTTGAGAGAAAAGCCTCTTCAAAGTCATTAAAAACAGGTTGCTCTCGCCTGATCTCTTGCGTCAGATATCTCGCAAAAAGGACATACTTAAGCGAAAAGTCTAAAAGGTCCTTAAGGGGAACTCCCTGGAGCGAGGAGTATTCCCAATCAAAAATCTTTATGCTACTTCTCGAAACGTGAAGATTTGATGGGTTGAAATCACCATGTTCAACAACAATCTGTTGTTTCTTATCCGTCTCATGTGGCAAGTTGGGGTAATGTAAAGCAACTAAGGTATCGACGACATGGCTAAAGATCTCCTTCATTCTCATCAATCCCCTTCTAGTTCTTATCCCTTTCATAGCATAAACCATGGGTGTACCCTCGAGGGCGGATTCAAAAACACATTTGTGCCCGCTTATCTCAAAGAATGCGAGAGGCGCAGGTATGTCCCTCGTCATCGTTTTTTTGGTGGATAAGTAAGACAAGGTCTCATATTCGCTCTCTAACCTCTTAAAAACGAGAGGATCATTGCTTATCTTCAAAATTGCAAAAGGTTGTGAATCATTATCTTTAAATGCAAAAAATATCGTCTTTCTGAAACCCTTCAAAAAGAGAAACGAAAATATTGCAGGGAGCTCTAAAGAAAGATTAAAATCATCCCAATGGTCGCGAATATAGCCCTCCAGTAATCTAATCATATAACGGCCTTTTATCCCTATTTCTTAGCAAGAATGCTGTAATCAGGAGCGAAATAGTCCAAAAAAAATCCAATTGGAATAAATTTCATAAAACGAGTTATCATCTTTAAAAATCGTAACCGCTTCATATTCCAAATATGCGTGACACAATATTTTGCTATTTTTCTTCTCCCCATAGGAACAATTGCCTGAAAATTCCTATAGCTCGGAAGAGGTAAAAAGAATGTGATCCCTTTGAATCCAACCTCTTTCAGCTTTTTTTGATAACCGAACTTGGAATAGATATATGTTTTGTACCCTCCTCTGCGTCTCAAACGAGAGTACCAATCGGCCATTTTTCTCGGCATTAACGTAGTAAATCGCAGGCCGCTGTGCGGGTCTTTAAAGCCTAAAAAATATATCGCAGAAATTCTATTCTCTATTGCCATATAGAGAATACCATTGGGTTTCAATACATTAAATATATTTTGGAGCGCTCTTTTCTGAACCTTATCCGGAGAAATAGAAATTTCCGAAAGCCCCAGCCATTCCAATACTCCGTTCATTATTACCATATCAAATGATCCATCAGGAAAGGGAAGCTCTAAAGCACTGGCACACGCTGTCTGAACACTATGAATACGATCTTGGTCTCTTCTTATGGCGAGAAAGGTAGCGCGCTCTATAACGGAATCTACAGCGACAACCTCGTATCCGGCATTCGCCAGTGAAAAGGTGATTGCTCCTAAACCCGCACCGATATCCAGAACCTTCCCTTTACCGGTTCCTGATAAGAGATATCGCCACCATGCCCTAGCCTCATCAGAGACGTACTCAATAATTTCTTCCCGCTTCTCCTCGGGAATCCTCTCAAGGGCGTCCTTCCAATACCCTTGCTGAGCATTCGTGAGAACCGCTTTCATCTCATCCTGTGGAAGCTCTCCCCAATACGGAGCATCTTTTACAAAACAGGGTACAGAGTCTTTAATATCCCAGGAGGCGCCGCATTGGCCGCAAACAAATCTATTCCTTTGTTTTCTTAACACTCCCTTACAGCGAAGACATACATACGGGACGACAGTAGGTAATTTATTCACCATAATAAAATACTCGTTTTTAGCTTAATTTGCCCGGTTTATGCTCTTTCGCAAGGATCCCCAGATAGAGCCCCTGAACTTTGCTAACATGTTGTTGAATCGTAAATAGCTTTTGAAGCCTTTTTCTACCGGCCTGCCCCATTGCTGTCCTCTTTTTCTTGTCCGCAACCAGTTCCTTTATCTTCTCCGCTAGCGCGGCAATATTCGCAGTCGGGACAATATAGCCGGTGAGGCCGTCCTCAACAGCCTCAGGATTACCGGCATCATCCGTTGCAATAACAGGCCTTCGAGCTGCCATGGCTTCAAGGAGGACCCTTGGGAAGCCTTCACCGCTAATCGACGGCAAGACAAGCATGTCAATCTCCTTGAGGACTGATGGGATATCAGCTCTCGAGCCCGCGAAAAAAACACGATCAGAGATGCCAAGTTCATTGCAGAGCATTTTTATCTCGTTTATATACCTTTCTTCACCTCCCCCCACGAGGAGGAGCTTTACGTTATCTATATATCTCATGGCAGAGACGAGATACTCCTGCCCCTTACGCTTCTCTATTCGTCCTAAACATCCAAGGAGCACTGTATCTTCGCTGACATTAAATTCTTCTCTGATTGAAGAGGTAGTCTGGAGATTGTCGAATTCCTCAAGATCAATGCCATTATGGACGACGACAGTCTTGTGATGATCCCAAAGCCACGCAAACCTTGGGCTGATCGCGTTAGCGACCAGGATCAACCTCGTTGAAAGTAGTGATAAAACCCTATCAAGAAACCATTCTCGCTCGCTTACCCGGATATGCCATACAAGGGGTATCCGCATCATCCTCGCGGCGATGCCGGCATAGAAGGTCTCGGTAGTGGAATCGGTATGGATAAGGTCTATCTGCTTTTGTTTTATAAAGGATATCATTTTCCATACCACCAGGGGATTTAAGCTCCTGATCCTTCCCACATCAAGGTATATCATCTCTGCCCCTATGCTCCTCATTTCTTCTGCAAGTTCCCCCTCACCAGGGCACAAAACAATGGGGTGAAATATCTCTTTATTCAGATGTTTTATCAGGTAATAGAGACTCCACTGCCCGCCGCCCGTCATGCGGGCGAAAGAGGTCGTATAGAGGATATTGTATTTCCTTTTATATAACATCGAACATATATTCCCTTGTCAAATAGAATTCATATCGAGAAAGAAAAGCTCAAGGCCAGCGTGCGCTATCAGGAATGATGCAAAAGGATACGCCACGGAAGATAAAGTATTTTATATGCTTTTCTATTTACTTCTTTTCTTTATCACCCTGGCAGGAGCACCGATTGCCACAGAGTTGGGAGGGATATCCCTTGTGACGACGGCACCGGCACCGATCACAGAACCCTTCCCGATTGTCACGCCATCCAATACGATGGCACCGGCACCAAGCCAGACATCATCCTCTATCTTTATACCTTGAGCCCTTATGCCCTGCTTCCGTATTGGTACATGAGGATCTTTATATATATGGTTCATAGGCATTATCATAACTTGCGGCGCTATCCTCACATCGTTTCCTATCTCAAGGCCGCCATGACCATAGAGAATCGCATAGCTGTTGACTGTGCAGTTGCTCCCTAGTGAGATCCAACCATTAAAGGTATGCAAAATACATTGAGCGGAAAGGTATGAATCATCCCCAATAGCAATATAAGATTCATCGGTATCAACCCAGAGCATCGCACCTCGCTCCACGACAACATTTGCTCCCAAATTGATTTTTCGACCTCTCTTGACGATGGCATGGGGGGAAATATAGGCATTGATGCCGCTTTGTTTTACCCCCCGTGCAAGGCAAAGAAGTCTTTTTAAAATATGTTTAATTTGAATATACGATTTTTCTCCGATTACACTAATCATTGTATCACGCACCCTCAAATCAACCCTTCATAACAGTATTAATAATATCCCTTATCCTGTGTTTGTAAGTGTGCTTCTTTAGAATTTCTTTTCTCCCACTATCTGCTATTCTTTTTCTTTCATCAGAATTGTTGAGATAATAAGCTACCTTAGCTCTCAAATCATTCACATCTTTATAAATAACAAGATGTTCGCCATTTTTAAAAAAGTATGAAATATCCTTCTGATCATCAACAAGGAGAAATGAGCCGCACGCTAGCGCCTCAAAAACTCTTGGATTTACTTGATGGTTAGGCATTAATTTCAAAGGATCCTGGAAATGAGAATGGAATACTATTTTTGAGGTATTGAATAGTTTCACCCATTCTGTTGTCCGCAGGTGAGCACCATTGACAAATTTTTTTAATGGAGACATCTGCGATAATGTTTCCCAACCGGGTCCCCATATCCCTAGCTTAAAATCTGTTAATCCCTCAAGTAACTTTATTCTATAAGGATATAATTCCCTCCATCCTGAGCCGACAAAACATACTTCATAACTATATTTATCTTTTTCCGAGACGGTTGCCTTCATAGGTTTATGATAATCAGGATCACTGGCAAACGGCAATAAGTGGAGACGCTTAACAGTATTTTTAAAAAAATCGATCCCCTCTGATCCGGTTACAAAAACATGGTCATAATAAGATGCATTTTTTTTTAAACTATTTAAATGACGATCTTGAAATCTTGGCGGATCATTTGTCCAAAGAGCCGTTATTATTCCAGCCTTATTCATCGCTCTTATCGTAGCCGGAAAAATATTCCATCCGCCATCTTCTAGAAAAAGAAGCGGCTTAAACTCCCTTGTTATATTCAATAGCCGTCTGTTTAATATATACAAGTCACCATTGTTTAAAAATCTGATTTTATCCCTTATTCTTCCGGGAAGGATAAAATGTCTATTTTCAAAAAACAAGGTCTCACACCCGACTTCATTAAACGCTTTTTCAATATAGTCGGTAAATGTCTCAAAATTCGGATTTTTATTTGACGAAAAAAGAACCTTAAATTTTCTTTTTGATAACATCATTGAGTTTGAGATATCCAATCTATAATGAATAATGTGATCAAGGCCGTTTCATGTTCATTTTTTATCAGTGTGGCATTTAAAAACACCAAATGCACAGCCTGATGAACGTTCGGTTTTCTTAAGTTTTTATCCATTGATTGGTTTCGCCCCTTCCAAAACCATCGTTTCCAATTCGAGAAACCTTGCGGGCATGCGATTTTCATTTTCAAGTCCCCGCAGCTGTTCGTCATCGCTTTCATTCAAATGATATTTTTTAATGCCTATAAAGCCAATTTTTACAAGTATATATCGAAGCGCTTTCTCATCATAAATGAATTTATGCTCCCACCCACTGAAAAACCTGTTAATCACAAATGTATCAGCGAAAGCCGTTACATATGGAGTATTACTTTTTTTAAAAGACCATTTAATATATTTTTTTTGCAATTCCGATTTATTTGACTTATAAAGCTCAAATAAGAATTGCAAATCAGGGGTTGCTATACGGATTTTCCCGCCGGGGATCAAGATGCGGTAACATTCTGATAGCATCTTAAGACTTTCTTGGTATGTTATGTGTTCTATCATGTGTTCACTAAACACATAGTTAAAAGTAGAATCCTCAAAAGGAAAAGATTTTGTAGCATCAAGATAAATCTTATTATCAGAGCAAGGATCAATATCCGAATTAATCCAGCCTTGAAGAAAGTTTTCACCAGCGCCAACCTGAAGTTTTCTTACCCGGTTAACACCGAGGTATCTTTTTATAATTCTATTATCAGTACCATATGTAATTCTTTTAAGAAGTCTGAGTTGGAAAAAGAAAAACTGCACAAAATCATGTAGGTGTATTTTTTTGAGCACATGTTTGATCAATTTCTTCATAATTGATAACTTTCTTAAATATTTGCTTGATTTTTTAACTATATAATCGCCTTTTTTATTCCTTTCGCCAATTTCCGAAGCAGAAAAAACACTCCTTATGAATTAATTGGCTTTTAAACATTTTTTTTCGTAGCTTGGTCATATTTATAGAATTATAAGGATCAAGTTCATTAAATATATTGCCGAACTCCGGATTTGGAGTTACTTGCCTTTGACAACCGCCGATATTCCCCGAACCATCAAGATTGATGAGGTAACTATAGGATCTACAGAGCAGTTTCTGTTTCTCAAGGTCTATAAAAATCGGTTTATTTATCCGATATCCGCGGCCATTACAAACAGAATTAATATAATCAACTATTTCAGTGTCTTGAGTAGTTATTATTTTAGACGTTTCATCTTTATTATCAGGATCATAAGCAAGATAATTGTGCAAATCAACAAAAGCAGGCTTAATCTCGTCACATAAAGACAAAATACCATCTAATTCTCCATAATTGGCCTTGTTCACTATAAATGATATTCCCACATTCTTGAATCTACCGCTTAATTTCTTAAAAGAATCAACTATGTCTTCAAAAAAATCAGAGCCTGTGTAGGATATATATTGCTGTCTATTAGATCCATAGAGACTAATTGATATGCTATCAGGCTCATAACTCAGAGCAAGTATCTTAAAAGGATTTGTACCATTTGTCACTATACTCACACTTTTCCCAATTTTTATTAAATGGTCAGCGATTTCAAGAAAGTTTGCGCAAAGCGTTGGTTCTCCTTGACCGGCTATACAAAAGCGTTCAATTGCAGGATATAAGGACAGTAACCTTTGAACAGTTAATAAAGTCATATCCTTTGATTTATTGATACCAATATGCTGTCGGCGACATCCTTCACAGCTAAAATTACACCTTTCAGTTAAAAAAAGAGTGGCAGATTTCGGCTTAGATCGTCTCTGAATTTTTGAAATATAAAGTTCTTTTAAGAATCTTTTAACAGGTTTTGGAATGAGTTGTTTCCAGAAATAAATTCGAAAAATATTATATCTGTTAAGCATATATTCAAGATTATAGACAGTTCCAATTCTGGCGGAGTCTGATAATATTATTCCATGTTTTTCAGCAATCCATTTGTAAGATCTATCTAAGGCATATAAATCATATCTTACGAGTATAGCATCTCTATCTTCTTTTTTTTGGGCCGGTCTATGATCGTGGGCAAGCTCAATATCATAAATCAGCTTTCCCTTTACAGGCTTTCCGGACATTATACCTCTAAGACTAAGCTCAAATTCTTCTAAGCCGAATAGTTTATCATCATAAAGACCCAATCTTCCAAAGAGATGGCGGTTGATGAATGATGCTCCTCCCGGGAAAGTATTCGTTATATCATCAATAATTATTTGATCTGGAAATGCCATATTCGTCTCAATTTTATAAGAGTAAGGGATGGCATAACTATTGTTGTGCACGACGAATAATCTCGGGATAAACACCTCTATTTCACTATTTGAAGATACATGTGTTATAAATCGTTTCATCCAATCATTGGTCCTCATCACGATGTCATTATCTACTGATAATAACCACTCCTCGTCTGTACGTCCCAATAGATAGTTTCTTCCGCCGCTGGCTCCCAGATTGACATCGGAATCATAAATTTTGATCTGTTTATATTTTTTACAATACTTTCCAAGTAGTTGACGCGATGACTTGGAAGAGCCATTGTTCAATAGATATATATTGACACCCGATGGTAAAAAACTATTAATACATTCAATGGTTTGTCCCAATTTCTCATAGAATAAAATGAAGACGGCCAAATCAATCCGGTTCCTCATATAGTATACATCCTATTTTTTGGCTATAACAATCAGAAGGCAGCTTAATATCTCCGGGGCATTACATCCTCCCAGAAACCAAAACAACTTTCTTAATACTATTTTTCTTATGTGCGACTTTATTGATTTTTTATCGGTCCAGGAAGCATTAATCTGAATATCGCGAAAGCCGGCAGTGTACAGAACCTGATAAATACTTTTCTCGGTGAAGCCACATTCATGGGTAAAATCTCTATATCTCATTTGTATAGAGAAAGGGTTGCTCATATTGGGTATTCTCAATAATAAGATGCCACCAGGTTTCAGAGCACGATATATCAGTTCCAAAAATTTTATAACCCTTTCTTTTGGTATGTGTTCAAGCACATCATTTGCCGATATGACACTATAAATACTCCTTTTTTTAACTAGATACTCAAAGGCATCGGCTAATTGTACAGTGGGAGTGATATTTTTTTTGCAAAGCTCTATGCTATCTGATGACAGATCTATCCCGGTTAACTTTGTATATCCCCTCTTTTTTAGATAGCATAAAAAATGACCTGCCCCACAGCCAATATCTAGTATTGGCGCATGTAGCTCTCCCGGCAGAAAATTATCGTAATATGAATGATAAGTATCACAGGTATTTGCATATTCTTCCGGTGTTAAAATATCTGACCTGGAATAGATGGAATCAAAATAATCTTTAAAATTTTTTTTTCTCTTATCGTATGATTTCATTGATTTCTTATACCTATTTTTGTTATGAAATCTTTTATAGTTTTATTGTAAATTTTTTAATGAATAGATATTTAACTTTATATTTTCGAAGATACGATAATTGTAAAATTTATCAAATAAATATGCTACACAAAAATAAGATGTTAAGCCAATGATAACAGATAACGAGAAACCCAATATGCCCAAAGTGACCCAGTATGATTTTACGAGTGATATGAGTAAAATTAAAAAGACCGTATTTATAAAAGGTAAAGTTATCATCTTCGTGAGATTGTATATTTCGATCCTCATGACATTAATAATAACAATAAAGGCCACTAAATTTGGAACCAACATTGCGAAAAGCACCGCTAAGGATGTCCCAAGTATTCCCCATGTGACTGAAAGAGGATAAATGAGACCGCCCAACAAAATTAATGTGGCAAAATGCAACTTGGTTACGATTGCAGGTTTACCTACGGATACTAACAGTGTTCCGGTTGTTGTGCCCAAGGATCTCACCAATCCCCAAAGAACCAATACCTGAATGGCTGGAACCATTGGCATCCATTTATTTCCCAAAAAAATCATAGTGAACTCCGGTGCCAATATAAAAATTAATCCGGCTATTGGGAAAGAGAAAAATGCTATGAATTGCAAGACCCTTACATAGGATTCCCGTAGTCGTGGTAGATCGTCTTGCATCTTAGAATAGGCGGGGAATATCACCTTAGAAATCACATGAGTTATTTCAGTTGCCGGTATATTTGAAATTTTATAAGCCATCTGATAAAAACCAAGTGCTACTATCCCGAGTACTTTGCCGACGAAAAAATCATCACCCTGCATTAAAAAAAAATACAAAATATTATACCCGAAAACCCATTTTCCAAAACCGGATAACTCTTTGATCCTTGCTAAATCCAGGCTCAGCCGCGGCCTATACGGGTGAATGAGATAGCTTGCCACTAACCCTGCAAAGCTGGCTGCAAGATGACCAAATACGAGGGCCCAGATATTCTTTAATAGCACAACCGCTAAAATCGCCACTATGAAATCAGCTACGGTTGCGATTAATCCATAGATGAATTGTTTGTTAAATTCGAGTTCCTTTTGAAAATAAACGATGCCGATGTTTGTAAATCCCCGTAGGAGAATTGAAAGTCCAAGTACCTGAATAATAGAGGACGCCTCGGTGCTTTTAAAAAAGAGACCAACATAAGGTGCGGAGAAGAAGATAATGATACATAAAACAATGCCTCTCAGTATAGATACCGTCCATGCAGTATCCAAATAGGCGCTGATGTCCTTCTTTTTTTGAATCAAAGCAGTCTGGAATCCCGTCTCCGAAAAGGTCTCTAAGATAGACAATGTTAGAAGGGCAATGCCCATAAGCCCAAAATCGTTCGGAGCTAACAGCCTGGCTAAGATAATAAGCCTGATAAAGCCCAAGCCTTTTTCAATTATTCTAAGAGTAAAAACCCAGGCCCCGGCTCTTGTTACCCGCTGAGAGAGCGATGTTTCTGGTTTCACGAAATGCTGTCCCTTATTACTTTTTCTCGTGTTTTTTTGGTTCATGCTCACAAGGAACGATACGAAGGAGTAGATCCAATTCTCCTTGAGTAGGAGATCCTTGCTTATACTTCAGCAGAAGTCCGCTCACCCCTTATCAGGGGATAGGCAGCTACAAGTCCCATCAAGAACCAAAAAGGCTCCATGATCCTCACGACAATAAAGGAGCTCGCGCTTATTCCATGCCCTATGAGGCCTGCCGTAGCGCCCAACATCCCCAGGTAGAGGGCTTTAAAGAATGGATCATCCACAGACCAATAAGCATTCCATAAAAAAATGGCCATGCGCCACAAGAGAAAGAGAAACAAGGCAAGTCCTATAATTCCCGTCTCCAGCAATACTCGAAGGAATTGGCCGTCAACGAAACCCGCACCAGTAACACCGTACCCTAGAATGGGGTGCTTCTTCCACTTCTCGAAACCTTGTTTATAGCTGGCCACCCTCTCCGATGCGGAGGGATCGAGTCCCATCCCCATAAACTTCTCGGTGCGTTCATAAAAAGGTTCAGGACGAAAGGTGCCGGCAAGTCTCTCTTTTGTGGACTCGGGGGCGATATAGGGAAGGGCAACAATAAGAAAAATAGCCCCAACGATAAAAAAAAGCCTCTTCGACGAGAGGATCACAAAGGGAGCGCACATAAATATCAACCCCATCCAAGACCCTCTCGATTGGGTAAACATCAGAATAACCCCAGAAAGGGCAAGCAATGGAATGACTAGATTAGTTTTAGGACCAAAGGCTCTGAGAAGGAAAAGGGCAAGGGCTACGGAGATGATGATAATGAGGTATCCGCCCAGCGTATTGGGCTCTCCGAATTCCCCTTCAAAGGGGGCAGTCACCCTTTCACCCGAGGGGACTTGATAGAGGGCGTAGAGGTTGACGGAGAGGGCCACGAGAAGTATCAGGATAACGAAGGTCTTTATCTCCTTCTCCTCCCTCACATAATTGACCACCATAAAGAAAACGATAAAATACTCAAAGATCTTCAGGTTAAAAAAGAGGCCGGTAGCAACGCCCACCTTTCCCATCAGCATGCCTATCAAGGTAGCAAGGAGAGAAGCCGACATGTAGAGGGCAATAGGGGTATGAAGGGGGGTAAGGCGAAAAACCGCCAATTCCTTGTATATGGCGGCCCTGACGAGCCACGTAGTAACGATGATGATCAACAAAAGATCATCCATCCTGAAGGTGATCGATCTAGCAGCCGTCTGCCCGACTATCACCTCCGGCGAAAAGAGCATGGAAACGATAAGAATGTAGAGGGCAACCGGCGGGTAAATAAAGCATATGACGGCAATCACCAGTGCCAAAAAGGCGATCAAGGTAAAAGAAGGCGGCAGTACGATGATCAGAAGGGCGGCACAAAGGGAGAGGCAGGTTAGGATCAACCTGGACTGGAAGGGTAGATCAATGCTTACATTCAATTAGGCCCTCTTCTTCTCTTTTTCCCCGTAGTAGTGTTTGTACGAATATTTATAAAAATCGGGGCTCACCTCTGCCTTCATCTTGTTGAGCACGGCGCCTATGATCCGCCCCCCAGCGTTCTGGATGTGGGTCCGTGCCCGGCGCAGGGCCATCTTGGAGACCTTTCCGGCCTCATAGACGAGCAGCACACCGTCCACATGGGTGGAAAGCTCTACAGCGTCCATAACGGGGAGTATGGGGGGGGTGTCAATCAGAATAAAATCATAGTCTTTGATTTCCTTGACTTCCTCAAAGACATCCTTGATATAGACCGACAACATCTCCTTGGCCATCGGCGTCTTTGCTCCGGTTGTGAGGATGTGTAGGTTCTCCAGCCCTGTCCTTGAGAGAGCAAAATCGAATCCCCGCTCGCCCAATATAACATCGACGATACTCCGGGCCGCCTCTTTGAACGGGACCTTCCTCAAGATGACGTCGGACAGCCCCGGCTCCCTCGGGATCCCAAAGAGTCTGTTCATCATACTTACCTTGAAATCCGCATCAATAGCCAACACCTTCTTGCCCATCTGCGCAATGGCCATTGCTAGATTCATCGTAACGAAGCTCTTCCCCTCACGGGTTGCAGGACTGGTAATCTCAATGACCCGTGCCGATTTCACCTTCAAAAGGGCTGTGCGCAGGATCCTAAAGGCCTCTGTCAAAACATGATCCGGGTTGAAATAGGTGAAGAGGGCCTTAAAAAGTTCAAGATCTTGGAGCTTATTACCCTCCGCGTTCTTGGCCATCTCCTCCTTCATCTCCTTGTCACCAATATAGGGGAGCACACCTAAGACCGGCACCTCCAAGATAGACTCGATCTCCTCCACCTTCGTGATGGAGGCGTCGTACGACTCATAGACGACGGAAAAGACCACCCCCAAGAGGACACCGATGAGGATTCCCAAGAGGCCGTTTTGCAGGTATGAGGGTCTATTTACCGGGGAATAAGGTTTGCCCGCAGGGTTGACGATGGATACCTCCTCAATCCTCTCGGCCTCCTTGATCAAGAGCTCCTGGTACTTGGTCTTGAGTTGGGTATAGAGGGTGCTATTGATCTCCACCTCCCTTTTCAGACGCTCGAACGAGAGGGCCTCGGCCGGCAGTTGTCTCGCCTTCCCCTGCAAGGTCTTTAATTCCCCTTCGAGCAGATCAATCCTCTTTTGATAACCGGTACTCTGGGCAGTAAGATGCTTCAACAATTCAACCTTGGTAGTCTCCAGCTCGCCATCAACTGCCTTGACTGCAGGATGGGCAGGGAAATAGGTAAGGAGTAAATTCTCCTTTTTCAACAGGAGATCGGAATAGATCTTTAGGGTAGTAACAATGGCGCCCTGATCCCTCTCGACGGTCAATTGCGACCGGGGGCTGATCATCCGTCCCTGCTTAACCAGCTGTACGGCGTATTCCACCTCCGCCTTTTCCGCCCTGAGATCCTCGATTTTCCCCTCTACATCGACGAGCTTTTTGGCCGTCTCCATTTCCTTCTGGGTGAGATGGGCAAGGGTTGCCCCCTCACGAAAGGAGCGAAGCTCCTCTTCGGCGCTTTTCAACTTCTCCTCTACCTGATTAAGCCGCTTTTCCACAAAGTCCTTCGCGTCGAAGACCCTCTTATTTCTCGAGACAATGTTGGCCTCCCGATATTGCTCCGCCACCAAGTTGGCCAATCGTTGGGCCTTTTCGGCACTGTTGGCAATTGCACTGATGGCAATAATGTTGGAGCTTCCTTGGCGCTCGACAGTGATGGCATCCCTAATGGAAGAGATGGTATTTCTGTATTTCTCGTTGGTGCTTACCTCCTCGACAGTAGCATCACGCGGGATCAAACCCAGGGCCTTCGCCACCTTCTCCATGACATCGAAGCTCCTGATCATCTCCATCTGACCTTGCAGGACATCCCCGAGGGGATAGGATATGACCTCCATCAAAAAACCGGTCACATCGGTAATACGCTCTATTTTGACCGAGGCAGTCGCCTTATACTCGGGGGAAGGGGTGGTAACGTAGGTCCCGAAGATAACGGCCGTAAGGGTAAGGAGGAGGACTAATACGATGATCTTCTTCCTCTTTCTTAAGATGAAGAGATAATCCCTTATGGAAAGATCGTAGCCCTTTTTCTCCATCGCACCCTCACGGAGTTATAGTCTTGACAGTAGCCGCCCCACTGAGGGGGAGGGAAAGAACCTCCATGGTCGGACGGATATAGAGGTTGATAAAGTTGTTCCAATCGCCGATGGTGCTCCGGGGCACATAGATGACGTCATTCTGGGCAAGGAGGATATCCCGCGTATCTTTACCTTTGGCAGTCTTGTGCAGATCAACCTGGATGAGCTCGGGATGATCGAGATTCCCCCTCACAATCCTCGTATCGCTGAGCACGGCGGTGTTCTTAAATCCGCCTGCCAAGGCGACTGCCTGCACGGTGGTCATCCCTGCGGAAAAATTGTACACCCCTGGTTTTTCTACCTCTCCCAGGACAATGATCTTCTTGTCTCGCCATTCTTTCGGTAGGAGGTCCACACTGAAATCCCGAATGTATTTGCCGAGCTCCTTCTGGGCCTCTTCCCTGATCTCCGGAATAGTATGGCCTGCTGCCTTCACCTCTATGGAGGAGATGACGATCGTGCCGGTGGACATGACCGTTGCATCGAACTCACTCAGCTTGATCCCCTCTCTGAGCCGTATTGTCAGCACATCCCCTATCCCGACGGTGTAGAGAGGGCGGGTATTCTGTTGCGTAGCTATCTGGACAGAAGATTCTTCAGTCTTAGCTGCTGGTTCTTCTTCCTTACCAGCTGGTTCTTCCGTCTTCACAGCCGGCTCTTCAACTTTAACAGCCGGTTCTGTCGCCTTAACTGCCTGGTCCTCTGTCTCTGTAGTGAATTCTCCGGCAAGGGCAAGAGGGACGAGAAACAGAAGAGACAACAACAATATAATCCCTCCGATTTTTATCCTTGTCATCAGAGACTCCTCGTAATGAAGAATTTTTGATCCCTGTCTAGATCCACAATTTTGGGTGTCGTGTATTCTCGATCGTCTTTGCCTTGGGTGACCTTCACCACAGGGCGCATCGGGTTAGCCCTGTTCTCTTCAATCACCTCGGCCTTCTCCAGGCTGTTCAACTCTACTCGGCTCCCCACCGGAAAGAGGAAGTAGGCGACCAAAGACTTGAGAACGCTGGCGGGAAATCGCCGCTTCTCCTTTGCCACGATCTCTCTGATCGCCTCAAAGGAGGAGTACCGTTTGTCCCGATAGGGACGGGTATGGAGGAGGCTGTCATATATATCTGCGATCCCGATGATGTAGGAGAACTCATGAATATCTTCGGATAACGGGCCATTAGGATAACCTGAGCCGTCCATCCTCTCATGTTCCTGTAACACCACCTTTGCGATCTCACCCAATGGTTTGAGGCGCTCGTAGCCATACAGGGGATGCTTCCGCATCTCATCGATCTCGGAGGGTGAGAGCGATCCCTTCTTGGTCCATATCTGCTCTGGGACACCCCCCATCCCTATATCGTGAATCAGGGCTGCCAGGGACAATCGCTTCAAGTCATCCTCGCTGTAACCCATCCCCATGCCTATCTTCGCACCCTGAACCGCTACATTCACGCAGTGTTGCAAAAGGTACACATCGGGCTCTTCACCGTATAAGGCCTTTTTCATGAGCCCCCTGTCCGTCTTCACGGCCTTGATAAATTGAGGGGCAAGGGGTGCGAGCTCCTTCTCCACCAGATCTATGGGGCTCTCCCCTTTTTTAATGTAATAGAATTTGTCAAATGTCTTAACTAATTCCTCATATATATTAGTATGCTCATCTACCCTTGCATTGGTTGCCATAAGGCCTTCCCGCATCGGCGTCCATACGACCTTTTGCTCACTCAAGAGGGACGCCCGTTCCGCGGCAACCGACTCCACCATCCTCGCATCGACAAACTCCTGCCCCTGGATCGCACCGAGCAGGAGGGCAGCGTCGCAAATATGGTTTATGTTGCGCGGAAGTCCTCCTGACGATTGATATATCCTATGCACCGCATCATCGGTGAAGATGTTCAGATTCGCAGCCTTCACCTTTGTGAGGTGATAATCGATATAATCCCTCGTCTCCTGCAAGCTGAGAGCGCCGAGGACATAGTAGGCCCCTATCCTCTGGGAGAATCCCTCCCTCTCACGTAGGAGGGGGATGACCTCCGGCTGTCCCAGGAGGAACAGGGTCAGAGCTGGAGAGCCGTTCAATGACCAGTTGGTCAACAGCCTGAGCCTCTCCCAGATATCCGTATCCTTTATCACCTGGCATTCATCGATCAGCCATATATTGGTAGTCCCTTTCTTGACGTTATCCCTGACCTTTTCCCTGAGTGCCCCTAAGAGCTCTGCGTCATCACGGGGGGTAGTAAGGCCCATGCTCTCACCCATCTCCCTCATAATCTCGGAGAAATTACCCATCGGGTTTTCCGCAATCCCCATGGTAAAGGGGATATTGTTTTTCTCAAGATCGGCCTTGATCTTCTTCCAAAGGGTGGTCTTCCCTGAGCCGGGCTTGCCCGCAATCAAGATGATCCTCTTACGGGTCCGTATGGCCTGAATTATCCTCGCCCTGGCCTCCTCATGCGTCGCAGAGGGAAAGTAGGTATCCCCGGAAGGAAAGACCTTGAAGGGAAGGTCTATAAAGTGCCAATATTTCTCATATTCCAACATACTCCAACCTCTTACATCCCTTTATCATTATACATGACGACATATTATAATTTAAAATACAAAAAATCAATCCCAATTATGTGTTGCCTACCCCTCTCGAATCGAAGGCTTTTTTCTATGTATTACACTGCAATTTATTTGCCAAAAATATAGTTTTTATAAGATTTTTCAGAGTGTCGCGCCATCTAAACAGGGACAAAATACCCTATGCCACTCTTTTCAAAGGCAAGTGGCAGGATAACAGGTTTATTTTCCACGTAAAACAGAGGGATCTTCGTAAGGGAGATAAAGGGTGACGTTAATTGTCACAAATCTGCATTAAAATTGTCACAATATCGCAAGATCATCTGCCACAATATGAGGACAGCTCTTCAGAAGTTGTTGAAAATATTGTTTTTCTCAGGCTGTTCAAAAATGTTGAGATGTCTCGCTTACGGGGGACATCGAAATCCCGCCATGGGCGGGACTGAGGAGTGAGGCGTACTTGGACGTACGCCGCAACGACGAAGGAGGAGAGAAACGCAGTAGATGGGCGTTTTTCAACAGCCTGTTCATACCTTACCCCATAATATCCTATACAGGACGAAGAAAAAGAGCACCCCTGAAAGATTTGCCACTAAATCGCCGAAAGAGCAGGTCCTGCCCGGCACAAACAGTTGTGCCAATTCCAATATCGCCCCATAGCCGGCGGCAAAGAGCATCGCATAGATATCGGTCCTCTTCAAACGGGTGCGAAAGGTAAGATAGAATAAGAGAGCGGTTATAAAATAAGAGACAAAATGGGCGACCTTATCCCTATTCCCCCCCAAATCTGCCCACGAGGGGAAGGAGGCGGAGGAGAGAAAGGAGCCGATGGTCAATAAGACCATCCAGACAACGAAGAGAATATAAAGCATCCTTGCTATCTTCATCCGTTTCTGCTAATTTTTCTTAACATGATCGCGGCTGTACATCAACCTCAATTCATGCCGTGGTTGGGATATTTCGATAAGATAGTAAGGAGCGAAACTTTTGTCTTCCTTGATAACGTCCAATTTAAAAAAAACGAGTTCCAGAACAGAAACAAGATAAAGACCGCCCAGGGGTGGATGTGGCTCACCGTGCCGGTATTATACAAATACCCTGAGCAGCTCGATGAAGTAAAAATCAACAATGGAATAGACTGGCGGAAGAAACATCTCAGGACCTTGGCAATCAACTACCAAAAGGCCCCCTATTTCCATGCCCTCTTCCCCGAGGTGGAACGATTCTATGCCGGGGATTCGGCATCCATCTCCGAGGTAAATAGGCAGAGCGTCCTCATGCTCCTGAGGATGTTAGGGGTAGATAGGAAGATAGCCATCGCCTCCGCGTTGGGCCATCAACCAGAAGAGCCGTCGGAGAGGCTTGCCGCCATCTGTGAATCCCTGGGGGCTGACACTTATCTTTCAGGCGCAGGAGGGAGGACGTATCTTGATCTTGAACCCTTTAACAAAAGGGGGATCACCGTGGTATTCCAGGCATTCAATCACCCCATCTATCCCCAACTATATGGGGATTTTATCTCCAACCTATCGCTCCTCGACCTCCTCTTCAACTGCGGCCCGAACTCCTTGAAGATCTTGGAGGGCAACTTATGCAAGGGATGAAATTACTAGCCATCGGTGCCCACCCCGACGATATCGAGTTCGGGTGTGCCGGCACCCTCGCGCAATACAGCAAAAAAGGGAATGAGGTCCACCTCCTGGTGGTGGCAGATGGGGGCATGGGGGGAGACCCCAAGGGGAGAAAGAAGGAACAGGAGATATCCGCCGAGATAATGGGGGCGAAAGCACTCCTCTGGGGGGGATACAAAGATACCCTCATCATCTTTGACAAGCCCTTGATAGACCTCCTCGAGGGATTCCTGAGGGAGGTAAACCCCTCTCTGGTCTTGGTAAACTACCCCGAGGACACCCATCAGGATCATGTCCGCCTTGCCAACGCTGCCGTCGCCGCTACCAGGTATACGCCCAAGGTCATCTTCTACGAGACCCCCACCTCCATCGGTTTTAATCCCCTGATCTTCGCGGACATCGCGGAGACCTTAGAGAACAAGGTCAAGTGTCTGGAGGCCCACGCCTCCCAATTTCATAAGACCAACATCCCTGGCTCTAATATCGTAGATATCGCCATCGCGACGGCCCGCTTCCGGGGCACGCAGGCCAGGGTAACCTTTGCCGAAGGATTCGCCCCCCTGCGCTACTTCTTGCCATGACCATACCCCATTCTATGCCGACCCTGGGAGGTGAGGAGGCCAAAGGGCTCCAGGAGGTCCTCGCCTCAGGGAGGATCACCACTGGTGAGGAGGTGGAGCGGTTTGAGCAGGGCATGGCCTCCTATCTGGGCCTCGGCGGTGCAGTTGCTACTGCCTCAGGAACGGCGGCCCTGCACCTGAGTTTGTTGGCCCTGGGTGTGAAGGAGGGGGATGAGGTGATCTGCCCCAGCTTTACCTGCAGCGCCCTGCTCAACGCCGCACACCATTGCCGGGCAACCCCTCGGATAGTGGACATCAATGAAGAGACCACGAACATCTCCCTGACAGCCACCCGGAAGGCCCTCACCAAGAAGACCGCCGCCATCATCATCCCGCACATGTTTGGATACCCGGTAGAGGCAATGGATGACTTCCTTGCCCTTGGCCCTCCCCTTATAGAAGACTGCGCTCAATCCCTCGGCGCAACCTCCCGCGGCAAGATGACGGGGACCAGGGGCGAGGCAGCGATCTTCTCCTTTTATGCCACCAAGGTCATCACCACCGGCCAGGGGGGAATGGTTGCCTCTCGCAACAAAGGGCTTTTGAAACGGGTGCGAGACCTGCGGCAGTATGACAAAAAAGAGGATTATAAGGTAAGGTACAATTTTTGCATGACAGACTTCCAGGCAAGGATGGGGCGCATACAGTTGGAAAAACTCCCCTCATTTCTCAAGGCGAGGGAGGAACGGGCTCAATGGTATGACAAACATATACAGGGGCTTAAAGAAGTGATTGTGCCGCGGAAAGGTGGGATATATTACCGTTACATAGTAAGAATAATGGGGGGCAAATTAGATCGGGTTATAGGTCACTTGCACCGAGAGGGCATAGAGGCACAACGGCCTGTCTTTCGCCCGCTCCATCGCTACCTCAACCTCGATGGCTTCGAGGCGACTGAGAAGGTTTTCTCTGAGGCCCTCTCCCTGCCTATCTATCCCCGCCTCGAACCTGAGGCAGTAAGCACCATAGCCCTTTGTCTCACCGAGGCCATGGAGCATAGTAATGGTTAAAGAACTCCTCCCATCTCTTATCGTCCCCCTTTTCCTCTCTCTGTCGCTTACCCCTCTGGCGAGGTGGTTGGGGCAAAAGTGGGGCATCATGGATATCCCCGAGCGACGCAGGGTCCACACCGTCCCCACCCCCAAAACAGGGGGGTGGGCCATCTTCACCGCTTTCATTATATCAGTGCTGGTATTCACCAAACCTGAGGGACAGATTTTGGGCCTTCTCATCGCCGCCAGCTTCATCTTCGTCGTGGAAATCGCGGACGACGCGCATGAACTGCCTGCCGTGACAAAATTCGTTTCCCAGATCGTGGCCGCCTGCATCCTCATCTCTTTCGGGGTGAGTGTCACCATCTTCCCCAAGACCTGGTTGGGTTATATCCTCAATTACGCCCTCACAATCATCTGGCTGGTAGGGATCACTAATGCCATCAACTTCATTGACGGGATGGATGGGTTGGCAGCAGGTCTCTGTATCATCTTCTCCTGCCTCTTCTCCATCGTCTTCCTGCAGATGGGGGCCTTCTCCATGGTGCCCTTCTGCCTCTTCATCCTCGGCGCCTGTATCGGCTTTATCCCCTATAACTTTCGGGGTGAAGAACGAGGGGCGACGATCTTCCTCGGTGATACCGGGAGTAATTTCTTGGGTTTTATCCTGGCCTCCCTCGCCATCATGGCCGAGTGGTCGGAGGATATGCTCCTCCCCTCCCTCGCCGCCCCGTTGTTGATCTTTGCCGTGGTCATCTACGACATGGCCTACATCAATCTGCGCCGGATAATCATGAAGAAGGTGAGTACCATACGTCAGCTCATGGAATACACGGGGAAGGACCACCTCCACCACCGGCTCCACTACCTCTTGGGATCAAAGACCAAGACGGTGCTCACCATCTATCTCCTCGCCATCGCCTTGGGCATGAACGCCCTGCTGATCAAGATGGTCCCGGACCACTTCTGGGTCCTCCTGCTGCAGGCCCTGGTTATCCTCTCCTTTGCGACCATCTTGGAGATAGCAGCCACTCTCAAGATGAAGCGGGAGGAAAGGGCGGGTGAAGGTCTTACAGCTCATAACAAGGCTCGATAAGGGCGGTGCCCCCCGGATATTCCTCCGTCTGATCAGAGGTCTTCAGGAACAGGGCATAGAGGTCGCTATGGCCTCAGGCCCTTCGCAACAACCCGAGGAAGACCCTGCGGAGTTCTCCCGTAAAATGCACATCCCTTATCACTCCCTCTCCTTCCTGCGCCGTGATATCTCCCCAGTGCACGATCTCCTCGCCCTCTTCCAGATCATCGCCTTGCTCCGCAGGGAGAAGCCGACCATCCTACACACCCACACCACCAAGGCAGGCATTCTGGGAAGGATAGCAGGGAGGGTGACCCGCACGCGGACTATTCATACACCGCACGGTCATCTCTTCTACGGGTATTTCGGCAAGGGGAAAGAGCAGCTCTATGTCTTCGTCGAGCGCTTGGCTGCCCGATTCTGCGAGCGGATCATCACCATCTCCGAGGACGAGCGCAGGGAATACCTTAGACGTGGGATCGGCGATAAGAAAAAGGTGGTTACCATCTACAATGGGATAGATATTGGGCGATTTCCAGGTCATGGGAAGCGCATCAGAAGGGAGTTGGGGCTCGCGCAGCAGGTGCCTCTCGTGGGCTTTGTAGGCAGGCTCGAAGAGGTCAAGGGGCCTCATCTCTTTATCGATGCAGCCAAGCGGATAAAGGCTGCTGCTTCCCAGACGCATTTCCTCATGCTCGGAGACGGCGCCATGAAAGAGGAGTTGTTACAAAAGGCCCAGGGGATGCCTCATGTGCACATACTGGGGTATCGCGAGGACGTCGCCGATTGCCTCGCCGCCCTCGATATCCTGCTTATCCCTTCCCTCAACGACGGCTTCAACCTGGTTGCGGTAGAGGCCATGGCCTCGGCCAAACCCATCGTGGCCATGGCTGTCGGCGGCCTGCCTGAGGTGGTGGGTGACGGCGGCATCCTGGTCGGACCTGAAGATACAACGAGAATGGCACAGGAGGCTGTCAAACTTCTCAACTCACCAGCCCTAAGAAAGGCAATAGGTACGAAAGGAAGAAAGCGCGCCGAGACCCTCTTCTCGTGGGAGATATCACTGCAAAAGACCCTCGCTATCTACCATCAGGTCTTAGGGAACACCAGGTGAAGAAAGATTTAGCCTTTTATAAGAAGGCCTCCCAAAACCTCATCGCCATCCACCATCTTAAGGCATTACTCACCCGCCTGCAAAAAGACGGGCCGGAGATCCTCTTTTTTAGAGGGATCAGCCTGGTCGGGGATGTCTATGCCTCAATGGGAGAACGGGGGATGATCGACGTAGATATCCTCGCCAGGGAAAAGGACCTGGGAAGGCTCAAAAAGGTCTTGAAAGGGATGGGAATGGAGGAGATTGAGCCGGGGAACTTCGATAAAAAGGGGCTGCTTCTCGATGTGCACACCTCCTTGCTCAACCCCTCCCGCACCATCCTTGAGCACTCCTGCCTCAGCATCTCCCTAGATGACATATTCAAAAAAAGCGTTATCAAGGAGCTGGATGAGATAGAGATCAAGATTCCCTGCCCCGTGCACCTCTTCATCACCACCGCCATCCACCTCCAGAGCCATTCTTTTCGCTGGGAGAATGGGTGGGAGGACCTGAAGAGGATAAAGAAATACTATGAGCTTTCCGATGCGGAGATTCTTTCCGAGGCCCACAGGATGGGAGCGGAGCAGAATCTGTATTATCTCAACAACCTGCGCCCGGACCTTTTCCCCTCGTGGGAAAGAAGGTTTTCCCTTGGTGAGCGATGGATCTTGCGGAGGATCAGCGGGGGGACGTACAACCAGAACTTCGGTGACCTCCTCTTCCTCTTTCAATCAAAAAGGAAGGTCAAGGCCCTGCAGGAGATATTCTTTCCCCGCGGCATCTCTTCCAGCATCATAGGCGATAGACTGAAGAAATGCCTCATTCTCATGAGAGATATCTTTTCAAGATCAAGAGCGGTACCCCTCTGATGATGCCGTCATATCAGATTGAAGTGTAACCTAGTCCCACAGCCCGTCTTCACCCGTCAATAGAAAGGCCCTTCCTTACCCTTCCTACCATCGATCATCCTGCTTGTTCAATAATATGTATATGTTTGATAATTATCTTTGCACAGAGTATGTTTATGTTGGTTTATGTTTTTATTGACAAGTTTAGGATTCTGCTGATATTTTCAGCCGAAAAAGTAGATTCATAGTCAATTTTTATTCGCCCAAAGTACTACTTTGCGTAAGCGGGAGAAAGAAGGGGAAAAATGGTAAGAAGGATCAGTATATGGGTATTGTTGGCTACCCTTGTCGCTGTTTTTATGAGCACTCAGCCGGTATTCGCGCAAAACAGGATTATCGATCTCGGAACCCTCGGCAACGGCACATATAGCGAAGCAGTGGGCATCAACGGCGGAGGCCAGGTGGCCGGTTATAGCACAACCCAAACAGGTGATCCCTCCGCAGACCCCACCTTAATATCTACGGCGCATGCCTTTTTCTGGTCTGCCGAAGGAGGGATGGTTGACCTGGGAACACTCGGTAACGGAGAGTTCAGTTTCGCTATGGGTATAAATGACTCAGGGCTGGTCGTAGGCTGGGGCTCAACTATACCAGGTGATATCGGGGATAATCAGGTGCTTTTTTCTACACATTCTTTTATCTGGACCGCCGGAGGAGGGATGGTTGACCTCGGAACCCTCGGCGGGCCATGGAGCGAAGCCAATGTTATCAACAACTCTGGTCAAGTGGTGGGCTATAGTGCAATCGCATCAGATGAGCAACATGCCTTCCGCTGGACTGCAGAAGGAGGAATGGTCGACCTCGGAACCCTCGGAGGACCATGGAGCGGAGCAAGGGACATCAACAATCTAGGGCAGGTAGCGGGTTTTGCCGGAACTGCATCAGATGAGGAGCATGCCTTCCGCTGGACTGCTGAAGGGGGGATGGTTGATTTGGGAACCATCGGAGGATCAGAGAGCTGGGCTGAGGCTATCAATGATCTGGGACAGGTAGTAGGCTTTAGCAAAACCGCATCAGGTGAGACCCATGCCTTTTTCTGGTCTGCCGAAGCGGGGATGGTTGACTTGGGAACCCTCGGCAACGGGACATATAGCCAAGCAGTGGTCATCAGCGACTTAGGCAAAGTGGTCGGTTTGAGTACAACCCAACCAGGCGATCTCAACGTAGATCCTACGTTATGGGATACGGTGCATGCCTTTCTCTGGACCGTTGAAGGGGGGATGGTTGATATTGGAACCCTCGGCGGGACCCATAGCGACCCCATGACCATCAACAACCTGGGACAGGTAGTGGGGTATAGTTACACAGCGTCGGGAGAAGAACATGGCTTTTTATGGACTGCAGAAGAGGGAATGGTTGACCTGGGAACACTTGGCGGAACAAAAAGTGGGGCCAACGCCATCAACTCTATGGAACAGGTAGTGGGTTTTGCTGGAACCGCATCAGATGAGAAACACGCCGTGATCTGGGAGTTGGCATCTCTATCTCTCTCCTCCTTTTCAATCTTTGCTACGAATGGCGTGTGTCTTCTCCCTGGCGCTCAGGTGAACAGTGGCAATATCGGGGTCCAGAATAAAAGTTCTGGGCCGTGGTGTGCAGCAAGGGCAGAAGTAATGATCGGCAACAGGGCCTATCTGAAAGATAAGGTCGCCATCTATGGCGATTCTGTCATGATCTTCCCTGGCGCCTCAGTCTATGATGTCTACTATAACGATCTGCGAAACAAGGGGAACATTCGCGGTGATAAATACACCCCCTTGGAACTGCCGCTTGGTGTTGCCTTACCGGACTTCCCTATACCTCATCCAGGAACCAAAGATTACGTGGTGCCGACGGGTAAGGTCCTAATTCTCAAACCGGGGTCTTATGGTAAAATTGAGATTGGATTAAAAGCTACCCTTATCCTGACGGGTGGCACGTACCATGTAGAAGACCTTATAGTAGGTTCAAATCAGTCGAAAGTACTATTTAGAGGGCCAACAGAATTGATTATCAAAAACCACTTGAGGTCAGGTGTAAATGCCTTCATCGGCCCGGAAAAAGGTGCCGATATCAGCGCAAAGGACATCCGAATCTATGTCAAGGGGATACATGGCAAAACTGGAAAATGTGATGCAAACCACAAAACAGCAGTGATCGGTAAACACAACACGGTGACTGCAAATATCTATGTGCCCCATGGCACCCTCTGGATCAAACAGGATAGCTCTATAAAGGGAGCATTCATCGCCAAGGATGTTGAGATAGGAGAAGATGTCCAGGTAACGCTGGATAGCGCCTTTTGAGCATGTCATGATGAAAGGTGCAGGACCGTTGCGGCCCTGCCCCTTTTTATTTTCTGCCCTATAAGTTAAGGACAGCCATCACCTGGGAAGGGATCGTTCGTCCACGAACAGCCGGAAAGGACGTCGGATCTGCCAATAGTTCATACCTGGTTGGTAGTTGCCTATCAGCCAATTTCCCAAGAGCAACTTAAATGCCCTTCCACCCTTGCGACGCAAAGCAACAATGCGCATCCGCTTGTGAAGGGGTATCAGGCGTCTGAGCAGTCCTGATCGAGCTAGCAGGTGGTAGAAAAAGGAGAAACATCTTACCGCCACTACAAACCTCTTTACACCAAAGGACCACAGCTGCCCTATCCTGCCTCCATAAATAGGTCGCCGCTTTCCCCCGTGTGTTGCCCAAACCACCTGGCCGATCACGTCTTGTGGGCGAATAAACCACGGATCTATATGGGTGTTGTTATCACCCTTGGTCCTGATGCCTTCAGCAATCGCCCGAACAACGCGGTGTACCACTGGCTGATCTCCATGAGGGGGTAGAAAAAAAATGGCATCGCCGCATCGTACTGGCCGACTCCCATAAGGCTCTATTTCCAGCAGATCGTGCTCGCTCAGTGTCGGGTTCATACTGTTACCAGTATGGGCACAGAAAAAAACGGCGCCTGATCTTTTATCCTTCAATGCATAAGGTGCCGTTTCTTCCTTAACACGGATCAACCCTGCACCGTTTTGCAGATGTTTGATCTTCGGTGATGACCTGCTGTTCACGATGCTTCCTTCTCTTGCCAAGTGATAACTCCCTCGATCTCTTTCCAGAAGGCCCCTTTGAGACTCAAGTGCAGGTGATAACATATCTTTGACGTGGCGAGAGAGCAGATATTTTCAAAACGCTGCAGGCGCAGGGCACGGGCCATATCTCCCCCTTGACCATGCGCCATGGACCAGGATGCCTGTTCTGCCAACTCAACAAGCAAAGGCACCGAGTGTCCGGTTCCTATGGGCTCGATCATATCGTTTTGTGCCTGAGCCAAAAAGAAGATTGCCTTTAGCTCCACGGCATGCTCCACATCCCACGTGCCGCCCTTGCCGCCTAACATGAAATTGCTCCACGTAGGCCAGGGGTGCGCCCAGTATGTCCCATGTTTGCCGCGCACCACGAGCGTGGCGTCGTCGGACAAAGAGCGCCAGGGTGCTGTAAGCCGGCGGCTGGCAGTGGTCTTGCCTACACCGCCGGGCCCGGCCAGTATCACACCCCAGCTGTCTTTTTCTATCAAGGCCCCATGCAGCAAAAACCCACCCCGGGTCTGGGCCTGCTGGGCGATGATTAGCGATAGCTGCATCAGTTGACTGGCCAGCATATCGTTGTCCTGCGCAGGGGAACAAAGCAAGGTAAAGGTATTGTCATCCTTGGAAGGTAAAAAGGTCCAGGGGACAGTTATCAGACGCTTATGATCCAGAATGGTGGCATGTGCAAAAGCACCATTACCGTCCGTCAAGACAAGAAGCCGAAAGGACGGGTCGTCTTGAGAGCCAAGCTGCATCACCTCTGCAAAACGAGAGCAGATGCCGCTAGCCCCATCATCGCCGGAAACAATACCCCATCTGCTGCCATCTGCCAGATGCAAGCCTGCAACCATGCTTCACCTAATACAGCCCAACGCATTACCTGTTGCTGTCAGAGCAGCCTATCGCTTAACGGCCAAAGCCGGCACTGCACCTCGATGTTGCCCCAATGCCCATGGAACACCTTCCCGGCGTATTTCCCCATTGACAGCGGCTGGCCGCCCTCGATCCGGTGTTGCAGTTATTGGTCGCATTGCTGCCTGTGCTGCAATCGCTGGCAGTACCGCCGCTCCTGCAACTCTGCCCCTCGCCTTTGGCCAGCTCGCCCAATGGCATCACCTTTGGAGCTTGGTACGTCGGCTTGTCCTTTTTATTTTCTGACATAGTACGCCTCCTTAAAACTCATTGAACATTTACTTGAGCGTTTTCTTCCTTCATCATTCTCCCCAGACGCGATGATGGAAAGAGGCCAGCATCATCGGCCTGCTGGCAGAACCAGAACGGCGCCCAGAGGGTGCCTGCATCATAGTAATTCTGGGCAATGCACGAGCCGAGGCATTGATATCTCATCAGACAGCGGGTACAGACGCCGCCCAATCTGCCAGGCATCCCCTCCCGCAGCTCCTGCAGGACCTCTCCCTCCATCCACACCTCCTCTAACTTATCTTCTCCCACCCGGCCGAAGACCAACTCCGGCACGTGCGCGCCGATGCCGCACAATGCATAATGGCCAGTGGGGATGACCCCCAGGATACCGAGGATCCCGCAGATGTCACATCCATCGTCAGAAGCCATGCGGCTCAAGGGACGAAAGGCAAGGGGGTAGTCAAAAAAGAGAGACATCCCCGTGGTCAGAGCCAATTCCATCTCGACGTGCCTGCCCAACTGGATGAGCTCAGCGACGCTCAGGGCCCTGTCGGCTTTATGAATTTTTTCACCCCGGGCAGTGGGCTGCACGATATTGAACTTTACCGAGGAAGCACCTAGTTCCTCTGCCATGTGGACCACGGCATCTACTTGGTCGGCGTTGCCGCGCATAACCGTCATAATGACCTGCGGCCGAGTATCAGCCGTTGCCAGGTGGCGCACCGCCCTTTTTGCCTTCTCGAAGCACCCTGGCACACCCCGAACCCACTCATGGGTGGCTGCATCAGCGCCGTCTATGCTGACGGATACAAACCGATCAGGGGACTTAGCGATCTCCTTCACCATGGCAGGGGTGCAAAGCAGACCGTTGGTCTCGATGGTCAACCTCAGTTCTTCTCGCCTCACGATCTCCAGCAAACGTAGGATTTCGGGGTGGAGGAGGGGTTCGCCACCGGTAAGCTTAACCCCGCTCAGCCCCAAAGGCTTGGCCTCGCGGATTGCTGCCTCGAAGAGCTCCACGGGAAGGGAGGGGTAGTTGGTGCCGTCCACATCAAACCCAGGGGCCAGCCAGCAATGCCGGCAGGCTAGGTTACACCCCGCAGTCAGATAGAAGTAGATCTGGTTGAGGGACCAGTTTTTCTTACCGGTTTGTTTCGTTATAGCGTTGTCGTTCATCGTAGCAATATCGCATTCTAGGAACCCTGACGATAAAGGAGCGCTATGCTCAAGGAGCGTTTCACTTTAGGAGCGCTGCGCTTCACGATCTTTTCCGCAAAGAATTAATAAGACCATGCAGTTTTCGATCAATGGTTTCAGCTCTTACTCTAATCTCGTTTGCCTCTTGTTCCTTCATTATGCCTCTCCGCTTGAATATCTCCACAAGGGTTAGCAGCTCGAAGAGTGAACCTTCGGCAACATAGAGATATTGGATAAATTCCTTCTTGTATTGTCTCCCCTTCCCTTCCGCTATGTTCTGACCAATGCTTGATACCGCTGCCTCGGTCTGTCCGATGAGCCTATAGTATTTATCTTTGGGAAACGATTCCAGTATCTTAAGAATGAAATCAGCCAAGTCAATCGACAGATGCCAGATCTCAAGCTTCTCAAACGGAAATGTAAACGCATCAGACATAATTTTTACCCTTTATCCTCTATCCTCAAGGCCCTTGGCCGCTCCTCTATCGGTAACTTGCCTCCTTCTTTTAGAAAGCTTCTTAAACATGCATCGGGGCTCGGATGGTTTACCTTGCCTGTTATGGTGAAAGCAAGCCCAGGGCAGTTACCCGTACAATAAGGGATATAGGGGCAGCCGGCGCAAAACGCGAATTCGGTCAGCGAGATCGTATGCCGCTGACGCAGTTGGTTCAAGTCAGGGTGATACTGCCAGACCTCTGCGAGGGAATCTCTATTGATGCGGCCCAGCTCCATGTGCGGCAACATGCAGCACGGGGTGATGACCCCATCGGCCCGAACGTTGATCTTACTGTTATGGCAGCCGCAGGCGGTCAGGGATCCCCCATTGGGAAAGGGAAGAGCACCTTTCATACATGCCTCTTCCATCTTACACCACATCTCCCCCTCTGCCAAAGGTCCGGCCTGGGCCGAGATCCGCCCATTATATCTCGCTGTGAGACGCAGTAGTGTCTCCATGGCCTCTTGCCGATCGTGGGTCGTCAGCATCACTTCATTGACATTCTGCCGACACGCACCCAGATAACCGGCAGCATTGGTGCTGAATCCGTCCAAACCAAGATCCTCCAGGAGCAGCCGAGCAATGCCCTCCAGATCATGGACGTTATGGCGGTGGATAGTCACCCGCACCGCAACAGGTATTTTATAGCGTTGCAAGGTGCGGATACCCCGTAAGGCACCATCAAATGACCCTTTGCCCCGGCAGGCATCATGGGTCTCAGAACTAGATCCATCCACTGATATCTGCACAGAGTCGCAGCGATTGGTATCCGCGAGAAAGGCGGCGATATGGTCGTCAATAAGGGTACCGTTGGACAGGAGGGAAAAGCGCATGCGGTTACGCACAATCCCCTCAATCAATTGAGGCAGGTCCTCGCGGATGAAAGGCTCGCCCCCCTGCAGGGTGACATCCATGACGGCGCAGCGACCGAGTTCATCGAAGAACGGCAGCCACTCGTCACTGGGCAGGTCTCTGTACTCAACTTCGGGGTTGTCGAAGTAGTAGCAGTAGCGGCATCTGAGATTACAGCGAGAGGTGATCTCGATATCCGCACTGCGAGGTGTG